>Ga0207705_10000058_pt1 | contig 155967 bp, 174 predicted proteins | sample KBSC13metaG_FD_184314 | JGI IMG/M metagenome (GOLD analysis project Ga0207705, IMG submission 184314) | Corn rhizosphere microbial communities from Kellogg Biological Station, Michigan, USA - KBS C1-3 metaG (SPAdes) (version 2) | ecosystem: Host-associated > Plants > Roots > Rhizosphere >... | reverse complement strand
GAAACATCTTCTGCATCGTCTCCTTCGGCGAAGACACGTCGCTGCCGCATGGCGGCGAAACCGATCGCGTGTTGAAGGAAGGCGATGCCGTGCTCATCGACACCGGCACCAATTTCGACGGCTACAATTCCGACATCACGCGCTCTTATGTTTTCGGCGCGCCGCCATCGAACGAATATGTGCGCGTATGGGAAGCGGAGAAACGCGCCCAGGCCGCCGCCTTCGAAGCCGCCAGGCTCGGCGCGCCCTGCTCCAGCGTGGACGATGCCGCGCGCGCCTCCATGCGCACGGAAGGCTTCGGCCCCGATTACAACATGCCCGGCCTGCCGCATCGCACCGGCCACGGCATCGGCATGGACGTGCATGAATCGCCCAACCTCGTGCGCGGCGACATGACCCCGCTCGCGCCCGGCATGTGCTTCTCCAACGAACCGATGATCGTGGTGCCCGGCAAACTCGGCATCCGGCTGGAAGACCACTTCTATATGACGGAGTCCGGCCCGCGCTGGTTCACCGAGCCGTCTTTCAGCGCGCACGAACCGTTCAAGGGCGTGGAGCCGCTGGAGTAGATTTTCCACCTTCTCCACATCCGTCATGGCCGCCCTCGTGGCGGCCATCCATTTTCCAGAAGCGGCGCAGAAAGTTATCGGTCTCCGGAAAATGGATGGCCGGGACAAGCCCGGCCATGACGATTAAAAGAAAGAGCTACTCCGCCCGCTTCTGCATCGCGTCAGGAAACGCGATCCACGCATACCGCCGCGCATCGCTCACCGATTGATCGGGCATCGGGAAATCCGGATCGGCGAAGGCGCCCAGCGCCACGGCGACGCGATCGGGCATGCGCTCCGGCTCCCACCACACGCTCGATCCGCAACGCGGGCAGAAATGGAACGTCACGTTGCGGCCGCTGTCGGCGGGGCGCGTGAACATGCGCTCCTCGCCTTGCGCGGAAATCTTCCCGCGCGGATAGAACACCGCGACACCGAAGGCGCTGCCGCTGCGCTTGCGGCAGGCGTCGCAATGGCAGATCGAAACCTTTAGCGGCTCGCCGTCGCACGCCACGCGAAGCTGCCCGCAACTGCATGCCGCCTGTCTCATCCCGTTCGCCTGGTGCCAGATTCGGGGGGACTATAGCGGGTGCGCCGGGGCTTGACGGCACGAATTGTTCCCATTACGTTCTTTATGGACAAAGAGGGAACATATCTCATGCAAGCAATTGAAAATATTGATGCAAGCCTCTCGACTCCCGTTCTGGCCGTGATTCCGGCTGAGTCATCTAATCCGGAAACGGACATCCATCACATGCGCGCGCTGCGCCGCAAGGCCCGCCGCATCAGCGCCTTCGCGCGCTTCAACGTCTCGGCGCTCAACGCGCTGGCCGTTCAGGTCGAAGCCGATATCGCCGCGCTTCAGCACTGAGGGTGGGGGGTACCCCTAATTTTAAAAAAACAACCTTCGGGCGAAAAGCGTGCGTGATCAGAGCAATGGCAAAAAACGTCCGGTCCTGCGGTTGAAGAACAGGGGTGGTGCGCCGAAGGGGAACCGCAATGCGCTGAAGCATGGCGCCTACACGAAAGAAAGACTGGAGGAACGCCGCGCCTTGAGAGCCGAGGTCGCATCGGTTGTTTTTCGAATTCATGCCGCAATCGCGCACAGCAATCTCGCGACGATCGGCAAAAGGCCAAAAGTGATCGTGACCAAGATCGAGCTTTAGGCCTTCACCGCGTCGCCCCAGTAATTGAATCCGGCGAAGCGGGGCGTGCCGGGCAGATACATCGTTTCCATGCCTTCGATGCGAAAGCCGGAATCGATGATCATCTTGGGAATCGGGCGGCCCACATGGCAGCCGCCGCCGATGAATTTCCAGGCGGGCGTCAAACGCTCCTGCCATTTGCGAACATCCGCATCCGGCGCTTCGCCATGTTCGCAAAAAATCATCTTGCCGCCGGGGTTCAAAACCCGTCGCATTTCGCCCAGCGCCTTCGTCACATCGGGAATGGTGCAGAGCGTGTAGGTGATGAGGATGGTGTCGGCTTCTTCATTGCCCAGCGGAATCTCCTCCGACGGCAGGTCGAGGAATTTCAGCGGGATCGAAGATTGCGAAACCCGCTCCGCCGCGCGTTCGCGCATTTCCTTCGACGGCTCCAGCGCCCACAGATGCGTGACTTTCGATGCATCGTAGAAGGGCAGGTTGTGGCCCGCGCCGAAACCGATCTCCAGCACGCGGCCTTGCGCGCGCGGAACCACTTTCTTGCGCTGATAGCGGATCGGCTTGGTGCTCATCGCCGCGTTCAGCACGACGGGCAGAATATAGCGATCGTAGAGACCCATGGCGTTTTCTCCCTGACGGACTTTAAACCTTTTTCATGTGCTTGCGAATCCACAGCGCCAGAGCCTTCTCATCGAAGTCGCCCGCGGCAAGAGCAAGAATGGCGAGGACGCAGTGGGCATCGTCGGCGGCAAGCGCATAGCCGTTCAATTCGAGGAAATATTCCAGCGCGATCAGCGCGATCCGCTTGTTGCCATCGATGAAAGGATGATTTTTTGCCAGACCAAAAGTATAGGATGCCGCCAGCGCCGCAGCATCGGGCTTGCCATAGGCGGCAAGATTTTTCGGTCGCGCCAGTGCGGACTCAAATAGGCCCGCATCCCGAATGCCCGTCGGTCCACCGTGTTCGGCCAATTGTTCGTCATGGGCGGCAAGGAGGATGTCCGGATCGAGCCAGAGCCATTTCTTCACTTCGCCAGCTCGCGCAATGCATGCCTGCGTTTTTTCATGATGCCGCGCACGAGCTTGAGTTGCCGCTGCTTTTCCTCGTCATAGACGGCGAGACGAATCCCATCGGGCGCGCAAGTCACTGTCACGGTATCGCCCTTCTCCGCCTTCAGCGTCGAAAGCACTTCCTTCGGCAGCGTGATGCCCAGGGAATTTCCGATCTGGACGATCTTCAGCGGAAAATTCATGCGCGTCTCCGTTCTTACAAGTGTAAGAACGAACGTTATAACAAATGTATTAACATCGCAACCCGCCGTGCCGGCTAGTGCCCCGGGTTCATCTCGAGCAAATTGTGGCCACCGGTGAAATTGGTGCAGGGCACATTGTGCAGCGAGGCGTTCACCGATGCCGGGTCGCATTGCTTGAACGCCGGCACGAACGGCGCGTTGCGCTCCTGGATCACCTTGTCGAACGGCGATGGCTTGGCCTCGCCCAGAACCGGCGCGTTGTCGCCATTGTGGGTGTTCTTGAACAGCAGGCAGTTCTTCCGTTCGGCGGGGGAAAGTTGCTCATAAAATGTGCCGCTGCAATTCTGCAGATAACGGCCGATATCGCGGATATCGCCGCGCGGCTGCGTGTTCTGCTGCTCGGGCGGAACGGTAATCGGGCGGCTTTCGCGCGGCATGATGGCGAAGGGGATCGGAATCTGCTCGGGCACTTGCGGCTGGCTTTCCGCGCTCGGCCGTGGCGGCGGCGACAAGGTCAGCATGATCTCCTTGGGAGCGTTCTCGCCGACGGTGGGCAAAAGCCCCGTCGCTCTGAGAAGCGCAAGAAGGATCAGAAGATGGAGAAGAAGAACGCCGGCGCCGGTCGCAACCCTGCGCCAGTCAACCTGCGAAAACATGCCTTCTCCATAGCGCGCTTCGGCTTCCCCTCAAGCCAATGGCGCATATGACAGGCAAACGGCACGGCGGGCAATCGCGCCCGGGCGGTGCCTGCCTTTCGCGGTTGTAATCCCCCGATCAATGCGGAACGGGCGCCATGCGGGTGTCGCCCTCATTGACGATATGGTCGGGCATGTCCTGATAGCCGGGCTGGCTTTCGGCATCGAGCTTCCCCGTCAACGCGGACTTGGCCAGACAATAGGCCGTATAGAGCGGTGCAATCCCCGCCGGACTCATGCAGGGCAAAAGCAAAGGCGCATTCTTGCGCGCGCGATCCCGCGCCCATTGCACTCTGTTTTTCGACCGGCCGGTGTGATCGCGATAATCGGTTGCGCCGGGATCGAAGCGCGGGCCCAGCGATGCGGATGCACAGGTCGCGCGTTCCTCCGCCGTCGCGCTCGCTAGTTGATCGGGCGCGCATCCGAACAATTGCTGGTTCAGTCCGTTGAGTTGCGGCAGCGAATTGTCCACGGGCGGCGCGAACGTCGCCGGCGGCACGAAAGCCGGCGCAGGCTTGGGAGTGGCGACAGGTTTGCGCGCAAGCGTTTCTTTCACCGGTTCGGGCAAAGGCTTGGGCGTGATGAGGTGAAGGATGATCTCTTTGGTCTGTTCATTTTGTTGTTCGCTCCAGTGCGTCGCACTCAGAAGCGCTGCGATGACGATGAGATGCAGAACCAGAACGGCAAGCCCGCCGGCGAGCCTTCGCGGCTCCAACGCTTGCAGTGCCGCGATCATTAGCTCTCCGGCTTGTGTTCCAGAAGATCGCCGGGCTGACATTGGAGCGCCGCGCAGATCTTGTCGAGTGTTTCGAAGCGCACGCCTTTCACCTTGCCGGATTTGAGCAAGGAGAGATTGGCTTCGGTGATGCCGATAATTTCCGCCAGCTCCTTGGAGCGCATCTTGCGCTTCGCCAGCATCACATCGAGGTTGACGACAATCGCCATCACACAAACCCCGCATTCTCTTCCGCCACGCGCCGCGCCTCTGCCATCACCCGCGCGATGACGAAGACCACACCGGCCACGAAAAGTCCGCCGATGTCATTGCTGCCGAAGCCGATGGAGATCGCGCGATGCCCGTGCCCGAGCGGCCATGACAGCGCGAGTGAGATCGGTCCCTGCATGACGACGCCCGCGATAACGCCGCCCATGAGAGCTTTGCCCACATTGGTCAAAGCGCCCAGCGCCTCGCGCGAGAACACTTCGCCTTTGGCATAGCGCAGGAAGAGGGTGCGCAACGACCATAGCGCCCACATGTTGAAGGCAATCGCCACAAGTTCGCAGGCGAGCGCCATGAGTCGAAATTCGAGCGGCACGCCGTCGTTCAAATCCACGCCGAGATGCTCGATGTGGAACATCAGCCACTGGCTCTGTTCGGGCCTGAGAAAGACATAGATCACCACGACCGGGACGATCACGAAGCCGGCGGTGGAGAGCCACGCCATGAAGCGGCTCAGGCTCAGAAGTCGGGGGGAAACAGCCATAGGGCCTCCGTGGGGAATGGCACTTCGCCATTTCCTAGCACGGAAATAAATTATCGCAATTCAATAATTATTCGGGGGCGACCGTGACCGTAATCCCGTCCAGCTCCGGTTTGCAGGTGATCTGGCAGGAGAGGCGGGAATTGGGCTCCACCGCCAGCGCCATGTCGAGCATGTCTGTCTCGGCATCCGATTTGGGCGGCAGCTTTTCCAGCCAGTCGCCGGTGACATAGACGTGGCAGGTCGCGCAGGCGCAAGCGCCGCCGCATTCGGCGGCGATGGGAAGTCCGGCGTCGCGCAGGATCTCCATCACGCTCCAGCCGTCGCGGCCTTCGACGATTTGCTCAACGCCGTTGCGGTCGGTAGCGACGATCTTCACGCGACACCCAGTTTCTTCTGAAGGTTCGACGACGATGTTGTGTACTGGAAGCGCAGCTTCTCGTTCGGCTTGCAGATGTGGAAGGCTTCCTGCGCCATCAAGGCCGCTTCATGGAAACCGGAGAGGATGAGCTTCAACTTGCCCGGATAGGTGTTGATGTCGCCGATGGCGAAGATGCCCGGCGTCGTGCTCTGGAATTTCGCCGTGTCGACTGCGATCAGATTCTCGGTGAGATTTAAGCCGAATTCCGCGATGGGCCCCAGCTTCATCGTCAATCCGAAGAATGGAATGAAGGTGTCGCAGGCGTGCTCCCATTCCTTCTTCTCGGCATTGGAAAGCGTGACAGCGCTGAGCTGGCCGTCCGCGCCATGCAGCGCTTTCACGGATGCGATCTCGAAATTGATCTTTCCATGCGCCGCCAGTTCGCGCATCTGGTTGACGCTATGCTGTGCCGCGCGGAAGCCGTCGCGGTGATGCACGAGCGTCAGTTTGTTGGCGATGGGCGCCAGGTTGATCGTCCAGTCGAGCGCGCTGTCGCCGCCGCCCGCGATCAGAATGTTCTTGCCGCGAAACGCTTCCATCTTGCGCACGGCATAGTGGACGGACTTGCCTTCATAGGCGTCGATGCCCGCGATGGGCGGACGCTTGGGCACAAAGCTTCCACCGCCCGCCGCGATCACAACGACCGGCGCCACGATCTCCTCGTCGGCATCTGTCGTCAGCTTCCAGCGTCCATCGGGAAGTTTTTCGAGTCCGCTCGCCATTTGATTGAAATGGAACGCCGGGTTGAACGGCTTGATCTGCTCAAGCAGCTTCTCGGTCAGTTCCTGCCCCGTGACGATGGGCAGGCCCGGAATGTCGTAGATTGGCTTCTCGGGATAGAGCTCGGTGCATTGGCCGCCCGGCCGGTCGAGGATATCGACCAGATGCGCCTTCAGATCCAGCAGCCCAAGTTCGAACACGGCGAAGAGCCCGATCGGCCCCGCCCCGATGATCGCGACATCCGTTTCGATGGTGCTCATCGTCCTATTCAACACTCTCAGTTCGTATGAAAGAAAATACTACATACACATACGGAGAAATGGGCCTTGCCGCAACCGGATCAAGCGGCTTTCCGCAAAATGTCGCGGCTCATTTCCCTTGCCGGGTGGCTGTAACCCCGCCACATCCGATGTGCAATTCACGCGAGCCCGCCATGGCCGAAACCCCAGCCCTTCCGCCCTCCGCCTGTGCCGATATGCCGGCTTTGCGGACGCAGATCGATCGCCTGGATCGCACGTTGGTCCGCCTGCTGGCAGAGCGGCAGGGCTATATCGAACGCGCCGCCCAGATCAAACAGGATCGCAACGTCGTGCATGACGATGCGCGCATCGAGGATGTGGTGGCGAAGGTTTTGGCGGAAGCGAAACGCGCGGGCCTCAGCGCGGCGATTGCAGAGCCGGTCTGGCGCACGCTGATCGCGCGCTGCATCGCGCATGAATTCGACAAGTTCGACGAGAAACCTCAGCGCGCCAGATAGGCGTCGATAAAGCGCTGCACGATTTCCGCTTCACGCTTGAGCGATTGCAATGCTTCGACGGCGCTCGCGTTATCGAGCGCCGGTTCGAACGGCTCTGCAAATGCCGCGGCGTCTGCGAATTCGAAAGCACCAATGCCGCGCGCCGCACCTTTGAGCGAATGCGTGATCTCTTTCCAGGTCTTCAGGTCGCGCGTCTCCAGAACCGTCTGCAGTTTCGCGATCAATTCGGCGGCCTGGTTCGCGAAGAGACCGAGCACTTCGGAATTCAGCGCGACATCACCGCCCGTATAGCGGGCGAGATGTTCAAGATCGACGGCGCGCGCCTGCGCTGCTTGCGACATGGTCCTTGGCCTTTGCAATGGATGGCGAGCATGCGCGCAGTGCGTCAAGGCGGCGTTAATGCCGCGTCAACATGGTTAGAAAAGCCTTAATCGCAGGGATTTTAGACGCGCGCCCGCATCAGATGTCCGCTGCCGCGCACGCGCAGACCATCGTCCCGCCCGTTGAAATATCGCTCGTTCAGCGTTGCCGCCTCGAAGTCATCCACACGGGAAAATCCGAGCGCCGCCACATCGCGTTTCAGTTCGTCGGCCATGAAGAAGCTGCGAAACGGTTCGCCCGATGCGGCAACGCGATCCGCCATCGCCTTATGTGCGGCAGCCGCAGCGGGGTCGCGCGCGGATGCCGGTTCGCCATAGTCAAAGATCACGGTCGTGCCGCGCGGCAATCCGGCGATGAAACGCAACGTCGCCATGATGGCGTCGCGTGTAAGGTAGGGTACGACACCAAGCCATGCGAAGACGGCCGGCGCTTTTGCATCGAACCCCGCGCGGGTAAGGCCGTCGGCCAGCGTCTCGGTTTCGAAATTTACCGGCGCATAAGTGAGTTCATCGGGGATCGCGATGCCTGCTTCGGCGAGGCGTTGCCGCTTCCAGCCTTGCGTCGCCGGATGATCGACCTCGAAAACCGAAAGCCCGGGAAAGGCCTTCGCGGCGCGATAGGCGAAGGTGTCCAGCCCGGCGCCCAGCAGAACATATTGATGCAACCCCTGCGCGACCGCCTCGGCGAGCGTGTCCTCGCTGAACCGGCTGCGCGCGGCGATGAAGGCGCGAAGTCCCACCCGTCCACCCTCCGTATGCGGATCGGTGCCCTTTCGCAGCTCCGTTTCGGCCTCGGATCCGATGATCCGAAGCGCCAGCGGATCGGCGAAAACCGGCGGTTTGTCGAGGAGTTGGTGGGCGGCGCGGTGCAGGGCAGCGCCTTGGGCAGTACGGCTCGGCTGGTTGTCTTCCATGCAGCGATTTTCGCGCGTTGCCGATTCGGGCGCCAGCCCTTCATCCCCCGAAAAGTTGTGCCTTTGCCTCGCGATTTGGCCGCGATGATGGTTAAAGTGGGACGTCATTTATCTAGGGGATCAGTCGTGGCGTCTTACGGACCCGAACGCGGCCAACCCGTGCTGCTGCAATCCGCCGAAAATTTCGCGGATGAGACGGTCGCCCAGGAACGGCGCACACCGCGTGCGCGATCGAGCTTTGGCGCGATGGTCTTCGCACTGGTTGTCGGCGCGCTGTGGATCGGCGCCGCTGCGGCCTACCTTTTGGGTCTCTTCAGGCCTGCCGGATTGTTGGCGCTGAGCCCGCTGGAGTTTGCGTTCTACGCTTCCGCGACTTTCGCGCCGCCATTGCTGTTCGTTGCCATCGCGTGGTCCTTCATGCGCGGCCACGCCATGAACACCGCTGCGCAAGCGCTGGCGGAAGCGACGGACCGCTTGTTCTCCGCCGATGAAACCGCATCGCGCACGGCAGCGCGGCTTGGCCGTGCCGTGCGCCGCGAGCTTGATGCGCTGAACGCCGGGTTGGACGGCGCCTTCGCGCGTCTGCGTGCGCTGGAGACCGTTCTCGAAAACCAGATCGCTGCGCTGGATGAAGCCGGCGCGCGCGCCGATGTGCGCGCCGAGTCCGTCGCCGCGCGTCTGGGCCAGGAGCGTGAGCGCCTCGATTCCGTTGCCGGTGCCTTGTCGGACAGCGCTTCGCGCGCGAGCGAAGTCGTCGCCGGACGTGTTGCGCAATTGAAATCCACCATCGAGACGGCGGAAGGAACGCTGCGCATGGCTGGGCAGTCGCTGGATGCGCAATCCTCGAACTTCCGCATCGCCGCGGAAGCCGCAGCACAGGCGCCGCATGCCGCCGCCGTGGAGATCGACCGCCAGGCCAAGCAGATCGAATCGGTGTCGGACGCCGCGATGGCGCGCGCGGAGTTCATCCTTGGCCGTCACGAGAAGCATCGCCTGGCAATGAACGAACTTCTCGGGCGCCTGAAGGACGAAAGCGCGAGTTTCGAAGGCGCGCTTTCCGAGCAGCGCGGTGCTCTGGATAAGGCCATCCATGCGCTGTACGCGCAGTCGGAAAAATTCGGCAATCTGGCGGGCGACACCGAACGCCAGATCGAAACCATCATGGCCAATGGCGTCGCGCGCGCCACGCAACTCACCCAGAGTTATAGCCGCGAAGCCGAGCGCATGAAGGAAACCAGCGATGCGGCAAACGCCACGCTGTCGCGGCTTGTTCATTCGCTGCACGATGCCGGCGCGGGCGCGCAGACATTGATCGGCGAAACCGCATCCGAGGCCAAGGCGCATGCCAAGGCGCTGGTCGGCGAGGCGATGGCGGAATGCGAACGCCTGTTGCGCGCCGCCGGTCAACTCGCGTCCGAGACCACGCAGATCAAGAACGGCCTGGCGCAGGCTGTGGCCGAAGTGGAGAAGCATCTGTTGACGCTGCCGGGCGTGGCGCAACAGGAAGCCGCGCGCGTGCGCGACATGGTGCGCAGCGAGACCGAAGAAATCCTCGATCTTTCCGCGCGCACGCTGTCCACCATTCACACACGACGCGCAGCGAATACCGGCCAGCGCCACCCGCAGACCGAGCAGCCGGTGCAGGAAAACGGTCATGACGGCTTGCTCGGCATGGCGCGCAAGCTCACCCAGCGTCCCAAGCGCAAGGACGGTTCGGGCGAAGGCAAGTCGTGGGACATGTCCACGCTGATCGCCAATGTCGAAACCAATGAGCAGCGCTCCAAGGAGCTGCGGCCGGTAGCTGCCGCGGCCTTGGGGGCATTGCAGGCAGCGCTGGCGGACATGGCCGTCGATCTGGAAGCGATCAGCGAGATCGGTCCCGGCGATGATGATTGGCGGCGTTATCTGGCCGGCGATCGCAGCGTCTTCGCCCGCCGCCTGGCCAATGCCATCGACGATACCACGGTCAATCGCATCGCCACGCTCAACCGCGAGAACGGGCATTTCCGCGAGGCGGCGAACACCTACATCACGGAGTTCGAAGGCATGCTTTCGCGTGCGCGCGAAAGCGATGGCGGCGGATTGCTTGCGTCGAGCCTGCTCAGCGCCGACACCGGCAAGATCTATCTTGCATTGGCCTACGCGCTGGGACGTTTGTCGTAAGTCTACCCGCGGATCAGCCGCGCGGCGTAGAATCCGTCCATGCCGCCTTTTTCCGCAAGGTGGCATGGCAATGTCCGCAGATCGCCATTTGCGTCTATCACGTCGTGCAAGCCGAAGACTTCTTCCGCATGGATATTCTTGCGCGTGAAGGCGTCATTGCGCGCGAGAAAATCGGCGACTTGTTCCGCTCCTTCTTCCGGCTCCAACGAACACACAGCGAAGACCAGCGTTCCGCCCGGCGCGACCATGTCCGCTGCGACGTCGAGAAATTCTCCGGCGGCTTGCGCGGTGAGCTGGATATCGGACGCGCTTTTGATCCACGGCAGTTCCGGGTGACGGCGGATCGTGCCGGTGGCGCTGCAAGGCGCATCGAGAAGCACGAACGGCGCAGGTTCCGTGTCGTAATCGCGCATATCGGATTCGATCAGCTCGGCATCCAGTTTCGCGCGCTCCAGATTTTCGCGCAGGCGCGCCATGCGCGACGGCTCGCGTTCCACCGCCGTCACTTTCGCGCCCATTGCCGCCAGCTGCATCGTCTTGCCGCCGGGCGCCGCGCACAGATCGATCACGCGCCGGCCGCGAATATCTCCCAGCAAACGCGCGGGCAATGACGCTGCGAAATCTTGTACCCACCATGCGCCCTCTGTGAATCCTTCCAGCAGGTCGACGCGGCCGGTTTCGGTCATGCGCCAGACATTGCCGAAGAGCTGCACTGCACCCGGTGGCGCCGTGACACCGTCTTTCAAAACAAAATCGGTCGGTGGCTGATGCCGGTGCGCCGCGCCGATGGCGCGCGCGGTCTGATCGCCATAAGCGGCGCGCCAACTTTGCCAGAGCCAGTCCGGCGTGTTCAGCCGGTCGGCGTCCTTGGACGCGAGAAACTCTTTGCCTTCCTTCGACACGCGCCGCAGCACCGCATTGATCAGCGCCTTGAAATGCACGGCCTTGTTGTCGCCCGCGGCCAAGCGGTTGGCCGCATCGACAGCAGCGTGGGGCGCGACATCCAGGAAGAGAAGCTCGCAAACGCCCGCCATCAGAATTTCCAGCGTGGGGCCGGAACGGTGCGGCGGCGGCGCTTTGGGCACGAAAGCGCGGATCAGCGCGTCGATCTGGCCGAAGCGGCGCAGCGTTTCCCCGGCGATGGCGCGCGCGAAGCCGGCGTCCCGCGGCTCCAATCCGCTTTGGGCGATGACATCTGTTTCCACAGCATCCAGCGGACGGCGCTTGCGCAGCACTTCGCCCAGGATTTTGACCGCCGCGGCGCGCGCGGGAATCCCGGCGGCGCTCATGCTCTTGCCTTTCGCATCCACGGGTCCTAGCTCATCGTCATGGCCACGGCAAAGAAACCGAAATCGCCCGGCAAGGCGGAGATCGAAAAGCGCATTCGCGAGGCGGGCGAACGGGCCCGTGCCGAAGCCGATCAGCGCCGCGCCGCGGCACCCGCCGAAAAACCCCTCGCCAAAGAGGTGAATGGCCCCAAAGGCGCTGAACCCACGCGTTATGGCGACTGGGAAAAGAAAGGCATCGTCTCGGATTTCTGAGGCGGCCTTGATCGCGTTCCGGGCCGGGTCCATGTAAAGCCCGATTGGAGACGCTCATGTTCATTCAAACCGAATCCACGCCGAATCCCGCCACGCTGAAATTCCTGCCCGGACGCGAGGTCATGGGCGAATCCTCCGTCGCCGATTTTCCGGATGCAGGTTCCGCCGAACGCTCGCCGCTGGCGCGCGCGCTGTTCGCGAACAAGGATGTGACGCGCGTTTTCTTCGGCTCGGATTTCATTTCCGTCACGAAGTCGGATTCCAGCGACTGGCGGCATCTGAAGCCGTCGGTGCTTGGCGCGATCATGGAGCACTTCACCCGCGGCGCGCCGCTGATCGACGGCGGCAGCGAGGAAGCTTCGGATGACGAGACGTTCTCCGAGGACGATGCGGAGATCGTGTCTCAGATCAAGGAATTGCTCGATACGCGCGTGCGACCGGCCGTCGCCAATGACGGCGGCGACATCATCTTCCGCGCCTTCGACGGAAGCTCCGGCGTCGTGTCGCTGCATATGCGCGGCTCCTGCGCGGGCTGCCCCTCTTCCACGATGACCCTCAAGAACGGCATCGAGAACATGCTGCGGCACTACATTCCGGAAGTGACCGCCGTCGAAGCCGTCTGACGTGAAAATCCTCGCTGCCGATACCGCGCTTGGCGCCTGCTCCGTCGCGGTGCTGGATGGCGGCCGCGTATTGGCGCATCGCTTCGAAGCGATGGAGCGCGGCCATGCCGAAGCGCTTGCACCGATGGTGGAAGATGCGATGCGTGCGTCCGGCATTGCTTTTGCCGATATCGACCGCCTTGCGGTGACGACGGGTCCCGGAACCTTCACCGGACAGCGCGTCGGTCTGGCTTTCATGCGCGGCTTGCGCGTGGCGCTGAAGAAGCCGCTCACCGGCATCACCACGCTGGAAGCGATGTGTGCGGCGGCGATGGAGGAAGCCGGCACGGACTATGCCGTCGCCATCCATGATGCGCGCCGGGGCGAAGCCTATCTGGCGGTAACATCAAAAGCCGATGTTCTGATCGCGCCGGAAATTCTTTTGCTGGAAGGCGCCCCCGCCAGGATCGCGAAAGTGATTCCACCAGGCGCATCGCTTGCGGTGTGCGGCACGGCTGCGGAAACGATCGCGGCGATGTTGCCTCAAACACGCGCCACCACCATTCGCCAGCCTGATGCGCTGTGGATCGCCAGGCTGGCGGCGGTCGCGCCCGAGCCATCCGAGGCGCCGCACCCGCTTTATCTGCGTGCGCCGGACGCGAAACTTCCGGCCTCGGCATGAATATCCGCCCTGCAACGCCGCGCGACCTTTCCGCGCTCGCCGATCTTCATGCCCGCGCCTTCGCACGCGGCTGGGATGTGTCGGCAATGAAAAGCCTGCTGGATGGGCAAGGCGTGTTCGCGCTGGTGGCGGAAGGGGACGATCTGGACGGCTTCGTCATGGTCCGCGTCGCCGCCGACGAAACGGAGGTTCTGTCCATCGCGATCGGCCCCAATGCCCGCCGTCGCGGCCTCGCATCCGGACTGCTGGAACAGGCCTGCCACCGGGCCGCCAGCATGGGAAGCGTGCGAATCTTTCTGGAAGTGGCGGCGGCGAACCTGCCGGCACGAAATCTCTATGGAAAGTACGGATTTCGCGAAGTGGGTCTGCGCAAGGCCTATTACGAGGATGGCGACGATGCCCTGGTGCTCGCGGCTTCCCTTCCGCTTGCGATGGGAAATCCCGAAAAAACCCTCTAAACTCCTGCCCGAAGCAAAACAGGAAACAACGCGTGACGCGGATTGAGCAACTTTGCGCGGACAAAGGCCTTCGCATGACCGAGCAGCGCCGGGTGATCGCGCGCGTTCTGTCGGAAGCCGAAGACCATCCGGACGCCGAAGAACTCTATCGCCGTGCTTCCGCCATTGATCCGCACATCTCCATCGCCACCGTCTATCGCACGGTGAAACTGTTCGAGGATGCTGGCATCCTGGAGCGTCACGATTTCCGCGACGGCCGCTCGCGTTATGAAGAAGTGCCGGACGCGCATCACGACCATCTCATCGATCTGCAGACTGGCCGCGTGATCGAATTCCGCAACGAGGACATCGAGCGCTTGCAGCGGCTCATCGCCGAGGAGCTCGGCTTCGAGCTGGTCGACCATCGCCTCGAGCTTTATGGCGTGCCGCGCGGAGCCAAGAAGCCGGCGGGCCACTGACCCGATGAATTCGCTCCGCGCGGCCTATATTTTGCTGACGTTTGCGCTGTCGGCGCTGGTGGTCATTCCTTACCAGTCGATCGCGCTGCGCTTCAAAATGCTGGGCTACAAGAATATTCCAGAGCGCTATCAGCGCTTTCTTTCGCGGCTTTTCGGAATCCGCGTCACGATCATCGGCAAGCCGGTGCAGGATCGCGGCGTGCTGATGGTGTCCAACCACACCTCCTATCTCGACATTCTCGCGCTGGGCGGAATCGCACGCGTGTCGTTCGTCGCCAAGAGCGAAGTGGCTTCATGGCCGCTGTTCGGGACCTTCGCGCGGTTGCAGCGCACCGTGTTTGTCGAACGCGAGCGCCGTTCGAAGACCGGCATATCGCGCGACCAGATTCGCGAGCGCCTGCTGGAAGGCGACGCGCTTGTGCTGTTTCCCGAAGGCACATCGAATGACGGAAACCGCGTGCTGCCGTTCAAGAGCGCGCTGATGGGCGCCGCGGAATCGCAGATTGGAATGGATGCGAATGGCGCGCCGATCTATGTGCCGGTGCAGCCGGTCTCCATCACCTATGTCGGGCTGCACGGGATTCCGATGGGCCGCGAGAACCGGCCCCTCTATGCCTGGTATGGCGACATGGAACTGGTCGATCATTTGTGGGAAGGACTCAAGACGGGTCCTGTCGACCTCATCATTCAGTTCCATGAGCCGTTGACGGTGGATCAGGTTGGCGGCCGTAAGAACCTTGCCCGGATCGTCGAGGACAAGATCCGCCACGGTCAGGCGATGGGGCTGGCGGGGCTCGCCGGACGCCAGGCGTCCGCGCCTTCCCCGGCTGCCGGGCACAAAGCGCAGGCCGCCGAGTAAGCCTTGTCTTGCGCCCCGCCTCCGCTCATAACGCCTCGGCAAACGCCGAAAAAGCCATGAAAAAGCTCTTCATCAAGACCTATGGCTGCCAGATGAACGTCTATGATTCCGCCCGCATGGCGGATCTCCTGACGCCGCTGGGCTATACGTTGGCCGACGCGCCGGACGCGGCCGACATGGTCATCCTCAACACCTGCCACATCCGCGAGAAGGCCGCCGACAAGGTTTATTCCGAGCTCGGAAAATTGCGCGTGATGAAAGAAGAGAAGGCGCGCGCGGGCGGCAAGATGCTGATCGCGGTCGCCGGCTGCGTGGCGCAGGCCGAGGGTGCGGAGATCGTGAAGCGCCAGAACGCGGTGGACATCGTCGTCGGTCCGCAGAGCTATCACCGCTTGCCGGAGCTCATCGCGCGCATCAGCCGCGAGAAAGGCCATGCGCTCGATACCGATTTTCCGGTGGAAGAGAAATTCGACACGCTGCCGGAAGAAATCGCGACCAGCGGCCCCACTGCCTTCCTCACCGTGCAGGAAGGTTGCGACAAGTTCTGCACCTTCTGCGTGGTGCCCTATACGCGGGGCGCCGAATATTCGCGGCCCGTGCGGCAGATCGAACGCGAAGCGTGCACGCTCGCCGAGCAAGGCGTGCGCGAAATCACGCTGCTGGGTCAAAATGTGAATGCCTATGCCGGCGAAGGCGCGGATGGCGAAGCGTGGAGCCTGGCGAAACTCATACGCAAGCTCGCCGCGATCAAGGGCATCGAACGCATCCGCTACACAACCAGCCATCCGCGCGACATGGGCGAGGATCTGATCGCCGCGCATCGCGATGTGGAAGCGCTGATGCCTTATCTGCATCTGCCGGTGCAGTCCGGTTCGGATCGTATTCTGGATGCGATGAATCGCCAGCACACGCGCGACGATTATTTCCGGCTCGTTGATCGCATTCGCGCGGCACGGCCCGACATTGCGTTGTCGTCCGATTTCATTGTCGGGTTCCCGGGGGAAACGGACAAGGATTTCGCGGACACGATGGCGCTGGTGCGCGAGGTCGGTTACGCCTCGCACTTCTCCTTCAAATACAGCCCGCGTCCCGGAACGCCGGCGGCGACGCAGAAACAGATCGCCGAAGAGGTGAAATCGGCGCGCCTGGACGAATTGCAGACGCTTCTCTTTGCCCAGCAGCGCGCCTTCAACAAATCCTGCGAAGGCCGTACGATGGATGTTCTGTTCGAGAAGAAAGGCCGTCAATCGGGTCAAGCCATCGGCCGCAGCCCCTTCCTGCAGCCGGTCCACGCCGACAATGCCGATCATCTTTTGGGCCAGATCGTTGCGGTGCAGATAGAACGGGTGTTTCCGAACAGCCTTTCCGCGCGGCTTGTGAATGCGCCGCAGATGGCCGAGGCGGCTTCTTGAGTTCCAAGGGCAAAAAAAGCGAACAGCTGACGCTGGAATTTGCGGACAACGCTCTGTTGGCCGCGCTCGGCGGATCGCAGCATCGCAATTTCGTGCATATCGAGAAAAGCCTCAACGTGCGCATCGATATGCGCGGCAATCTGGTGTCCATCGAAGGCGCCGCGGAAGCCCGGGATCGCGCCGCCACCGTCCTGCGCTCGCTCTATGCACGCGCCGAAGCGGGCGAGAGCGTGAATGCGTCGGGGATCGACGCGGAGATCCGCTTTGTGAGCCATGAACGCGACAATCACCCCGCGCGCGATTTCGGCCAGCCCTCCATCAAGACGGCGGCCGCGCGCGTCACCCGCGCGCGTTCGCCGGCGCAGGCGGCTTATCTGGATCTGATGCGCACGCATCCTCTGGTGTTCGGCATTGGTCCGGCGGGGACGGGAAAGACCTATCTTGCCGCCGCTTACGGGGCGCATCTTCTTTATGAGCGCAAGGTCGAGCGTCTTGTTCTTTCGCGTCCGGCCATGGAAGCGGGCGAGCGGTTGGGCTTTCTGCCCGGCGATCTGAAAGAAAAGATCGATCCCTATCTGCGCCCGCTTTACGACGCGTTGTTCGATACCATTGGCGACAAGGCTACGCGGATGATGGAAACCGGAATCATCGAAGTGGCGCCGCTGGCCTTCATGCGCGGGCGCACCCTGGCAAATTCCTTTGTCATTCTGGACGAAGCGCAGAACTGCACGTCCGCGCAGATGAAGATGTTTCTCACGCGTCTGGGTGAGGATTCGCGCATGGTCGTCACCGGCGATGCCTCGCAAAGCGATTTGCCCGGTGGCCGCGCCGAAGGTCTCAACGAAGCGCTGACCATTCTTGCGGGCGTCGAAGGCGTGGCAACCGCCCAGTTCTCGGACAAGGATGTGGTGCGCCATCCGCTTGTCGGGCGCATTGTCCGTGCATACGACAATCAGGACCGGGGCGGCTTTCTGCCGCCCCGTTATCGCAAGGATGCGGACGGGGAATGACGCGCCGCGCCGTTCGCACAATCGACGTCGTGCTCGAGGATGCGCGGTGGAAGAAAGTCTCCGCGCCCGTTCGCACGCGCATGAAACGCGCCGCTCTGCGCGCATTGGAGCATGAAAAATCGAAAGGCTCGCTGACCATTCTTCTTGGCAGCGATGCGCGGCTGAAGGCGTTGAACGGACTTTTCCGCGGCAAGAGCAAACCGACCAATGTGTTGTCGTTTCCGGCGGATGAAAATCCGGCTGCCTATCTGGGCGACGTCGCGATCGCCCATGGGGTCGTGACGCGCGAAGCCCGCGAATCGGGCAAGCGCTTCGCCGATCATTTGGTGCATCTGGCGGTTCATGGCGTGCTGCATCTTCTGGGGCACGATCACGAAAAGCCCAAGGAAGCGGCCCGGATGGAAGGATTGGAGCGCGAAATTCTTGCTGAATTCGGCATCGCCGATCCCTATGCTGTGAACCGCACTCCTTCCCGCAGGACACCCGCGAACCGGCATGGCTGATTCCGCTTCATCGTCCGAACGCCCGTCCCTGTTTCGCCGCCTCGCCCAGCTTCTGGGCGGCGATCAGGATGCCAATGCCATGCGCGAAAGCCTGGAGGAGGTGATCGAGGAGAGTGAGCGTGAAAGCGCGCAGCTTTCGCCGCAGGAGCGCACCATGCTCTCCAACCTGCTGCGCTTCGGCGAGATCAAGGTCGGGGACATCATGGTCCCGCGCACCGATATCGTCGCGGTCGAGGAATCCACGTCATTCCGCGATCTTATCGCGCGCTTCCGCGAAGCACAGCATTCGCGCATTCCGATTTATCGCGAGACGCTTGACGATCCCATCGGTGTCATCCACGTCAAGGACGTTCTGGGTCTGATCGAACGGGCGCCGGATGGTACGTTGCGCTGGCCGGAAGTCCCGATCGCATCTCTCAAGCGCGACATTGAAGTCGTTCCGCCGTCCATGCCGGCGCGCGATCTGCTGCTGCGGATGCAGCGCTCGCACAACCACATCGCGCTCGTCATCGATGAATATGGCGGCACCGATGGCGTCGTCTCCATTGAAGACCTGGTCGAACAAATCGTGGGCGATATCGACGATGAGCATGATACCGACGATTCGCCGCGCGTGCGTCCGATTGCCGGCGGCGGGTTCGAAGCCGACGCGCGCATGTCGCTGGAAGATTTCCGCGAGCAGACCGGCATCGATCTGAAGACACCCGATCCCGACGCGGAAGTGGATACGCTGGCGGGTCTGGTCGTGGCATTGATGGGCCGATTGCCGCAACGCGGGGAGGTCGTCACCGATCCGTCCGGCGTCCAATTCGAAATCCTGGATGCCGATCCGCGCCGCGTACGGCGGCTGAAGCTGAAGCCTCCGTCAAAAGCCGCTGAGACGAAAGCCTGATGGCCGGCGTCCTCGATGCTGCGGGCGCCTTTGTCCGCGCGCTCACCGGTTGGCGCCGTTTTCTATTCGCTTTTGTCACGGGCTGTCTTTCGGCTTTGTCCTTCGCGCCGTTCGGGTTGTGGCCTCTTCTTCTTCTGGGCTTTGGCGCTTTGGCGCTTCTGATCGACGGCGCCGTGACGCAGGCGCGGCCTATCCGGAGCGCCGCCTTCGCCGGCTGGGCCTTTGGTTTCGGGCAATTCCTCACAGGACTTTATTGGGTCGGCTACGCATTCCTGGTCGATAGCGCCGATCATCTTTGGCAGCTGCCCTTCATCGCGTTGATTTTGCCGGGCGGACTCGCGCTTTTCATCGCGCTGGCCGCTGCCGTGTCGGCTTATTTCTGGCGCGAGGGTTGGCCGCGCATTTTCGTGCTGACCGCGGCCTATGCGGCGGCGGAATGGGTTCGCGGAAATGTCTTCACCGGCTTTCCGTGGAATCTGCCCGGCTATGGCTGGGATGCGTCGCTTGCCGTGCTGCAAAGCGTATCCGGCATTGGCATCTACGGCCTTTCCTTTTTGACGATTCTTTTTGGAGCGTCGCTAGCACTTCTCTTCGCGCCTGCCCGCGCGAAAGAATGGCCGGTGCCCGCAGCGCTGACCGTTCTGTTCGTTCTCATCTGGATCGGCGGCACCGTGCGCCTGAATGCTTCGGTGCCCGATGTGCCGGGCGTGCGTTTGCGGCTGGTGCAACCCAACGTGCCCCAGCAGGACAAATATCTGCCGTCCTTGCGCGCGGAGCATTGGCGCGAATTGATGGATTTGAGTCTGGCGAAGAACGGACCGGCGCCCACACACATCATCTGGCCGGAAGCTGCGCCGCCTTTTCTTCTCGCGCGCGAAGGACAGGCGCTGGATGATGTGGCGATTCTGACCGGCACCAATCGCGTGCTGCTGACGGGCGCCTTGCGCGTCGAGGTCTCTCCGGGGCGCGAGCCGACCTTCTTCAACAGCTTCTTCATCTTCGCCCATGGCGGCCGGCTCATCGCCACCTACGACAAATTCCATCTGGTGCCGTTTGGCGAATATGTGCCCTCGTTCCTCCGTGCGCTCGGGCTATCCAATGTCGTGAACATACCCGGCAGCTTCGGCTTCGGCAGCGGGCCGCGGACATTCGATATCCCCGGCGCGCCGCCGGTTGGACCGCTCATCTGCTATGAGATTCTGTTTCCCGGCGAAGTGACGGCGAAAGACCGGCCCCAATGGTTCGTGAACGTCACAGATGATTCCTGGTTCGGCCCGCCGTCATCGGCCGGCCCCTATCAACATCTTTTGATCGCGCGCGTGCGCGCCATTGAAGAGGGAATCCCGGTTGCGCGCGCGGCAAACACCGGCGTTTCCGCCGTGATCGATCCGATGGGGCGCATCGTGAAAGAACTCGGCAGTGGAAAAGCCGGGGTCGTCGATTCCGCGCTTCCATCCGCGCTACCGGAAACATTCTTCGCCCAATGGGGCGAAATTGCGTTCCTCCTTATGCTGATTTTCGGCGTTGGCGCAGGATTGTTCCGGCCCATCGCAACCTCCGGACGCCAAGCCCGTTAGACTCAATGGGTGCTTTTCTTGCGCCCGGTAACGGGGCTAATGTCCCATTGGTAAATGGAAATTTGCGTCAGAGTGATCGTGCCAAAGAAGCAAGCCAGCCCCATTGATGTTCAGGTAGGAACCCGTGTCCGCCTGCGACGCATGCTGATCGGCATGAGTCAGGAGAAGCTTGGCGAGATGCTCGGTCTTACGTTCCAGCAGGTTCAGAAATACGAAAAGGGCGTGAACCGCATTGGCGCCGGCCGCTTGTTCCAGGTGGCGCATATTCTCGGCGTGCCGATCGATTATTTCTATGAAGGCGTGAACGGCATGGGTGAAGGCGCGCCGGGGTTCGCCGAACCGGGCGGCTCGTCGCCGCCCGTGATGGAATTCCTTTCGAGCGGCGAAGGCCTGCAGCTGAGCCTTGCCTTCATGAAGATCAAGGATCCGAAAGTGCGCAAGCGCGTGCTGGATCTGGTCAAGAGCCTGTCCGACGGCGAAGCGCCTTCGGAATAATCAGCCGCGAGATTTCTTTTCTTCGATTCCCGAACGGTTGGTGCGCGCATCGAGCGCCATGTAGGCCTCATCGGGCGTGACGTCACAGGCCGCCCACAACACCAGCAGATGGTAAAGCAGGTCCGCAGATTCCGCGATCAGTGCTTCCTTGTCCTGTCCTACAGCGGCAAGCGCGGCCTCGACGCCTTCTTCCCCCAGCTTTTTGGCGATCTTGAGTTTGCCCTGGCGGAAGAGCTTCGCGGTATAGGACGAGGCCGGATCCGCGTCCTTGCGCGATTTGATCACCTCGAAAAGGCGGTCAATGGTGTGTACGTTATTACTCATCCCGTGCTCCGGCCACTTGCGTGCTGCGACAGGACGCGACTCCCTGCCGTTCCTGTCAAGACACTTGTTCCGGATATGTTATCATCCGTGTCACGTCATAGGGGGGCGTCATGCGATTTGGTTTGATTGTTCCGGCGGCATGTCTGTGCGCTGGGCTGTGCGGCAATGCATTTGCAGATACCGCTGCGCCGTCCACGACCGCTGCTTCGCCACAGGCCGATGGCATCGACTGGACATTCGCGCCGCGCATCAGCGTGACCGCCGGTATCGGCTATATGACCGACAGTGCCCGCGAAATGGTCTACGACACACCCAGCGGAGATCGCATCAGCCAGCTCAATTGGCGGATCCAGAATGCACTGGTTCTGCGCGGTACCGCGACAATCCATCTGACGGATTGGCTCAGCGCCGCGCTTGGCGGCTGGACGAAGATCGACTCCAACAATCTGATGGATGATTACGACTGGCTCGTTCCGCCCTATACGCAATGGAGCGATCATTCCCATCATCCGGACACGCAATTGAACAAGGCAAACCAGGGCGATCTGAGCCTGGCGGCCCGTCTCTACAATGCAGATGGCTGGGCGCTCAGCCTCACCGCTGGCTATCAGTGGACGGGGTTCAAATGGTCGGCTTATGGCGGCCATTACGTGTATTCGATCTTTGGCTTCCGGGACTCCGTGGGAGACTTCACACCGGGCGAACTTGGCATCACCTACTCACAGGTCTTCAAGGCGCCCTATGTCGGCATATCGGGCACCTACGATCTGAATGAGGATTGGCAGTTTTCCGCCGCCTTGCGCGGCAGTCCGTGGGTGGTGGCCGCGTCGGATATTGATCATCACGTTTTGCGCGATCTCATTTTCCACGACAGGTCCAACAAATCTCGGATGATCGCGGTGTCGGCGGGCGCCGCCTATAACATCAACGCGCGCGCGCAGATCGGCGCAACGATCGAGTATCAGGCTTATCTATTGGGGAAGGGGCCGACCCGCATGCTCGACCAGACAACCGGGATCGTCTCCGTATTTTCCGGCGATGCTTCCGGCATCAGCAACAATACGCTGACGGCGATGCTCAACATCACCTACCGGTTCGAGCCTTGAAGGCCGGTTAGTTCACGCCAGGTTCGAGCAGGCGGCGCGCGATCACCTGCGCCTGAATTTCCGCTGCGCCTTCGAAGATATTGAGGATGCGCGCGTCGCACAGCACGCGGCTGATCTCGAACTCCAGCGCGAAACCATTGCCGCCGTGGATCTGCAGCGCATTGTCCGCTGCGGCCCAGGCCACGCGCGCGCCCAGAAGCTTGGCCATGCCGGCTTCCAGATCGCAACGGCGGCCTTCGTCCTTCTCATGCGCTGCGTGATAGGCGATCTGCCGCGCCACCGCGATTTCCACCGCCATCATCGCCAGCTTGTCGCTGACGCGGGGGAATTCGAAGATCGGCTTGCCGAATTGCTGGCGGTCCAGTGCGTATTGCAGACCCAGATCTAGCGCGCGCTGCGCCACGCCGATAGCGCGCGCCGCCGTCTGGATACGCGCGGATTCAAAGGTCTGCATGAGTTGCTTGAAGCCCTGGCCCTCTTCTGTGCCCAGCAGATTCTTCGCGGGCACTTCGAAGCCATCGAAGCCGATTTCATATTCCTTCATGCCGCGATAACCGAGCACCTGAATCTCGCCGCCGCTCATACCCTTGGCCGGGAAAATCTCCTTCTCCGTGCCGCGCGGTTTTTCGGCGAGCAGCATCGAAAGTCCGCGATAGCCTTTCTGGTCGGGCCGCGTGCGGACCAGAAGCGTCATCACATCGGCGCGCGCGGCATGGGTGATCCAGGTCTTGTTGCCGTAGATCTTGAACACATCGCCTTCGCGCACACCGCGCGTTTTCAGTTCGGCGACATCCGATCCGCCCGCCGGTTCGGTGAAGACAGCGGTGGGCAGGATTTCGCCGCTGGCGATCTTGGGCAGCCAATGTTTCTTCTGCTCGTCCGTGCCGCCGGTCAGGATCAATTCGCAGGCGATCTCCGAACGGGTCGCCAGCGAGCCCACGCCGATATAGCCGCGCGACAATTCCTCGGAGACCACGCACATCGCCGTCTTGGAAAGACCCGATCCGCCGAATTCCTCCGGCAGGCTCAACCCGAACACACCGAGTTCGGACAGCTCGTTCACCACCGGCAACGGGATCAGTTCGTCCTTCAGATGCCATTGATGGGCGAAGGGTGTAACCTTGTCCTGTGCGAAGCGGTAGAACTGCTCGCGCACCATGCCCATCGTCTCGTCGAGGCCGGGCTCGCCATAGAACATCGCGCCGGCATGCGCGCGCAGATAATTGGCGATGCCGTCACGCACTTCGCGGCTTGTCCCGATGCGCGTCAGTTCATCGACATCCGCGTTCCAATATTCGCCAACGACATCATTGCCGACGCCCATATTGTAGGGCCGCGCAATTTCGCCCTGGCTCATCGCGATACCGCCTGCGATCTGCGCCAGATATTCGCCGAAGGCCGCTTGAAGAATGAGGCGCTCGATTTCTCCAAAGCGCTTCTCGCCGTCGAGGCGCCGGGCCCAGCTCGCCATCTGGCGCAACGCTTCGACATAGGTCGCGTACCAGGCGAAGGCATGCACCGCGCGCTGCTCGCGGTCGATCGCCCTGGCGTCGAGCTTGCCATTTGTCGTGACTTTCGCAGCGACGGATATGCGCGCGGATGCGAGGAATTTCTCCGCCGCGACGACGGCGGAATCGCATTTGGAAAGCAAATCGGTAATGGTCATGGTCTCCGCCATGTCTGAAAATCCAAGTCTGGAAATCTAGCTGAAGCTAATGACGGCGGTCAGCCCTTTTGCGCTTCCAGCACATCCTCATAGGTTTTGAGGCCGGGACGTTGGGCATTCACCAGCACCGCCATGTTGCCGGGCAGATGCTCGTTCTTCCACATCTTGGTGTGCGCGCGCGGAATGTCCGCCCACGGGAAGACTTCCGACATACATGGATCGAGGCGGCGCTCCACCATCAGGCGGTTGGCCTGAGAAGCCTGCATCAGGTTCGCGAAATGCGAGCCCTGGATGCGCTTCTGGCGCATCCACACATAACGCGCATCGAAGGTGATGTTGTAGCCGGTGGTGCCGGCGCAGAACACGACCATGCCGCCGCGCTTCACGACGAGGCATGAGACCGGGAAGGTGCTTTCGCCCGGATGCTCGAACACCATGTCGACATCGGTGCCCTTGCCGGTGATGTCCCAGATCGCCTTGCCGAATTTGCGCGCTTCCTTCGTCCACGCGTCATATTCGGGCGTGCCGACTTGCGGCATCTGTCCCCAGCAGTTGAAGTCCTTGCGATTGAGAACGCCCTTGGCGCCGAGCGACAATACGAAATCGCGTTTGCTCTCATCCGAAATCACGCCGATGGCATTCGCACCACTGACCGCGCAAAGCTGAACCGCGAAGGATCCCAATCCGCCCGACGCGCCCCAGATGAGCACGTTGTGGCCCGGCCGCAGGATATGCGGGCGATGGCCGAAGAACATGCGGTAGGTGGTGGCGAGCGTCAGCGTGTAACAGGCCGATTCTTCCCACGACAGATGGCGTGGACGCTCCATGAGCTGGCGATCCTGCACGCGCGCGAATTGTGCGAAGGAACCATCCGGCGTCTCGTAACCCCAGATGCGTTGCGATGGCGAGAACATCGGGTCGCCGCCATTGCACTCCTCGTCGTCGCCATCGTCCTGATTGCAATGCACGACGACTTCGTCGCCGACCTTCCAGCGCGTGACCTTCGAGCCCACGGCCCACACGATGCCGGACGCATCGGAGCCCGCGATGTGATACGGATTTTTGTGCGCATCGATCGGCGAGATCGGCGTGCCGAGACCGGCCCACACGCCGTTATAATTCACGCCCGCCGCCATCACGAGAATGAGCACGTCATGGGAGTCGAGCGACCATGTCGGCACGACTTCCATCTGCATGGATTGCTCGGGCGGGCCATGGCGGTCCTTGCGGATCGTCCAGGCATACATGTTCTTGGGAACATGCCCCATCGGCGGGATTTCGCCGATCTCGTAAAGGTCCTTGTAGACGTCCAATTTCGGCTTGGTCTCCACCGCGGCCATGAGCCTCGCTCCTCAAAATCCTTGTCAGAACGCGCTCGTCCCTGCGCGGTGGCGAAGTAGGCCCACAGTTTTGCTGCGATGCAACAGAAAAGTGGGTATGTGCCTGTGGATGCTCGGTTTTGCGCAATAATATTGCGCAACGTCTCAGCCCGATCGCCTGCGGAATCCCGGTTTTCGGCCCTTGCCGCTGGCCTTCGCCACGATCTCTTTCACCTTCACCGATTGGCGAATGGACAGCGATGAATTGAGAGGTCCCTTCTCCGGATCGCCGAACGCGCGGCCATAGGTTTCGAGCCGCTGCTCGACCGAGCCGAGGAATTCGCCTTCCCAGTCCGACAGTTTCACGCCGGAGCTCTCCGCCATCTTCTTGGCTTTGCGCAATGCCTTCAGCGCGACGCGCTTGGCATGCTTGCGCTCGGCGTCGCGCAATTCCTTCGGCGATTTTCGCTTTGGCGGTTTTCCAAACGACATCTGTCAATGCGCGATGTGCGGATCCTTTTCACCGGCCTTCATCGCCAATTGGATGTTGTCGATGGCGACTGGGCAGGTGAAATGCTTGGAACGCGCGCAGTTGGGATTGTAGGCGTCGTTGAAATCGATCGTCACGGTCTTGGGCGGGTAGGCGCCGAAACTGTCGATGTCCACATAGCGCCCCGCGCCATAAGTGCCCTTGCCGGTGAGATCATCGGTGAAGAACGCCGACATATCGGTGATCTTCTTGGGATCGTTGTCGCCGGAATAGAAAGGCAAGGTGATCGTTTTGCCCTGCAACGCGAAGGTCGCTTCGCCGACGAGATAAAACTGCTTGTCCGTGCCGCGCGAGGTGCGGAAGACATGCGGCGGCCGCACCGGGTCTGGCTTGAACTGCGCCGTCACGCGATAGGCGGGATCGTAGGGAAAATACGAAACGCCTTTGAAGTTCAGCGCGTCCGGATTTTTCTGGTTGAACACGAAAATGCGCCAGCCCATCACGCCTGCATCCACCTGCGTCGGCTGGCCATCGACATCGATATCCTTATCGATAGGAATGCTCTTCATCAGCGTTGCGGTATCGATGTTCTTTCCGTCCTTCACCGCTGAGATCTTCCCGCCATGCAGCGCCACCGTCAGTACGCCAGACGCTTTGGGATCGTGGCTCCAGTGATAGGAGCCCGGCTTTCCGGGCGTGCCTTGCAGCACCGCCGTGTCGCCTTCATGCAGATAGGCGGAGTCCTGAATCTTGAGAATGGCGTGCGGGCGTTTTGCCCAGGCTTGGTTGGCGTCGGCGAGGCCCGCTTTCCAGGCCGCTTGCGGGGTTTGTGCCGCGAAGGCGGAGGGCGCGGCAAGGATGGCGATGGCGGCAAAAAGTACGGTGGGTTTCATGCGGAAATCTCGAACGAAGCAGCGCCACGAGCCTAACACCCAAATCAACGATGTTGCACTGCAGCGCGCCTGACCCCTTAATGCGGGCATGACGGAGCGTGATAAGCCCTGGATTTTCCGGACCTATGCCGGCCATTCGAGCGCGAAAGCCTCGAATGCGCTCTATCGCACCAACTTGTCCAAAGGTCAGACCGGCCTTTCCGTCGCCTTCGATCTGCCGACGCAGACCGGCTACGACAGCGACGATGCGCTGGCCAAAGGCGAAGTCGGCAAGGTCGGCGTGCCGATCAGCCATCTGGGCGACATGCGCGCGCTGTTCGACGGCATCCCGCTCGACAAAATGAATACGTCGATGACGATCAACGCGCCGGCCGCTTGGTTGTTGGCCTTGTATGTTGCCGTCGCGGACGAACAGGGCGCGCCGCGCGCATCGCTGACCGGCACGACGCAGAACGACATCATCAAGGAATATCTCGCGCGCGGGACTTACATCTTTCCGCCCAAGCCCGCGCTGCGCCTCACCACCGACACGATCGCCTTCACCACCGCCGAATTGCCGAAATGGAATCCGATCAATCTTTGCTCCTACCACTTACAGGAAGCGGGCGCAGACGCCGTTGAAGAAGCGGCGTTCGCGCTCGCCGCCGCCATTAGCGTACTCGATGCCTGCAAGGCGCGCGGCGCGATTCCGGAGAGCGAATTTCCCAAGGCCGTGGGCCGAATCTCCTTCTTCGTGAACTCCGGCGTGAAGTTCATCACCGAGATCTGCAAACTGCGCGCGATGGGCAAGGTGTGGGACGAGATCACCAGGGACCGCTACGGCGTTACCGATCCCAAGTTGCGGCTCTTCCGCTATGGCGTGCAGGTGAATTCGCTGGGCCTTACCGAGCAGCAGCCGGAGAACAACGTCTATCGCATTCTCTTCGGCATGTTGGGCGTGACGCTCTCCAAGAATGCGCGCGCCCGCGCGGTGCAGCTTCCGGCCTGGAACGAGGCGCTGGGCCTGCCGCGTCCATGGGATCAGCAATGGTCGCTGCGCCTGCAGCAGATCGGTGCCTATGAAACGGACATGCTGGAATATGGCGATATCTTCGACGGTTCGAAGGTGATCGAGGAGAAGGTCGCCACGCTCGCCGCGCAGATTCGCGAGGAAATCGCGCGCGTGGGCGAAATGGGCGGGGCGGCCGCGCAGGAAGCGCTGGAGTATATGAAGGAGCGACTTGTCGCTTCCAATGCCGCGCGTATGGAAGCGATCGAGACCTCCGACGAAATTCGCGTCGGCGTGAACAGCTACACCGAAACCGAGCCATCGCCGCTCACCGCGGGCAACGGCAATTTCGTCGTCGTCGATGAAGCGGCGGAGCGCGAACAGATCGAACGCCTGAAGGCGTGGCGCTCCGAACGCGATCAAAAGAAAGCCGACGCTGCGCTGGCCGAACTGGAACGCGCGACCAAAGAGAACACCAACATCATGCCCGCTTCCATCGCCTGCGCGAAAGCGGGCGTGACGACGGGCGAATGGGCGCGCACCTTGCGCCATGTTTTCGGCGAATACCGTGCGCCGACCGGCGTTGCGGCCACAGGCCCAGGCCGCAACGATCCGCGCATCGGTGAATTGCGCGAGGCGGTGGATGCGATGTCGAAAAAGCTCGGGCGCCGTCTATCCTTTCTTGTCGCCAAGCCCGGACTCGATGGTCATTCCAATGGCGCCGAACAGATCGCCATCCGCGCCCGCGATGCGGGCATGGATGTGGTCTATGACGGCATCCGTTTCTCGCCGGACGAGATCGTGGCGGTCGCGAAGGAAAAGCAGCCGCACATGATCGGCCTGTCTATCCTGTCCGGCAGCCACATCCCGTTGGCGCGCGAGGTAATGGCCAGGCTCAAGGCGGCGGGCCTCAAGGACATCAAGGTCGTCGCCGGCGGCATCATCCCGCCCGAGGACGAGGCGGCGCTGAAATCGGCCGGGATCGTGGCGGTGTTCAGCCCGAAAGACTATGACCTCAACGCCATCATGCATGAGATCGTGGTGCTGGCGGACCCCTCTTAGGATCCGGAACTTCGCGCTGCACAAGATCACAGCCGACGCAGCTGCTACCTCCAATTGTGGCGAGTTTGCCGCAATCCGTCCAAGATTCCGCCGGTAACTATTTGTTTACTGTGTTTTCGACGGGGCCGGAATTGAACGGCCGCCGGCGAAGCTGGGGGATATCATGGTCGCCTATCGCCGCATCGACGAAGTGAACGTGCCGCCGGGCCGCAAGCATGCGCTCAGCCACGAACTCTTTCACGGACTGACGCCCGAAGAATTCGACAATGAAGCGCGCAGCGTCGCCGAAGTGCGCGCCATGACGCCCGCCGTGCGCCGGCGCATGGAAGCGCATCTTACCGAACGCCTGATGACGCCGCCCGACGCGCCGACCTGGGGCCCGGACTGGATCCATCGCGGCGAAAAAGACGCGCCCAAGCGCGGCAGCGGAAAGCCGGGAGTCTTCGCGCGCCTGTTCAACCGCGACGACGAAGACGATGAAACAGAAGCGTCTCCCGATGTTGCGACCGATGAGGATTACGTCATCGCGCGCAACATGGAAAAGAGCCGCCAGATCGCGCATTACAAATGGCTCTATATCGGCGCGATCTGCGTGACGCTCTTGATCGCCGCGATGGCGATGTTCGTCGACTACCAGATCATCCGCGGCGATGTGTGGACGCGCGCACTGTCAAACGAATTCATGGTTGTCCCCGCGGCGCTGCAATCCACCGTCATATTCAAGAGTCTGCAAGTCGTCTTCGCGGTGCTCATCATCCATTTCATGTTGAAGATCACAGGCGTCTATGGCCGCAATGCGCTCGTTGTTGCCGCTTTCGTCATGGCGTTGGTGATGATCGGCAGCCTTGGCTATCTTGTCGCCTACAACAATATGACGGGCGGTACCTCCACCACGCTGGAGCATCAGCAGACCAATGAAGGCGGCAACGCCATCGACCGGCTGTTCCAGACCAACGCGCCGGTAACGGCACAAAACCCCATGCAGAACGCCTCGGCTCGCAGCGAATATTCCGTGGGCCTGCCCAAGCTTTCGCAGAATTCGCTGGCGGATGCCGATAGCTGGTTCTGGTTCGCTTTTGCGAGCGTGATCTTCTTCATCGTGACGATCGTGGCCGCGCTTTACATCCAGGGCACGGAGAACAATGTCCGCAACGTGATGCTGGCGCGGGACTACAAGCACCGTCAGCGTCAGTTCGCGCAGCTGCATCTGCTCCAGCTGGCCGACAAGCGCGAAGCGGCGCGCGACCAGGCGTGATCACCGACATAATGCTCGGCTTTGTCACAGCCGTCGCCCTCACGGGCGGCGGTTATCTGGCCGTGGATGCAGTGCAGACGGCGGATGCCGCCCTGCGCGCGACGCCGGTGAACTATCTTTCCGATCACGCCAACATCACGCCGCGCCGCGTCGTCATCGCCATCGACCTGTCGAAGAGCAATCCGCTGATCGACAATCAGGACTTCGCGGCGAAGGTTGCGGACCGGGTGGGCGATGAGATTCGCGGCCTCGGCTTTGCCTCCGAAGTGCATGTACGCACCTTCGGAAATTACGATGCGGGTTCGAACAATTTTCATTACGACGTGCAGATTTCCGTCCACAATCGTCCGGAGGTGGTAGCGGCCGATGTTGAGAAGCTGATCTCCGGCACGCCGACATTGGTGCGCCAGGGCAAATGGCAGGCGCAGGGCCACACCAACATCCTTGCCTTCCTGGACAATGTTTCGAATTCCATAGGTTGTTCCGGCGTGCCGACCACGATCATTCTGGCGTCGGACGGGATCGAAGATTCCGAATATGCCCGCCTTGGCCGCGCAGATGCGCATCTGCCCGCACCGGATGGCCGTCCGTTTGCCGGCTGCTCCGATCTGCAGATCCTCGGGCTTGGCGAAGGCGGCCGCAGTCCGAGCGAGACGGTGCGCCTGCGCGGCGAATGGAATCGCTGGGCGCATGCTGCCGGCTTCGCGCGCTTCCAGGGCCTCAACGACTGGTAGTCAGACGAACAGACGCGATCTTATCTGATCTGGCGTGACGCCATCCTCGCGAAGCGCGCGCAGAGTCGCTGCCGCATCGCGCTTGGAGAACTTCTTTCCATATTCGTCGAGAATGAGCTTGTGATGCGCATAGACCGGCGCAGGCAGGCCGAGAAGCGTCTGCAACACGCGCTGGATATGCGCGGCAGCGAAAAGATCGTTGCCGCGAGTCACCGATGTCACGCCCTGGAATGCGTCATCCACGACGACGGACAGGTGATAGGATGCCGGTGTTTCTTTCCGCGCCAACACGACATCGCCGAAGAGCAGCGGATCGACCGCAATTGCGCCACGCTCGCCATTCGGACCCTCACCCCGTTCTTCAAAAGACAAGGCACCAACGGTGGAAGCGGCTTTTTGCGTATCCAGCCGCAACGCATAAGCCGCGCCGGAGGCGATGCGTGCCGCACGCTGTTCTTCGCTCAGGTGGCGGCAGGTGCCCGGATAGATCGGGCCTTCCGGCCCCAAAGCCATATTGTGCGGCGCTTCGCTTGCCCGTGCGATTTCCGTGGCGATCTCCGCGCGGGTGCAGAAGCAGGGATAGAGAAATCCGCGCTCCTGCAATCGGCCAAGTGCCGCGCGATAGGCATCGAAGCGTTCGGACTGGCGCAGCACAGGCTTTTCCCAGGCAAGGCCAAGCCACGCCAGATCCTCGAAGATCGCGGCTTCGAATTCCGGACGGCAGCGTGTCGTGTCGATATCCTCGATGCGGACGAGAAAGCGCGCCCCCGCCCGCGCGGCCGTGATGGCGGCGAACGCATGCCCCAGATGCAGATAGCCGGTTGGACTCGGTGCGAAGCGCGTGACAATCATAGAGAGAGTTTACACGCCTCAGAAAATGCCGAAACCGCATCGCATTTCCTCCGCCGCCCATCTTGAACAGGCGATCGACGCCCTGATCGCGGCCGACAAGCGCTTTCATCCCGTCGTTGCGCGGACCGGCCGGCCGCAGTTCAAGCCGCGCCGCAAGCATGGCTTCGAGGCGCTGGTGGATATCGTGGTCAGCCAGCAGCTTTCCATCGCCGCCGCGGATACCATCTTCGGGCGGGTGAAAGAGAAGGTGGTGCCGTTCGATCCGCCGACCTTGCTGGCGACGCCCGCCGAAGTTTTGCGCGCCTGCGGCCTCTCCGCGCCCAAGCAGAAGCATATGAAGACCATCGCGGCGGCGATTCTCGATGGCTCACTCGATCTGAAACGCGTGCGCGCCATGCCGGACGACGACGCCCGCGCGCATCTGACGGCGGTGAAGGGCATCGGCCCATGGACGGCGGACATTTATCTTATGTCCTCGCTCGGCCGCGCCGACATCTGGCCGGTGGCCGATGTCGGCCTGCAGGCCGCGATCACCCGCGTGCTGAAATTGAAGAAACGTCCGAACGAAAAAGCGATGGAGCGGTTGTCGAAGAATTGGCGGCCATGGCGCACCATCGCCGCGCGGCTGTTCTGGATCCACGAAGACGGCATCCGAAAGGAAAAGCGCGAAGCGTTGAAAGCTGAGGCCGCGGCGAAGACGGCGGCAGGGAAGAAGACGCGCAAAAATAAAAAGGCGAAAAGATAATGGCGCTCGGCCAACTCTCCGGTCCCCGACTGCCGCCCGCGCGCGGCGCGGCCACGCATCTGGTTGTGCTGTGTCATGGCTATGGCGCGGACGGCAACGATCTCATTGGTCTTGCGCCGATGTGGCAGCGCCTGTTGCCGACCGTCGCTTTCGTTGCGCCCAATGCGCCCGAGCCGTGCAGCGCGGGCATGGGCTACCAGTGGTTTCCAATTTCGCGCATCGATCCGGCGGAAATGGCGCGTGGCGTCCAGGGCGCGGCGGCGACGCTGGAGAATTTTCTGGAAACCGAACTCACACGCCTCAACCTCACGGGCGACAAGCTTGCGCTGGTCGGTTTCAGCCAGGGCACGATGATGTCGCTGCATGTGGGGCTGAAGCGCGCGGTGAAGCCTGCCGCTATCGTCGGCTATTCGGGCATGCTGGCGGACCAGACGCCGCAAGTCGGTGCCGATGCGCCGCCGGTGCTTCTCATTCATGGCGACGCGGATCCGATGATCCCGGTGGGTGCGCTGTTTGCATCCGCCGCAACGCTGGCCGGGGCAGGCGCGGCGGTGCAGTGGCATATCTCGCCGGGCGTCGGCCATTCCATCGATGAAGTGGGGCTTACCTTGGGCGGCGAATTCCTCGCACGCGGCTTTCGCGGTCAGCTGCGGCGTAAAGAGCCGCAAATTTCCTGCCCTGTTGCGTGAGTGTCGCTTGGCCGTCACGGCGAATCACGTAACATCCTCCGTAGCTTGGAACTGGTTGGCAGAGCGTGCTTTTTGCCCGTACAGTCCACGCCATTGATGGAGGTGCTGTCTTCACAAGGAGCCACCCGTGTTAGCCGCCGGCCGCAGCCCGGAAGCCTGCCCGGCCCTCGTCCTCAACGCCGATCACAGGCCGCTGAGCTACTTTCCGCTGTCTCTCTGGTCCTGGCAGGACGCGATCAAGGCGGTCTTCCTCGACCGCGTGAACATCCTCGCCGAATATGACCGCGCGGTGCATTCGCCCAGCTTCGAAATGAAGCTGCCCTCCGTCGTCTCGCTCAAAAGCTATGTGAAGCCCGCGCGCAATCCCGCGTTCACGCGGTTCAACGTGTTCCTGCGCGACCGCTTCGAATGCCAATATTGTGGCGACGAAGACGACCTCACTTTCGATCACGTGATTCCGCGTTCGCGCGGCGGCAAGACGACGTGGGAAAATGTCGTGACGGCCTGTGCGCCCTGCAATCTGATGAAGGGCGGAAGGCTCACCCATCACATCGGCATGTTCCCGCGCATCCCGCCGCACCGTCCGTCGGTGAACGAGCTGCGCAACAACGGCCGCCGCTTCCCGCCAAACTATCTGCACGATAGCTGGGCGGACTATCTTTATTGGGATAGCGAGCTGGAAGCCTAGGCGCTCTTCGTCTCACGCCACATCGCGATCAGCGGCGGTGCGCCCGGCGGCGAGATGTTTTTGCGCGCAACGAAGCCGGCGCGTTCATACAATCTCGTATTTTTCGGATTGGAGTTTTCCAGATAAGCGGGCACGCCCGCTTCATCGACTTTCCGGATCGTCGCATCCAGCAGCGCGCCGCCAAGACCCATGCCCTGAAAGCGCGGCGCGGCAGCGATGAAAGCCAGATAGAAATGCGGCTCGTGCGGATGGCTCTTCTCCATCGCATCGCCCATCGCCGAACCGCGGCCCAGACGCGGAAATCCGCAAAGCCGCACGAACATCGGGATCAATTTCATCTGATCGAAGAAGCCACCGGGGCTGGCAGGCGCTTCCGGCGGAAGCCACGCGGCGGCAACGCTCGCATCTTGCGCCATCCACACATGGCCGAACGGAATCGCGCGCCGTTGCAGCAGCCAATAGAAGAAGCGCTCAAGGCCCGTCGCGCGTTTGGGACCGGGCCGCGCGATCCAGTCCATCACCGGATCGGCAGCGAAGGCCGCGGCGAACAGGCGTGCGATGGTCCGCGCATCATCCATGGTCGCGCGGCGCGGATGGGCGGCGGCATCCAGCCGCGCATGACGGTCCTGTTCGTCGCTCATAGGCGTTCGGAGAGTTTGATGGCGAGGCGGCATCCCGCCTTGATGGTTTCGCTAAGAAGCCTGTAGGCGGGGGCATCTTCCGCGCCCAGCTCCAGCGCCTCATTCTTATGCGCCACTTCGTCGGCGCGGAATTTCTCGACAGCCTGTTTCAGCGGAGGATCGCCGTCCAGCCTTTCGATCTGTTGCGTGTAGTGCGCATCGATCACTTCTTCGACCGCCGCGGTACAGGCCATCGCGGCTTTTTCGCCCATGAGCGCGGTCGCCGCGCCAAGCGCGAACCCGGCCACGCGCCACACCGGTTCCAGCGCCGTGGGGCGCACGCGCCGTTCATTGATGATTTTGTCGAACGCCGCGAGATGTTCCTGCTCCTGCTCCGCCATTTTGCGAATGGCGTCGGCGGTTTTGGATTTGCGATTGCCGAACACCGCGAGCTGGCCTTCATAGATGCGCACGGCGCCATATTCGCCCGCGTGATCGACGCGGATCATGGAGGCGACGTCGCGTGATGGCTGCACGCCGGGCATTGCAGGGCGCGTCTTGCGGGCGGTCACGCTTGCCTCTCCGTCTTCACCAGCAATGCAAAGCCGAAGGCGGCCGCACCGAGCGAGATCAGCGCATTATAACCAGCCATGGAGATTCCGAAGAGCCGCCACGCCGCATGGTCGCAGCTGACGACATGGGCGTTGAGATCGAGCGCGCCGCTGATCTGGAACGCCGAGCCGGTGCAGGCTTTGGGGCCGGCCCAGAACTGCCATTCGACGCCCGCATGATAGACGCCGATCGCGCCGGTTATCACCACCAGCAATGCCGTGAGAATTGCCACAGGGCGGGCAAGGTTTTGCGGCAATGTGCCGGTTTGCAACAGCAGGCCGCCGCCCAACCCGGTGATGATTGCGGCATAGTGCGGATAGCGCTGCCACATGCACATCTCGCAAGGCGGATAGCCGCCGATATATTCGAAGCCGAGTGCGCCCAGAATGAGCGCGAGCGACACGATGCCCAGCACAAGCGCGACTTTTGTGGCGGAGAGCGTCCTCATTTCGCAAAGATCATGCGTTCGTCGGCGAAGGCTTTGAATTCGAGCGCGTTGCCGCTCGGATCTTTGAAGAAGAATGTTGCTTGTTCGCCGGGCAGGCCTTCGAAACGAATGCCCGGTTCGATGATGAAGCGCACATCGCGCGCAGACAATTTGTCCGCGAGCTTTTTCCATTCGTTCATATCGAGGATGATTCCAAAATGGCGCACAGGCACATCCTCGCCGTCAACAACATTATGTGCTTTGTGTCCGACCTCATCCGGGCTTAAATGTGCAACGATCTGGTGACCGAAAAAGTCGAAGTCGACCCATTCGTCCGAAGACCGGCCTTCGCGGCACCCAAGCAAGTCTCCGTAGAACGCGCGCGCTTCGGCGAGATCGCGAACTGGAAATGCCAGGTGGAAGCGGGGATGATTTGTCATGATTGTGCGCGCTCTTTGTATGTGTCCAAGCAAAGCGCAAGACTGAGACAAAGGAAAGCCCATGCGTTTTTTCGGGCGTAACCGCAAATCTGTTCCGCGCCAGTTGGCTGGGCGCGAACTGCTGCGTATCGACGGCGATGCCGTGCCTGTGACTTTGCGCCTCAACCCGCGCGCGCGCCGCCTGATCGTGAAAGTGCATCCTTCCACGGGTGAAGTGACCGTCGTGGCGCCGTCGCGCCGCGCGCTGGAAGGCGCGCTGGCCTTTGCCCGCTCGGAAACCGACTGGATCCGCAAGCGTCTGGCGCGCGTTCCCAAGCCGGTGCTGCTGGATGTCGGCGAACATGTGCCGTTCCGCGGCGAAATTCATCACATCGTGGAAGGCGAGAAGGGCCGCGCACCGGTCTGGGCGGATGAGGAAGATGGCGAGCCCGTTATCCTGGTATCCGGCAAGCCGGAGCATGCCCCGCGCCGCATCGTCGACTATCTCAAGCGCGAGGCGCGCAAGACATTGGATGCGCGTACCGCGTTCTATGCGGACAAGCTGGGAATCAAGCCGCGCCGCATCACCGTGCGCGACACCGCCAGCCGCTGGGGATCATGCTCGGCGCAACGCTCGCTGTCCTTCTCCTGGCGGCTGATCCTCGCGCCCGATTTCGTGCTCGATTATGTGGTGGCGCATGAGGTCGCCCATATGAAGGAGATGAATCACAGCCCGCGCTTCTGGCAACTCGTGAACATGCTGGGCGCCGATGTGAAGCGGGCACAGCGCTGGCTCGCCGATCACGGAACCATGCTGCACCGCTACGCGCCCCGGATCGTGGTGGATTGAAACCCGCGCGGCCTTCGCCGGTTCTATAAAGAACACGGGAGGACGTGATGATCCGCAAATTGCCGTCAGGCGGCTATCGCCTCTATTCGCGCAAGAAAGATCCCAGGACCGGCAAGCGCCGCAATCTGGGAACCTTCCGCACAAAAGCCGCGGCGCAGAAGCACGAAAAGCAGGTTCAGTATTTCAAGCGGCACTGAATGTGCCTAGCGCAGATGGGCAATCCGCTGCTGCACGTCGTTGCGCAATTCGGCGAACTGGCGGCCGAGTGAATCGAGCGCGTCGGAAGATGCGTGCGACGCGCGATCGCGCAGGCGATGCCGCATATTGCGAATATCACGATCCTCAAACGGCACGTCATCGACAAGAATTGCGGCGACGCCCACGGCGATCACCAATCCGGCGAGCGCGAAACCTGCCCATGTCGCAATCGTACCGGCATCCGGACCGCTGGGTGCGGGGCGCGGCCGGCGCGCGGCCGTCCGCCTGCGCGTATTTGCGGCGGCTGCCCGCTGGCGCGGTCTTTTGTGTGTCGATGCGGTCGCCATGATGATCTCCGGTTAAAAGTGCCAGCTGCTGCGGCGCGGCGCGGGGCGCAGAAGCGTCGCCACAAGACAGCCAAGGCCGAAAGCGACAAAGGCGCTCGTCCAGGGACGCGCGACAATCGCCTCTTCCACGACATCGACGGAGTAGGCCGCCTCTTCCGAGATCATCGCGTAAAGATCGGCGATCTGGTCTTGCAGCGATTGCAGCCGATTCTTCAGTTCGGGCGGCACATTGGGCATGTCGCCCATCAATGTCTCCGCTTCGTCCTGCAGCCGCGCGATGCTTTCGGCGAGGCGGTTGTCGCCGCCATCCATGTCGAAATCGATATTGCTCACGTTTTGCTTCCTGTTCCGGCGAATGAGACGGCCTTCCGGCCGGCAAGTGCCGTTGGCGTGGGTTAAGGTGCGCTCATGCCGTTCAGCCCACGCATCTGTAACGGACCTCAATAGCCTATGTTCCCGCGTTCATGCGCATGTGCCAAGCGGCGGTTCTGTGATCAATTTACGGCGCAGGTTTCGTCATTGTCCGAAAGGGTCGGCGCGATGGGCGAATTCGTCGCCGCGCAGCTCTTTTGCGCCATCCCTTGACCCCGCTCTGCTGCTAAGTATATTGCGCGGCTTCCGCCGGGCCTCTGTCCGCGTGGATATCAATGATTTCAAGGACTTACCCTATGTTCGCGGTCATCCGCACGGGCGGAAAACAGTATAAAGTCGCCAAAGACGACGTGATCTCCATCGAGAAGCTCGATGGCGACGCGGGCGCCAAGATCACTTTCGGCGAAGTCATGATGCTCGGCGGCGACAGCCCCAAGCACGGCGCGCCGCTGATCTCCGGCGCTTCGGTCACCGCCGAAGTGGTCGACCAGGGCAAGGGTGAGAAGGTCGTGGCGTTCAAGAAGCGCCGCCGCAAGAACACGCATCGCAAGCGCGGTCACCGTCAGCACTTCACGAAAGTGAAGATCACCGGTATCAGCGCGGCGTAAGGAGCACTTCGTATGGCACACAAGAAAGCAGGCGGTTCTTCGCGCAACGGTCGCGACTCGAATCCCAAGATGCTCGGCGTGAAGATCTATGGCGGCGAAGTCATCAATCCCGGCAACGTGATCGTGCGTCAGCGCGGCACCAAGTTCTATCCGGGCGAAAACGTCGGCATGGGCAAGGACCACACGCTTTTTGCGACTGCGGCAGGCCATGTCTCCTTCAAGACCGGCTTCAAGCGTCGCCAATTCGTATCCGTTATTACGACGCAAAACCCGTCGAAGGACGCAAACTAGATAGGTAGCTTGGAAAAGGAGCTGCCGGACAAATTCGGCGGCTCATCGAAGCGAGGGAAGATGGTCCGCCATCTTCCCTTTTTTATTTCCCTCGCATGGAGGGAGATTGTGCTGTGGTTTGGAGACTGGAGACCAAGAGACTGTTGTTGAGAGTGCCGGCGCCATTCGACGTGCCGGAGATCGTTGCCCTGATCGGCGATTTCGATGTGGCAAAAAACCTTTCGCGCGTTCCGCATCCCTATAACGAAGCGGATGCGCGCGGCTGGATCGAGAAGATGGCGGAAGCCCGCTTCAACGGCACGGAATACGCCTTCGCCATCACCCGCAAGGATGACGGGGCCTATCTGGGAAGCGTCGGCCTGCATAAGCGCGACGGCGAGGCTTTCGAGTTCGGCTATTGGCTCGGCAAGCCGTTCTGGGGTCAGGGCTATGCGACCGAGGCGGCACGCCGTCTCATCGCGTTCGCCTTCATGGAATTGCAGCTGGAAAGCCTGATTGCCGGGTTTTTCCACGACAATCCGGCATCCGGCCATGTGTTGGAAAAGCTGGGCTGCATGCCGGACGGCACCGACCAGCGCGAATGCCTGGCCCGGGGCCATGCCGTCTATTGCCACAAGGTTGTTTTGACGCGCGACAGTTTCTGGAAGAAGAAGGCGGCATGAAATTTCTCGACCAGGCGAAGGTCTATATTCAAAGCGGCGCAGGCGGAAACGGCTGCGTCGCGTTTCGCCGCGAGAAATTCATGGAATATGGCGGTCCGTACGGCGGCGACGGCGGCAAGGGCGGCGATGTCTATGCCGAAGCCGTCGAGAACCTCAACACGCTGATCGACTATCGCTACCAGCAGCACATCCGCGCCAAGAGCGGCGAAGGCGGCATGGGCAAGGTGATGACCGGTCACAATGGCGATGACGCGCTTATTCGCGTGCCGGTGGGAACGCAGATCTATGAAGAGGACGGCGAAACCATGATCGCCGATCTCGCGAAACCGGGCGACCGCGTCATGCTCGCGCGGGGCGGCAATGGCGGTTTCGGCAACGCGCATTTCAAATCCTCCACCAATCAGGCGCCTCGTCATGCCAATCCCGGCCAGCCCGGCGAAGAGAAGACGATCATTCTTCGTCTGAAGTTGATCGCGGATGCGGGACTGATCGGCTTGCCGAATGCGGGAAAGTCCACGTTTCTTTCCCGCGTGTCGGCGGCGAAACCCAAGATCGGCGATTATCCGTTCACCACGCTAAATCCACAGCTGGGCATGGTGAAGGTCGACGAAAGCGATTTCGTCATCGCGGATCTGCCGGGCCTGATCGAAGGCGCGCATGAAGGCGCCGGACTCGGCGACCGCTTTCTTGGCCATGCCGAGCGCTGCGGTGCGATTCTGCATCTGATCGATGGCACGCAGAGTGCCGTCGTCGGCGCCTACCGCACCATTCGCGGCGAATTGAAAGCCTATGGGCACGGTCTTGCCGAAAAGCCGGAGATTCTGGCGCTCAACAAGATCGACGCCATCCCCAAAGCGCAGATCGTCAAGAAGAAGGCCGCGCTGGAAAAAGCCAGCGGCGCGAAAGTGTTTCTGATCTCCGGTGTTTCGGGCGAGGGCGTGACCGAGGTGCTGCGCCTGATGGTCAAGGAGATCGCCAAGCGCCGCGCGCGGGACAAAAAACGCACGACCGTCGCGCGCGCCTGGACCCCGTGACATGCCCGGCTCGCTGCAGAGCGCCAAACGAATCGTCGTCAAGATCGGCTCGGCGCTTCTGATCGATCCGGCGAGCGGGCAGCTTCGCCGCGATTGGCTGAAAATGCTGTGCGCGGATGCCGCCGCGCTCAAACGCGATGGAAAAGACGTCATCCTGGTTTCGTCCGGCGCGATCGCACTGGGCCGGCGCGCGCTGGGCCTGAAACCCGGCACGCTCAAGCTTGAGGAAAATCAGGCATCGGCCGCGGCAGGCCAGGTGCAACTTGCCCACGCCTATGCCGATATTCTCGCGGGCGAAGGCATCACCGCCGCGCAAATTCTTCTGACGCTGGGCGATACCGAAGAACGCGCCCGTTATCTCAACGCGCGCGCGACACTGAAGACGCTGCTATCGCTCGGCAGCATTCCGGTCATCAATGAAAACGACACCGTGGCGACGGCCGAGATTCGCTTCGGCGACAATGACCGGCTCGCCGCCCGCGTCGCCTCCATGATGGAGGCCGATTGTCTGGTGCTGCTGTCGGATGTGGATGGACTCTATACCGCCGATCCCACAAACAATCCCGGCGCGCAGCACATTGCCGATGTGCCTGCGATCACGCGCGAGATCGAAGCGATGGCAGGAACATCGGTGTCCGGCGTCGGGCGCGGCGGCATGGTGTCTAAGCTCATTGCCGCAAAGATCGCAACGGGCGCGGGCTGCGACGTGCTGATCGCCAAAGGCGCGGTTGAGCATCCGCTGCGCGCGCTTTCGCAAGGCACGAAATCGACGCGCTTCCACGCCAGCTCCACGCCGGCGCAGGCGCGCAAACGCTGGATCGCAGGCGTGTTGAAGCCGCAAGGCGTGCTGATCGTCGATGCCGGTGCGGCAAAGGCGCTTTCGGAAGGCAAGAGCTTGCTGCCTGCCGGTATCCGCCAGATCGACGGGCGCTTCGAGCGCGGCGATGCGGTGGCGGTGCGCGACCAGCAAGGCAACGAAATCGCGCGCGGCCTCTGCGCCTACAACGCTTCCGATGCGGAGCGCATCGCCGGAAAGAAGAGCCAGGAAATCGAAGCCATTCTCGGCTATCGCGGCCGGGACGAGATGATCCATCGCGACGATCTCGCCCTCACGGGGAACGCATGAGCGGCGATCTGAAACGCGACATGCATGCGCTGGGCGCAGCCGCGCGCGATGCCGCGCGGGCGTTGCGCGAATCCTCCAACGATACACGCAGCGAAGCCTTGCGGGTTGCGGCGTCGGCATTGCGCGCACGGGCGCCGGAAATTCTGGCGGCCAATGCGGAAGACTTGAAAGCCGCGGCGCATTCCAGCGCGGCCATGCTGGATCGCCTGACCCTGAACGAGATATCCGTCGAAGCGATCGCTTGCGGGCTGGAAGCCATCGCCGCCTTGCCCGATCCGCTGGCGCGCACCCTGGCGCATTGGAAGCAGCCAAACGGTCTGGATATTTCACGCGTCGTCACGCCCATCGGCGTGATCGGCATGATTTACGAAAGCCGCCCGAACGTGACTGCGGACGCCGCAGCGCTCTGCATCAAATCCGGCAACGCCGTCATCTTGCGCGGCGGATCGGATTCGCTGCGCTCCTCGCGCGCGATTCATGCCGCGATGCTGGATGGCTTGCAGGCGGCGGGCCTGCCGGGCGCGTGTGTCCAGCTTGCGCAGACCACGGACCGCGCCGCCGTCGGCGAGATGCTCCAGGGGTTGAACGGCGCGATCGATCTCATCATTCCGCGCGGTGGAAAATCGCTCGTCGCGCGTGTGCAAGCCGAAGCACGCGTTCCGGTGCTCGCGCATTTGGAAGGCATTTGCCATGTCTATGTTCACGCAGCCGCGAAGCTGGAAATGGCACGTGCCGTTGTCCTCAACGCCAAGATGCGGCGCACTGGCGTCTGCGGCGCGGCGGAAACATTGTTGATCGACAGAGCGGTTCTGTCATCGCATGGCGTTTCGATCCTGAACGATCTGAAAAACGCCGGATGCGAGATTCGCGGCGATGAAGCCGTGCGGTCTGTGTTTCCATCCGCCAAGCTCGCCAACGATGAAGACTGGCGCACCGAATATCTTGACGCCGTCATCGCGGTGAAGTCCGTCGACGGCGTGGAAGAGGCCATCCGTCACATCGAGACCTATGGCTCGCATCACACCGAATCCATCGTCACGGGGGATGCCGCCGTGGCGGAGCGCTTTCTTGCCGCGCTCGATTCCGCCATCGTCTTGTGGAATGCTTCGACCCAATTCGCGGACGGGGGCGAGTTCGGCATGGGTGCGGAAATCGGAATCGGCACGGGCAAGCTGCATGCGCGCGGCCCGGTGGGCGTGGAGCAGCTCACGACGTTCAAATATATCGTGCGTGGCACCGGGCAGACGCGGCCATGAAAAGCACACGCAAGCCATTCCCCTGGATCAGGCCGCCTGGTCCCGTCGCGCCGGGTCTGCGCATCGGCCTTCTCGGCGGCTCGTTCAATCCGGCCCATGAGGGTCATCTGCATATCAGCGAGGTGGCGCTGAAAAAGCTCGGCCTCGATTATGTGTGGTGGCTGGTCGCGCCGCAGAATCCGCTGAAGCCCAGCATTGGCATGGCGCCGCTGCAGGATCGCCTCGCCTATGCGGCCGGGCTGTTCGAGAACCATCCCCGTATTCTTGTGATGGATATCGAACGCGCGCTCGGCACGCGCTATTCCATAGACACCATCACCAAGCTCCAGCGCCGGTTCCCCGAGCTGGATTTCGTCTGGCTAATGGGATCGGACAATCTGGCCAGCTTCCGCCGCTGGAAGCGCTGGCAGGATATTATTATGCGCGTGCCCATCGCGGTGGTCATGCGGCCCGGTTCCACCCTGGCGCCGCTCCATGCCAAGGCCGCACAAAGGCTGTCCGGGCGGCGTTGCGAGCATTCCTGCCTTTCCACCCATGCGCTGCCCTGCATCACGGTGATAGACGGTCCTCGCAACCCGCTCAGCGCCACGCAACTGCGCGAAAGAGCGGGCTGGGATGAGCTCTTGGTACGCGCAATTCCGGCGTGATAAGATCGTTCCGCAGGAAAGAGGGGAGCGCGGTCACTGGCGAGGTTTTGCAAACGTCCAGTTACACGCACCGTTCTGCGTTTGACTGGAGGATTTGAATTCTGACCCGCAAGACCGCTGGCGCGAAAGCCGCGCCGAAAAAGGCCAAAGCCGCGCCCAAAAAAGCCAAGGCTGCTCCGAAGGCAAAAAAAACCGCGAAAGCGCCCGCCCAAAAGACGAAGCCTGTTAAAGCCAAGGCCGTCAAAGCCACGAAGGCGGCGCCGAAGGCCGCAACGAAAGCTGTTGCGAAGCCTGCGAGGGTGGAACCGCAAGCGCAGCCGCGTGCGGCAAAAAAAGATAACGAGCTTGTGAGCCGCATCGTCAAATCGCTGGATGACGACAAAGCTGAAGACATTGTGACGATCGACCTGGAAGGCCGTTCATCGCTTGCCGATGCGCTCATCATCGCCACCGGGCGTTCGTCGCGCCATGTCGCTTCGATCGCCGAGCATCTGGCGCGCAAGCTGAAGGAAGCCGGCTACGGCACCCGGCCCATCGACGGCGCAAGCCAGGGCGATTGGGCTCTGGTCGATGCGGGCGATGTGATCGTCCATATTTTCCGGCCCGAAGTGCGCAGCTATTACGACCTCGAAGGCATGTGGAGCGTGGACGAACCGGCTGTCCGCGCCGCGCGCTGAATGCGTCTGGTCATCGTCGCCGTCGGTCAATCACGCGGCACGCCGGAAGGCGCGTTGACGGAAGACTATGTCAATCGCGCGCGCACAATGGGAAAACGCGCCGGCTTCAACGCGGTCACCATCGACGAAGTGAACGTCTCCAAGCTGCGTGAAACGCGTTCGCGCATTGCCGAAGAAGGCGAGCGCCTGGCGTCGCGCATTCCCGAAGGCGCGCATGTCGTATTGCTCGACGCCAAGGGCAAAGGCATGACGTCCGATGCGTTTGCTGAAATGCTGGGCGCCATGCGCGACGCCGGTGCGCGCGATCTGGCCTTTGTGATTGGCGGGCCGGATGGGCTGGCGCTGCCGGACCGCATAAAAGCGGGCAGAAGTCTGGCTTTCGGGCCGCAGACCTGGCCCCATCTTCTGGTTCGCGCCATGCTCTCCGAGCAGGTTTATCGCGCGATCACCATCCTTGCCGGACATCCCTATCATCGCGCCTAGCGGATGTTAGCGCAGTCTTAACCATGATCGGCGATGGTACGCCGTTGCAATGGGAAGAATTTGCCCATGGAGATCAAGAGCACAGGTCGCGTTGGATCGTCATCTGTTCGCCGTGCGGCGGGCAGCACGTCGTCGTCCAGCAATGCCTTTCAGGTTTCCGACCCGGTCGAACAGCCGCGCGCGCAATCGGTTGCCTCACCCGGCGCCATCGCTTCCGTCGAAAGCATTCTCACGCTGCAAGGCATGGATGATTCGACCAACGGACGTTCGCGCGGACTGGCGCATGGTCAGCATCTGCTCGACATGCTCGATGAAGTGCGCGACGGACTCCTCGCCGGCGGCATTCCGCGCGCGACGCTGAACCGGCTCGCCACGGCAGTGAGCAAGCGGCAGGAAGGCTTTGCCGATCCCAAATTGCAGAGCGTGCTGGATGAGATCGAACTGCGCGCCCGTGTGGAACTTGCAAAGCTCGAACAAAGCGATCAGCTCGCGAGCTAAATCCTTGCAGAAAAAGACGTTTTCATGAAACCTCGCTCCGCCGATTCCATTTGCCGGGGGCGATGGGGGTCTGTATAAACCCGCCCGCTCCGTGAGGGCGAGTCATCTAGCTGGGGTATATACCCATGGGCGTAGAACTGCCGTCCGGCTATAAGCCGTCGGAATCCGAACCCTTTATGAACGAGCGGCAGCGCGAATATTTCCGCCGCAAGCTTACGGCGTGGAAGGAAGACATCCTTCGCGAAAGCCGCGAAACCATTCAGAACCTGCAAGCGGAAACCACGCCACACGCCGACCTCGCCGACCGCGCCTCCACCGAAGCCGAGCGCCAGCTGGAACTTCGCACCCGAGACCGCCAGCGCAAGCTGATCGCCAAGATCGATTCGGCGCTGCGCCGTATCGAGGACGGGTCCTATGGTTTCTGCGAAGAGACCGGCGAACCCATCGCGTTGAAGCGTCTCGATGCGCGCCGATCGCCACACTGTCGATCGAAGCGCAGGAACGCCACGAGCGCCGCGAGAAGGTCTACAAGGACGATTGAATTTTCTTCCCCCGTTTACGGGGGAAGTGCCGCCGCAGGCGGCGAAGGGGGATAGCTCCCTCCGCTTCGCTTGCGCGAAGCTCCTCCCCCGTAAACGGGGGAGGAATGTTGTTCAGAACGGCATCAACACATCGAAGAGCTGGCTGCCATAGCGCGGCTGCTGCATGTCGGTGATCTGGCCTTTGCCGCCGTAGGAAACGCGCGCTTCGGCGATCTGCGACAGGTTGACGATGTTGTCGCTGGTGATGTCTTCCGGCCGCACGATGCCGGAGATCTGCAGATCGCGCAGCTCGTAGTTCACGCGCACCTGCTGATGGCCGTTCACGACGAGATTGCCGTTCGGCAAAACCTGCGTGACAAGGCCGGCGAGCGTCAGGTTGACGTTTTCCGACCGGTTCACCGAGCCCGCGCCGACATTCGACGTGTCCGAACCCATCTTCACCAGGCTCGCCGGATCGGATGCATTCGGCAGCGCCTTCTGCAATTCGCTTTCAAGGCCGAAGAAATTCGTCAGGTTTGCATCGTCCGAATTGGTGCGCGAGCGCGTGGTCGTATCGGAAAGCTTCGCGGCATCGGCGATAGTGATGTCGATGGTGAGAATGTCACCGACGTGGCTGGCGCGCGGATCGTGGAAGAAGCTGCGCGCACCCGGCGTCCACAAAGAGTTCGCCTGGTGTGGGCCTTGCGGACCCTGTTCCGTCGGCATCGTCACCGGTTGATAGCCCGGCTGGGAGACCGGATTGGCAATCGGCGCCAGGGACGGCGCTTCGCCGATGTTCTTCACGCGGTCGATCGCGGAGCAGCCGCTGAGCGCGAGCGCCAAAGCGGCAAGGCAGGCCGATTGCTTGAGAAAAGCGTGTGTCATGTTTTTCACTTCTGCAAGGATGCGATCTGGGTGGAGAGAGCCTCTCCCGCGCGGACGGTGCCGGCGCCGATGACGGTGCAGGAGATTTGCCGGTAGGAGATCGGATTCAGAATGGTGACGGTTTCGCCCATGCCGCCTTCGCTCATCGCTTTGCCGGTCGCACTCAAGGTGATGCCGGGGGCGCTGAAGTTCATCGTCACGGTCGAGCCTTTGGTGACAAGGATCGGTTTGCGCACATCGTCGGGACGCACCGGCTCTCCGGCGCGCAACATGCGGCGCGCTTCCATGCCGTCCAGATCGTTCATCGACGTGACAATTCCGGCCTGCACGGAGTCGGCCGCGACCGTCTGATAGGAAAGATCCGAATCGGAGATCGTCGTTCCGCGTGGAATGGAATGGGAGGGCACCACGATGCGCATGTCGGCGACGCCGGCGGCGAGCGCCATATTGGCGAACAGCGGCAATGCCAAAACGCAAAACGCTATGATAAGGGCGCGGCCAATCATCATGAACCTCCCATGCGAGATGTCGTCTGCATCATGTCGTCGGCGGCGGTGACGACCTTCGAATTCATTTCGTAGGCACGCTGGGCAGTGATCAGCGCGGTGACTTCTTCCACCGGATTGACGTTGGCGGTTTCCAGATAGCCCTGCTGGATCGTGCCATAGCCGGCCGATCCGGGAACGCCGGCCTGCGGCGAGCCCGAAGATTGGGTCTCGGTGAAAAGATTGTCGCCCTGCGCCGCCAGGCCGCCTTCGTTCGGAAAGCGAACCAGTTCGAGCTGGCCCAGAGTCTGTGGCGCCGCTTGGCCGGGCAGCGTGGCCTGCACCTGGCCCTGCGCGTTGACGGTCATGGAAAGCGCGTTGGCCGGAACGGCGACACCCGGTGCAACCGTGTAGCCCTTGTCCGTCACGATCTGGCCTTCCGGCGACAGCGCGAAATTGCCGGCGCGGGTGTACGCGTCCGTGCCATCCGGCAAGGTGATATGGAAATAGCCGGAACCCTGGATCATCAGGTCATAAGGATTGCTGGTGTTGGATGCATCGCCCTGGGTCATGATGCGGCTGATGGCGGCGGTGCGCACGCCCGAGCCCAGCTGAATGCCCGTCGGCAGTACCGTGCCGGAATCGGAAGTCTGCGAACCGGCCTGTTCGACGTTCTGATAGAGCAGGTCCTGGAATTCGGCGCGCTGCTGCTTGAAGCCGGTTGTGTTCATGTTCGCGAGATTGTTCGCGATGACTTCGACGTTGGTCTGCTGGGCCAGCATTCCGGTCGATGCAATGGAAAGGGCTCGCATGGTTCTTCTCCTAGTTCGCCGCGCTGCCGAGCTTGTCGATGGCGTTGCGCTTGAGGTCTTCCTGTGACTGCGTGAGGTTGGCCGTCGTCTGATAGGCACGCATCACGTCGAGCATGTGCGAGATTTCCAGAACCGGCTGTACGTTGGATTCTTCGAGGCTGCCCTGCGCGATCACGGGGGTCTCCACCGTGGTCGGCTGCTGCGTTGTGGAGTAAAGGCTCGCGCCTTCCTTCTTCAGGGCGGATTCGTCGGCGAAGTTGACAAGCTTGAGCTTGCCGAGCTGGCCGCGCGCACCGGTGATGGTGCCGTCCTGCGCGATGTGGATGTCGCCGTCGTCATTCGTGACGGTGACCGCGCCGCCATCGGCCTGAAGCACGCCCCCGCCTTCGGTGACGATCTGGCCGTTGCCGTCCAGCGTGAAATGGCCGTTGCGCGTATAGCGCGTGTCGCCATTGGGCATCTGGATCGTGAAATAACCCTTGCCGCTGATGGCCAGATCGAACGGCGCGCCGGTATGGGTGAGCGCGCCCTGGGTGAGATCGCGCAACGTGCCCTTGTCCTGCACGAAGCTGATCTGCTGCATGCCGATCTCGCCCTCTGCGGGACGGCTTTGCTGGATGTATTCTTCGAACTTCATCGACTCGCGCTTGAACCCGGGCGTGCTCATGTTCGCCATGTTGTTCGCGATCACGTCCATCGAGCGATAGGACGCGAGCTGCTGCGAGAGAGATACGAGTAGTGTGTTATCCATCGGCCTGCCGGATCCTTTCTGGTCCGTCACGGCAAAGGAGAGTGCAGCGGCTATGCCAGCCCAAAACACCTGATTTTGCTGGGTTTTCGCAGAGCACCCCGTGGGCTTCGGCAAAACCTGCCGGGCGAACACTGCCTCCACGGGCGATTTGAACCACTCCTTAACCACACCGGCATAAGTTTTCCCTGCGAGCGCATGGTGAACCATGTGTGAAGAGGGAGCCGCGCATGGCCAAGGACGACGACGCCGAAGATATAGAGAAGGATGACGATGACGCCGCGCCGGAAGGCGAGGGCGGCGACGCGGCAAAGCAAGGTTTCGTTAAGAAACTGCTCGGCAACAAGAAGATGTTGATCATCGTAGCCGCCGCGGCACTACTGGTGGTCGGTGGTGGCGGCGCAGGCGCCTACTTCTTCCTCTTCAGCGGATCGGGCGATGCGAAAGCCGGCAAGACTGCGGAAGGCAAGCAGCGCCCGCCCATCGTGGCGCCGCAAGTCGCCTTCTACGACATGCCCGACATCGTCGTGAACATCCAATCCGCGGATGGTAATCCCGCCTATCTGAAGCTCGGCGTCGCGCTTGAGCTCACGGGCGCGGATGAAAAGGCCGGCATCCAGCCGCTGATGCCGCGCGTGGTCGATCAGTTCCAGGGATATCTGCGCGAATTGCGCGTGGACGATCTGAAGGGCTCCGCGGGCGTTTTGCGCCTGAAGGAAGAACTGCTTCGCCGCATCAATGTCGCCACCGCCCCTTTCGCGGTGAAAGACGTGCTCCTCAAAGAAATGATTGTGCAATAGGCGAGATATGGCTGACGAGACCCAGAACACGAATCCCGCCGAAACCGAAACCGTGGCCCCGGAAACGGCTGCCGGCATAGCCTCGGACGCCGCGCCTTCCGAGCGCGTCCTCAATCAGGACGAGATCGACAGCCTTCTGGGCTTCGACGTCAATGACGATGCGCTGCAGGACAAATCTGGCGTGCGCGCCATCATCAACTCGGCGCTGGTGTCCTATGAACGCCTGCCGATGCTGGAGATTGTCTTCGACCGCCTGGTGCGGTTGATGACGACGAGTCTGCGCAACTTCACATCCGACAATGTGGAAGTCAGCCTGGACAACATCACCTCCATCCGTTTCGGCGATTATCTGAATTCGATCCCGCTACCGGCGATTCTGGCGGTGTTCCGTGCCGAACAGCTGGACAATTACGGCCTCTTCACGGTTGATTCCAACCTCATCTATTCCATCGTGGACGTGCTGCTCGGCGGCCGGCGCGGTTCTGCGGCGATGCGCATCGAAGGCCGTCCCTACACCACAATCGAACGCACGCTCGTCCAGCGCATGATCGAAGTGATCATGAACGACATGGTGCAGGCGTTCGAGCCGCTTGCGCCGGTGAATTTCGCGCTCGATCGCCTGGAGACCAATCCGCGTTTCGCCGCTATCGCGCGTCCGGCCAATGCCGCCATTCTCGTGAAGCTGCGCATCGACATGGAAGATCGCGGCGGGCGCACCGAATTGCTTTTGCCTTACGCCACGCTGGAGCCGATCCGGAAATTGCTCTTGCAGCAGTTCATGGGCGAGAAGTTCGGCCGCGACTCCATCTGGGAAGGCCATTTGGCCACCGAGCTTTGGTCCACGCGCGTGGAGATCGACGCGATCCTCGATGAGCAGATCATGTCGCTCAACAAGATCATGAATTTGCAGGTCGGCGAGACCATCATGCTCAACGCCACGCCGGATTCCAAAATCGAAATGCGCTGCGGGGGGGTTCCGCTGTTGCGCGGCCGCATGGGCCGTGTCGGCTCGGCGGTGTCCGTCCGCGTGGACGAAGCGGTGCAACGCACAGACGCCTCGAAAGGGCTTTGAACAATGACGCTGAACATTTCCCTGATCGTTGAACTGGGTCTCTCCGCGCTGTTGCTGGCGACCATCATCTATTGCGCCATACTGGAGCGCCGCCTGTCGGCGTTGCGCAAAGGCCAGGATGGATTGAAAGACACCATCGCCAAGCTGAACGAAGCGATTGTGGCTGCGGGCTCTTCGATGCGCATGCTCAAATCCGCCGCTGCCGGCGCCGCCGAAGCGCTGGACGAGCGTATCGCGCGGGGGCGTGGTCTTGCCGATGAGCTTTCCATTCTCTCCGCCTCCGGCGACCGCATCGCCGAACGCATGGCCGATCGCAGCACCGCGCATGCCCAGCGCGCCAACAATGTCGCTCCGATGCCCGCCTCCTTGGGCGCGCGCCTTGAAGCCTTGAAACCGCAAGCCTTGAGGAATGTGCGTTGAGCGTCACCCGCTATTTCCGTCTTCTGCCCGCCGTCATGCTTGTCGGCGGCGGCCTGCTGGCGATGAAGAGCGTCGCGCTGGTGCAGGAAGCCCGCGCGCAGACCGCCATGACCGGCCAGGCGCCGGCCCCAGCGCCGAAAGACACGACGCATGTCGCCGTCACCGATCCGGTGATCGACGATTCCGAATCCAACAGCGCCGCGGAGATCGACGTCCTGACCTCGCTGTCCAAGCGCCGTCAGCAGCTCGATGGCCGTGAACAGTCGCTCAACATGCAGGCCAATCTCATCGCCGCCGCCGAACAGCGCGTGGACGGCAAGATCGCCACGCTCAAGGGCCTGCAGGACACGATGCAGAAATTGCTGGGCCAACGCGACGCCGCCGAACAGGCGCAGCTCAACGCGCTGGTGAAATCCTATTCCTCGATGAAGCCGGCCGATGCCGCGCGCATCTTCAATTCGCTCGACGAAACGGTCGAGCTGAACGTCGCCGCGGCGATGAAGTCCGACGTCCTGGGCGCGATCCTCGCCAAGATGCAGGCGGATGCTGCGCAGAAACTCACCGTGCGCCTGGCCAATCGCCTGAAACTGCCGCAAGCCACGCCCGCGGCGGTCGCTGCGGCGACCGCGCCGGAAGCGCCGGCCGCGCAACAGATGGCCTCCGTCGATCCGTCCGCACAGCCTTCCGCGACGCCCACGCCAGCACCGGTCAATGGCGCACCGGCGCCGGAACAGGCCGCCGCACTTCCGCCGGCCAATCCCCCGGCACAAAACACAAGCACGACACCGGCCGCACCCAAGCCGGAGACGGCGGCGGCGAACACGGTGAAACAGCCGCAGACGACACCGGCTCCGTCCAAGCCGCGGGTCGCTGCGCCGTCACAACCCAAACAGGCTGCAACGGCACCCGCTGCGCAGTCGAAGTCACCACCGGCCGCGGCGCCGAAGGCCGATGCGAAACAGCAGGCCGCCAAAGCGCCGGCATCGGCGCCACCTGCCAAGCCCAAGAACGGATAGTAGAAAGACGAGAGCTGCCCGAATCACCGACACTGACGGTGCCGTGCGCAGAGCGAGCGAAGACGGGGAATGACGAGATTCGGAAAAGCGGTTGCGATGCTGGCGGCGCTCTGCGCGTTCGCCGCCATGCCCGCGCGCGCCGATAGCGTCAGCACCGAAACTGAAGGCGGCTTCGGCCGCATCGTCTTTACATTCGATCCCGCCGCCCATGCCACGGCGCAGTTGACGAGTGGCGTCGTCACCGTCACCGCAAGCCGTCGCATGGCGATCGATCCGGCGCAGATCGCGCGCAATTTCGGCGCCTATGTTTCCAATGCGCGCCTCGATCCCAACGGCATCACGCTGCGCATCGCGCTGGCGCAGGATGTGCGGCTGCACACCAGCGTTTCGGCAAATCGCTTTGGCGTGGATCTCGTGCCGGCAACTTTTCCGGGCCTGCCCGCGAACCTTCCGCCGCCGCCGCCCAAAGTCGCCTCCGCCGTCGATGTGGCCAAGCTGCCGCCGCTGGCGATCCGCTCGGGTGCTTATGCCAATTTTTCGCGCATCGTCTTCGATTGGACGAAAGAGGTTCGCTACGCGATCACACCCGCCACGGGCCATCTTCTCATTCGTTTCGAAGCGCAGGCGCGCCCCGATTTCACCGCGTTCCAGCGCATCGCTCCGCCCTGGGTGAAGCTGGCGACGTGGCGGGTGGAGAATGGCGGCACGGTGATCGAATTCACCGCCGATCCCGGATCGCGCTATCACGACTTTCGCGACGGCGCGCATGTCGTTCTCGATATTCTTTCGCCGAAGACGGACGCCGATGCCTACAAGCCGCCCGGAGACAAGGGCGGCGTGCAGGTCAAATCGCTGACGGCCTCCAATGCGCCGGCCGCAAAGGCCAACGCCAACACGCCGGACGCTGCAAAGGCCGCCGCCGCGCAGGCGCTGATCGATTCCCAAAACAAGCCGCAGACGGCGGCCGCTGCCGCGAGCCCGGCGCAACCAGACGCGCAAACGCCGCAGCAGACCGCCGACGCCACGGCCCAGACCCCTGCACCCGCGCCGATCTCCGCCGGTGGCCAGCGCACGCGCGATGGCGCGGTCATCATGTTCGCCAATGCCGCCAATCACCCGGCCGCTGTGTTCGAGCGCGGTGCAACCGTGTGGATTGTTCTCGACGGCGCGCCGCCCATCGATATCGCCAAGCTGCGCACCGCGTTGGGCGATTTTCCCGAATCGCTCGACGTGTCCAGCAGCGATGGCACGAGCCTTGTGCGCGTTACGCTGAAGCATCCCGAACCGGTTTCCGCGGATGCCGTCGCGGGCAATCTTAAAGTCACCATCGCGCCGCAGACCGGCAGGCAACCCATCGCCATCGGTTTCGTGCGCAATGACGATGCGCCGAACGGCGCCTATCTCACCACCCTGGTGCCCGGCGCCTTGCGCGCGATCAGCATGGCCGATCCGAATGTCGGCGACACGCTGGTCGTCATTCCGGCGATTCCCGGCCGCGGCATGGTCGCGCAAAAAAGCTTTGTCGATTTCAACGCCATCCCCACGGCGGCGGGTCTTGTGATCGCGCCGCTGGCGGATGACGTCGCCGTCGCCGTCAACCAGTCGCGTATCCGTATCGGCCGGCCGAACGGACTTGTGCTCGACGCGAACATCGCGGCCGTGGCGCGCTCGCCCGCGGACCTGACACGCCCAGGGGACGGACCGACCTTCGTCAACTTCGCGGCATGGGCGAAAGCGCCTGGCAAGGACTTCCTGGATTCCGAGCGCCGCCTGCGCGCGAAGGTGACGCGGCAAAAGCCGGATGGCGTCAATCATGCGCGTCTTGTTCTGGCGCGTTTCTACCTTGCCAACCAGTTCGCCGCCGAAGCCCTGGGCGTCGTCGATCTGATGCAGGCGACGAACCCGCAGCTGCAGGGCGACACGCAGCTTCAAATCATCCGGGCAGCGTCCAATTACATGCTCGGCCGCTACAGCAACGCGCACAACATCCTGTCGGCGAGCGCCTTCGACAACGATCCGCACGCCGCTTTCTGGCGCGGCCTGACCGCGGACGCGCTCGGCGATGAAGCTGCCGCGCGCCAGGCGCTCGCTGTCGCCGATCCGGTGCTGTCCCGCTATCCGGCGGATTGGCAAAGCCGCGCGCGCATCGCGCAAGCCGAAAGCGCGCTCGCCGCCGGGAGTCTGGAAAGCGCCGACGCGGCGCTGTCGCGGCTGCCGCACGATCTGCCAAAACCGCTGCTACTGCTGTCTGAAATCGCGCGCGCCAAGCTTTATGCCCGGGAAAACCGCAAGCGTGATGCCTTCGCCCTGTTCGATGCGGTGGAGAAAAGCGGCGACGAACGCGCCGCGGCGCAGGCGATCTATGCGCATGTCGAAGCGGGCCTCCAAACCAAGACGATGCCGGTTGAGACCGCCATCGATATGCTGGAAAAGCTGCGCTACCGCTGGCGCGGCGATGCGCTGGAGCTAAAAACGCTGCGCAAGCTCGGCGCGCTTTATTTCCAGACCAAGCGTTGGCGCAATGGCCTTCAGGTGCTGCGCATCGCGGCGCAGAATTTTCCGGAAGACGAATCCGCTCGCCGCGCGCAGGACGACATGCGCGCCGCCTTCGTGCAGCTCTACATGAAGGGCGCCGCCGACAAGATGTCGCCGGTACAGGCGCTGGCGCTGTTCTATGATTTCATCGATCTGACCCCGATCGGCCCGGATGGCGATGAGATGATCCGGCGCATGGCCGACCGTTTGATGGCGGTGGATCTGCTGGGGCCTGCCGCGAAATTGCTCGACTATCAGGTGAACAAGCGCCTGGATGGCATTGCGCGCGCGCAAGTGGCGGCCAAGCTCGCCATGGTTCAACTCCTCGACCACAAGCCGAAAGACGCGCTGGCCTCCATCCGCAATACCCGCGTTGCCGGCCTGCCGGACGATGTGAACCATGAGCGCATGATCCTGGAAGCGCGTTCGCTGGCGGCGTTGAAGCAATGGGATGCGGCGCTGGACACCATCGCCGTCGACGAAGCGCCGGATTCGCAGCGCCTGCGCGCGGACATCTATTGGGAAAGCGGCAACTGGCCGGTGGCGGGCCAGAAGGCGGAAGAATTGCTGGGCGATAGCTGGGACGGCAAGGCGCCGCTCAGCGACGGCGACCGGCAGGAAGTGATGCGTGCCGCCATCGCCTATTCCTTGGCGAATGACGAGCCGAGCCTGGATCGTTTGCGCGATCATTTCATGCCCAAGATGAAAGCGAGCAAGGACGCGTCCGCTTTCACGGTGGTGACGCAGAACATCAGCGCCCAGGGCGCCGCCTTCCGCGACCAGGCGGGGCAGGTGGCGTCGATAGACACGCTGGAAGCCTTCATGAAGGATTTCAAAAAGCGGTATGACAGTAACGCGGTGAATTAGAGCGCCGATCTCATTTGTCATGGCCCGCCAGCGCGGGCCATCCAGTTGGGTTCTGCGTCATCCCACAAGACGTTACTGGACGGCTCGCATTAGGCGAGCCGGTGACAAGGATTGGTAATTTCAGAAAGCTTGCGGATATGTATTCTGTCGCCGGATTTCAGCTTCCGGCCTCTGTTTGGGAGGATCAGAAGATCGAATGGGAAAATATTGTTATGAATGTTCGGTAGCGCTGGCCCTTGCTGCACTAATACTTGGTGCGCGCACCGCGCAAGCGTTCGAGCCCGATGGAACATTCAATCGTTGCGTCTCGATTCTTACTACCGCTCCGCAGCCTTCGAATATCGTCAAGCTCTTAGCAAAACTGCAGGTCATGCATTTGGCAAAGGGAGAATATGAGACTACCGCAGAATATAGCGCGCGAATGGCGAAGCTCGATCTGCCACACCAAATAACACTGACGACGCCCGTCCTTTCACGCGAAGGCCAGTATGATGCCGACGCGCAAAGGCTCTCCTATTCTGCCGATGACCTTAAGGATGCCATGCAAATTTCCGGTGAAATAGATGCTAGCCACATGAAATTTATCCGGGCATTCGATAGCTATCATTCTCGCGATGTTGGAAAGTATGTGGGGCAAAATGCATTTGGAGCCCGCGTTCGCGTGACCGCAGCAACGAGATCGCATCATTATGTTAGTGCATTCGATGACAACGATATAAGAGATTTCGGCTCTATCTCTTTTGACCTCCAGCCCACACGAGCGAAAGCGCTGCGGCCTCATCTGGAATGGATCGCGGTTGGCGGCATTGATCCCGTGTCGCTTCGGAAGGAAGAGCACTTCTATGAGGCTACAATTGACAGTCCTGTGCAGATAGCTGAAACCGATTATCTCGTAACCATGAAGACCGAATGCATCGGTATAAGAGATGCCCGGACACATGAGCTTTTAGGTTCGTTTCAACCTATTTCCCCCCTACGATAAAACTCGGAATCCGGAATCCGAATCCGGAATCCGGCGACAGGATACCTATTTCCTAGCGGCTAACGCTTTGCGCCATATTTGGCGGCGAGAATCGCGCGGCGGGAAATCCGGCGACAACAATCTTCTGCGATCTCAAAGTAGATGCGCGACGGCGCGAAGTCCCATCGTTGCGAGGTTCACCAGATATACCGCTCCGGTTTCCGTGGCCTGCTTGCTGTTCAGAAACATGTCGCCGGCGAAAGGCACGACGATCAGGCTGCCGAATTTGGAAAACGTCCCTGTCTTTCCCGTTCCAAGATGCCAGAACCAGAGCGCGTAAAGCGCCAGGAACGCAACGATTGTCAGGAACAGCGTGTCATAAGGGCAGGGAATGATCGGGCCGAAGACCGGCGTTGCGAGGATGTTCAGGATCTGAAACGCGGTTGTCGCAACGAGCAACCAGACGCAGGTCGTCAACACCTGTGTTTTTCGGAATCCGGTGACAGCATACATATTGCCGACAACAATCTGCTTCCATCTCAAAGCAGATGCGCGACGGGAATCCGGCGACAGCACACATAGTCCTCAAAGGCGAATGCGTTGCCGCGCCAGATAACCCGCCGTCCGCATTATTCCGCCGCGTGGAGCACCGGAATTTTCTTGATGGTAGCCCGCAACTCTTTTTCCGCTTTTGCAAGATCGTATTGCCGCTGCAAATTCAGCCACAGATTGGGGCCATTGCCGCAAAGCTTGCCGAGCCTAAGCGCCATGGCGGGCGTCACCGGCTGCTTTTCATCGAGGATGTCGTAGAGGGTTTGCCGGGAGACGCCGAGCAAGCGCGCAATCTCAGCCTTCGGCTTGCCGATCGCGGGCAGAATTTCCTCGCGCAGAAGCTCGCCGGGGTGCATCGGTGCCAGGCCGGGCCAGTTCTTCTTCGCCATCAATGATAATCCTCCAAATCGACATCGACGGCATCGTTGCCGTCCCACGCAAAGGTGATCCTGTAATTGCCCGTTACCCAGACCGAGCAGCGGTCCCTATCGGCCCCTTTCAGCCGATGGAATTTGAAACCCGGCAGGTTCATGTCTTCCGGCCGGGTGGCGCCCATCAGCGCGCGAAGAATGTTCGCGATCCGCTTGACCATATTGCCGCTCAGCTTCGAGGCGTTGCCGGTTTCGGCAAACACTCTCAGGCCCTTATGTCTGAACGACCGGATCATGCGAGAATGTAAGGAGTTGGCTTACATATGTCAAGTGGTGCCTTACGGTCCACAAGGCAGGTTCAAACCATCGCCTTTTCGCAATCTCTCCCGCGCCAGCGACAATCGCAGCCATCACCCCACCCCAAGAAACCGCGCCAGCTTGCCGAGCGTCTGATAGCCATACTCCACGGCGCCGAAGCCGATGGTGGCGTCGTGCTGTTCCTTCGTCGGATGTAGCTGGCGCATGGTGAGCACGGTCTTGCCGTCGCTCTGCGCTTCGAAGGTCACCGTGAAAAAAAAGCGCCCGGGGTCTTCGTCCTTGTCGGCGCCATGCTCCATCTCGATCAGCCGCGGCGCGTCGATGCGCAGGAACACCATGCGGCTGTTCCAAACCGTGCCGTCCGGGCCCGTGTAGATGAAGCGCCAGCGCCCACCCTCGCGGATGTCGCACTCCAGCGTTTCGATCTTGAAGCCGTCGGGCCCGAACCACTGCACGATCTGCTTGGGATCGGTCCACGCCGCAAACACGCGCTCGCGCGGCGCGGCGATCACGCGGCTGAGCACGATCTCGCGATCGAGCGCCCAGGTTCTGCGGGGGTCAACGCTCATGGCCGTCATCTTTCGTCTCCGTTGTTGCGAGAAATTTTTCCAGGCGGTCGAAGCGCGCGTCCCAGGCGGCGCGGGTGTGGTCGAACCAGCGGGAAGCTTCGGCGAAACGCGCGACATTCAACCGGCAGGGACGCTTCTGCCCGTCGCGTCCGCGCGCGATGAGGCCCGCGCGCTCCAGCACCTTCAGATGCTGCGACACCGCCGGCAGGCTCATCGCGAAAGGCGCGGCGATCTCCTGCACCGTCTGGTCGCCCTCGTTCGCCAGGCGACTCAGGATGGCCAGCCGGGTCGGGTCGCCCAGCGCGGCAAAGGTCTGCGTAAGGGATTGAGGAGCCTGCACGTTCGGGACTGCCCTATATTTAAGAGATTTCTTAAATATAGGGCAGTTGGATCGTCCGTCAAGCGAAAGAGCCGGGAAGCTGCTCTTTGCGCGCGAGCCAATCCTATTCTGAAAAAAGATTTCCTAATTTCCTCTTGCGACCGCTATTTTTGTTCTCTATATGTTCTTCCGGGTGATGGCTGGGAGAACAGCTTTGAAGAATTAGCGACACCGCAAGGACAGACAGGTAAGGGGCCAAACTTGCGTGGACCCCGCGCGACGCCATCCCGGCGCCGATCGCCTGCGGGGCGGTGTTTTCGGGATCGCAAGAGTCGCAAGAAAACCGGGGAGGTTGAAGCGAAGGTGCTTTGTGGTTGGCCTGAAAGACGGCTCTCCGCCTGCTTGCTGTGTAGCGAAATAACCAGAAGGCCTCGTGGGATGGTATGTCCCGCGGGGCCTTTCTTTTATGGGCGCTCTAACCTGCCTCTAACCTGCCTGGGCTTTCGTCTGCGCCGGGATCGTTTCGAAGAATTCCAGCACCCGCTCCGCGATGTTTTCCCAGCCGGGCTCGCCGATCAGCCAATGACTATGGCCGGCGAGTTCTTCGCATGTGCCGAGCGCACGATAGCGCCGCGCGATGCTGCGCGCCGTTCCCGGCGGATTGATGCGGTCACGCGCGCCGACAAGACACAGCACGGGACATTTCACTTTGGCCGCATCCACGCTGCTGGCGTGGCGCGCATCGAGCGCCCATTGCATGATCTCGAAGGTCGCAAGGCCGGACTCCGGAACGAATTGTGCGAACACCCGCTCCCGTTCGGCTTCGTCCAGCACGTCCAGCGCATTGGCGATGGCGATCCAGCGCTCGGGATTGAGCGGCTTGTTCCAGAATTCGCCCGCCATGTAGAGCGCCTGCGCCGACGCAATCTCGAACGGTGTGGAGGGAAGAATTCCATAAGGCGCGCTGGGCGCCAGGCAGGCGACGCCGCGCACGTCACGCCGCGCGGCCAGCATCTGCGCCAGCAATCCGCCCATCGAATGGCCGATGAGAAACGCGGGTTTGCCGATTTTGCCCAGCAGCGTTTCCACATCGTCCGCATAGTCGAGCAGGCTTGTCGTGCCCAGTTCCTTGGGCGGGCGATGTCCGCAATCGTGATAGCGCAGCGTCGGCAAATGCACGTCGAAGCCGTTGGCCGCAAAAATATCCCGCCAATGTTCGAAGGCCCAGCCGCCGCAGAACGCGCCATGAATCATCACGACGGGCACACGCTTGGCACTCATGCGGATAAATTCATGCGACGAAGGCGAGGTCGCGGAATTCGGAAATCACGCGGGCGTAAGTGTCGCGCTTGAAGGGCACGATCAGGCGCGGCAAGGCTTCGATGGCAAGCCATTTCCACTGCGCGAATTCCGGCTCGGGCGTCGCCACATTGATATCGCTGTCATCGCCGGTGAAGCGCAGCGCGATCCATTTCTGGCGCTGTCCGCGATATTTGCCGTGCAGCGCAATGCCCAAAAGATGCTGCGGCAGATCGTAAGCCAGCCAGTCGTCCATTTCGCGCAGATATTCGGCCTTGTCGGTGCCGATCTCTTCCTTCAGCTCGCGCAGCGCCGCCTGCTTGGGCGTTTCGCCATCGTCGATGCCGCCTTGCGGCATCTGCCAGCCTTCCACGGTCTGGTCGATGCGCTTGCCGACGAATACCAGGCCCTCGCGGTTGAACAGCATCGCGCCCACGCAGGGGCGATAGGGAAGGTCTTCATGGCGCAGATGGGTGTGACGCGACATCTCGAAATCGAAGCTATTTGCTGCTGGCGGGAACTATGGCGGAAGCAGGCACCAGAACAAAGCCCCGCCCGGAAAGACCCTGTGCCCAGGAGGTGAGTCGCTCGATCGTCACCGGATAGACGAAGGCCGTTCCGGCGGCGGAACCGTTCAGCCGCGCGCGCGCTTCAAGCTCCGACAGGCGCTGGTCGATCTCCATGCCGGTCTGGATGGCGTCGATATTGGAGGCGCTTTGCACATAGGGGGCGCCGATCCGTTTGGCGACGTCCGGCGCGGAGGAGCGCGAAACCGGGCCGGCGTCGAAGAAGACGAGGCCGCGCCGCGCCAGGAAGGTCATCACCGGTTCCAACGCACTGGGATCGGCCATGAAACGCGCGCCCAGCAGATTGGTGATGCCGGCATAGCCGGTGAAGCGCGTCAGCGACCAGGTGAGGCGGTCGATATTGGAATCCTCGCCGCTTCCCGCGCGAAGCGTGTGCGGTCCCGGATCGCTGTCCGGAAAATCATAAGGCTCCATCGGCACTTCGAGCAGGACTTCGTGACCGCGCTTGCGCGCCTCACCCACCCAGCGCTGCACATCGTCCGCGTACGGAAGGAAGGCCAGCGTGATCGCCGGCGGCAGGTTGGCGATGGCCGCCTGCGTCGCCTTCGCGCTGACGCCCAGGCCCGTCATCACAATGGCGATCCTGGGTCCCTGCGTGTTGGGAACCGGGGGTGCATAGGCATTCATGGGGCTGCGCCCATCGTCGGCGATGCGCGGCAAAGGACCGACAGGGGTTTGCTCGATCAGGTCGGGATCGGCGACGAGATTGGCGCCGGCATAGATCGGCTTGGCGATATTGGCCGGCACGATGGATGGGGGAACCTCAGCCTTCTGTCCTTGCATCATCGGCGCCGTCGGCTGTGCGCCCGCACCGATCCGGTTGATGCCGTTGGTTTTGCGCGGCGCCTTGGCCAGGGCCTTTCCGGGAAACTGTATGTCGAATGCGATGGCGGGTTCGCTATCGGCGGGATTGCCGAATAGGGCAGTCCATCCGGCCGCGCCCAGGAGCAGAACACCCAGCATCAGCCAAGCGAACATCAGCGCGCGCGGGAAACCACGCGTCTGCGAGGGGTCTTGCTCTCCGGTTAATTCCGCCGCCGCCATGACGCGGCCTACATAGCGCGGTTCGCGATACCAGTGGGTTAATTCGAACCCTTCTTGGGGGACGGCTTGGCGGTATCGGCATCGGCAACCACCGGGCCGCCCTGCAGCATGCTGACCGCATAGGAAAGCTGGAAGTCGTCGAATTTTTTGCCCGCGGGCGGCAGAATCGGCTTGGGTGCCGGCGCCGGTTTGGGACCTTCCGCTTCCAGATGGTGCGGCAGGTTGGCCTCACGTTGATCGAATTCGGCATAGGGATCGTTGGCGTCGGCGCCTTGCGACACCACCACGTCCGGAACGATGCCTTCGGCCTGGATGGTGCGGCCCGATGGCGTGTAATAGCGCGCCGTCGTCATGTGCAGCGCACCGTCTTCGCCATTGTTGAGCGGAATGATGGTCTGCACCGATCCCTTGCCGAACGAGGTCGTGCCGACAATGCGTGCGCGTTTGTGATCCTGCAGCGCCCCGGCCACGATCTCGGAGGCGCTTGCCGTTCCGCCATTGATCAGAACGATGACCGGCTTGCCGCCCGTGATATCGCCGGGATGGGCGTCGAAGCGCTCGGTGTCTTCCGGTTTGCGGCCGCGCATGGAAAGAATTTCGCCGCCTTCGAGGAAATCGTCGGAAACCGCGATCGCCTGATCGAGCACGCCGCCGCCGTCATCGCGCAGATCCAGGATGTAGCCCTTGATGCCGGGGCCGATCTGCTTTTTAAGGCTCGCGACCGCCGCCTGCACGCCGCTGTCGGTGTGATCGTTGAACGCGGGCACTTTGATATAGCCGACACTGCCCTTGCGCTTTGAAGTCACCGGCTCGATCGGCACTTGCGCGCGCACGAGCTTGACGTCGAAGGGATCCTTCATGCCGCTGCGCGATACCGTCAAGGTCACTTTGGTCCCGCTGACACCGCGCATCTTCTTCTGCACATCGTCGAGCTTGAAGCCGGTGATGGGCGTGCCGTCAATGTCGAGGATCGTGTCGTTCGCCTTGAGGCCAGCCTTGTCCGCCGGCGCGTTGTCGATGATGGCGACGGCCTTGATCGTTCCCTTGTCGGACTGGATGACGATGCCGACGCCGCCATATTCGCCTTCGGTCTTCACCGTCATGTCGGCGAAGGTCTTGGGATCGAAATAGCTGGAATGCGCATCCAGATTGGTGAGCATTCCGCCGATCGCGTTTTCGACCAGCAATTTGTCGTCCGGCGGCTCGACATAATACGCGCGCACCTTGGCGAAGGCCTGGCCGAACCGATCCAGCTCGTTATAAGGCGACGGTGTTTCCTGTGCCCCATAGGCGAAGTGCAGGAATGTGCCCGCCAGGCAAAAACCGAAGGCGGCACCCGCGAGGGCGATCGGTAGGCGGTTCTTCATCGGGCTGTCTCGAAAACCATGTTGGTTGTTGTGCTGGATTAGTCCGCCGCAGCGCTTTTGACGAACGCGACCGTATTCTTGCCGCGCATCACGTCGAGCGCATAGGACAGCTGGAAGTCATCGTACTTCTTGCCCGGCGCGGGCTTGATGACCTGCATCGCTTTCTTTGCCGGCGCTTCACCCGGCAGATGGCCGGGCAGGTTGGCTTCGCTCTGCGCGGCGATCTTCACCGCGGACTCGTCGCCTTGCGCCACCGCGATGTCCGGCGTGATGCCGAGCGCCTGGATGGAATGTCCCGAGGGTGTGAAGTAGCGCGCGGTGGTCAGGCGCAGCGCACCGCCGCCCTGGCTGAGCGGAATGATCGTCTGCACCGATCCCTTGCCGAACGACGTCATGCCGAGAATCTTCGCGCGTTTGTCGTCCTGCAGCGCCCCCGCCACGATTTCCGAAGCGCTTGCGGTGCCTGCATTGATGAGCACGATCACCGGCTTGCCGCCCGTGATATCGCCGGCATGGGCATTGTATTTCGCGTTGTCCTGCGAATGGCGGCCGCGCGTCGATACGATCTCACCGCTCTGCAGGAAATCGTCGGATATATCGACCGCCTCATCGAGGAGCCCGCCCGGATTGTTGCGCAGATCCAGGATGTAGCCTTTCAGGTTGGGGCCGATCTGCTTTTGCAGGGACTTCACCGCGCGTTCGATGCCGGGCGCCGCATCCTGGTTGAACGAGGTGAGGCGGATATAGCCGATATCGCCTTCGCGATGGAATTTCACCGTCTCCACATGCACGACGGCGCGTGTGAGCGAGACATCGAAAGGCTTCTTCTCGCCCTTGCGCAGAACCGTCAGCTTCACTTTGCTGCCTGGCGTGCCGCGCATGCGGTCGGTCGCATCGTTCAGCGTCAGGCCCTGCACCGGTGTGCTGTTGATGGCGGCGATGTAGTCGCCCGGCTTGATGCCTGCCTTCGCGGCCGGCGTGTCGTCGATCGGCGAGATGACTTTCACCAAACCGTCTTCCATCGTCACTTCGATGCCGATGCCGCCGAACTCGCCCTTGGTTTGGATTTTCATGTCGGCATACGCCTTCGCATCCATGTAACTGGAATGCGGATCGAGCGAAGTCACCATGCCATCGATGGCGGCGTTGACGAGTTCGGTCTCCGAGACGGGGCGGACATAATTGGCGCGCACGCGTTCGAACGCATCGCCGAAGAGATCTAGCTGTTTGTAGGCGGAATTGTCGGCGGCGCTATGCGCTGCGGGAAACAGCATCACCGCCGCGGCGAATCCGGCAACCACTCCAAGAGCTGCGAACGCATAACGCTTCATGATTTTTTCGCTTTCCTCAGATCGGGCTTCAGATCAGCGTCCAACCAGGGAGCGGGACTGAAACTCTTTCCATTCTGACGCACTTCGAAATAAAGCCGCCTGTTGGCGCCGACCGGCATCGCACCAACCGGCTCTCCGGCAAGAAGTTGATCGCCGGTTCTCACCGCAAACCGATCCATGCCCGCAAGGACAAGATCGTAGCCGCCCGGCATTTCCAGGATCAAGGCTTCGCCGGTTTTATGGTAAGGGCCGGCGAAAAGCACGCGGCTGTCCGCAGGCGCGACAACGGAGGCACCGGGTGCCGTCAGGAAGGTTACGCCGGGCGACATGTTGGCGGCGCGCGGGTCGGAGGCGTCCAGCAGCCGCCCCACAACCGGGCGGCGCAGCGAGCCGCGGCCCAGTTTGAAAGAGGTGGGAACCTGCTGCCCGACAACCACCACGTTCTGGCTTTCGGGCACGCTCGCCCGCAGCAAAGCCACTTTGGCAAGCAGGCTTCCCAGATCGGCGGCTTCACCGGCGATAGTGTCGAGTTGCGACTGCAGATCGCCATACACGCTTTGCGCGGTCTGTGCTTCGCGCTCCTTGATCGCGAGAAGTTGATCCAGTTCCGCGCGTGCTTTCGAAAGTTTCACGCTGTTGTGCGCGCTTTCGGCGCGGCGATGCCGCAACTCGCTGCGCGTCTTGCGCAGCGCCTCGAGGCGGCGCGACAGCGAGGCGGCGGCTTCATAGATGCGCGGCAGCGATGCACCCAAGAGCATCGCGCCATGCGTCGCTCCGAGTGCGTCATCGGCCTTGAGCACGATCACCGGCGGCATGTCGTGCTGCAGCCTTTCGAGCACGGCGAGCAGGCGCCCGACCTTCACCCGGTCACGCTGGAAGCTCACCTCCATCTGGCGTTCCTCAATTGTCAGTTCTGCGATCGCCGAATCCAGAGAGCCCTTTTCCGTTTCCAGCTGCTGCACGCGCGCGGCGGTTTCCACCAGCTTCTTTCGCAGGCGCATCGCTTCATCGGCGAGGCGCTGGCTCTTCGCCTTGGCGCTTTCGACGGCGGGCTTGTTCTTGCGGATCTGGCTTTGCAGATTCTGATAGCGGTCGCTCGTGCTCGGCAGCTTGCTGGACTGATCGAGCGGCACCGCGTGGCTGAGATCGAGCGGCGTATCCAGCAGCGGCGCGGCCTGCGGCTCCAGCGGTCTTTGACGAGGGGCTTCTTGCGGCTTGGCAGGGTGGTGCTTTAATACCGCTGCGACAGGCTTTTCCGCATGGCGCGGTTTCGCTTGTGCGCCCGTGCAAATGCCAAGCGCAAATAGCGCGGCCACACCGATATAGAGAATCCGCGCCGTACTCAGGCTTTCCCCGTCTGGTTCTTCACTGCTTGTGCCTTGCGCGCGATCTCGGCCGGATCGTTCAGATAGCGCGCTTCGGAGGCCTTGAACCGATCGTTCAGACGATAGGCGCGAGGTTCGCCGGTCGGCAAATCCAGTTTCACGATATCTTCGTCGCTGATGCTTTCGAGATGCTTCATCAGCGCGCGCAGCGAATTGCCATGTGCCGCGATCAACACATTCTTGCCCGCGCCCAGTTGCGGAACGATCGTGTTCTGCCAATAAGGCATCACACGTTCCAGAACATCCTTCAGGCTTTCGCTGCGCGGAAGCTCTGCATCTGCCAGATGCGCGTAGCGGCGATCGGATTTGGGATAATCAGGCGAGTTCACATCGACGGGCGGTGGCGGCGTGGCATAGGACCGGCGCCAGATCAGCACCTGTTCCTCGCCGAATTTCCTGACAGCCTCTTTCTTGTTGTCGCCCTGCAGCGCGCCGTAATGGCGTTCATTGAGGCGCCAATGCTTCTCCACCGGCAGCCACATCTGGTCCATTTCTTCGAGGGCAAGGCCTAGCGTGTGGATCGCGCGGCGCAGCAGCGACGTATAGGTCAGGTCGAATTGAAACCCTTCTTTGGCCATCAGCCGTCCAGCGGCGCGGGCTTCTTCGATGCCCTGTTCGGTGAGGCGTACATCGCGCCAGCCGGTGAACAGGTTTTTTTTGTTCCACTCGCTCTCGCCATGGCGAACGATGACGAGTTGACCTATATTCCTAGTCAAGATCGGAGGCCTCAGGGATTCGGGCTGATTTGCCGGACCATAGGGGCGGGTTTTTGCTCTGTCCACGCGACGCAACGACGGCCGCTTCCTGCCGGGAAAATTCTGCCGGGGAGGGGCATGCCGCCTTCTGTAATTCGAATAACCGATTGTATTTGTTGGAATATTTTTGCCGATGTCCCGGCACGCTTCTGGCAGGGGGTCTTGCAGAAAATAGCAAGAGCAGAACCCGCTCATGGCCAAAAGCCGCCCGATCCTTGCCCGAGCCCTCGCCGCCGTCACCGCGGCGGTGATCGCTTTCGCACCTTTGCAGGCCTACGCGTTCAGCCGTGTGAAGGATCTCGTCGATGTCGAGGGCGTACGCGACAACATGCTGGTCGGCTACGGCCTCGTGGTCGGCCTCAACGGCACCGGCGACAGCTTGCGCAATGCGCCATTCACACAGCTCTCTATCCAGACGATGCTCGAGCGCATGGGCGTGAATACGCGCGGCGCGCAGATGCAGACCAAGAATACCGCCGCCGTGATGGTCACCGCCAGCCTGCCGGCGTTCAGCGCGCAAGGCTCGCATATGGACGTGTCGGTCAGCGCGCTGGGCGATGCGAAAAGCCTGCAGGGCGGAACGCTGCTGGTCACGCCGCTGTTCGGCGCGGACGGCAATATCTATGCGCTGGGCCAGGGCCCGGTCGCCATCGGCGGCTTCTCCGCGCAAGGCCAGGGCGCCAGCGTCACGCGCGGCGTGCCGACGGCGGGCCGCATCTCCAACGGCGCGATCATCGAACGCGAAACCGGATTCAAGCTTGCCGGCGAAACCTCGTTGCGCCTGTCGTTGCGCAATCCCGATCTGACGACGGCGGTGCGCATCGCCAACGCCGTGAACCATTATCTCGGCGGCACAGTCGCGACCGCCAACGATCCGGCGACTGTGCGGCTGGACGTGCCGCCGACCTATCCCAACGGCGTGGTTGGCCTGCTGACGGATGTCGAACAGTTGAAGGTCGATCCGGACGAGCCGGCGCGCGTCATCATCGACGAACAGTCCGGTGTCATCGTGATGGGTTCCGATGTGCGGATATCCACCGTCGCCATCGCGCAGGGCAACCTGACGATCCGGGTGACCGAATCTCCGGTGGTCAGCCAGCCGGCGCCGTTCTCCAAGGCTGGTACGACGGAAGTAGTGCCGCGCACGCAGATTCAAATCGACGACGGCAAAGGCAACAAGATGGCCGTGCTGCATGATGGCGTGTCGCTGCAGAAGCTGGTCGATGGGCTGAATGCCCTGGGCGTGGGACCGCGCGACATCATCTCAATCCTGCAGGCGATCAAGGCCGCCGGCGCCTTGCAGGCAGACATCCAGGTGATCGGATGAGCGCCGACGCTGCAATCCAGGGCAGCATGGCGCTGGCGCAATCGGCGACGCCGAAAGCGCCGGTCAGCGCTCCTAACATGGCGGCCGCGAAGAAAGCCGCCAAGGAATATGAAGGTGTCTTCATCTCCGAATTCATGGGTTCGATGTTCTCGGGCATCTCCACGGACGGACCGTTCGGCGGCGGGCAGGGCGAAGCGATGTTCCGCTCGTTGATGCTCGATCAATACAGCAAGCAAATCGAAGCGCGGGGCGGCTTCGGCCTCTCCGCCGCGATGACCAAGCAGCTGTTGGCACATCAGGAAATGCGAGCCCAATGAGCGACGCGGCGAAAGGCAAGATCGAGCGGCTTATCCTGCTCACGGATCGTCTGGCGGAAATGCTGAGCGCGGACGTCAAAGTGTTGGAAAGCGCCAGCACCAAGACGCTGAACAGCATCGAGCATTCGTTCCAGCAGCTTATGCATTCCTATACGCGCGAGGCCGCGAGCCTGAATGCGGCGGTGATCAAGTCGATCCCGCCAGAGCTGCGCCAAAAGCTCATGCAGTCCGTCAAGGCGATGAACGATCTCCTGGCGCGCCATCAGCGCCTTGTCACGCGCGTGCGCAACGCCAGCGAAGGCATGATCCAGGCCATCGCCAAGGAAGTCGAACGCCGTCAAACCTCGCAGCGCAGCTATGCGCGCGTTCCAGCCGCTTGCGCGCAGCCCGGTGCGATGGTCTATAACAGCGTTATCTGAAGATCGCCTGCGCAAGCTGCGCCCGCGGGATTTCCGCAAACTTTTCTTACGCCAGCGACGAGCTGCTCGACGAGCCGCCGCTTAGCATGTTCATGGCCAGATTGTAGCTCGACAGCTGTGCGGTCAGATAGGCCGGCGCCGGTCCCGACGACGTATTGCCTTTGGTGGTTGTCGAAGCCGGCGGTGCATTGCTTGTCTGATAGATGTTGCGGATCGAGGAGAGCACATTCAGCAGCTGCGCGCGCACGCCGCCGGCGCTGATGCTGTCGGTCAGGGACAGGTTGCCGGAAAGACCAAGCCCGTATGCCGCTGTGCCGTCCGCCGAGATCGACGGCGCGGGCGTCGAAGAGGAAGAGGTGCTCTTTCCGGTATTGATGATGACACCCGGTGCGATGCCGAGGCGGCCTAGCGCATCGAAATCATGCGGTCCAGCAATCAAGGTGGCAGTGACGCCGGGATTGACGGCGATCTTGATGCCTTCGGAGCCGTTGCCATAGGCCACGCTCGCCTTTCCACCGCCAACGAATCTCGCATTGATCTTGTTGGTCAGCGAATTGAGCGTTTCGCCGGGATCGATCGTGATCGTTGTCGTGCGTGTCGAGGACGCAGTCGCGATCTTGATCTTGAACGAGTCGCCGGCGCGCAGCGTTGTCGCTGTCGTCAGGTCGAGCGACTGGTTGAGATTGATCGTGCCCTTGGGAAGACCCAGTGCGTCCAGCACACTGCTGCCGTTCGGATCGATTGCAACCGCTGCGCCCGTCGATTGGCCATCCAAGCCGCCATATTGGCGGATCCAGTTCACCGCGCCGCCGGGAGCGAGAGAAGCGACGAAAGCATTGCTGGTGTTGGCGGTGTTGCGGGTCTGGCCCGCGAACGTGCCCGATGTGGTGCCCGAAAGATAAACCGTGCCGTCCGGGCCGACGGTCAAGGCGCCGCCTTTGTCTTGCGCACCGGTGCCGACATAACTCACCGTGCTGGCGGTCGCGGACGTCCCGTTGTCGGTGATGCCCATCACATACGCATCGCCCGCGCCCGAACTGGGCGTGACGATGGTGGCGGTTCCACCCGTGAGATTGGCGTTGGTCGTCGATCCGGACAGATAGATCTGATTGCCCGTCACGGCGATGGAGCTAATCGTGCCACCATTCTGAAGATCGCCCAGATCCTGGGTCCATGTCGGCGCGCTCGTCGCATCGCCATTGGCATATTTGGAGAGGATGGCGTGGCCGTTCTGCACGCTCGCCACCAACAGGCTGCCATCGGAGGTCGTGGCCATCGCCGACACCTGATCGGTGCCGACTGTGCCCATCTGCTGCTCGTAGACAAGCTTGCCCTTGGAATCGAGCTGGGCGACGTAAGCGTCCTGCTTTCCGGCGTTGCTCTGGCCCACACCGATGACGCCCGTCACCTGGCCGCCGATGAAGACATTGCCGGAAGAGTCCACGCTGATCGCGTTCGCCTGGTTGGCATTCAGCGTCTTGATCTGTTGCGTCCAGACGGGTGTGCCGTTCTTGTCGTATTTGGCGACGAAGCTGTCGTCCTTGTCGCCGTCGAGAGCTGTCGTGGTGAGGGCCGACGTTGTCGATCCCGCCACATAGGCATTGCCATTCTGGTCCAGCGTCAGCGCATAGCCCGATGCGCTGTCGGTCGCCCCCACCATTTGCGTCCACTGCACGTTTCCAGCAGAATCGTATTTGGTGAGATAGACGTCCTGCGAGCCCTGATTGAGCTGGCTGCCGAAATCGCCGGTCGCGTTGCCCAACACATAGACGTTGCCGTTCGCATCGACCGCGCTCGCCTTTGCCGTCGTCGTTCCCGTCGAGGGATTGGCGGTCACGTTGAAAGCGGTTGTCGGGGAGTTGTCGAGTCCCGACAGCTTGATGATGCGGCCTTGCTGATCGGCCGCTGCCGTCGAGGCCTCGCCTTTGGAAGTCGAGGCGGTGGTCGTCGCGTTGCCGGTCGAACCGACAAGATAGAGCGCGGGCTGTGTGTTGCTCGCCGAAAAGCTGACGGTCTCGCCGGCGCCGGGATCGACCGTCAGCCCGTAGGAATTTTTCGTCGTATCGGTTCCGGTTGCGGACGTGGTGGTCGATGAGTTCGTAACAGCCTTCTGCAGCCGGGTTTTGAAACCGTCGGTGAAGAGCTGCTGATTTGCATAGATGATGATGTTGTTCAGCGTCAGCGGACCCTGGACCTGCGAAAGATCGATGGGCACGTCTGTGGTGACGCCGCCTTTCTTCACCGAGACCGTGAAGGTCTGGCTGGTGCTGAGGCCCGCAAGCGGCTGATCGATATTCGCATCGTTGGTCAGTGTTTTTGTCGTGTAGGAGAAAGCCGGCAGCGGCAGCGTCGCATTGCTGGTTACCGACGAACTCGTGGCGGCGGCCTGCAGCGTGAAATTGTTGAATGTGGTGGACGAGATATAGGATTCGACCTGCTGCAATCCGGTTTGAAGGCGCGTGTTGAAGCCATCGATCTGCCCCGGCGTCATGCCCGCGCGCTGGGACATCTTGGCGAGATAGGACAGATTGTTGATCGCGGTGTAGAGCGAGAAAAGTTTCTGATTGTCCTGTTCGGTTTTTGCGTCCTTGGTGGAGCCCGCCGAAAGCGGCACGTTGCTGGTGTCGAGGAAGTTGGTGATGCCAAGAACCTTTGCATCCTGCGCGGTCTGCACGGGCGAACTGAAATCTTCCCACGGGGGCGCATCATTCGCGGTGGCGCTGTTCGCGGTTTTCTTCGCCGCTGTCGCGGACAGCATCGACGATGCGCTGCTGGACTGCAGCGAACCGTTGGTGAGCTGGGACTGGAAGTAGTTCACCAGCAGGGAAGAATCGAAACCTGTAATCGCCACAACAACCCTCGAACGCGAAGGCCCGATTGTCGGCTTCAAGATGTTAAAGCCCCACTAAACCGGCGCGTCTGTGCTTAACGCCGCCTTAATGGCGCGCATGCGACAAGCCGGCATGACCGCGAGCACAAATGCGCATTATCGGCAGGGCCTTCGCCACTCCAAAGCGGGGCGCCACGCCGAAGCGATCGACTGTTATCAGCAGGCCCTCGCCGCCACGCCGTCCGATCCGCATGTGCTGTTCGCACTGGGAAATACGGCCAGAGCTTTGGGCATGCCTAAACCGGCGGAAATCTTCTTCCGTCAGGTACTCGCCATCGCACCGGAGCGTATCGAAGCGTTAACGAATCTTGCCAATCTCTTAAGAGCGAGCGGCCAAACCACATCCGCCCGCGCCCTGCTGGAACCAGCGCTCGCCCGCAATCCGCAAAGCGCGGAGCTTTGGCTGACATTGGGCTCAACGCTGCGCGAAATGGGCGACGCCGCTGCGGCGGAAGCTCACTATCGCAAGGCGCTGAATCTCGAACCCGATTCGGCGACCGCGCTGGGCAATCTGGCGGATATGCTGGCGCAAAGGGGCGACTACGCCGCGGCCTTCCCGCTCTACGACCGCGCGATCCGCAATGCGCCGAACAACGCACAAGCCAGGCTCAATCGCGCGATTTTGTATCTTCTGACCGGCAATCTGAAGCAGGGCTGGCAGGATTATGCCGCGCGTCTGGCCATTCCCGGCAAGGCGCCGCAATGCGATCACGGCCTGCCGGCATGGAAGGGTGGCCAGCTTAAAGGCAAGCGGCTGCTGGTGACGGCCGAGCAGGGCGTCGGCGATCAGCTGATGTTCGCCAGCATGATCCGCGATCTTGCGGCACGTGCAAGCGCAGAAGGCGGTAGCATCGTCCTCGAATGCGAACCACGCCTGGTGCCATTGTTTGAGCGGTCTTTCGATGGTGTCACAGTCCACGCGTGCCAGATGGAAAATCGCGGCGGCACCGTTCAAGCGCAATATGAGTGGCTTGAATTCATCGGCGGCGCGGATCTTGCCGTCGAGATGGGAACGCTGCCGCTTCATCTGCGCGACGAGATGACGAAATTCCCCAAGGCCAACTCATTCCTCGATGCCGATGAGATCGAAGTCCTCAACTGGCAGCGCACGCTGTCGTCGGTTGCGGAAGGGCCGTTCATCGGCATCTGCTGGCGCAGTGGCAAGCTCACATCCGGACGCGCGCTCAATTTCGCGGCGCTGGAGCAATGGGCAGCGTTCATCCGCGCCATGCCCGGCACGCCGGTCTGCGTGCAATATGATGCGACCAGCGACGAGATCGAAAAACTGGGCGAACTGTCCGGCAAAACCGTCGTGGTCCCTGGCGGCATCGATCAGAAACAAGAACTGGATCGCGCCTGCGCCCTGATGTCCGCGCTGGATGCGGTAGTCAGCGCACCGACGGCGGTATCGTGGTTGTCTGCCGGCGCGGGCGTTCCGACCTACAAGCTTCAGCGCGACGCGGGTTGGACGAGCTTTGGCTGCAGTCACGAGCCCTTCGCACCAGCTGCGCATTGCATCGTTCCGGATGCGGTGGACGATTGGGCCGGCAGTTTCGAAAAAACGCTCGCCGCGCTTAGATCGCAATTCGACTAGGCGTGGCGCTGCGGCGCTGCTTCAACGACGCCGCCAGATCGGCGGCAATCCTCACCGCGCCTTCGCCGTCGATAGCCATCAAACCGGCCGCATGCATATCGCGGCGGCGCGCGCTGTCGCCGATGAGCGCCCATGTCGCGCTCGCAATGTCGAAGTCCTCGATCGCACTGTGTACGCCGAGCGACATACCCATGCCCGCACGCTCAAAGGCCGACGCCGACAATGCGTGATCTTCATTGAGGCAAAGATAGAGCGCAGGCACGCCATAAGCGGCCAGTTCGTAAGCGGTAACGCCGAACGCGGTGAGCGCGAGATCGCTGGCGGCGATTTCGGTGGTCAGGTCATCCGCATTTTCGATGGTCTCGAAATGCGGCGCGAGACTGGCGATGCGCTTCGCAGTCTGTGCCGCATGCTCCATGCCCGGTCCGATCACGAAGCGCGCGCGGAATACCGGATCGAGCTTGGCCAGCGCGCGCGCGGCACGCAGCGTCAAGCCAAACGGATCGCTGCCGCCCATGGTGACGAGCAGGCTGGGCCGCGCAGCGCGGGGACGAACATTCAATTTTGCCTTTGTCAGGCCGAGCAGCGCCCATTCCCAGCCGATGCGCGCCACGCAGTCCGATCCGGTCCAATCGAGCACAGCCGCCTGTGGCACCGGCGGATAGTAGGCGACATCGGCGGCAAGACGGCGTTCCGATCCGTCGTCGATGACGGCGGTGATCGAAACGTTGCGCGCCAGCGCTTCCAGCTCTTTCTTTCCAAGGCCGTCGCGCATGTCGCAGATCAACAGTTCTGGCTTGCGCCCCGCGATCAGCCGGGAAAGAAATTCCGCATCCCAGGCAAGATCGACAAGGCAAGCTTCGAAACCGGCGGCACGGATGGGCTCCAGCGCATCCGCCGTGCCGTTCACCGCGAACATCGCGCCGATGCCTTCGCGGTCGCGCAGCGCCTTCGCCAGCGCTACCATGCGTTTGACATGGCCGTATCCGTAACCACCGCCGCCATCGCAACGGATCAAGGCCAGTCCGCCGATATGGCTGACGATCGGTTTCTGTTTCACATGCGCGTTCATCGCGCGCAGTTCCGGCTCGCGTTCCAGCAGCAGAAGAAGATCGGAGAGCGAGGCTTCGCCTGCCGTAGCCGCGAGCCGCTCATGCACCGCTTCCACGAATGCCAAATCGTCCGGCGTGTCGATGGTCAGGCGCGCGCCCGGTCTATCGAACGCAGGATAGGCCGGCGCGCGAGCAATGCGCACAAAATCGGGGTGCAGCTTGAAATAACCGGTGACGTGTTCGCGCGCGGCCGGATCGTCGGCTGCGTCCATCATCAGCTTGTCGAGCGCGCGGCGGGTGAAGGGATCGACGCCCTCATGCGCCGTCTCGGCGCCTTCTTCGAGCAGAACGTAATCGCCATCCTGTTCCAGAAGCGCGCCGATCAGATGGTCGATAAAGCCCGAGTCCAGGAATGGCGCGTCCGAATTCACGCGCACGATCACATCGGCATCCAGCAATTCGGCGGCGCGGGCGAAGCGCGCCAGCACATTGTCTTCCGGCCCGCGCACCACGGTGACATCGTTCTCTTTCGCCCAATCCACAATGGCGTCATCGCGTGGATTGTCGGAGGTGGCGACAACGATGCGTTCGATGAGTGTGGAGCGCTTCAACCGGTGAACAATGTGCCAAAGCAGGGGCTTGCCCGCGATGGGCTTAAGTACCTTGCCGGGCAAGCGTGTGGAGCCCATGCGCGCCTGGATGACCGCAACGATGCGCAGATGATCGCTGGGTTCCGGCGCAATGCTCATGCGGCTTCCGGCTTGTAGGAGCTACGAATATGCAGCAGCGGGCGCATGCCGTCCGACGGGTCGGCACGCCATTCGCGGTCTGCGATTTCCGAAGGTTGCGGCCCTTTGAAGCCGGTGCCGTCGGCGATGAGGCTTTCGTGGATGCGCGCGATCACCGGGGCTATTTCTTCCGGCAGCCAACAATGGCCGGATGCGTATTCCGCGCCTTCGCCGTCCAGATCTAGATGGAATTCCACCACCGCCGCGTTCCAATGATGCACCGCGCGTTCGATGACAGCGGGGCGGCGCGTATGATCCGACCAGCCGGTCTTGCAACCCGTGGCTTCGCGAATGGATTTGATGGCGGACAGATTGGCTTCGCTCGCCGGTGTCGGATAGGCGGACACGCAATGCAGCAGGGTGATATCGTGTGCGCCCGCATGCCGCAGCGTCGAAGCGGCATGTTTGATCTCTTCGATGGTCGCCATGCCGGTGGACAGCACCACGGGCTTGCCGGAATGCGCGCAGGCCTCAAGCAGCGGCATCACCAGAAGCTCGTATGATGCGACCTTGTAGAAATCGACATAGGGCGCGAGTTCTTCCACCGCTTCCAGGTAGAACGGCGTGCAGGAAAACTGGATGCCGCGTGCATGGCAGTGTTCGGCCAGCGGCTTCAGATGCGCCAGCGGCAGTTCCCATTCGCGTCGGGCGCGATGCTTGGGGCTTTGCGCCAGAATTTCCGGCGCGAACATCCGATCGATCTTGAAAAGCTGGAACTTCACCGCGTCGCAGCCCGCATCCGCTGCCGCATCCACGAAGGCGAGCGCGCGCGAAAGGTCGCGGCCGTGATTGCTCGAGGCTTCCGCGATGAAGAGGGGCTGGCGGGGCGATGCCATGAATCGCTTCCTTTTCAGGCTTAACGATTTCTAAAGCCTGCTTGGCTAAGAGAAGGTTAACGGGAGTTGTCTCTTTATGAGTTGGGATACGCAGCCCTTCTTCATCGTTTCCAGCGGCCGTTCCGGCACGGCGATGCTGCATAAAGTGCTGGAAACAGCGGGCGATATCGAAATGCACCACGAATATATGGTGCATATCGCGCAACCCTTGGGCGCACGGCGCTATATGGGACTCGCGGAAAGCGAAGAGGTCGCACGGGTTTTACGCAATACCCATGCGGCCGCGATTCGTTACACGACCGCGGGGCATTGGGGCGATTCGTCCAACAAGTTGTCCTGGCTGATTCCGGAGATGGCGGCGCTCCTGCCGGAGGCGAAGTTCGTCCACCTGGTACGCGATGGGCGCAAGGTCGCCGGGTCATATTTCCGCAAGCTCTTTGCCGAATGTTACGACGACCGCTCGGTCGCCGTGTTGCAGGCACATCTGGACGATCCGGTGAAAAATCCCCCGCCGCCGCCGGAAAAGAAATATTGGTGGCCGATCCCGCGCGATCCGCAATTCCACGCCTATGATCAGTTCGAGCGCATCGCCTGGCACTGGGCAGAGGTGAATCGCGTCATCGCGCAGTCCCTCGCGGCATTGCCGCCGGAGCGTTCGCACTTCGCGCGGCTGGAAGATCTTTACGTTTCACCCAGCGGTGTGAAGGGACTTTTCCACTTTCTTAATCTTCTTTACCGCGATGAGCATTTCGCAATGTTCGCGCGTCCGCACAACGTCAATCGTCCGGAAGACGAATTGCTGACGGCAGAGCAGTCCGCGCACTTCGATGCGATCGCCGGCGGCGTGATGGCGACGCTCGGTTATGCCGGCATGCCCGAGTATGTAGTGAATTATTAAGCACAACTGGCGAAAGATGGTTACGGAACACTTAGTCCGGCCGTCCCAATGCGCGCTCCGTGCGAACTCTGTCATCACGAGACACTGATCCAGGTTTACGAACCTGAACGTTCAACGCGCGGATTGAAAATTCACCTTTGCAACCATTGCGGGTTGGTCCAGAGCTTGCCGCGCATCGATCGCGCGCCGCGCCGCACGGCCGCCGTGTCCGGCGGTGCCGATTGGGGCAATGTGCGTTACGGCAAAGCTTTTCGCACCGATGCCGCGATGAAAGTTCTGGCACGTCACGCCGACTTCAATGCGGGCATTTCTGTTCTTGATGTCGGATCGAACCGGGGAAGTTTCGTTCGCGCATTTCTGGATGTTGCGCCGAACGCGCAAGTGCTTGCGCTGGAACCCGACGAGCGCGTTGCGGATTCCTGCAAGGATTTGCCGCGCACCAGCAGCATCTGTGCGCGCATCGAGGACGCGGCGCTGGAAAGCGGACGCTTCGACATCGTTCATTCCTGCCATACTATCGAACATCTCGCCCATCCGCAGGAGGTTCTCGCCGATCACTGGCGCGTGCTGAAGCCGGGCGGCTTGCTGGTTCTGGACGCTCCCAACATCGCGATTCTCGGCGAGAGCGACATCATCGAGGAATGGTTTATCGACAAGCACCTGTATCATTTCTCGGCGCGCACGCTGATCCGCATGGTCCGCGCCGCCGGTTTCGACATCGTCGAAGCGCCGGATGCGAAAGATCGCGCCAATGTTTTGATCGTTGCGCGCAAGTCCGAAAAAGCCGTCCGCGCGCGCGACGACGATCCGCTGGAAGTTGCCGAAGCCGCGCGGCTGATTGCACTCTATGGCGTTACGCGCGCCCGTAATCTTCTGGCGCTGACGGCGCTCGCCGCCGATATTGCGCGCATGGCGCCCAAGCGCGTCGCCATGTGGGGCGCGGGCCGTCTTTTCGATTCCCTGGTGACGCATGGCGGGTTCGAGCCCGCGATGCTTTCGGCGCTGATCGACAAGCATTTGAAGCAGTATGTGGGCGAACGTCACGGCCGCGCTTTGGTTGAGCCCCAGGCTTTGGCCGATGCGCAGCCGGGCGTGGTGATCGTGATGTCGCGCGGCTTCGCGCAGGAGATCGCGGACGAAGCCAAAGCGCTCGCGCCGAACGCCGAAATCATTTTCTACAGCGATCTGATGGCGCGTGCGCGCCTAGCAGCCTGAGGGGGCAAATGGCACAGGCAATACCGTTCGACCGGCGCGCTCCGGTTCAATGCAAGCAGCCGCTGAAAGCGCTGCCGCCGAATCTGGTGAGTGACATCGCCGCGTCGGCCGCGTTTGTGCGCCAGCATGCGATTGCATCGATTTATCATGCCGGGTCCGGCCATCCGGGCGGTGCCATGTCCTGCGCGGATATCCTGGCCTGTCTGTTCGGCGCGGAGCTTAATTTCTGGCCGGATGCGGTGGACGATCCGCACCGCGATCGCTTTGTTCTTTCTAAGGGGCATGCCGCGCCCGCGCTTTACGCGGTCGGTGCGCAATACGGCTTCTGCAACAAGCGCGAAGCGCTTTCGCTGCGCAAGTTGAACAGCAAATTCCAGGGCCATCCGCATGTGCTCGACATGCCATGGGTGGAAACTTCGACCGGCTCGCTGGGGCAGGGTTTCTCCGTCGCGCTCGGCATGGCGATGGGCCTGAAGATCCAGAAATCGCAGGCGCGCGTTTACACGCTGCTGGGCGACGGCGAATTGCAGGAAGGCGAAGTGTGGGAAGCGGCGATGTGCGCGGCCCATCACCAGCTCGACAATCTCTGTGCCATCATCGACTACAACAAGATGCAGAGCGATAACCGCAACGATGCGATCATGCGTCTGGAACCGCTCGCCGCAAAATTCCGCGCCTTCGATTGGGCCGTGGCAGAGATCGACGGTCACGACATTCCCGAAATTCTCGGCGCGCTGCGCAGAGCGTCTTCCACCCATGGCCGTCCGTCTCTGCTCATCGCCAACACGGTGAAGGGCAAAGGCGTCCCTTACATGGAGAACATCCCCACTTGGCATGGCAGCGTGAAGCTGACGCAGCAACAGGCGGAGGAAGCGCTTGCGGCGCTCGGCGCGACGCGTGAACAGATCACGGAGTATTTGGTATGAGCGCGGCGCCGGCATTGATTGCGCAAGGCAACGATTCATTGCGCGAAGCTTTCGGTAAGGCACTTTCCGGCCTCGCTGACGAATTCAAGAATGTCGTCGTGCTGGATGCGGATATCGCCGGCGGCACCGGCGTGCACCATTTTCGCAAGAGCCATCCCGAACGTTTCCTACAATTCGGCATTGCCGAGCAGAACATGATGGCGGCGGCCGGCGGTTTGGCCGCGACCGGCCTCATTCCCATCGTCACGACTTTCGCTGTTTTCTGTTTGCGCGCGGTCGAGCAGGCACGTCTGTCGCTCGCTTATGCAGGCCGCAATGCCAAGATCGTGGCGTCGCATCCCGGCCTCGATGTCGGTCCCGATGGCGGTTCGGCGCAAGCGCTGGAAGACATGGCCGCGTTCCGCGCCATTCCCGGCATGACAGTGATTTCGCCGGCCGATCCCATCGAAATGGCGTTGGCGACGCGCGCGATGCTGGAATTCAAAGGCCCGGTCTATATGCGCACCGGCCGCAGCCCATCCAAGTGCGTGTTCGGCGACGATCATAAATTCGAGATCGGCAAAGGCCATATTGTTCGTGACGGCAAGGACGTCACCATCGTTGCTTGCGGCGTGGAAGTGGCGCGCGCGGTGGAAGCCGCCGAACTGCTGGCCGCCGATGGCGTCCAGGCCCGTGTGGTCAACATGGCGACAATCAAGCCCATCGACAGGCAGCTTCTTGTCCGCTGCGCCAAGCATACCGGAGCGTTTGTCACCGCCGAGGACCACAATATTCTGGGCGGCCTGGGAAGTGCTGTCGCGGAATCGCTGGCCGCGACGATGCCGTGCCCCATTGAATTCGTTGGCGTGAAAGATGTGTTCGGCGCGTCTGGCGAGCCGGAAGAGCTGGCCGAGCAATTTGGTCTCACCGCGCCGCATATCGCGGAAGCCGCACGCCGCGCCATCGCGCGCAAGAAGAAGGCGAAGTGATGAGCCGTTTTTCTCTGAAAGGGAAAAACGCCGTCGTCACCGGCGGCTCCAGAGGCATTGGCCGCGCTATTGCGATGGGCCTCGCCGAAGCGGGTGCCGATGTCGTGCTCACCTACAAGAGCAATCGCGCCGAAGCCGACAAGGTTGTCGGCGAAATCCAGAAGCTCGGCCGCCGCGCCCTGGCGCTGCCGATGGATGTGACGGATCGCAAAAGCGTGGAGGCGGCGGCGAAAGACGCGCGCGGCTTTGGCGCGATCTCCATCCTCATCAACAATGCCGGCATCAACAAGCCGACCGACTTCGATCAGGTTTCCGATTCCGATTGGGACGAGATCATCGGCACAAATCTGAAAGGCCCGTTCGTCGCGGCGCAGGTGTTTCTGCCGCTGTTGAAGGATGCGAGCGGCGGCAGCATCGTGAACATCTCGTCGGTCAGCGGCCAATATGGCGGCCCGCGCACCGCCCATTATGCGGCCTCGAAGGCGGGCCTGATTTCGCTGGCACAGGTGATCGCGCGCTTCGGCGCCCAATATAATGTGCGCTCCAACACCATCGCGGCGGGTTTGATCGCCTCCGACATGGCGGCGGCGGGCATGGCCGCGGCCAGTGTGCAGAAAGCGGCGGAAGCCATTGTGCTCAAACGCCTCGGCACGCCGCAGGAAGTGGCCGACGCGGCTGTGTTTCTCGCCTCCGGTGCATCGTCTTACATCACTGCGCAGACCATCAACGTGAATGGCGGGCTCTATTTCTGATGGGTCCCTCTTCGTCAAAAAATAAGACGCTTCTCATCGTTTCCGGCGGCATTGAAGCGGCGGACGCCGCCAAGCGCGCCAAGGAAATGGGTCTTTATGTTGTCGTATCCGATCGCGATCCGTATGCGCCCGGATTTGAATATGCCGATTCCTGCATCATCGCGGATGTCTACGCGCCGGAGGAAACCGCCGCCGCTGCCGAGCGCTATGCGCGCAAGCTGCGGAAGATCGATGGCGTGATCTGCGTCGCCGCCGATGCGCCGATGACGGTCGCCGCCGTGAACAAGCGCCTTGGCCTCAAAGGTATTTCCGAGGAAAGCGCTCGGTTGGCTTGCGATAAGCTGGCGATGAAGGAGCGGTTCCTGGCCGCCGGCGTGCCGATCCCGTGGTTCTCCGCGGTATCGACGCCGCAGATGCTGCAGCGCATCGCCATCGAGCGTGGCCGCAATCTCGTCATCAAGCCGGTGGATTCGCGTGGGTCTCGCGGTGTGCAGCGCGTGGAGCAGGTCGAGGACCTGACGAAGGCGTTTTATTTCGCACAAGAGCATTCGCCCACGGACCGCGTGATGGTCGAGCAATATCTTTCCGGCCCACAGGTCTCCACCGAATCCATTATCGTCAATGGCGTCTGCTACACGCCGGGCTTCTCGGACCGCAATTACGAGTATCTGGAGCGCTACGCGCCGTTCTTCATTGAGAATGGTGGCGATCTTCCCAGCCATCTGCCGGACGATATCCAGGCGAAGGTGAAGGACGTTGTCGGCCGCGCGGCCGCCGCACTCGGCATCACCAACGGCACGGTGAAAGGCGACATCGTCGTTCACAAGGGCGAGCCGCATGTCATCGAGCTGGCGGCACGCCTATCCGGCGGCTTTTTCTGCACGCGCGAGATTCCGCTCAACACCGGCGTCGATTTCATCGGCGCTGCGATCAGGGTTGCATTGGGCGAAGACGTCAGTGCTGAAGAATTGACACCGAAACAGCTCACACCGGTGATTCAGCGCTACGCGTTCCCGAGCCCCGGCAAAGTGGTGAAGGTTTCCGGCGCCGAAGACGCGCGCAAAATTGCGGGCATCGCCGAAGTCGTCGTCACCGCGAAAGAAGGCGATATCATTCCACCCGCCGGCGACAGGCGTCCATCCGCCGCCATGGTGCTGGCCACCGGCGCCACGCGCGAAGCTGCGCTGGAGGCAGCGAACGACGCGCTCGCGCAGATCCGGATCGAAACGGCATGAATGCGCCGTTCCAGCGGCGCAATGCCAAGGTCAACGCGACCCTGCATCTGTTCGCGTTCTTCCATCTCAACATTGCGTTCTCCTCGATCGAGGAAGAGCAACGCGGCGAGGTGATCAAGCGCTGCTACTGGCCGTTGCTGGATCTGGCGGCGAACCAAGGTCCCATCGGCATCGAGGTCACCGGCTTTACGCTGGAGGAAATCGCGCGTCTTGATCCGGAATGGATTGGCCGCGCCCGTGCTTTGATCGCATGCGGCAAAGTCGAGCTGATCGGTTCCGGTTACGCACAGATGATCGGCCCTCTGGTGCCGGCGCGCGTGACGCAGGAAAATCTGAAAATCGGCGATGAGATTTATCACCGCTTGCTGGGTCATGCCCCCAAACTCGCGCTGATCAACGAGCAGGCTTATTCGGCGGGCCTTGTGGGCCTCTATCTCGATGCCGGTTACCGCGCGATCCTGATGGATTGGGACAATCCCGGCTCGCAGCATCCCGAATGGGCGCCGGAAACGCGCTATCTGCCGCAAGCCGCTGTCGGCAGCGAAGGACGCGCCATTGATCTGCTGTGGACCAGCACTGTCGCTTTCCAGAAGCTGCAGCGCTTCGCGCATGGCGATATCGGTCTGCAGGATTATATCGATTACATCCGCACGCAGCGCGCCAAGACAGAACGCGCACTCTGCCTTTATGCCAGCGACGCGGAGATTTTCGATTTCCGCCCCGGCCGCTACAAAACCGAAGAGAAAATCGCAGGCACCGGGGAATGGAATCGCGTGGGGCAGGCGATTGCGCGATTGGCGCAGCAGGATGACTTCTCCCTCATCGCACCCAGCGAAGCCCTGTGCCTGCGCGATACACGCGACGCGGGCCAGAAACTGCATCTGGAATCCGCCGCCTGTCCGGTGCCGGTCAAGAAACAGCGCAAATATGCGCTTGCGCGCTGGGCGGTGACGGGGCGGGACGATATTGGCGTCAACGCCGCCTGCCAGCGTATCCATGACGGTCTTGTCGCGCGCGATGGCGATGACGCTGCCTGGAAAGAGCTTTGCTATCTGTGGTCGTCGGACTTTCGCACCCACATCACCGAAAGCCGCTGGACGAAATTCTGCGAACGCTTGCAAGACGCGGAGCGCCGCTGGGCGATCGCGCCGAAAGCGCCCGCGCCCACGCCGCGGGGTGGCTCTGTCGAATCCCGATATCTCGACATCGAAACGCCTACCCTGAAAGCACGGCTGGATCGCCGCCGCGGACTCGCAATCGAGTCTCTGCAATTTGCCGGTCACCACGCCGCCGCTGTCGGCGGCTTGCGCCACGGCCATTTTGACGACATCGCTCTGCAGGCCGACTGGTACACAGGCGATTGCGTTTTTGAGGCGCCGGGCGAGCACAAGGTCACTGATCTGGAATGGTGCGAGGCGCGCGTGTGGAAAGATGCGCAAGGCAACACGCTGGCTTTCGCGCGCATCGAAACCGCGCTTGGGCCCATCGAGAAGACGTTGCGCTTCGACGCGCGCAAACCTCGCGTGGATTTCGACATCAACTTCGACTGGAAGGATTGGGGCCGCGGCGCCTTGCGCCTGGGCCATTTCACGCTGCTGCCCGGCCTCTTCGAATGGACGAAGCTTTCCTTAACCACGCACAATGGCGGTAAGGAAAAAGAAACTTTCTCCCTTAACGGTCATGCGGCCGATCATGGCGCGGCGGTTTCCTTCCTTGTTTCTTCGTCGCATGGCATTGGCATGACCGAGGGCTGGGCAGAGCTCGGCGACGAGAAAAGCCGTGTGCGCATTGAGATAGACCGCGCCACAGCGCCGCTTCTGGGCCTTCTGACGCACAAGCGCGCCTCCGGCAGCGTGTTCTGCCAACTGCAGCTCTCGGCGCTGGAATTGGACGAGACGCGCAAGCCGCATGCCTATGCAAGCGGTCCCCGCCGATTCCGTTTTGGTATTCGCGCCGCCTGATCTTTAGCTGCTGTTAAACATAATTTGAAACCATCGCCCTGCTTAAGAGGGGCATATCCATGGCGCAACGCGCGGCCAAGATCTTTCTGCCGGTTTCCAATGACACTGAAGTCGAAGCGCCGCGAGCGAGCGGTCTTCGCGATTTTTCGCAGCCTTGGCTGGATCTGAACGACAAGGGCGTGCTCGTCACCGGCGGCACGGGCTCCTTCGGCAAGCACTTCGTCAAGACGGTTATCGAGCATTACAAGCCGCGCCGCCTCGTCATCTTCAGCCGCGATGAGCTGAAGCAGTACGAGATGCAGCAGGTTTTCCCGATGGAGCAGTATCCGTTCATGCGCTACTTCATCGGCGATGTGCGCGACCGCGACCGGCTCGAACTGGCGATGCGCGACATCGACTATGTGATTCACGCCGCGGCGCTCAAACAGGTGCCGACCGCCGAGTACAATCCCTTCGAATGCATTCGCACCAATGTGATGGGTGCGGAGAATGTGGTGACGGCGGCGCTGAGCCGCAATGTGCGCAAGGTGATCGCGCTCTCCACCGACAAGGCCGCCAATCCGGTCAATCTCTACGGCGCGTCCAAGCTCGCGTCCGACAAGATCTTCGTCGCCGCGAACAATTTGTCCGGCGCGGATGGTACGAAATTCTCGGTCGTGCGCTATGGCAACGTGTTCGGCTCGCGCGGCAGCGTCGTGCCGTTCTTCCAGAAATTGTTGAGCGAAGGCGCCAAGGCGCTTCCCATCACCGACGATCGCATGACGCGCTTCTGGATCACGTTGACGCAGGGCGTCAATTTCGTTCTCTCCAGCATGGAGATGAGCCAGGGTGGCGAGATTTTCGTGCCCAAGATTCCGTCCACCACCATCACGCAGTTGGCCGATCTTCTCGGCCCCAAGCTGGAGCAGAAGATCGTCGGCATCCGTCCGGGCGAAAAGCTGCATGAAACCATGATCCCGGCCGACGACTCGCGCTGGACGGTGGAAATCGACGACCGCTTCGTCATCCTCGCCAGCTTCGCCGCCAAGGCGCGCGAAGCCTATATTCATCGCGGCGCCAAGCCGGTGCCCGAAGGTTTCGCTTATTCCAGCGACAACAATCCGGAGCGTCTGGATGCGCGCGGGCTGCAATCGCTCTTGATGCACGCTTACGCATGAGCGCGCGCGCGCTTCGCCTGGACCTGCCGCGCGCACAGCCGGGCGCGTTTCTTCCCTATGGGCGCCAGCTCATCGAGGAGGACGACATTGTCGCCGTCGTGGAAGCGCTGCGCGGCGATCTTTTGACCACAGGGCCCTTCGTTGAGCGTTTTGAGACCGGGCTTGCCGCGGCCGTTGGCGCCGAGCATGCCGTGGTCTGCGCCAATGGCACGGCCGCGTTGCACATGGCGGCGCGCGCGCTGGGCCTGGGGCCGGGCTCCAAGGTCATCGTACCCGCCATAACCTTTCTCGCCACCGCCAGCGCGCCGCACATGAATGGCGCCGAGATCGTTTTCGCCGATGTCGATCCGCAAACCGGCCTGATGCGCGCTGAAGATCTGAAAGCGGCCTTCGCCCGCGCCGGCCGCGCCGATGCGGTGTTCAATGTTCATCTCAATGGCCAATGCGGCGACATCGAAGCGATTGCCAAGGTCGCGCGCCTCAATGGCGCCAAGATTGTCGAAGATGCCTGCCACGCCATCGGAACCGGCTTCGTTGCCGAGGATGGAAGCCTCACGCAGATCGGCGCCAATGCATTCAGCGATCTCACCGTGTTCTCCTTCCATCCGGTGAAGACCATCGCTATGGGCGAGGGCGGCGCGGTCACGACCAACGATCCGGAGATGGCCGCGCGCCTGGCGCGCGCACGCAATCACGGCATGACGCGGCGGCCGGACGACTTCGTGAATGTTGAGGACGCCTTCGACGCCGACGGCACGCCCAACCCCTGGTATTACGAACTGGTCGAACCGGAGTTCAACTGGCGCGCGAACGACATCCAGTGCGCGCTTGGTTTGTCTCAGTTGGGCAAGCTCGGCCGCTTTGTCACGCGCCGGCGCGCCCTCGCCGCCGCCTATGACGCACAACTGACGCCGCTGTCACCGCTGGCCCGTCCCGCGGCGCGCACGCGCGCTTCGCTGCCGGCTTGGCATCTCTATGCGGCACAAATCGATTTCGAGCGCGCGGGCGTTTCGCGCGCCACGGTGATGCGCGAACTGGCGAAAGACGGAATCGGCAGCCAGGTGCATTACTTCCCTGTGCACCGTCAGCCTTACTACGCCAGGCGTTATGGCGCGCATACGCTGCCGGGCGCCGATCGCTATTATGAGCGTTGCCTCAGCCTGCCGCTTTTTGCGTCGATGTCTCTGGACGATGTCGCGCGCGTAACATCGGCGCTGGCGAACATTCTCGGCTTCTAGAATTCAAAACAGAAAAGAAGAAGGCGGAGTTTCTGCCCCCGGCAAAAACTCCGCCCGCTTTCTTATTGGAAATCCCACCGGCGATAAGCCCAAACGCCCCGGGGCGTGGCTGGTATTCCAGCTCAGGTGACCCGGAAAGCTGCGGCGGAGCGGTTGCCCGCCCCGCCGCTTTGGTAGCTTACCGGAACAGCGAGAGCGCGATCTGCGGCGACTGGTTGGCGATCGAGAGCGCCTGAACACCCAGCTGCTGCTTCACCTGCAAGGACTGCAGCATGGCGCTTTCCGTCGCCATGTCGGCATCGACCAGGTTGCCGATGCCGGTCTGCAGCGTGTCGGACAGGTTCTGGACGAACGTCGCCTGGATCGAGAGCTTCTTGGAGCCCGAACCCAACTGCGCCAGGGCGCTGTTGACGGCCTTCAAGGAGTTTTCCACCGTGTCGACCATCGAAGCTGCCGCGGTCTGCGCCGAAATCGTGGCTGTGGCCGCAATGGAGACGATCGATCCGCCGAGGCTCATGTCCTGACCCGCAACGGTGATCTTCTTGCTGCCGTCCGAAGACGCCAGCACCGAGATGCCGCCCGTGTTCGAACCGTCGATCATGTTGAAGCCGTTGAAGACGGCGTTCGAGACGACCGAAGCAATCTGGTCGCGCAGAGCGGTGAAGTCTTCGTTCAGCGCCGTACGGCTGGCGGTGTCGAGCGAGGAGTCCGACGCGGCGAGCGCCTTGGACTTCATTTCGATCAGCAAGTCGGAGATCGACTGACCGGCCGACAGGGCGACGTCAACCGAAGACGTGCCGCGGTTGAGGGAGTCCGTAACGGCGGAGTAACCTGCAACGTCGCCGCGCATGTTCTGCGCGATGGCGAAGACGGCGCCGTTGTCTTTTGCGGATGCGACCTTAAGACCGCTGTTGATGGCGCTCTGAGTCTTCATCAGGCTCGCATTCGTCTGGTCGAGGTACTGCAGCGCGACCATGGCGCCGGTGTTGGTATTGACGCTAAGCATTGAAGCCTCCGTTCTGGCGTATGTTGTGAGCGTTTTGCTCAAGGGCATTCTTGCCCTGCATAGCTATTCGCAAGCGTCATGCCGCGCGGATTTTACATTTTGCTAACTTTGGATTTTCAGACAGGCGGCAAAACAGGACTGATCGTCTTTTGCCGGGCCCCCGATTCAACCGGGCACTATTTACCGGTTAAGGGGAAAAATTTGCCGGGTTGCGGAAATTTATGCCGGGTCTTTGAATCAAAAAAGGCGCGAAAAATCTGAAAAAGAAAGGAGCGGCGCGGGATTTCCCCCGGCCGCTCCGCCCCATTTCTTCCCAAGGTTTGTCCTGACGTTATTATCCCCTGAACAGCGAGAGGATGACCTGCGGTGACTGGTTGGCAATCGACAGAGCCTGAACGCCAAGCTGCTGCTTGACCTGCAGGGACTGCAACTTCGCGCTTTCGGTGGCCATGTCGGCATCCACCATATTTCCGATGCCCGTGGTGAGCGTGTCGGAAAGGTTCTGGACGAATGTCGCCTGGACCGAGAGCTTTTTGGAACCGCTGCCAAGACGCGCAAGAGCGCTGTTGACGTTGTTCAACGACGTTTCGACCGTGGCGATCATCGCGGACGCGGACGACTGCGTCGAAATCGACGACGTCGCACCCACCGTGATGATGCTGCCGCCAAGGCTCAAATTTTCCCCCTGAACGGTGATTCTCTTCGTTCCGTCCGAAGACGCCAGCACGGAGATGCCGTTGGTGGCGGTACCGTCGATGAGGTTGAAACCGTTGAACACAGCGTTGTTGACGATGGAGGTAATCTGATCGCGAAGCGCTTCGAAGTCCTCGTTTAACGCCTGACGGCTCGCGGTATCCATCGAGACGTCGGACGCGGCCAGGGCCTTCTGCTTCATTTCGATCATAAGGTCGGAGATCGACTGGCCTGCGGAAAGGGCCACATCGACCGACGAGATGCCGCGGTTAATACTGTCTGTAACCGCGGAATAACCAGCCACATCGCCACGCATGTTCTGGGCGATGGCGTAGGTCGCGCCATCGTCCTTCGCGCTGGCAACCTTCAGGCCCGAATTGATGGCATTCTGGGTGGTCTGAAGTTGGGCGTTGGTCTGGTCGAGGTACTGCAGCGCGACCATGGCGCCGGTATTCGTATTGACGCTAAGCATTGAGGATTCTCCGTCCCGTTCTCGAGTGGTGGCCTGCTTTCTGCCGGCCGCAGGGCACTATGCCCCGGCCCCATCAGCGCAAGCTTCGTGCCATCCTCTTAACCTCATAAGCCTTTGTTTTTACTTGTATAAATAATGCCGGGATCGGGAGTTTGGCAGGCAATTTTTACCCTGCGGCAGAAGCGGTCCGCCCACAAAGCAAAACGCCGGCCCCTTGCGGGACCGGCGTTTTTGGAACGGCTGTTCCGGTTTTTCAGGCGGCGCCGCGCAGGCCCTGCATGATGGTGCGGTTGATCTCGATCAACGGGTCCATCGGAGCACCCGTGCGGGTGACCTGCTTGGAGTATTTGGACACCCACAGCGACAGCGAGACGATCTGGGCGCGCACTTCCTTGGGCAGCTGGTTGCGGTCGTCCAGGCAATCGCTGGCGAGGGTGCGCCAGAGCTTGCGATTCCAGTCCACCGCTTCCGCCAGCGGTCCACCGCTGACATGAGCCTTCTGGGCATCGATCAGGGCGCCGGTCACCTGGCCAAACAGCCGGTATTCGGTGGCCCGGGGATCTTCAGTAGTTACTTGCGTGCTTTGATAGGCTTTGTGGGTCATAGCTCAGCCGTTCTCCTTCGAATTCAAACAGTTTTTTGCAAAGCATCAGGGCCTTGTAGTAGGCGCCGCTCATCACATCGCGGCTAATTTCCACGCAGGTGGTCAGCGCCGCGCGATTGGAGATGGCGCCCATGAATTCGGTCATGCGCAGCGCAAAATCGTTGTAGTAGGGCTCGCTGTCGTCGTCCGGCGACAAGTACATCATCATGATCGGAAAATAGATCCGCCGCGCCGGGGTGTCCGCACCTTCCGGCTGCATAATGTCCTTCTCGCGCAGCACGCAGGCCTTGTTCTGGATCACCAGGCTGGTGCGCTTGTCGCCATTGGCCAGCACCGCGCCGTTAAGCACGAACTTTTCACCCGGTTTGAGCGACAGTTTCAACGGCATGGGCGAATTCCTTTTGAATTCATTAAATTGGCTCAGGAGCGCTTCTCGCATCCGCCAATTCACGCGCGCCACGCTAGCGCGCATTCCTTAACAAATGCCTTGCAACATAAGCGTTAGCGTTCACTTCGCTTTAAGCATGCTGGCTGTCTTATCGGGTCCTCGCTTCGAAGGATTTTCTCATGGCGCAGGCTGCCGTCGCACAAGGTTTGGACATGCTTGCAGGCGTGGGCGCTCATCAAGCAGCGCTCGCAAAACTTGAAGCTCTCGAAGAAGAACTGGATGCCGCGCTCGGGCGGCGCAAATCCAACGGCCTTTTGCGCCGCGCGATCAAAGTTTGGCGCCGTGGCGAGATCGCCCGTGCCGGTCAGCTCGCGCTGGAAGCCACCGAGGCGGATCCCACAAACGCGCAGGCCTATCACGTTCTGGCGCTCGCGCTGGAGAAGATGGGTCATCAGCACAAGGCACTGGTGACGTTCGAGCGCGCGCTGCAGCTCGACCCGAACGATCCCGACCTCCTCCTCAATCTCGGCCTCACCGCGTGGAACATGAAGATGCGCGAGCAGGCGCAGAACATGTTCCGCCAGTTCATCGCCGCAAATCCCGGATCTCCCCTGGGCTATAACAATCTGGGCATGGTGCAATGCGAGCTCGGCGATCCCGCCACGGCGATCGAAACGCTGCGCAATGCCATCTATCAGATGCCTGCCGAGCCGATACTATGGAATTCGCTCGCCACGGTGCTCGCCGAATCCAGCCGTGCCGACGAGAGCATTCAATTCTACCAGGAGGCGGTGCGGCTCGATCCGCAGTTCTCGCGGCCTTATCACAATCTCGGTTACGCCTATTCGCATCTGGGTCTTTTGGAAGAGGCGCTGGCTGCTTATGATGGCGCGCTCGAACGCGTCACCGATCCAGGCGAACGCGTGGAAGGGCTTCACTCGCGCAGTATTTGCCTCATCGGCATGGGCCGTTTGGAAGAAGGCTGGCGCGAATATGAAATCCGCCGCGATACGCATTTCCGCGCCTATGTGAACCAGATGCTGAAAGCGCCGTATTGGCAGGGCGAAAACCTCGACGGCAAAAGGATTCTGGTGATCGGCGAGCAGGGCCTCGGCGATGAATTCATGTTCGCGAACGCGCTTCCGGATCTCATTCGCGCGGTTGGTGCAAACGGAAAAGTTCAGATCGCCGTCGATCCGCGCCTGGTGCCTTTGTTTCAGCGCTCCTTCCCGGATGCGCAAGTCGGCAGCTATGACGACCGCAAGCTGGTCCATCGCGACGGCGACAAGGAGTTGCGGTTCATTCCGTGGGCGACGGCGAATGGTGAACCGGACTACCAGGTGCTGATGGGATCGCTGCTGCAATATTTCCGCAAGCGTCTTCAAGATTTTCCGAGAGAGGCGTTCCTTGTTCCGGATGCGGCGCGTGTTGAGCAATATAGGGCGCAGCTTGCGGCACTGGGCAGTGGCCCGTTCGCAGGCATCTGCTGGCGCTCGATGATGATGACGGGCAAGCGCGGGAAATATTACAGCGCGCTCGACGAATGGGCGCCAATTCTGAAAACGCCGGGCATCACCTTCATCAATGTGCAGTATGGCGATTGCGCCGACGAACTTGCGCGCGCGCAGGAAATGCATGGCATGAAAATCCATTCCATCGAGGGGCTGGATCTGAAGCAGGACATCGAAGGGGCGGCGGCGCTTTCGGCGGCGTTGGATCTTGTGATCTCTGCGCCGACGGCTGCTGCGGCCACCGCGGGATCGGTCGGCACCGAAACATGGTTCCTGACCGCCGGCCGCACGTGGCCGCAGCTCGGCACCGACGAATTTCCGTGGTATCGCGCCACGAAGGTCTTGAGCCCGGAAAAATTCGGCGATTGGGCATCGTTGATGCCCAAAGTTGCACAGCGCCTCGCGGATTTCGCCAAGTCTTAGCCGCCTCCACGAATGTCCGAGGAACGCGCTGCCGCAAGGTGGCGCGTTTTTCTTTTCGCCAAAGCAAAACGGACGGCCGGCTCAAAGAGCCAAGCCGTCCGCCGCTTTCAAAGCCTGCCGGGCGGTCGCCGGGGGGTAAGCCGCCCGTCGGCCTATTGAAAGTTCGGGGTTGCTACATCCTCTGAATACACGCATAGGTTGTATATCTCGCCGGTTAAGACGAGGTGAACGCCCGCTTTCCGTTATTTTTCAACGCCCAACAAAAACGCTCGCACATCAGCGGCGGATTTGTCCGGCACTTCCTCCATCGGAATATGCCCCGTCTCCGGATAGATGATCAGCTTCGATCCGGGAATGTCCTTGTGGAAGGCGTAAGCGGATTCCACGGGGATCAGGTGATCCTGCGCGCCCCACAAGATCAGCGTTGGCGCTTTGATGTCGCCGATGTGCTGTTTCACATCATTGGTGAAAGGCAGTTGGAAGCGTTCGCCATTGGCGGCGCGCGAGCCTTCCATGCGCGCGAACTCCCAATACTGGTCGATCATCTTGTCGGTGATGATGTCCTTGTGAACGATCGCATCGTTCAGCCCTTCCTTCACCAGGCTGCGCGGCGTGATGTACAGCAGAATCTTGTTCAGCACCGGCATGCGCGCGATCTTGAAGACGAGCGGGACATGGTCGCCCATCTTGCCCGGTTCGCCGCCGGCATCGACGAGGATTAGCGCGGATACTTTGTCCGGATGTTCTTCCGCATAACGCGCAACGACGCCGCCGCCCATGGAATTGCCGCCCAGCGCGAATTTGGAAATGCCGAGCTTGCTGACGACTTCATCGACGAATTTGACCATGCCTTCTTGCGAATAATCACCATTGGGCACCGCACCGGTCAGCCCATGCCCCTGCAGATCCATCGTCACGATGCGATAGCTGTTGCCGAGACGCGCAACCCACGGCTCCCAGGTGAAGAGCGAAGCATTGGAGCCATGAATGAGAACAAGCACCGGTCCCGATTTGTTGCCCTGATCGCGCACATGGGCGCGAGCGCCATCGGGCAGCATGATGAATTCGGAGGGTGGCGTGGCATACTTGGCTTCCAGCGTGGCGCGCGGAATGTCCGGATCGCTAAAATACCAGAACGCGCCGGCCAGCAGCACCAGAACGACGACCAGGCCCGTCAGAAATCCGCGCATCGCACACACCCCCGAGTTTGCGAGCGAGACTGTAACAGGCTTCAGAGAAGCGCCAAGAGCGCCTGCTGATTGGGCACCTTAGCGATGCGGGTTTCACGAAAGTGCAATGGCGAAAGTGCGGCTGCCGCTGCTTCGCTGATGCACACCGCAATCAGCTTTTCGCAAGGAGCAGCAAGACCTTCGCGTGTCGCACAGTCGGCGAAGGTCCGAGCGCTGCGCGCGGAAAAATGCATCACTGCGTCGAGGGCGCCATTTTTCAGGGCTTGGGCCGCAGCATCGGGTAGGCGCTGCGCGGCACGCGCCTCATAAAGCACCTCTCGGCGCACGGCGAAACCGCGCGTTTCCAGTTCGGCAACGAGCAGCTTGGGCGCTTGCGCGCCGGCAGCGTGCAGCAGCATGCCGTCATCCGGCTTTACCCATTGTGCGGTCGCATGCGCCAGAGCCGCGCCATCGCCATTTGCATTTTTTATATATGCAAAGCCCGCCACGCGTGCTTCCGCTTCGGTCTGTGGGCCGACGGCAAAGAGTGGCACATCGCGGCGCGGCGTTCGTCTCGCAATCGCGCGCACGCCGTTGGCGCTGGTGGCGAGAATCGCCTGTACGCCATCGAGCGAAATTTCCGGTCCGTCGTAAAATTGAATGTGGAGCAGGGGCGCAGCGACGACATCATGCCCCATCGCTTCCAATGTCTGCGAAATCTCACGCGAATCTTCTTGTGGCCGCGTGACCAGGATTCGCATCAGAGCGCGAGCCATTGCTTGACGCGCGGCTTCAACGCTTCGCCCAGCGTGCGTCCGAGTTGTTCGGCGTGATTGCGTGGATCGGGTCCCAGATTCTCTTCAAGAGATGTTTCCACGAAATCGCTACCATCCGGCGCCAGAACTTCGCCGCTGAAGCGCAGCACGTTGTTCTCATAGGTCGCCAACCCGCCAATGGACGTGCGGCACGAACCGTCGAGTGCGAACTGAAACGCGCGCTCGCAATTTAAAACCACTTCCGTCGTCAGATCGTTGAGTTGCGAAGTGATCTCACGCGCATGCGTATCGGTTTCGCGGATTTCGATTCCCACCGCGCCTTGCGCCAGCGCGGGCAGCCATTCCTTTGTATCGAGATAAGACGTGATGCGATCGCTACGACCGAGCCGCTTCAAACCCGCCACCGCCAGCAACATGCCGTCATATTCGCCGGCGTCGAGCTTGGCCAATCGCGTATCGACATTGCCGCGCAGCAGGTTGATCTGGAGATCGGGCCGCGCGCGCGCCACCTGTGCGTGGCGGCGCACCGAGCTTGTGCCGAACACCGCGCCTTTGGACAATTCGCCGAGCGTCTTGGCTTTGTTGGAGATAAATGCATCGCGCGGATCTTCGCGCGGCAGAAGCGCGCTTATCGCAAGGCCCGCCGGAATTGCCACCGGCACGTCCTTCATCGAATGCACGGCCAGATCGATGCGCTCGTCCAGCAGTGCCTCCTCCAACTCTTTGGTGAAGAGCCCCTTGCCGCCGGAATCTGCGAGGCTCCTGTCCTGGATACGGTCGCCGCTGGTTTTCAGCACCACGATTTCGACGCCGGAAAAGCCCTTGGCGGCGAGACCCGCGCGCACCATCTCGGCCTGCACCAGCGCCAGCTTGGAGCCACGGGTGCCGAGACGAAGGGTTCGGGAATTGCTTTGCGACATGGCGGGTTTATCGGCTAGTGACGGGCGCGAAACTAGCAGGAACACAGCGTCTGTGCGCGATTTCACCGTTCTCGGCCTTGAAACCAGCTGCGACGAAACCGCCGCCTCGGTGGTGCGCGGCCGCGCGCCCGGGCCGGGTGAAATCCTGTCGAATGTGGTGCTCAGCCAACTCGAAGATCATGCGCCCTATGGTGGCGTAGTGCCGGAGATCGCCGCGCGCGCGCATGTCGAAGCGTTGGATCGCCTCATCGAGGAAGCGCTGGCGCAGGCGAAGCTCGAATTGAAAGACCTTGATGCCATCGCCGCGACCGCCGGTCCGGGTCTTATCGGCGGCGTGATGGTGGGATTGACGACGGCGAAAGCCCTCGCACTGGCCGCGGGCAAGCCGCTCGTCGCGATCAATCATCTGGAAGCCCACGCTCTCACCGCGCGTTTGACGGACGGTGCAAAGTTTCCGTTCCTGCTGCTGCTCATCTCTGGGGGGCATTGCCAGCTTCTCGCCGTCGAAGGCGTCGGCAGGTTCAAGCTCTATGGCCGCACGATCGACGATGCGGTCGGCGAAGCTTTCGACAAGACGGCGAAGCTTCTGGGCCTTGCCTATCCAGGTGGCCCCAATGTCGAGAAGCTTGCGAAAACGGGCGATGGCAGAAGGTTTTCCTTGCCGCGGCCTTTGCGCGGGCGCGGCATCGCGGACTTCTCGTTCTCAGGGCTGAAAACCGCCGTCCGTCAGATCACCAAGGGTGAAGATTTCAAGCAGAGCGATCGTGCCGATCTTGCGGCATCGTTCCAGCGTGCGGTGCTGGACATTCTTATGGATCGTTCGCGCATCGCGATGGACATGTTCCGCGCCGATTTTCCAAACGAAGCGGTGCCGGATTTTGTCGTGGCGGGCGGGGTCGCGGCGAACCGCGCCATTGGCGAAGCCATTCAAAAACTCTGCGATGAAAACGGATTCAATAAAAAAATACCCCCGCCCGGACTTTGCACGGACAATGCCGCGATGGTCGCCTGGGCGGGGGTTGAACGTAGCCAGCTGGGGTTGTTCGACGGCTTGGGAGTAGGACCGCGAGCCCGCTGGCCGCTTTCCGGATCTTCGCAAGGCGGGGAGCCAAACCGCGAAGACGCCGGGAAAGGGTTGACCGGTTAACCGGCGAACAACGCCATCGACAGGAAGCCGGACAGAACGACCATGGCGGTCATAAACAGGCTGGCGACGGTGCCGTTGAAGCGGGACGTCTGCTCCGGGGCGCGATAGGTGAAATTGGTCATGACTGCCTCTCCAAAACTGAGCCAGATCAGGGGAAATCCGGCCGGGAATTTGTTTCCGGCCTCATTGCCGGACGGGAGTGATATAGGAGCGCTTCGTGACGGTGCAATAAATAATTCTGGAAATATTCAGTGTTCATCGAGTATAAATTATTTCACAAACACATCTAACTAATTGAAGTAGAACGAAAATAGCTATGGCAACGCGGAGGCATGTTTATGCTGCATAGCAGCAATTCTTTTCCACAGGGCTCGAAATGAAGTTGGCGACTTGGAACATCAACTCGGTAAGGCTGCGTTTCGGGCTGGTCGCCCGCTTCCTGGAAGAGGAGGCCCCGGACGTGCTGGCCCTGCAGGAAACCAAGGTCGTGAACGATCTCTTCCCGACCGAGGATTTCGCCAGGCTGGGTTACGTCCACCAGGCCATCAACGGCCAGAAGGGCTATCACGGGGTGGCCGTACTCTCGAAGCTGCCCTTCGCCAAATCCGAAGGCCGGGAGTTCTGCGCCAAGGGCGACAGCCGCCACATGTGCGTCACGCTCGAAAACGGCGTCGAGCTGCACGATTTTTATGTGCCGGCCGGCGGCGATATTCCCGATCCCAAGCTCAACGACAAGTTCGCGCACAAGCTCGCCTTCTTGCGCGAGATGGAAGAGATGTTTGCGAAGCGCCGTGATCGTAAATCGGTGCCGGCAATTCTCGTCGGCGATCTCAACGTCGCACCATTGGAACATGATGTGTGGAGTCACAAGCAGCTTTTGCGGGTCGTTAGCCACACGCCCATCGAGGTCGAACTGTTCGGCAATGCGCGCGAAGCCTTCGAATGGAACGACGTGACGCGCCAATTCGTGCCCGAAAGCGAGAAGATCTATTCCTGGTGGAGCTATCGCGCGCAGGATTGGCGCGCGTCAGATCGCGGCCGACGCCTCGATCACATCTGGACCAGTCCCGTTCTGAAGAACGCGGTTACGTCGCAGAAAATCCTCAAAGACATGCGCGGCTGGAAACAGCCGTCGGATCATGTGCCCGTGGTGGCGGAATTCGATATCTGATCAGGAAACGATGCGCGGCTTTCCCAACGCGCCCGGCGCGCATTCCAGCGCTGCGCGATCCCAGCGGCCGAGATCTGCCGCGGCATCATAAGTGCTCTGCAAAAACGCCAGCAGCGTCGCTTCCGGATTGTCCGACAGGCGCACCGCGTCATACGGCAAAATGAATTCGCCCAGTTCTTTGCTGAAAAGCGCCTCGGCCGGCTGAACCTTTGCCGATGCGAAACCGTCCGGCGCAGGATAGGCGTAGGAGTAGAACGCCGGATAGGTGATCGCGCCGCCGCCCGGCCAGAATCCCGCGCTGGAAACTTCGTGCGAATAGGCTTCGCGCACCACGGCATCGGGCAGATGTGGGACGCCACCCGGATGCAGCGGCGCGCCTCGTCCCGAAAAGCGCGTCACCGCCAGATCGAAACTGCCCCAGAAGAAATGCACCGGGCTGACCTTGCCCAGAAACGCTGTGCGGAAATAGCTGAAAACCGCATGGGCGCGCAGCAGCACATGCCAGAAGCGCGTCGCGAATGCGCTGTCATAGGCGCGATGGACGTCATCGCGCGCGAACGGCGTGGCTTCGGGCAGTTCGTTTGGCGCTCCATCGATATGCGCCTCGATGCCCAGCTCGTGCAGCTTCGCAAGAAAGGCGGCGTGAAATTTCGCCACCGACATCGGGCGCAGCGCCAGCGCGGCAGAACGGCCGTCACTCAAGCGCAGCCACAATTTGTGTTCGACAAAATCGAATTCGATCTCGAAATCGCGTCCGCCGGCCGCAATGAGCGGCGTGCCCAGGCCGCGCGCGGTGACGTGCAAGGTCACATGCCAGGAATGGTTGATCCACGGTGTCAGCGCCAGCCGCGTCTTGCCGACGATCTGCGTCCACAATTGCAGTGTGGTGCAGGTCTCGGCCCATTTGCCGTAAGGCAGTTCGGGCCACAGGGATGCGTCCGTCATGGTCCCTCCGCGAAAAAAACAGCGCGATTGTAGGCCGCGCCGCACCAGACGTCACCGCGTCCATTATTGCGCCCCATTTCATCGGCCAGATTGCTGCGGCATGATTGTGTGAGCAGAGGGGACGCGCTTGTCAGCTTCGCATTCCGGCGCAATGGACCGCCGGCAGCTTCTGAAAGTTTCCGCAGCTTTGGGCGGATTGTCCGCGCTGGGTGGCTGCGCCACCACGGCGCGTCCGGGCGGACTTCTCTACAATCCGCCGCTTGCACCCATTCGCGCGCGCACCGACCGCATCTTCGACATCACGGTCTGCCTGCGTCCGTTCCGCGCCGCGGGGCCGCGCCTCGACACCGAGCGGATTGGCAATGCGCTCATCGTGCACAATTACGGCCATGGCGGCAGCGGCTGGTCGCTGTCCTGGGGCTCGGGCACGATCGCTGTGAAGAAAGCGTTCGCGAACAGTCCGCGCGAAATCGCCGTCATCGGCTGCGGCGCGCTGGGGTTGACATCCGCCATCCTCGCGCAGAAGGCAGGCGCGAAGGTCACGATCTATGCGCGCGAGCAATTGCCGCAAACCCGTTCGTCGCGCGCTACCGGAAGCTGGACGCCGGACTCGCGTATCGCGCTCGCCGGCAAGGCTGCGCCGGATTTTCCCGCCTTGTGGGAAGAGATGGCGCGCATCTCGTTCAAGACTTACCGCGACTATCTCGGCCTGCCCGGCAATCCAGTGGAATGGATCGACCGTTATTCGGTTTCCGATGTCGATCCCGACGATCCGAAATACCACACCGAACCGCCTGATGCACTCGACTTCGCGTCCTATTACCGGCGCATCCGCGATCTGACGCCGCGTCCGGTGCCTTTGCCCCAAGGCGTTACGCCCTTCAACGCGCCATTCGTTTCGCGCAACGAAACGCTGATGTTCAATATCGCCGATTACGGCCACACGTTGATGACCGATTTTCTGCTCGCGGGCGGCACGATCCGCCACCGCGAATTCCACGCGCCGTCCGAATTCGCGCATCTGAAAGAGAAGGTCGTCATCAACTGCACCGGTTATGGTGCGCGGGCGTTGTGGAAGGATGAAACGGTCACGCCCGTGCGTGGCCAGATCGCCTGGCTGATTCCGCAGCCGGAAGTGCGTTACGGCCTGTTCTATGACGGCGTGAACGTGCTGTCGCGGCGCGACGGCATCGTGGTGCAGGATCTGGCGGGCGGCGACATGCGCGGCTATGGCGATACCAACGAAACGCCCGACCGCGCCGAAGCCGAACAGGCGGTGGCGAAAATCGCAGCGCTCTATTCGCGCTTCCGTCCTCTCGTGTGAAAGGTCAACGCTTCATCGGCGCGATCATGATGGTCGCGGTGGCGGTAGCGATCACCTTTCCGTCCTCGCGCGTCATTGTCGCTTCGAGGAAGTTGATCTGGCGGCCGCGCTTCAACACGCGCGCTTCGGCGACATGTTTTCCCGCGCCGCCCTGATTGAGATAGCTGACTTTCATTTCCAGCGTCGGCGCGATCTCGCCCCATTTCGCCACCATGCCTGCGGCGACGGCCAGAACATCGTCCATCACGCAGGCGATGGAGCCGCCATGCAGCGCGCCGAAGCGGTTGAAATGCGCCTCGCCCAGATCGTAGCCGATCTTCACCCAGCCTTCCTCGACATCCAGCTCGAGGATGGACTGGTTCAGCCACGCGCTCGCTGGCGCCTGTCTTTTGATAATGGCCTGCACATTCGGCGGATAGCTTTCCGCCTTGGCGGCATCGAATTTTTCGCGCATGGGATCAGTGCTTCGTTTCGCCCGACCAGAACGGTTCGGTGGCGGCGAACTTCTTCCACCGCTTGACGCTTTTCTTCAAGATGTGTGTGGAACGGTCCAGATGCCAGCCATAGACGATGCCGGCGGCAAAGGAGATGCCGGAATCGGAATGATCGTTCGCGCCCGCCGTCAACCGCGCGAGCGTTTCGCGCGCCACGACAACGTCATGCACGGCACCGAGGCTGTCCTGCATCTTGGACAGACGCTGGTCGAATTCCGCGACTCCGTCCTTGTGGTAAAGCGGTGCAAAGAATTCTCCGGTGTAGCGCAGCTTCTTCAGCGCGATGCGCAGACGATGGATCTGATCGTCGGAAGCATCGCCGAGCCTCTTGGCGCGCTTTTTCGCCGCTTTCAGGCGGTGGTTGAGAACATGCGCCGCATGTTCCTGGGCCGGCTGGTCGAAAAGCGTTGTATCTTTCGCATCGTCCAGCCAGATGCGGCGCTCCAAAGCGGCGTTGAGATCGGCCATGAAATCCGCAAAAGCGAGGCTCATCACATGCGTCACCGCGAAGTCCCAGGCAGTGCGGCGCGCATCGTTCGCCCGCGCGCGCAGAAGCTCGAACGATTCCACGGCGCCATTGGCGCTGGCGGCGGGTTCGAGCAATTCACCTATGAAGACATCCAGATCGCGTGCCGGTCCCAGATGTTCGGCCATGCGCTTGGCGCGGCCTTTCAGTTCGTCGAATCGGGCGTTGCGGAACGCATGGCCGAACGAAGTGAACGCCACGCGCAACCGGCGAAAACCCACACGCATCTGGTGTAGGCCTTCGCTCTCGCGCGCTTCCGTCACCGCGGAGATGTTGGCCGCGATATGCCATTGGCATTGCAGCAGGGTGAGACGGAATGCGTCTTCGGCGGAGATGTCGCGCGGCAGGATGGCGGCGCGTGCTTTCATGGCGGCGGGCCGCGTTTTGGGCGGCGTCTCGGCAAGTGCAGGCGGGGTGAAGCGTTTTGGCGGGAAAATCTCCTCCCGCGCATCCAGCTTCAGTTCAATCTGCGGATCCATGATGATGAACGCTCGCGTTTGCGCCGCGAGGCTTCCTTACCTTGAACGACCCCTGATTGCGGTCGATCAAGGCATGAAAAAAAACTGTCATCAATCGTGCGGAAAAATATAGTTCAGGGGCGGACGGCCACGCCGGCCAAAGCCAGTTTTTCCTTGGCTTCTCGGATACTTACCTCGCCGAAGTGGAAGATCGAGGCAGCCAGCACAGCGGAGGCATGGCCTTCCACAATTCCATCCACAAGATCATCCACAGACCCCACCCCGCCCGAGGCGATGACGGGGACGGTCACGGCGTCAGCCACCGCCCGGGTGAGGGGGATATTGTAGCCCTGTTTGGTTCCGTCGCGGTCCATGGAGGTGAGCAGGATTTCGCCCGCGCCATAATCCGCCATCGTCTTCGCATGTTCGACGGCATCGATGCCGGTGGCGTTGCGCCCGCCATGGGTGAAGACCTCGAATTTTCCCGGCGCGGTCTGTTTGGCGTCGATGGCGACGGTGATGCACTGGCTGCCGAATTTCTCGGACGCCTCGCGCACAAATTCAGGACGCTTCACGGCTTCGGTGTTGATCGAAACCTTGTCCGCGCCCGCCAGCAGCAGCGCGCGAATATCCTCCAGCGTGCGCACGCCGCCGCCCACGGTGAGCGGCATGAAGCACGCTTCCGCGGTGCGCCGCACGACATCCAGCAGGATGCCGCGGTTCTCGTTGGAGGCAGTGATGTCGAGAAAGCAAAGCTCGTCCGCGCCGGCCTTGTCATAGATCATCGCCTGCTCGACGGGATCGCCCGCATCGCGAAGGCCAACGAAATTCACGCCCTTGACGACGCGACCATCCTTCACATCGAGGCATGGAATGATACGGACCTTGAGCATCAACGCGCCCGGGCCATCGCGGCGATGTTGAACAGTGCGCGGCCCAACACCGCTTCATTAGGAACAGCGGTGGTTTTGCAGAGCGCCTCAGTGTCGAGCAGCAGGTCCAGCGCATCGGAAAGCTTGGTTTCGCTCCAGCGTGTTGCCTGCATCTTGAACGATGAGGTGCGGCTGAAATGGATCGGCGGCCAGATCTTACGCATCGCGGCATCGACATTCTCGCCGCGTTCGCTGGCCACTTTCACCGAAAGGAGTTTCTGGAAATGTCCCATCACCGCGCGCACCACGGCAATCGCGGAAATGTCCTCGCCCCACACCCGCTCCAGCGCCAGATCGAGCCGCTTTAGGTCGCCTTCGCCCGCCGCATCGCAGACTTCCTCGACGCGCACTTCGGCCTCATCGCCCATCACCGCGCGAACGTCTTCGATGCCGACGCTTTTCTGGCCATGCGCGTAGAGCGCCAGCTTCTCCAGCTCTCGCCGCGTTACGCCGCGGTCCGATCCCAGCCGTGACACCGCATCGTCCAGCGCTTCGGCGGAGATCGTGAGGCCTTCCGCCTTCAGCGCATCGCGCACTACGCCAGAAAGATTCTGCGCCGTATCGCCATAACAGGCGATGGCGGCGGCGTTGTCGGCATCTTCGAAAATCTTGCGCAGCGAGGCATTCTTGGCGAGGTCACCGCCTTCGACAACCACCAGCGCATCGCCAACCGCATCGTCTAGAAAGGATTCGAACAGCTTCGCCAGCGCGTTCGCGCCGGTGCGGATGCGGATCACGCGCCGTCCGCCCAGCATGGAGATCGCGGCAGTTTCGTCGAACAGTTTGCCGCCATCGGATGCGAGCACGGATTCGTCGAAATCCACAACGCGGAACGGATCGGTGAGATCGTCCACGATCGACTTGGCCATCTTCTCCGCGCGTTCATGCACCAGACCCTGATCGGGCCCGTAGAACAGTGCGGCTCTGAGATTGGCGGGCGGTTTGGCCGCGAAGCGGTCCGCGTCGCCGGTCTTGACGATCATCGGCTGGAGGTGGCGCGCGCGAAATGCACGCCCAGATCGATCTGGATATGCTCGGCGATATCCTGCGCCGCGCGCTTCTCGGCTTCCTGCTGGCCGGTGAGCGAGGCGTAAGGCGACTGTGCCACGTCAAAAGATTCCAGCGTCGTTTCCTCGCCCTGCGTGACGGTGTTCAGCTTGGTGTCCGTCAGCTTGTACTTTGCCGTGAAAGCCAGATCGTAGCGCGTGATGGTCGCGTCGTTCTGCAGCGCCACGCCTTCGCGTGTCTCGGTGACAGTCACTTCGAGCCTGTAGGCCGCTTCCTGCGCGCGGGCGGGACCGCGCAGAAGGTCGATCAGCTTGTTGCGCAGGTCGTAGCCCACGCGCTCATGGTCGATCGGCTCGACATAGATGGTGGCGAAGATGCGCTGCCCTGCGGGATTGGCGCCCATCGTTCCGTAAAGCGGGCGGAAGCCGCAGCCCGAAAGAGCGAGCGCGGCAGTCATCAATCCGGCGATCCGCAGCTTCATGCGACGATGTTCACAATACGGTCCGGCACCACGATAACACGCTTGGGCGCCTTGCCGTCGAGAGCACGCCTGACGGGCTCCAGCGCCAGAGCGGTCGCCTCCACCGTCTCCTTTGGGGTGCCCTTGGCGATCTCGAATGTGCCGCGCAGCTTGCCGCTCACCTGCACCGCATAGGTCACGGTGTCCGATTGCGTCAGCGCCAATTCGGCTTTCGGCCAGGGCGTGTCCGCCACGATGGTTTTGTGGCCCAGTGCCTGCCAGCAGCTTTCGGCCAGATGCGGCATCATCGGACCGCACAGCAGGACCAGCGTTTCCAGCGCCTCGCGCTTCACGGCGGGATCGACATTTGCATCGCCGCCGAGGGCGCCGGCCAGCGTATAGATCTGCGCCACCGCCCGGTTGAAACGCAAATGCTCCAGATCGTCGGTGACAGCGGCGATGGCCTTGTGCGTGGCGCGGCGCAATTCCAACGATGCGCCTTCGGCGGCGCTTGGCCTGGTTCCGGGCGGGGGAAGTTGGCCGGCTTCATCGACCAGACGCCAGATGCGCTGCACGAAACGCCAGCAGCCGGAGGCGCCTTCGTCGGTCCATTCGATGTCGCGCTCGGGCGGTGTGTCGGAGAGCATGAACCAGCGGATCGTGTCGGCGCCGTAAACGTCGATGATGGTTTCGGGCGCGATCACGTTCTTCTTGGACTTGGACATCTTCTCCGAAGAGCCGACCGTCACTTCGACGTTGGTGCCCTTCAGGAATGCCTTGCCGTCGCGCTTCTCCACTTCGTCGGGCGTGACCCAGTCGCCATTATGGCCCTTATAGGTCTCGTGACAGACCATGCCTTGCGTGAACAATCCCGCGAAAGGCTCATCGACGTTCGTGTAGCCCAGCTTGTGCAGGCCGCGCGTGAAGAAGCGTGCATAGAGCAGGTGCAGGATCGCGTGCTCGATGCCGCCGATGTATTGATCGACCGGCAGCCAGTAATCGGCGGCTTTGCCGTTGACCGGCACCTCGCTCTTGGGATCGGTGAAGCGCGCGAAATACCATGACGAATCCACGAAGGTATCGCAGGTATCGGTTTCGCGTTCCGCCTTGCCGCCACATTGCGGACAGTTGGTGTGCTTCCAGGTCGGATGCGACGCCAGCGGATTGCCCGCGCCTTCGAACTTGATCTCGTCCGGCAGTTTCACCGGCAGATCCTTCTCCGGCACCGGAACGTAGCCGCACTTGTCGCAGCGGATCATCGGAATCGGGCAACCCCACGGCCGCTGGCGCGACACCAGCCAGTCGCGCAGGCGATAGTTCACCGTGCGCGTGCCCCGGCCTTCGCGCTCCATGCGATCGATGACCTCGGCTTTGGCGATATCGACCTCAAGCCCGTCCAGGAAGCGCGAATTGGCGAGCTTGCCCGGGCCGACATACGCATCCTTGCCGACCTTGAAGGTCTTTGCGTCTTCGCCTTCCGGCACCACGACCGGCAGAACCGGCAATTTGTATTTGTTGGCGAAGTCCAGATCGCGCTGGTCATGCGCAGGACAGCCGAAGATGGCGCCGGTGCCGTAACCCATCAGCACGAAGTTCGCGATCATCACCGGCAGCTTCCAGTTCGCGTCGAAGGGATGTGTCGCGGTGATGCCCGCGTCGAAGCCCAGCTTCTCCGCCGTCTCGATGGCGGCTTCGGACGTGCCGATGCGATGGCATTCTTCGATGAAGGCGGCAGCCTTGGGATTCGTCTTCGCGACCTCCGTCGCCAGCGGATGATCGGGCGAGATCGCCACGAAGCTGGCGCCGAACAACGTGTCCGGGCGCGTGGTAAAAACATCGATCTTCTGCTTGTTGGAAAGATCGAAGGTGAAGCGCAGGCCTTCCGAACGCCCGATCCAGTTCTTCTGCATCGTGCGAACTTTTTCCGGCCAGCGATCCAGCTTGTCGAGCGCAGCGAGCAGATCGTCACTATAGGCGGTGATCTTGAAGAACCATTGCGAGAGCTTCTTGCGTTCCACCGGCGCGCCGGAGCGCCAGCCGCGACCGTCGATCACCTGCTCGTTAGCGAGCACGGTGTGATCGACCGGATCCCAGTTCACATCGGCTTCCGCGCGATAGACGAGACCGGCCTTGAAAAACTCTACGAACAGCTTCTGCTGCTGCGCATAATATTCCGGATCGCAGGTGGCGAATTCCCTGCTCCAGTCGATCGCGAGACCCATCATTTTCAGTTCGCGTCGCATCGCCGCGATATTGTCGTAGGTCCAGTCGCGTGGATTGACGCCCTTGTCGCGCGCCGCGTTCTCCGCCGGCAGGCCGAACGCATCCCAACCCATCGGATGCAGCACGTTGAAGCCTTGCGCCTTGCGGAAGCGCGCGATCACGTCGCCCATCGTGTAGTTGCGGACGTGCCCCATATGGATGCGTCCCGACGGATAGGGAAACATCTCCAGCACATAGGCTTTGGGTTTGGTGGAATCGTTGGATGCGGCGAAGCTCTGGCGGGAATCCCATTCCCGCTGCCAGTGCTGCTCGGATTCCTTGGCGTTATAGCGCGCCATGCGTCAATCCCTCTGTGCCGCCTTCGCTTTCGCTGAAGCCGGCGGCGCGGACGAGGCTTACAGCGCGAAATGCTTAGTTGCTAGGTGTGCTCGCAAGTCGAAGCTCGCGCGCCCGCACCAGGATCGCATCTTCGAGTTTGTTGGCGGTCTCCGGATTGACCTGCGCATCTACCCAGCCATCGGCCGAGTGAGTCTGGCGGAAGGTCGAGATCTTGATGCCATCGGCGCGCAGGCGGCGGTCCAGGATATAGACCGTCACGCGCATACGCTCGTTCGGGTTGGACGGATCCGAATACCAATCGGTGATGATAACGCCGCCAAACGGATCGGCCGATTGCAGCGGCATGAAGGACAGCGTGTCCAGCGTGGCGTGCCACAGAAAGGAATTCACGCCCAGCGTACGGGTGCTGGTGGAGGAGATGGCGGTGGAGCCGGTCGCGGTATCCGGCATGTCGTTGTCGCTGGAACCGCAAGACGCGAGGAGAAGGGCGCAAAGGATGACGGCCGGAACACGCATAATCATTTCAAACCCTTATGGTGGCCGAAGGCCATCTGGACCCCGGGGGCTTATACTGGGACAGTTTGGCCCGCGCAACTTGGCCCGTTCGCCGCCAGCGCCTTGTTGCGCTTTGGTTATAGGGGGTTACGAGCGCGTCGGGGGAATTGTTGCATGGGTTTAAGGCGGGTCATCGCGCTTTTGCCGCTTCTGGTTAGCGTCATCGCTTGGCCGGCCCGCGCGGATGATGGCTGGTCGCGGCCGCAGGCTGGCTTCGGCGACTGGACCGTCAGCCTTGGCGCCAACCTCTCCAGCGCCGTCTTCAGCGATCATCAGGGCGGCGGCGTGGCCCATCGGGGTGTGCAGGCCTTCGCCGTGTTCACGCCGAGCCTGTGGCGCACATTTTCCAGCGATTGGGAGGTGGGTGCAAAAGGCAGCATTCTTGCCTGGCACGACAATCGCTCCGGCGACAATTACGGCAACGATGTTTTCGAACTCGCCTATCTCTATATGCAGTCGCCCTACGGACGCATCGAAGTGGGTCAACAGAACGGCGCGGCCTACACACAATCTGTCGGCGCGCCGCTGGTCGACGGCCCCGCCGCGATCAACGACGCGAATATCACCTTCTTCCACGATCCGGCGACGGGTTTGGCGTTCATCGGCATCTTCAACCTGCGCACCGGCGTGTTCGCCTCGGCCAATCAGGCGAAGGTTTCCTATATTTCACCGCGCATGGATGGATTCCAACTCAGTGGATCGTTCACGCCCTATCAGACCAAGGCGATTCTGCCGTGGACGATGGTGGGACATCATGTGTCCGATCGCGTGAAGAACATCGCCGAAGGCAATCTCAACTACACCAAGCAGTTCGGCAGTTTGAGTCTGCAGGCATCGACATCTTTCGCCGCCGCGCACAACGCCGCGCGAACGGCGGGGCATGACGATGTTTGGGATTGGGGTTTGGGCATTGAAACCGACTATGCGCCGGATGACGCAAACAAGCTTTCGCTGGGCGCGGCCTATCGCATCTCCAATGCATATGCCTTCAACATTCGTCAGGCATTCACGAGCGGCACCACGAGCAATTTTGATGTCGGTGCGATGTGGACGCATGGCGATTGGCTTGCCGGCATCGAATATGAAACCGGAACGGCCGAAGCTGTGCCCGGTTCACCGACGTTGCGCGAATGGGGCTGGAATCCCTCGGTTGCCTATAATGTGAATGCCAATCTGCAGATGACGCTGGGCTGGCAATATCTGCATTTCCATCAAAGTGCGGGCGTATTCTACAACGGCAAACCCGGGATCGGCATGAGAGCCGCTTATCTGCACGCCAACTTTCAGATCTAGACGGCGAGCGCACCGATCGCAGCGAGGCCGACGAGCTTTGCGCCGTTCAGCTGTGCGGTGCGTGTCTGGTCTATGCCGCCGAGAGCATAAACGGGATAGCGCGACCAGTTGGCGATGATGCGCAAGCCGATCGCACCGAGCGATCGTCCGTCCGGATGACTTTCCGTCGGAAATATCGGTGCGACAAGAAACGCGTCCGCGGCTGCGATGTGGCACGCCGCCAGCGAATGCGCGGCGGCCGTGATGATCCAGTGCGGATGCAGAGCGCGCCAATGCGATGCGGCGCGGGCATTGGCCTGCGAAAGATGAACCCCATCCGCGCCGATGCGCGCGGCAAGTCCGCCATCATTGGCGATCAGAAGCTTGATCTTTCGGCCTCGGGTTGTCTTTCGCAGCTCGACGGCAAGCTTCGCGCGCTGCACATCGTTTTGTGCGCGCAGGATGACCATGCTGCCCCGCGGCAATGCCGCCGCCGACGCGAGTGGATCTTGGAGGCGCACGTCATCAGTCACCAGCACCAGTGGCGGCAATGCGGAACCACTGCGCGCGTTCAGCGCAGCGGCCGCTCTTGCGAGTTTCGCGCGGGCAAGCTTGTCTGTCATCTATGAGCGATTCTGCCGCCAATCTTTCGATCATTCTCGCGCGTATCGATGCCGCGCGGAAGAAGGCCGTCGCGCCTGCGCCATCCACGACACTCATCGCGGTCACAAAGACGCATGAGGCCGACGCGATCCGTCCAGTCCTGGAGGCCGGCCATCGTGTTTTCGGGGAGAATCGGGTTCAGGAGGCGATGGGGAAATGGCCGGCATTGCGAGAGGCTTATAAGGGCATCGCGCTTCATCTCATCGGCCCGTTGCAGTCCAACAAGACCCGCGAAGCGGTGGAAACGTTCGATGCCATCCATTCGCTCGACCGGCCCAAGCTTGCCCATGCGCTGAAGGCGGAATTGGAAAAGCAGCCAAAGCCGATGACGATGTTCGTTCAGGTCAATACGGGCGAAGAACCGCAGAAGGCGGGTGTCGCACCGCGAGATACTGCAGCCTTTGTCGCGCTGTGCCGGGACGAACTCCGGCTGCCGCTGAAGGGCCTGATGTGCATCCCACCGAACAACGAAAATCCCGCGCCGCATTTCGCCTTGCTGCAGAAGCTGGCGCGCGAAAACGCGTTGGAACTTCTCAGTATGGGAATGAGCGGAGATTTCGAGAGTGCGATCAAGTTCGGCGCGACGCATGTGCGCGTCGGCAGCGCAATCTTCGGCGAACGGTCAGTTGATCGTGGCTGAAGCCGTTTTGGCATTCATGGTCATTGTCCGGCGATAGGCATCCAGTGCCTGCGCCTGCATCGAGCCGGTGACGCCATTGCGCGCGAGCGCCTGCAGCAATGCGTCTGTGTTGGTGGAAATGTCCACCGGTGTCGAGGACTGTGCGGCCGCTCTTGCGGGAGTTGACGCGGCAGCGGGCGCCGTGCCCGGCGGAATGATGATCGGTGCGATGGACGCCATCTGCGAGAGCGGCGCCGGCGCGGTATGGGCATCGCGTGTGTTGAGCGTGATGTTGCTGGCAACGGCGGTCTTGGCCGGTTCGGGCTTGGCCGTGTTCGCCGCCAGCGCCGTGTTGCTGTCTTTTTGATCCAGACCGACAAAGGCCATGACGGTGTCGCCGAAATCCTTGCCGGTGATTTTTTCAAAGGCGAGATCGGCCAGCGACGAGACGAGGCCGATCGGTCCGCCATAAAGCGTATCGCCCGCAACCTTCTCGACATCGCCGATCTTGTCGCCAGTGATGGCGCGATAGACGGTGCCGACGACGGGCAGATGCTGCAGCGGGTTCACCACATCCAGCACGTCGTTGAAGAACGAATTTCCGGAATCGGTTTTCGCCGGCGCGGTTGTAGAAGCCGTCTGCGCCGCATCTGCCTTGACGGCAGCCGTATGGGTCTGCGCCGCCTTGACGAAGCGCAACCAGTACGAGGCGTCTTTCACGCCATGGGCGAAATCGGGCACAGGCATTCTGCGGGCCTCCAACCACTTATGGAAAGCAAGCCGCCTGCCAAGTGAAAGCCCGCGCGGAAGGTGGGTTTTTCAGAGAACCTTGGGACGGACCGGCAAAAACTGCCCGGTCAGAACAGATGGCCGGCGCGTGCTTTGGTGGCGATATAGCCGGCGTTGTGCACGTTGGTCGGGAAGGCGTGTGGCACTCTTTCGGCGACCGTCACGCCGTATTTTTCCAGCGCCGAGACCTTATCCGGATTGTTGGTCATAAGCCGCACGGCGCTGTAGCCCAAGAGCTTGAGCATTTTCGCCGCGATTCCATAGAGGCGCTCATCAATTTCAAAGCCGAGACGTTCATTGGCTTGCAGCGTATCGAAACCCTGATCCTGCAGGCGATAGGCGCGCAGTTTGTTGATGAGGCCGATGCCGCGGCCTTCCTGCGCCAGATACAGCAGCATGCCGCCACCGTTCTTCGCGATTGCATCGATAGCGCCGCGCAGTTGCGGCCCACAATCGCATTTCAGCGAACCCAGAAGATCGCCGGTGAAACATTCCGAATGCAGCCGCGCCAGAATGGGTGCGCGTGTCGAAGGCGCATTGATCAGGATGGCGTAATGTTCCGGTCCGCCATCGGCAGAGCGGAATGCGATCAGTTCCGTCTTCTCCGCGTCTTCCAGCGGAACGCGTGCGCGGGTGACGATCTTCAAGGTCTTCGCCGCTTCGCCTTCATAGTCGGCGATGTCCCGCGCGCCGATCGTGACGATGTTGCTGTCCGTTTTGGCAATCCGCGCCGCGACGATGGCCGGAAGAAGACCGGACAGTTTCGCCAGCTTGATGCCAGCGAGGAAACCCACCGGCAGTTTTGCACGCTCGGCTTCGAACGGTCCCTTCATCGGTTCGGCCATGTCGTCGGTGGGATCGGCGATGGCGCGAAGCTTTTCCACCCGGTCCTTGGCGTCGATGGGGAGTGCGATCGCGTCCGGCGTATAGAGTCGGATCTTCAATGTGCGCGCGCGTGCATGGGTGAGCACCAGGCGCAAATGCTTGGCCGTTTTGCGCGCAGCCGAAAGCTTCGCGCCGCTCATGGTCTCGACAGCGTAAACGATCACGATTTCGCGACCGCTTTTCACGGCAACAGGTTTTCCTTCGCGCAAAGCATGGGCAGCACGCTCTACAGAGCCTATGCTTTGCACGGCCTTGCGTTTGCGCGGGCGTTGGCGAGGGGCGGGTTTGCGTTTACCCCTTCGCGGGTTCGGTCTTGGCGATGGGGCCATGGTCCCCACATACACCGGCAGGGAAAAACCGGGTAGAGTTGTCTGCCCATACCGCACATAGGGAATAAGAATGCCAAGCGCCAAGCGGGTTCTTCTGGTCGATGACGATACGATGCTGCGCAGTTCGCTGGTCGAGCAGCTGGCGGCAACAGGCGAATATGCGCCGGTCGAAGCCGGTTCCGTGGCGGAAGGCCGCGCCAAGGCGAAAGACGGCCTCTATGAATTTATGATTCTGGATGTGGGCTTGCCGGATGGTGACGGGCGCAAGCTTTGTCGCGCGCTGCGCGATGACGGCGTGTCTTGCCCCATCGTCCTTCTGACCGCCGCCGACAGTGATGCCGATACCATCGAAGGCTTGGAATCAGGCGCCAACGACTACATCACCAAGCCGTTCCGCTTTGCCGTGCTGATGGCACGCATCCACGCGCATTTGCGCAATCACGAGCAGAGCGAGGAAGCGGTTTATCGCATCGGCCCTTACACGTTCCGTCCCAGCGCGAAGCTTCTGATCGATCCGGCGGAAAAGAAGATCCGCCTGACGGAAAAGGAAACCAACATCCTCAAATTTCTCTATCGCTCCGGCGAAACGGTGGCGCGCGAAACGCTGCTGCATGAAGTGTGGGGCTACAATCCGGCGGTGACCACGCACACGCTGGAAACGCACATCTACCGCCTGCGTCAAAAGATCGAGAACAACCCCGGCCAGGCGCAGATCCTTGTCACCGAGAGCGGCGGCTACCGGCTGGTGGCCTGAATCTGCGTTTGAAAAAACCCGGAATCGGGGGATTTTCGGCGGAAAAGACGCTATTTTGTTCTCCTGCGCGGGCCGCATCTCGGCCTTGCAAAATTACCGTTCTGTGCGCACGAGTGGGGACAGCCTATCTGTCTTTGTGTGGCGGGGAGCCGGTCAAGGAGACCAGAGTATTATGCAGAGCAGGATGAAATCTTTTCTGGGCGGAGCGGCCGTCGCCGTGTTCCTGCTCTCGGCGGGAGGCGCCGATGCAGCACAGGACCGCAGCTGGACGAAGCTGCCGCCGCAGAATTTCGATGCGCGCAACCTCGTTCTGGATCATGTGATCGCCGACGTGACAGTCAATGTGCGCGACGGCAAGGGAACCTCGGTTCAAATTCAGGGACCCCGCTATCTGGTCAACGATATGCACACCCAAAGCGGCGGCAGCACCGTTTCCATCAGCGGTCCGTCCAACGACAACCGCAATTTCAACGTCTGGGATGTCAGCAAATGGTTCGACTATTCCGACGTCGGTGAAGATCAGAAGGTCCGGGTTTGGGTCACCGTTCCGCGCGGCAGCGATGTGAGCGCCAAGCACATGATCGGCGATCTCACGGTGGGCGACACCAACGGTCATCTCTATGTCGAAACCATTTCATCCGACGTGAAGGTTGGCCGCGTGAGCGACGCCAAACTCAAAGTCGTGGGCGGCGGCGATATCAGCGTCACTTCGGTTCAGGGCCCGCTCTCGCTCGATATCGCAGGTTCGGGGGACGTGCGCGTCGGCAATGTCGGCGGATCGGTTGCGATCACCGTTGCCGGTTCCGGCGACAGTTCCGTCAGCAATATCGGGGGCGGTCTCAATGCGAATATCGCCGGTTCCGGCGATCTGAAGGTGGGCAACGTCAACGGCGCGGTCACGATCTCGATGGCCGGGTCGGGCGATGTCAGCATTGCCGGCGGCAAGGCCGATCCCTTCAAGATCTCGATGGTCGGCGGCGGCGATCTGCGCTTCGGCGGTTTGGCCGTCAATCCGACGATCAGCTCGATGGGCGCGGGCGATGTCTGGATCAATGCCTATCAGGGCCATCTCAGCTCCAGCGGCATGGGCGATGTTCACATTGGCAAGGATAGCGACAATGGCGACCGCCATTGGCCGCCGGCACCGCCTGCGCCGCCGTCACCGCCCAACACCGTCAGCGCGCCGCCAGCACCGCCCGCTCCTCCGGCGCCGCCCAAGCATCATCACCGCCACAGCGACGACGACTAAATCACTCGTGCCGTAGCGCCTCGATCGGATCGAGGCGCGCGGCGCGGCGTGCCGGGAAATAGCCGAACGCCACGCCGACGCCCGCGGAGAACAGCACCGCTATCACGACGATAGCGGGCTGGAAGACAAAGGGCAGCTTGAGGAAATGCGCGGCCGTCGCCGATCCCGACAGGCCGATGACGATTCCGATGACGCCGCCCAGCGCGCTCATCACCACCGCCTCGATCAGGAACTGAAGCAGCACGTCGCGTTCGCGCGCGCCGATGGCCAGGCGAATGCCGATCTCCCGCGTGCGTTCCGTCACCGACACAAGCATCACGTTCATGATGCCGATGCCGCCCACGAGAAGGCTGACGGCGGCGACGGCGGAGAGGAATGCGGTGAGGATCGCGGTTGTGGTTTCCACCGTCCGCGCGATTTCCTGCATATCGTTGACGTCGAAATTGTCCGCTTCTCCTGCGACGAGGTGGCGGCGTTCGCGCATCAGCCGTTCGAGCTGGCCCTTTATGTGGGAGACATCGTTCGCGTTCTGCGCCGACACCAGGATGACGTTCACATTGGTATTTCCAGCAAGCCGCCTTTGCACGGCCGACAGCGGCATGACCACCACGTCGTCCTGATCCTGCCCGAAGGTCGATTGTCCCTTGGATTGCAGGAGGCCGATGATCTCGCAGGAGACCTTGTTGACGCGCATCTTTTCGCCAATCGGATTGGCGGCGCCGAACAATTCCTTGCGTACCGTCTCGCCGACCACACAGGAGGCCTTGCCGCTGCGCAACTCGCCGAGCGTGAATTGCCGTCCCGACGACAGATGCCAGTCGCGCGCGATGAAAACGGCGTTGGTCGAACCGGTCACCTGCGTCGAGTGGTTCTTGCTGCCGTTCACGGCGATGGCCGATTGCTCGGCTTCCGGTGCAACCGCCGCGAGGCCGGGAATTTCGCGTGCGATGGCGTCGGCATCGGCGACGGTGAAGGGTGTTGATCCCATCGGTGGCCCACGGCGCGAGCCGGGGATGATGACCAGCAGATTGCGGCCCATATTGGCGATCTCGGAGGTCACGCCTTTTGTTGCCGCCGTGCCCAGCGACACCATCGCAATCACCGCGCCGACGCCAATGATGATGCCCAGCGTGGTGAGTGCCGCGCGCATCAGATTGTTGCGAATCTCGCGCAGCGCCAGAAGAAATGCGTTCGCGATCATGCCGCCCCCTTTGCGGTATCCGAAACAATCCTGCCGTCATGGAAGCGCACTTGCCGCTTGGCATAGGCGGCGACGTCTTCTTCATGCGTGACCAGAACGATGGTGATTCCGCTTTCGTCGTTCAGCTTGCGCAACAACGCCATGATCTCGTGGCTCTTCTGGCTGTCCAGATTGCCGGTCGGCTCGTCCGCGAACACCACGGACGGATTGGTGACAAGCGCGCGCGCAATGGCGACGCGCTGCTGCTGCCCACCCGACAATTCCGCCGATGTGTGATGCGCGCGATTGGCGAGGCCGACCTGATCGAGCACCTTGAGTGCCTGTGCGTGCCGCTCGGCCTTCGGAACCCCGCGATAGACGAGTGGAAGCTCGAGGTTTTCGACCGCCGTGGTTCGCTTGAGCAGATTGAAGCCCTGGAAGACGAAGCCGATATAATAACGGCGCAGCAGAGCAAGCTGGTCACGCGACAATGCGCCCACATCGGTGCCGCGGAAGAAATAATGCCCGCTCGTCGGCGTATCCAGGCAGCCCAGAATATTCATGGTCGTGGATTTTCCGGAACCGGACGGTCCCATCACGGCGACAAATTCGCCATCGTGGATGGTCAGATCGATTCCGGCGAGCGCGACCACCTGTGCTTCGCCACTGCCGTAGATCTTGGTGACGCCGCGAAGCTGGATGAGCGGCGTGCTCACTTTTTCGCGGCGTCCGGCTGCTTGATGTCCGTGACGACCTTGTCGCCCACCTTCAGATCGCCCGAAAGCACTTGCGTGAAACGGCCGTCTGTCGGTCCGAGTTTCAGATCGTGAGGCTTCAAGGTGCGGCCGTCTTCGGTCCACACACGGCCCTCATTCGCCTCGCTGGGCGGCGGGGGCGCCTTCTTGGAGATTTCCTCCGGCGCAATGAAACGCAGCGCTGCGTTCGGCACCGTCAGCGTATCCGCGATCTTGGCGGCTTGGATCGTCGCCGTGGCGGTCATTCCAGGCTTGAGCAGCAGGCCCTTGTTGCGCACCAGGAGTACGCCGCGATAGGTGACGACGTTGTTGGTCGTCTGCGGCGCGTTGTGGACGGAGATCAGCGTCGCTTCGAAATTGCGGTTGGGATAAGCATCGACGGTAAAGGTCGCATGCTGGCCGGCGCGCACTGCACCCACATCGGCTTCATCGATATCGACGTCCAGTTCCATCTGCGACAGGTCGCTTGCCAGCGTGTAGAGCACCGGCGTGCTCATGGCGGCGATCAGCGTCTGTCCCACGGAAACCTTCTTGTCGAGCACGACACCGTTGATGGGCGAGAAGATCGTCGCTTTGCTGAGTTGTGTCTCGAAGGATTTCACCTGCGCCTGCGCCAGCGCGACGCCCGCCTTTGCGCGCCCATAATCGCCGATAGCGACGTCATATTCCTGCGGCGATACAGCGTTGCTCTTGCGCAGCTTGGCGTAGCGCGAAATTGTCTGCTGGTCCTGCTGCAAGGTGGCGCGCGACTGCGCGAGCGTGGCGCGTGCCTGATCGAGCTGCGCCTGGATCTGGTCGGTGTTGATCTTGGCGAGCTTCTGCCCCTTGGTCACATGGTCGTTATAGTCGGCGAAAAGCGCATCGATGCGGCCGGAGACTTCCGATCCCACATCTACCTGGTCGCGCGGCGCGAGCGTGCCGGTCGCGCTGACGGTGATCGACAGCGGTCCCTGCACCAGTTCCGCGGTGACATATTGCTCCGGCCTCGAGCCGCCGAAGATGAAAAACAGCAGGATGATGAAGGCAAGCGCACCACCGGCGGCCAAAGCGATCTGCTTGCGCGAAGTGCGGGCGAGACGGGTATTCAGCCCCAGCCGGCTGATCATATCGGCGTCGGGGGCAGGGGGCGGCGTTTGATCGTTCAATACGGCAGCTTTCGAAAACCCCAGCCTTTATCTCAGTATCCCCAAGGGGCAGGTCAAGTCCCCGAGCAGCGGCCTTTCTGGATTAAAATGTAATTCATGGTGTCACGGCGCGTTTTACTGGTCAGAAGCGTCGCGTTCACATCGCCGCGCGTGACCGCGTCCTTGGCGGTCACGCCATAATTGGCCGCAAGATAGTCGGTGAGATCTTTGGAGGGGCCACGGTCGCCTTCCCACACCAGCAGGCAGGGACCGGAAACCGGCGGCCCGAACACCTGCACCGGATAGCCGGGCGTCACCACGCGCGAGGTCGGGAACACACCGCGCAGATTGCCGCCCAGATCGTAGGTTTCCGCGAGAATCGTGCCTTGCGAGAAGCCCACGCGTTGGAAGGCGCGCGCATAGGTCTGCATGGGCCAATATTCGCGGCATTGCTTGCAGTCTTTCGCGTGGGTTTCGTAGATGCCCACGCGCGCGCCGACGACGCCGAGTGCGAAGACGAGCGCGATAGCGGCAAAGATCTTGTTGGCGCGCTCGTTCACGCCGGCGATGCGCGCGCGCAGGAACAGATAGATCGGCAGCGGCATCGCCACCTGATGCATCCAGCGCGCCTTGAAGGCTTCGGTGCCGATGAAGAACACGGCCACCAGCATCATCAGCGTGCCGGCGATCATTGTGACTTCATAAAGCCGCAGCCAATCGCGGTCGGCATCGTCGGTCACGACAAGCTTCTTGCAGGCAGGCCGGTAGAGAAGCGGAAAGATCACGACGAACGGCAGGCCGAAGCTGATCAGCGCCCATACCAGATCGCCTGCGCCGATGAGCCAGTTGACCGGCGAAAATTCCGGCCCTTGTCCCTTGGTGATCGTCTTGGCGAGCGTGAACAGCGAGTATTCATGCGCGTAGGACCACCACACATAAGGCGCCACGATCGCGAGCGTCAGGATCAGAGCCAGGATCAGGGGGCCGATTTTTATGCGGGCGCGAAAGCGGGGCGTCAGCGCAACGCCAATGGCAAAAGCCACCGGCAGCACCAGGAACACATATTTGGAAAGAATGCCGAAGCCGGTGATCGCCGCCAGCAGCAGATAATCGCGTGGACTCCCCTTGGTGACAATGCGTGCGCCGATCCACAGGAACGCCGCCAGCATCGTCGCCAGCAGAACCGTATGCATCAGATCGACCAAGGGCAGGAAGCCCATCACAAAAGTGGTGAGCAGGCCGAAGGTGGCCAGTGCCGCCATGCGCGTATCGCGGATGACGACGCGAGCGGCAGCAAAATAGACGGCAAGCCCGCCCGCCATGATCACGTATTTGAGCAGGAAGAACGCGGCACGGCTGTTGTTCGTCGCGCTGAGCGTTCCCCAGCTCAGCCATGTGATGAGCGGCGGATGGCGAAAGCGATAGCCCCATTGCAGGCTTTGGCCGAACAGCATCTGTTCGGATTCGTCCAGCGTGAAATTTGGCGAGAGCAGGTAGCGCACCAGAAAATGGATGGCGCAGTAGAGGGCAAGAAAGGCGATGACGCTGGACGGCTCGGCCAGGTCGGCCCAGATATCGCGGCGCTTGCGGGCCTTGGCGTCCGTCATGCGCGCGGCAGTTCCTCGGCTTGAGCGGGAGTCCCGCGGCGCATCAGCCAGAACACGCCGAACAGATCGAAAATTCCGGCGAAGAGCCGGTCGAAGAATCCATATTTGGAAACGCCGGCCACGCGCGCCCGATCTTCGATATCGATCTGTAGAATGCTGTAGCCGCCGCGCCGTGTCAGCGCCGGCAGGAAGCGATGCATGCCGTCGAAGAACGGAAATCGCTGCGCCACAGTCGTGCGGATCAGTTTGAAGCCACATCCGGTGTCCTTGGTGTCGTCGCGCAGCATGTTGCGGCGGATGAAATTTGCCGTGCGCGACGACAGCCATTTGATGGCGCCGTCATTCCGCCGTTTGCGCACACCGGCGACGATTCCAAGCTTGGGGTCCGGCATCGGCGCATGGATGATCTTCCACACCCGGGCGACATCCTGCGGATCGTTCTGCCGGTCGCCGTCGAGCGTCTGGACCCAGGGCGCGCGTGCCGCAAAGAAGCCGGTGACGAGCCCTGCGCTCTTTCCCGAGCGCTTCAGGTGGTGAAAGAGGCGGATATTCGGGTCGGCCGCAGCCGCTTGCTTCATCTCGGCCGGCGAGGAATCCGAAGAGCCGTCATCGATGAAGAGGAGTTCGTAGCGGCAAACGCCCGTCAGAGCTGCGCGGACTTCTTCGGCCAAAGGCAGGATGTTGCCTGCCTCGTTGAAGACCGGCACCACGACGGACAATTCCGGAGAAAGTTCGGGCGCGGAGTTGGCCACCACTAAATCTGCCCTTTTGCGAGGAAGCGGCGTCAATATCGTGGTTTAACGCGCGCTGGCAAGCGGAACATGTTTAACGCCTGTTAACCCTTAGAGCCTAGAAAAATCGCTGCTTTCCCGATGGATTGCGGCGCGGCCGATGGCGAAGAAGAAAAAGTCCAAGCGCAAGGTCGAACCCCGGTTCGAGCGGCGCATCAAGACGATCGCCGAGCGCGATCCGCCGGAGGCTGATTATTACGATGACGATGACGAGGACGAGGAGTACGAACCGCAGCCGCGTGCGCGCCGTGCGGCCAGGGACGATGCCGATTCCGAGAAGCCGCGCCGAAGCTGGCCCTATGTGCTGGCGCTCCTGTTGGCCTGGGGCATCATCGGCGGCGGCGTGTTCCTCTCGCACTGGATTTCCGAACTGCCCGACACGCGGGGCCTGCTCGCGCAAGGTCCATCCCACGACATCACCATTCTGGACGTGCATGGCCGCCAGATCGCGCGCCGCGGATTGACGCAAGGCACGATGGTGGATGTTTCCAATCTGCCGTCTTATGTGCCCAATGCCTTCATCGCCATCGAGGACCGGCGCTTTCGCGATCATTTCGGCCTCGATCCCATCGGTCTGGCCCGCGCCGCTTTCGAGAACATGATCGCCGGGCATGTGACGCAGGGCGGATCGACACTCACGCAGCAGCTCGCAAAAAATCTTTTTCTCGATCCCCATCGCACCTTCGAGCGCAAAACGCAGGAAGCCTTCCTCGCGCTTTATCTGGAGTCGCGATACTCCAAGAACCAGATCCTCACCCTCTATCTCAATCGCGTCTATTTCGGCGACGGCATGACGGGGATCGAAGCGGCGGCGGAAGGGTTCTTCGGCAAGCCGGCGTCGCAACTCACGCTTCCCGAAGCTGCGATGCTGGCAGGATCGGTGAAGGCGCCCACCCGATACAATCCGGTTTTTCATCCGGACGCATCGGTTGCGCGCGGCGCCGTCGTGCTGCGCGCCATGGAGAATGCTGGCTTCATCACCGATGGCCAGCGCGAAGCGGCGCAGGCGACGCGCGCCCGTGTCGTGCGCAATACCGCTACGGATGGTTCCGGCTATTTCGCCGATTGGGTGGTCGATCAGATCGGCAATTATGTCGGCGGCATCACCGAGCCGGTGGTTGTGCAGACGACATTCGATCTGTCGCTGCAGGAAAAAGCCGAACGCGCGGTGGCGCAGAATTTCGCGCAATATGCCGCCAAGCTTCATGCCGGGCAGGCCGCGCTCGTCGCGATGACCCCAGACGGCGCGATCCGCGCCATGGTCGGCGGCCGCGCTTATGGAAAGAGCCCGTACAATCGCGCGGTGTCGGCAATGCGTCAGCCGGGATCGGCGTTCAAGCCGTTTCTTTATCTCACCGCGTTCGAACACGGCCACAAACCGTCCGACATCATGAAGGACGGACCCGTCAATATTCATGGCTGGAAGCCAAGCAACTACGAAGGCCATTTCGAAGGCGACATGACGCTGACGCATGCCTTTGCGAAATCTTCCAATGTGGTGGCGGCGCAATTGATCGTCGAAGTCGGTCCCAAGGCGGTCGCCAGGACAGCGCATCGCCTCGGCATCAACTCCAGCCTGCTGGCCGTACCCTCACTGGCGCTGGGCTCCTCCGCCGTGACGCCGCTCGAACTCACAACGGCTTATGCGCCTTTCGCCAATGGCGGCGATGCCGTCATCCCCTATGGCATCAGCGCTATCGCCACGAAGAAGGGCAAGCTCATCTGGCAGCGCAAGGGAACCGGCAGAGGCCGTGTCATGTCGGCCGAGAACGCGGCGGAAGTCGTGGGCATGATGACCGAAGTCATGACAACCGGCACGGGTAAGGCGGCGCGGCTGGACGAGCGTCCGAGCGCCGGAAAAACCGGCACCACCCAGGATTTTCATGACGCCTGGTTCGTGGGCTTCACGGCCGATCTTGTGACCGGCGTGTGGGTCGGCAATGACGACAATTCCTCGATGGTTCATTCCACGGGCGGCGTGTTGCCCGCGCATGTGTTCCACACCTTCATGGAGGACGCGGAGAAAGGCTTGCCGGTGAAGCCGCTCTCCGCGCTGGCGGCGATGCCAGCCGTGCAGGTGCAAACCGACCCGGCTCCCGCCGTTCCTGTTGCCGCGTCCGTGCCCGCCGAAAAGCCACCGGCCACGATCGAGGACATCCTGAACCGGCTTGCCGGCAACGCAACGCCGTCATCGGCGACGTCGCCCTAAGTTGCGGTCTGAAGCCGCGCTCAATAGGTTGCGCGCCATGCGCTCGCCTGCCGAAATTCTCTACAATTTTCACTGGATCGTTCCGGGCGAAGCGGCGCGTTCGGCGCAAGCCTATCTCGGATTTCTCGGGCCGTTCCTGTCCGCGCATGGCATTCGAAGCGTCATCAATCTGCGCGGCGCAAATGAAAATTTCCGCTGGTGGCGCTCTGAAAAACTGGTGACCGAAGCGCGAGGCATCGTGCATTTCGACACAATGCTGAATTCGCGCCGTCTGCCGACCGGGCAGATGCTGCTCGATCTTCTTTCCGCGTTCGATGCGGCGCCCAAGCCGCTGCTGCTGAAATGCTCGGGCGGGCAGGACCGTTCGAGTTTCGCCGGCGCGCTCTACATCGTGCATCGCAAAGGCTGGACGGCGTTCGATGAAGCGGAGAAGCAATTCGCGCGCTGGCCTTATCTTCATCGTCCAAAAGCGCAACAACGTTGGCTGAAGCCGTTCCTGACCTTCGCGCGCGATGACGCGCAGGGAAAGCCGATCGCACAATGGATTGCAGAGAGTTACACCGACAAGCGGTTGAAGGCATGGCTGGAGGCGAACGATCTGGGCGATGCGTTCCGCGGCCTCTATCTGCCGGGAACGGCGCCCGGGGCCTGAGCGATGCTTGGTGCATCGAAACTTACTGTTGCCGACGGTGTGTTCCTCTGGCCGCGCGCGCTGGACACGAAAGTTCAAAGCGATCTCATCGCGGAGGTTTTCCGGAAAATCGAAGACGCGCCGTTCTACAGGCCCGTCATGCCGGGCTCAGGCAAAGCCTTCTCCGTCGAAGAGACGAATTTCGGTCCACTCGGTTGGATCTCCGATCGCAATGGCTATCGCTATGAGCCGATGCATCTGGTGACGAAGCAGCCATGGCCTTCGATTCCGAAACTGCTGCTGGACCTGTGGGACGAAACGACGGGTTATGGCAGCCCACCAGAGTGCTGCTTGGTCAATCTCTATCGCGGTCCGGCGAAGATGGGCCTGCATCAGGACAAAGATGAAGCGGCACTGGGTGCGCCCGTGCTTTCGATCTCATTGGGCGACGAGGCTGTCTTCCGGATCGGCGGCACTAGCCGCAAGGGAGCGACCCGGAGCCTCAAATTGGCCTCTGGAGATGTGCTGACTTTCGGTGGCCCGGCCCGGCTGGCCTATCACGGGATCGACCGCGTCATCACCGGGACGTCCGGACTGATTCCAGGCGGCGGGCGGATCAACCTCACGCTTCGCCGCGTAAGTCGCTGATCAGCAAATAAAAAGGCGTCCGATCGGGGGGCCGACCGGACGCCGTGCGCCGTTACGCGCGGGTACCGGGAGGGGATGACCGGTACCTTCGAAAGAACGACGTCCAGCGTGCGAGCGGGGGGGCAGTGCCTGCTGGACGATGGTCGCCCTTCCGGTGCCTAACCTATGCATGAAAGCCACAGTTTGCAAGAATTCTTTTAGGAAATGGATTTAATGAAACTTTCTTAGTGACAGTCACTTTTTTGTTACGGTGATATCGAATCAACCCAGACGTGCAGCCAGCCGCCGGTCCACGGCGGCTCCCCAACTTTCCGCAAGTCCGGGTGCCGCTAGAACGTGTCTCAGGATTTCGTTGGGCGCCCGTCCCAGTACCGCGAAAAAGGCTTCGCGCACATTTGCCGCACCGCTGGCATGGATGCGCTCCAGCCAGGCGTTTTCAATGGGCGCAAAACCTTCCTGCGTCACGCGCAGATAAAATCCGCAGCGTCCCGCGAGCGTCATTAGCTGCGGTGCGTCGCCGCGCTGCGTGTGGATCGCGAATTTGAAACAGGGCGCGCGCGGCTGCGCGACTTCCATTTCCACATCGCCCCAGCGGAAGCGGTCGCCAATGCACACTTCCGTTTCATCGCCCGACTCCAAGGTGAGGTTCTCGCCGAACGTTCCGGGCAAACAGGGGAATTGGTGCTCGGTTTCCCACCACGGCCAGTGTGAGGCCGGATAGGCATAGACAGCCTTGTCGAAACCGCCATGGACGGTGAGATCCGCCTGACCGTCGCCGTCGATGTTAAGCTTGTCCACAAAGAGCCGGTCGCGTCCCACGGGCCGCTTGCCAATCCCCGAGCGCACCGGCTCGCCGTTCATCATGGCGATAGTCTTTGGCCGGCCGACATTGACGGAGAGAATGCGAAGCCTCATCACCGTAGAATAGGCGCGCCCGCGCCGTACTCAATAACCGGACCTTGCATGTCTGCTCCCCGCCGTTCCTTCGATCCGCGCCTGCTGGAAGGGTCGATCGTCCGCTCGCTTGTGCTGCTCGCGGTGCCGATCATGGGCGCCAACATTCTGCAGGTGGCCTACCAGCTGGTCGATGCCTTTTGGGTAGGGCGGTTGGGCGCGGCGGCCGTTGCTGCGGTCTCCATCACAATGCCATTGATGTTTGTGTTGATCGCGGCCGGCATGGGCTTCGCCATCGCTGGTACCACGCTGATCGCGCAATATACCGGCGCGCGCGACCACAAGATGGTGGATCATGTGGCCGCGCAGACCTTGCTCACCATTCTCGCCGTTTCGGTTGTGCTGGGCGCGCTTGGCTTTGCGCTGGCGCCCTGGCTTTTGCATCTGATGGGCGTGACACCCGATGTGTACCGCAACGCGCTCTCCTTCATTCGCGTGGTCTTCATCGCGCTGCCCTTCACATTTCTCTATGCGATGGTGCAGGCGCTGATGCGCGGCGTGGGGGAGGTGAAAGTTCCGCTCTACATCGTTGCGGGCACCGTGGTGGTAAACTTCTTTCTCGATCCGATTCTGATTTTCGGTAGGTTTGGCGCGCCCGCGATGGGCGTGACCGGCGCGGCCATCGCCACGCTCATCGCGCAGTTGATGGCGGCGATTGTCGCGTTGTGGGTGCTGTTCGGCGGGCGTTTCGGAATCCATGTGCGCTGGCGCGACTTCAAGCCGGACTTTGCTTTCGTCAAGCGGGCGTTTCTGCTGGGTTATCCCGCATCCATCGAACAATCGGCGCGCGCTGTCGGCATGACCTTGATGACGTTCCTCATCGTCAGCTTCGGCACCATCGTGACAGCAAGCTTCGGTGTGGCAACCAATGTGATCAACGTGGCGCTGATTCCAGCGATGGGTTTCTCCATGGCCACGTCCACATTGGTGGGCCAGAACATCGGCGCCGGGAATATCTCGCGCGCGGAGAAGACGGCGCGTCTTTCCGCGCTTGTCACTTTCATTGCCTTAAGTCTGCTGGGATTGGTTTGCTCCTTGCTGGCGACGCCGATCGTGCGGTTCTTCGTTCCGCAATCGCCGCAGGTCATCGCGGAAGGCGCGCATCTTCTTCGCATCGTCTCCTGGAGCTTTGGCTTCGTCGGCCTGCAATTCGCGCTGTTGGGCGTGCTGCGCGCGGCAGGCGAGATGCTGGCGGCGATGACCACCAGCCTTGTCTCGCAATGGCTTCTGTCGCTGCCCCTCGCCTATCTGCTGTCGAAACATACGGCGCTCGGCGCGGACGGGCTGTGGTGGGCGCTTCCGCTATCCAACATCGTGACGGCGTGCATCGCCGGCGCCTTGTTCCTGTGGGGGCCGTGGAAAACACGCAAGCTCACCGGTCGCCCATCCCTCGCCGTGCAGCAGGAAGTGGTCGAGGAACAGGCGCAGATGTGAGGCTCACATCTTCTTGTAGTCGCGCGCCGTATCGTCGATCGCCGCTTTCAGCTTGGCGATGATCTCTTCGACTTCGCTTTCGGAGATGATGAAGGGCGGTGCCAGCACCATGGTGTCGCGGATGGCGCGGCTTACAAGGCCCGAGCCGAAACAATAGTTGCGGCAGTGCGTGCCGACATCCCCGATATTCGGGAAGAACTCGCGCTTGGCTTTGTCGGCGACAAGCTCGATGGCCGCGATCAATCCGATGCCGCGCACTTCGCCCACGATGGGATGGCCTTCGAAGGTCTCGCGCAACCGCCGCTGCATATAAGGGCCGATATCGGTCTTCACGCGCGGCACCATCTTGTCGCGCTCCATCACCTCGAGATTTTTCAACGCAACGGCGCTCGCCACCGGATGGCCGGAATAGGTGTAGCCATGCACAAGCTCCTCATTGGCATGTGCGATCGCATCGCCCATACGCTCGCCCAGCGAGATGGCGCTGATCGGCTGGTAACCGGAGGAGAGGCCCTTGGCCATCGTCATGATGTCCGGCTTGATGCCGTAGGTGATCGAACCGAACCATTCGCCGGTGCGCCCGAAACCGGTGATGACTTCGTCGGTGTGCAGGAGAACATCGTGCTTCTTGCAGATGCGATTGATCTCTTCCCAGTAACCCGGCGGCGGGAAGATCACGCCACCCGCGCCATGTACCGGCTCCGCTGAGAATGACGCGACATTGTCCGCGCCGAGTTCGAGAATCTTCTTTTCAAGCTGCTCGGCGACCTTGCGGCCCAACTCTTCCGGTGTGATGTCGCCATAAGCGGCTTTCGATCCGTACCAATAAGGCGTCGGCACTTTCTCAAAGCCGGGCAGCGGCAGATCGAATTGCGGATGCATCGGCGTGAGGCCTGAGAGGGAGGCCGCAGCCATTGTCACGCCGTGATAGGCCAGCTCGCGGGAGAGATGAATCTTCTTGTGCGGCTTCTTCTTCAGATTCCAGTAATAGCGGATCAGCTTCAGCGCGCTGTCATTGGCTTCAGAGCCGGAACTGGCGAACAGCACACGCTCATGTCCTTCCGGCAGAAGCTTCGCCATCTTGTCGGCGAGTTCGGCGGTGTAGGGATTCGTCGTCTTGAAGAAGTGGTTGTAGTAGGGAAGGGTCTTCAGTGCCTCATATCCCGCCTCGGCCAGTTCTTTGTTGCCGTAGCCCACCTGCACGCACCAAAGCCCCGACATGCCGTCGATGATCTTGTGGCCCTCCGAATCCCACAGATAGACGCCGTTTGCGCGGGTGATTACGCGCACGCCTTCCTTGTTCAGGGCAGCGGTATCGGAGAAGGGGTGAATGTGATGGGCGGCGTCGATCGCCTGCCAATGCTTGGTGAGGTTATGTTCGCGCGTGTTCATGGGTTTTCACTCTCTGCAATCGGAATGGGAAAGGCGGCCAAGCCGCGGGCGCGCCAAAGCGCGCATTATCCCAGGCGCGGCGGATTATAGCCGATGCGGGCGCAGAGGATCAGAAGGGCATTCTTGGATGTCATGCGCGCCACCTTAGCAGCGCGCACCGCAAACGTCACGCCGCGTTGGCTTTCGGGCCTGCGCCCTGTTTTGCCAGCGCACGCTGATAGGCCGGCCTTGTGTGACAACGCTCAAGATAGGCGCGGATGGCGGCATGTTTCTCAAATATCTTCGGTTCATGCCGTGCGAAATCCAGCACGGTCGTCATCAGGATGTCCGCAGGACCGAAGACATTGCCGACAAGATAGTGCTTGCCGCCCATCGCGCGCGCCAGGTCCGTGAGGCGTTCATCCGCGAAATCCATAAGCTCGGGATAGCGCGCGTCGCGGCCGGGCTTTTCCATCCAGAATTTGTCCCAGCGGAAGATGTCGAGGAATATCGGCTCCACCGTGTTCAGCGCCGCGAAGCACCATTGATTCACTTCGGCGCGGGCGTGCGCATCCTGCGGCGCCTTGCCGGCGTTCTCATAGAGATAAAGAACGATAGCGCCGGTTTCGAACATGCGCTGCGCGCCATCCACCATGGACGGGATCTTGCCGAAGGGATTGATCAGCCGGTTCGGGTTCTCGCGATGCTCGCCCTTGGACGAATCCATCCAGTGAATGTCGTAGGCGAGGCCCAGTTCTTCCAGCGCCCAGTAAACCCGCAGGTCGCGCACGATGCCTTTGAGGAAAGGCGGAAAACCATAAGCGCCATAGACTGTGATCATCGCGACACCTCTTTTCAAAATGCTAGCAGGCGGCTTCGCGTCCGTCACTGCGCCGATGGAGAGGCGGGCATAGGATTGCCGCTCTCCACATAGTATTTCAGGTGCACGACCAAATCCGCCAGCATCCCGTCCGCCGCCTCGGGCCATTTGCCCATACCGCCTTTGATGAAGCCGCCGACATTGTTGTCCAGAACAAGATCGGTACCGTCGCCGCCAGCTTTGAGTGCAAAGGTGAGCGCGCCATCCACGCCCTGGCTCTGGAACGGCCCCATGGCGCCGCGAAGCCGGATCATCCTTTCTGGCATCACAGAGGTGACTGTCAGATGCTGCACCGATCCGCCGCCGGGCAGCGTTTCGCACAAACAGCCGCCGGCTTTTGGATCGAGCGAAAGGTTCTTGGCGTCCTGCGAGAAGCTGTGCTCGGAATTCCACCAATTCTCCGGATGAATCAGCGCCGCATAGACCTTCGCAGGCGATGCATCGATATGCGCTCTCTCTTCGATGGCGAAGCCTTGCGCATTCGATTCCACGACAGCTGCTTTTGCGCCGCCCGCGATCAGAAGCAGCGCCACTGCACCGCCGATTGCCAATTGTTTTGTCATTCTCATCCCTCCGCCGTCTTTTTGTACAGTTCGAGAATTCCGGGCCAGCCGCCATTGAGCTCGTCGCGCATTTTCTGACCGCCTTCCTGGCCGAGGCTTTCGAAATCGCGATGCTCGACTTCGACGCGCGTGGTGTTGGCATCTACAGCTATGAAGCGAACTTCTACTTCCGAGCCGACTGTCGTGTCGGGCTTCCACATCGCGTTGATTTCCCATCCGAAAACGATCCGCGATGGCGGCTCCCACACCCGCATGTGACCGATCACGGCTTCGGAACCGTCTTCATGCGTGGAGTACCAGCGTCCGCCCTTATGCGGCTCGATGATATTCGCAACGATCGGCGCGTTGCCGATGCCATGCGATTTCGGCCACCAACGATCGATGCCGTTGGTGAAGACGTCAAAAGCTTTTGCCTGCGACGCCTTTACGGTGATCACCTTGTTCACCGGCGCGATCTGGATCGTCTTGCCGTTCATTTTCCGTCCTTCTCCACCTCGGCGCGGAAGGCATCCAGCGCCGTATCCCAGAATTGATCGAGCCAGCGGCGCAATTGGCCCAAGCCCTTCGGATCGATTTCGTAAATGCGGCGCGTGCCGTCGCGTGTTTCGCGCACCAGACCCGCCTCCTTGAGCACTTTCAGATGCTGCGACACCGCGGGGCGGCTGACGGGCAATCCCTTGGCAATTTCGCCGACCGCGCGCCCGCCGGGTTTCAACCTTTCGAACACCTGTCTGCGGGTGGGGTCGGAAAGGGCCGCCAATGCTCTATCGTAAGTCATCACTTACCGTAAGTCATAGCTTACGACGTAGTCAAGTGGCCTTATTTTTCAGGACTTTTGCAGGTTCAGCGCGGCGTGAACCTGTCCATGCGCGGTGAACAGGGCGAGGAAGCCTTTGTCCGTCCAACCCAAACGCGGCTGGCCGAAGCCCTGCACCTCGCCATAGATGACCACGTCCTTGCCCTGCGGCTTGGCGAGCGCGCGCGTGACGCTGGCTTCCAGCTTGTCCATGTCATGCGCGACGTTGAAGACAAGATGCTGCTGAAGCTGCTGCGCCAATTCATCGCCGGCGAGCCAATGCATCACCTTCAACAACAGGTCTTCTGTCCCGGTATCGTAATGCACGTTCGCGATGCGCACATTGTTCGTCGCCGCATCGAACATCGGACGTCCGCGCAGATAACCGTCGCCGCAGGAATTGAACCAGCCGAAGACATCCCATCTCTGCGCCACGCAGAACCGCAGCGCGACGACGACGTCATCGTGTGAGGGCAGGATTTCCAGCTTGGTGATCTTGATCTCTGTGCTGCCCACATGCGGCGGGCGCTTGTTCAGGCGCGCCAGGGCGAGTGTTGCCGCCTCGGCGTAGGGCAATGTCACCGGGATCGTAAACGCGAAGGCGTTGGAAGCTGTGCCTAGCGCTGCGGGACGTGGCAGCGGGACCCGTTTTACAACGGGCGGCGTGTCGGTAATCACCACATGTCCCCGCACGTCGGCGGCGAGCGAAACTTGCAGCATGTTGTTGATGGTCTCGACGCGGCCGATGCGCAGGGCCTGTGGCGTCAGAAGCAGCCATGCCAGTGGCTTTTTGCCGACCCGGATGGGCTGTTGCACGCGGGCCCATAATTTCTCGGCCTGCGGTTTCAGCTTGATGGCGGGGCCGAGTTTCTTGTCGATCTGCCTGAAGATTTCGTCCGACAAATGCTGGTCATTGTGATTCCACAGATCGGTCACGCTCATATTGATCGGACCCAGCTTCAGATGAGAATCCGAAAGCTGCACATCCCCACGGGTGTGCGTCTGCACATGCCAGTCGGGCGTCAGAGCCAGGGTGGAAAAGGCGCGTGCTTCGCCGATGGCATTGGCGTCGGCGCCGCTTTTGAAGAAACCACCTTTCAGCTTCGCATGCGCCATCACCGCAAAGGGCAAGTCTATCGCGATGCCGCCGTTCTGCGCTTGCGCGGTGATCGGGCCGGTGCGGGTCGCGATCAAATCCATTTTGCACTTGGCGATGAAGCAGCTGACCTTCTTGTCGTTTATCTGCGCTATCTGCCGCTCGGTCCTGGCGTTCAGCATGGCGGCAAGATCGTTTACTGGCACGGCGAGCGATACCGAAACCGTGGAGACGGGCGACTCCGGCATTCGTGGCGGCGGCGTGCGCTTGGGCGCTGGGGCTTCAAAGCCGCAGCCGGCGAGCGAGATCAAGAGCGCCGCGCAGAGCGGCCAGGCGTTGCTTCGCATGGGGCAAGTGTGGCCCATGCGGGATGGCAAAAAAATGGTGAGGGGATCAGGCTGCGGTAATGTGGCGGGATTTCTCGCGGACCGCTTCACCGAAGGCAGCAAGGATCGCGCGGCTTTGCGGGTTCTCTTTCCAGCGCCATTCCGGATGCCATTGCACCGCAAAGAGGAACCCCTTCGCGCCCGGCATGGAAACCGCCTCGATCTGTCCATCCGGCGCGACCGCATCGGCGTGCAGGCCGGGTGCGATCTTGTCGATGCCCTGGCTGTGCAGCGAATTCACCTTGAAGGTTTTCTCGCGCACCATTTTCGACAGCAGCCCGCCATCCTGCACCGTCACATCATGGGCGGGGCCATATTGCGTATTGAGATCGGCGTCCTTGTTCTCCCGGTGATCCATGCGCCCCGGCACTTCCTGCACATGTTGGTAGAGCGTGCCGCCGAGCGCGACGTTCAATTCCTGAAAGCCGCGACAGACGCAGAGCGTCGGTGTTCCATGTTTGATGGCGGCTTCGAGCAGCGGCAGTGTGGTTGCGTCGCGGTTCTCGTCCTGCATCACGCCTTCGCGCGGCGCCATGCCGTTGTAACGCTTGGGCGAAACATTCGAAGGCGACCCCGTAAAGAACAATCCGTCCACGCTCGCCAAAATTTCGGATGACGGGATGGAGGCCGGCAGCACCGGAATCAGCAATGGCAGTGCGGCCGCGCCATCGCGCACGGCGGTGATGTATTTCTCGCCGACCATGTGAAACGGATGATGGCCCACCATGCGGTGATCGCAGGGGATGCCGACGATGAAAGGCCGTTTGCTCATGGGCGAAAACCTTGCATGGCCCGGCGCGAAGCGGCAAGGCGCGTATCCCGCGCTGCCGTCATGCGGCTGCGGCAGAGGTCATTTGCGGTTGATCTTGAAGGCGGATTCCGGAAGGGGCACGCCTTGCTGAACATTGTTGATGCTGACCGTGGTGGGCAGGCCTTGTGCATCAACGATCGTCCACTGCCGAAGCTCCAGCGTGGGATCGGTGAAGACGATGGTGATGTTGCCCGTTGCGTTGCGGTCACTGGCGCGCCCGGTGACGATCAACTGCCCGGGGCTGTGCTGCACGCCGGTAATCACGCTGCTTTTCTTCAGGTCCAGGTGATCCGACAGCAGAAGATTGAGCGGCGTGCCGGTGAGCGGATAGCGGTTCGCGGTGTTGAGCCGGGTGTTGTAGACGGCGATGGAAAGGCCGTCGCTGATCACCAGCGTCGGGTTGGGTGGATCGTAATCGAAGCGAATCTTGCCGGGCTTCAGGATATAGAACTTGCCCTGGTCGACCTGACCTTGCGGGCCGATCTGCGTGAAGCCGCCGCGCATCGTTTTTATCGAATTCAGATAGGCGCTGACGCGATCCAGATCGGCGCTTTGCTGCGCGGTCCATTTCGCCGCCGAAGCGGGCACCATCGCAGCCAACACGAACAACAGGGTCAGAATCAATCGACGCATGATGCGTGGATAGAGCGATTTTGTGGCGGAATGAAGAGGCGCGTCTTACGCCGCCGCATGCGTGGATTTGCGTTCGGCTTCCCGTTCCGACGCGCTGCACGGGCACAGACCCTGGAACATCAGGTTCAGCACGCCGTCCAGCTCCCGCTCCAGCTTGGCGAGGCTCAGCTTCGACCAAAGCTGCGGGTAGCGGAATTTCATCGTCGCCGACTGGATCATCTCGGCGATCTCTTCCTTGTCGCCCGGCGGCATCATCTCGCCGCGCTTCTCGGCCTCTTCCATCAGCTCGACGAGGATCTTGCGCTCGTTGGCGAGCATCCAGTTCACATATTGCGGGCGTTCGTGGCCGATCTGCGTGGCCATTTCCAGCACGCGCGGATCCTTCTCGAGCTTCTGATAGGTGCGTCGCAGCTCGGCGAAGAGCAGGTCGCGCAGGCGCTCACGCGCGGACTTGCCCGGCGCCAGCGCGATCTTGCGGGCGTGCGTCAGATGGGTTTCATAGTCCTCGCTCGCGATCGCTTCGGCGATATCGAGCTTGCCGGGAAAGAAGCGATAGAGGTTTCCGGGCGACATGCCGCAATCGGTGGCGATTTCCGCCATGGTCGTCTTGCCGTACCCAAAATGCGAAAAGCGTTTTTTGGCGGCTTCAACGATCTTGTCGCGCACGTTGTCCTTCGTCATGGCGTCGCCTTCTCCCCCGTATTGTTGTTCTTTGTTCTGACAACAATGTAGGAGGTTTTTGTAAATAATCAACAAAGCGTTCAGTCTTTTGCACAGTGTATTGGACCGGAAATACGGCGAAATGTCAGGGAAAACAGTATCTTATAATAAAATTGCGGTTATTGGCTCGGGTGCCTGGGGGACAGCACTTGGAGCTGTCGCGGCGCTGGCCGGTCGCCAAGTGACCCTTTGGGCACGCGAGCCCGCGGTGGTCGAGTCGATAAATTCGAAACATGAGAATGCTGGCTACCTTCCCGGTTTCACGCTGCCGGCGGGCATAAGGGCGACCGGGGATATGGCGCAGGCTGCGCAATCCGATGCGCTTCTGATCGGCGCGCCGGCCCAACATCTGCGCAGCACGCTCGCGATGCTCAAGCCGCATCTCTCCGCGAAGAAACCACTCGTGCTGTGCGCCAAGGGGATCGAGCGCGACACGCACAGATTGATGACCGAAGTGCTTGTCGAATGCCTTCCCGATTGTGAGCCGGCGATCCTGTCCGGTCCATCCTTTGCGAAAGACGTTGCGCGCAATCTGCCCACCGCCGTCACCATTGCGGCGAAGCTGGATGTCGCGCGCGCGCTGCAGGAAGCGTTCGGCCATCTCACTTTCCGCCCTTATGCGAGCGACGATCTGACCGGCGTCGCACTCGGCGGCGCTGCGAAGAATGTCTATGCCATCGCCTGCGGTATCGTCTGCGGGATGGGGCTGGGCGAAAGCGCGCGGGCGGCGTTGCTGTCGCGCAGTTTTGCGGAATTGTGCCGCCTCGGCGAAGCGATGGGCGCGCGCAGCGAAACGCTTATGGGATTGTCGGGCCTTGGCGATCTCGTGCTCACCGCCACCAGCGCATCGTCGCGCAATTATGCGTTCGGCCTCGATGTCGGCAAAGGCTTGCCGCGCGAAGAGCTTTACAGGCCTGGCCGTCCACTCGCGGAAGGGATCGCCACAGCGCCCGCCTTGGCCGCGCGCGCACAGGAGCACAATATCGAACTTCCCATCGCGGAGACGACGGCGGAAATTCTCGAAGGTAAAATCCAGCTCGCCGACGCCATTCCGCGTCTTATGTCGCGCCCTCTCAAGACGGAGTAGAAAATGCTGTTCGTGCTTACCGCTATCGACAAGGACAATTCGCTGGACGTGCGCATGGGCGTGCGTGAACAGCATATGGCGTTCGTGAAGGAGACCGGCGTCGTGCGTCTGGGTGGGCCGTTCCTGGACGCCAAAGGCGATATGGCCGGTAGCCTCATCATCTTCGAAGCGGCCGATATGAATGCTGCGAAAGCATGGAATGCCAATGATCCGTATGTGAAAGCGGGTCTGTTCAAATCCACGGATATTCGTCCGTGGAAAATGACCGCCAATTTCTGCGAGGCGAAACTCTGATGGCGTATTGGCTATTCAAGACCGAGCCGGAAACCTTCTCCTGGGATATGCAGAAGAAACGCGGCGCCAAAGGCGAGCCATGGAGCGGCGTGCGCAATTTCGCCGCCGCCAAGCATATGAAGGCAATGAAGAAGGGCGATCTGGGCTTCTTCTATCACACGGGTGGCGAGAAGCAGATCGTCGGCATCGTGGAAGTCATCGCCGAATACAAGCCCGATCCTACCGATGAGACGGGTCGGTTCGGGCTTGTCGATGTGAAGGCTGTCAAGGATGTGCCCAAGCCGGTAACGCTGGCGCAGGTGAAGGCCGATCCAAAGCTCAAGGCGATGGTGCTTGTGCGCGAGGCGCGGCTTTCCGTTCAGCCCGTCACCGAGGCGGAGTGGAAGCACATCTGCAAACTGGGCGGCGTGAAATAGTCAGTTTTTCGCCTGATAGAGAACCGAGCCGTCATCGGTCTTGACGCTGTGCAGGTGCACGCATTTCGGATCGGTTACCTGGCGGCATACCAAATCGGCCTCGATCACATATTTGGAAACCTCGGTCGCCGCGAGGCAGGCATAGCGTCCCTCTGTATCGGTTTTCCTCGGCAGGGGGCTGGCCAATTGGCCGAAGGATGGCACGATCCCCATATTCTTCGCGTTCACCAACTCCATGGCGCAGAACATCATGGCGCCTTTGGCCTTCTCGTCCTGGGTGGTTTCCTTGAAAGGCTGCCGGGGCTGTTGTGCCTGATTTAGCGCCGCAATCTGTTGCGCTTGCTGCTGCTGCGCGGCGAGGGTGTCGGCGTGTCGCTGCCAGGCAAAATACCCGGCAACGACGACGGCGATCGCAAAGCCGCCGATCATAACGATACGCGCCGCCGCCCATTCGCGCGCGGTGGCGCGTTCCATATCGTCGTATTCGCTCATTCCTGGTCCCCGATAAATCTAAGTGTCAGCGCATTGTCGGAATATTGAAGTCCGGGTTCTCGCGCACGCCGCCTTTGGGCCAGCGCTGCGTCACCGTCTTGATCTTCGTCCAGAAACGCACGCCCTCGGTGCCATGCTGGTTAACATCGCCGAAGGCGGAGCGCTTCCAGCCGCCGAAGGTGTGATAGGCCAGCGGTACCGGAATCGGAATGTTGATACCGACCATGCCGACATTCACCTTGGCCGCGAATTCGCGCGCCGCATCGCCGTCGCGCGTGAAGATGGCGACGCCATTGCCGTAAGCATGGTTGGAGGGCAGGGAGATGGCCTCGTCGAAATCCTTCGCCCGCGCAATCTGCAGCACCGGCCCGAAGATTTCCTCTTGATAAGTTTTCATGTTGGGCGTGACGCGGTCGAACAATGAGCCTCCGAGATAGAAGCCCTTGTCGTAGCCCTGCATCTTGAAACCACGGCCATCGACAACGAGTTCAGCGCCTTCCTTCACGCCCATCTCGATATAGTCTTTCACCTTGTCGCGCTGGGCGGCAGTGACCATCGGGCCGTAATCGGATTCCGGATCGGTCGGAATGCCGACGCGCAGAGCTTCCACGCGTGGCTTAAGCCTCTTCACCAACGCGTCGGCCGTTTTCTCGCCGATCGGCACGGCGACCGAGATCGCCATGCAGCGTTCGCCCGCGGAGCCGTAACCTGCGCCGATCAGGTCGTTCGTCACCTGATCCAGATCCGCATCCGGCATGATGATGGCGTGGTTCTTCGCGCCGCCCATTGCTTGCACGCGCTTTCCGTGCGCGGTGCCACGCGAATAGACATATTCGGCGATCGCGGTGGAGCCCACGAAACTCACGGCCTTGATGTCGGGATCTTCGAGGATCGCGTCCACCGCTTCCTTGTCGCCATTAACGACCTGCAGGACGCCCGCCGGCGCACCGGCTTCCATCATCAGTTCGGCGAGACGCAGCGGAACGGACGGATCCTTCTCGCTCGGCTTGTTGATGAAGCAGTTGCCGCAGGCGATGGCGACGCCGAACATCCACATCGGGATCATCGCGGGGAAATTGAACGGCGTGATCCCGGCGACGACGCCGAGCGGCTGACGCATGGAATAGATGTCGATGCCGGGGCCCGCGCCTTCGGTGTATTCGCCTTTCTGCAGATGGGGGATGCCGCAGGAAAATTCGATGACTTCAAGGCCGCGCTGCACGTCGCCGCGCGCATCGGCCAGCACCTTGCCATGCTCGTCGGAGAGCATGCGGGCGAGCTGGTCCATGTTCTTTTCGACCAGCGATTTGAAATTGAACATCACGCGCGCGCGGCGCTGCGGATTGACGGCGGCCCATTCGGGAAAAACCTTCAGTGCGGCGTCCACCGCCTTTCGCATTTCGGCGCGGCTGGCGAGTGCGACCTTGGCTTGGACTTCGCCGGTCGCCGGATTGAACACGTCGCCGAAGCGGCCGGACGTGCCTTTAACTGTCTGTCCCGCGATGAAATGTGAAAGCTCTTTCATTGTAGTTCCACCCTGTTTTTAAAACCCGAAAACACAGTGCCTCCCGACCGGCGGAGTGGTTTACCGAAGCGGCGGCGCATCAGCAACGCACAAGCAAAAAGGGCCGCACCCAAAGGTGCAGCCCCTTTCACCCGAAGAGCCGGATTTCTATCAGCGGGCCAGTTCGACCGTGCGACCGTCGGCCACGCGCTTGCCCAGATAAGTGTCGCCCTTGGGTTGCAGATAGGCGACCAGCTCATCGCTTTTGGAGAGGAGCTGCAGCTTGGAGCCGACCGTCTTCCAGTGACCGACAGCCGAACCGCCATTGGTGCAGTCGCCGGTGTTGGTGACGTCGCCGCCATCGGCAAGCGTGACCGTGCAGGGAGTATCGGCTGCGCCGACCGTCAGCTTCCAGGCGCCGGTGACCGAGGTATCGGCGGCATGCGCCAGACCGATGAGACTGAAGGCCAACGCGCTGCCCAGGACGATTGAGTGAAACTTGTTCATGATTGAATGCCTCCGTAAGTATTCAGTGTTCAGGACAATAGGTACTGTCCCCTGCCGGGAGAAGTGCGGTTTGTGCATAGGTGGTCGATTTTTTTGCATGCCCAGCGGCAGGATAAAAATATCTCAATTATTACAGCTGGATAGCGTGTTTCCGTGGATGGAAAATAATTTTTGCGGTGCACCAAATCTCTTGAATCTCGAGGCTGTAACCTTCCGAGAACGTCAAGATAAAGGATTTTTGCTGGCTGCCACGGATTTCCGATTCTTGACGGACCCTGCGGTGAAGCTCCTGATAGGCAGAGCTACCGAGGACCGATCATGCCCCGCCCGACCGTTACGCCGCTCACCCCTGCCATCGGTGCCGTCATCGGCAATGTAGACCTGTCGCAAAAGCTGGACGACGAACTGATCGCGGACATCCGCGCGGCGCTGCTCAAGCACAAGGTGGTGTTCTTCGAGGACCAGCACATCAATGCCGTGCAGCACCGCGATTTCGCGGCGCGTTTCGGCGATCTGCACACCCATCCGCTCTATCCCGGCGTGCCCGAAGCGCCGGAGATGTTCATTCTCGACAACCACGCGAGCAATCCGACGGACAATGATGCGTGGCACACGGATGTGACCTTCATCGAGACGCCGCCGCTGGGCGCGGTCCTGTATGCGAAGCTACTGCCGGAAAATGGCGGCGACACCTGCTGGGCGAACATGCAGGCCGCTTATGAAGGGCTGTCGAAGCCGCTGCAGAAATTCTTGTCCGAACTCGATGCGGTGCATGATTTCAATCGCGGCTTTCCGCAGACAGGCCAGGTTGCCAAGCAGGCCGGCAAGGATAAGGCCGAGAAGGCGCGTGAAGAACATCCGCCCGTCATCCATCCCGTCGTGCGCACGCATCCGGAAACAGGCGCGGACAGCCTGTTCGTGAATTATGGCTTCACCGACCGCATCAAGGGCTTGCGCCGCAACGAAAGCGATGCGCTGCTCAACATGCTGTTCGTGCATGTGCAGAAGCCGGAATTCCAGGTGCGCTGGAAATGGAAGCCGAACGCTATCGCCTTCTGGGACAATCGCATCACGCAGCATTACGCGGTGAACGATTATCTGCCCGCGCGCCGCGTCATGCATCGCGCGACGATTATAGGCGACCGGCCATATAACCGCGCGCGCAAGCCTGCGGACGTGAAGATCGCTGCCGAATAAAAACTAGCGGCCCTTGAATGCCGGTTGGCGTTTCTGCACGAAGGCCAGCATGCCCTCTTTCGCATCTTCGCTGCGGATGAGCGGCAAAAGCTGCAGATAGACGTGGTGAACATGTTCGCCGAAAGGTTCGCTCAATCCCATGCGCATCATGCGTTTCGCGGCCTGCACCGCCAGCGGCGCATTGGCGGCGATCTCTGTCGCGAGCGCGCGGGCTTCCTTCAGCAAGTCCGCATCCGGAACGACTTTCGCAACCAGCCCCAATTCCAGCGATTGCTCCGGTGTAAGCGTGCGTCCAGTGAAGATGAGTTCCGCCGCTTTCTGCCAGCCGAGCAAGCGCGGCAAAAGCCATGTGCCGCCGGATTCCGGAAGGATGCCGCGCTTGCAGAAGGAGAGCGCGAGCTTGGCCGATTGCCCCATGATGCGAATATCGCAACCGATGGCCGTATCCGCGCCGTAGCCGGCCGCTCCGCCGTTGATGGCGCAGATGATCGGCGTGTTGATGTCGTGCAGAACGGTCGGCGGGGCAGAGCGCAGGTCGATGTCGGTTGCACTCACGCCGCTCTCGCCGACCGATTGCTGGCCGGAGGTCTGAAGCTTCAGATCCAGACCCGCGCAGAACGCGCGGCCCTTTCCGGTCAGGATGATGCAACGCACTTGGGGATCGCGGTCGGCCTCCAGCAGATAGTCGGACAGCGCGCGCAGCATCGGGCCGGAGATCGTGTTCATCCGGTCCGGTGCATTCAGTGTGATGGTCGCGATATGCTCTGAAACTTCGTAGAGCACTTCATCGTCGTCGATGCGCTTGTCCATGGCGTCTCTCCCGCGGCGTTCGGAAAAGACTAGGCCTGAAAATCCCTGCTGACGAGATTTACGCTACGTCCACCGTTACGTTGGCGGCGGCGAATGCATATAGGACTGCACCAGTGATCCGGCGATCAGCCGCCATCCGTCCACCAGCACAAAGAATATGAGTTTAAAGGGCAGCGATATGATCGTCGGTGGCAGCATCATCATGCCCATCGACATCAGGATGGATGCGACCGCCATGTCGATGATGAGGAACGGCACGAAGATCAGGAACCCGATCTCGAAGGCGCGTTTGAGCTCCGATAGCATGAAAGCGGGGGCCAGCGTGGTGACATCTACCTGCAGCGGATCTTTCGGCACCGGCGTCTTTCGCATGTCGAGGAACAGCTTGAGATCGGCATCGCGCACATGGGCGAGCATGAATTTCTTCATCGGCACCATGGCCTTGGTCATGGCGTCCTCGGTCGTCATGGTCCCGGCGATCATCGGCTGCACGCCAGCCTGATAGGCCTCGTGCAGCGTCGGCCCCATCACGAAGAGGGTAAGAAAGAGCGAGAGCGAAACGATCACGGCATTGGGCGGCGACGTCTGCACGCCGATGGCGGTACGCAGCAGCGACAGCACCACCACGATGCGCACGAAACTCGTCATCATGATGAGGATGGACGGCGCCAGGCTCAGAATGGTGATAAGCGCGATGATCTGGACCATGCGGTCCGTGAACATGCCGCCCGACATGTCGATGGAGATCGCGGAGGAGCCCGCGCCCGCGGCGGCGGCTGCAGCCGGCGCTGCGGCAAAGGCCACGCTGGGGACGAGCAGAAGCATCGCCATAACAGCGAAGCCGAGAAGGCGCTTGTTCATACGGCGCTCTCCGGCGTCATTGTAAGGGGCTGTGCATGGTCTTGCAGAAGCGCGGCGGGAATTCCGTTCTCGACGACGCTCGCGCCTTGCGGTCCCACAAGAAGAAGGTGCTCCACGCCGTCGCGGCGCAGGAGAAAGAGTTTGTGCCGCGGGCCGATCATCAGCGTCTCGACGACGCCCAATCTTTTCTGCGCGGTGGTTCCGACGATGCCGGGGACGCCGAAGCGCCGCGCGGCGAGCCACGCCACGCCAAGAAGGCCGCCGACGAGAAGCAGCGATGCGAAATACCGTCCAAGATCGAGAACATCCATGGCCGGCATTCAAAACGGGTAACCTTAAGCGGCAGTTAAGAGCGGGAAAAAACTGCCGGGCAGAAACATCCACGTCGTTAAGCGGCGCTTAATCGTTCGGGCGCAATCTGGCGTTCCTTAAGGCTAATTCTTCGTAAAGGAGGGGCTCATGCAGATTGCCGATATCCCGCTTCTGGGAATGTTGCGCGAGCGCATGTCGTGGCTGAACGCCCGTCAGGACACGCTTTCGCAGAACGTCGCGAACGCGGACTCGCCGGGTTATCTCGCGCGCGACCTGAAGCCGATGAATTTCGACGACATGATGAAGCGCTTGAACGGGGGCGATAAGTCGGCGGGTCTTCTCACCACCGATCCGCACCACATCAGCATCACCGCGTCGCAATCGAGCACGTATGCGGGACAGGATTCGCCGGATACCGAAGCCAGCATAACCGGCAACACAGTTTCGCTTGAATCCGAAATGATCAAGGTCTCCGAGACGCAGGCGCAATTCGCCGCTGCGACCAATCTTTATTCCAAAGCCATCTCGATGATGCGCACCGCAATCGGCAATCCGTAGGAGTGAACTGATATGGATCTGAATGCTTCCATGGTGATCGCGGCGTCGGGCATGCGGGCTCAGTCGAGCCGCATGCGCACGATCGCGGAAAATATCGCCAACGCCAATTCCACCGCCTCGACGCCGAACGGCGATCCCTATCGCCGCAAGGTGGCGACCGTGAAATCCGATTTCGATCGCGACCTCGGCGCTTCGCTGGTGCAGGCGGGCAAGCCGATAGACGACATGAGCGAATTCCGCTCGCAATACGATCCGGGCAATCCGGCCGCCGACAAGCAGGGCTATGTGAAGCTGCCCAACGTCAATCCGCTGGTCGAAGTGATGGACATGCGCGAGGCGCAGCGCTCCTACGAGGCCGACCTCAATGTGATGGAAGCGACGAAATCCATGCTCGCGCGCACCGTCGATCTTCTCAAGCGCTAGGAGACTAAGCGATGGCCATTGCAGCAGTAGCATCCGCCGCCTATCAGGCCGCCGCCAAAATGGGCGGTGCCGCGGCATCGTCCGCTGCTTCGCCCACGGGCGCGGGCTTCGGCGATTTTCTTACCAGCGCCATGAAAGACGCCATCGGCTCGATGAAAGGCGGCGAGCAGGCCGCGGCCCAGCAAGCGGCCGGCAAGGGCGACATGGTCAGCGTCGTCAACGCCGTCAACCAGGCCGAGCTCACCCTGGATACCGTCGTCGCCGTCCGCGACAAGGTCATCACGGCTTACCAATCCATCATGCAGATGCCAATCTAACGAAAGCGCCATCATGACATCCGCCGATTCCATCGACTTTGCGCGCCAGAGCATCTGGGTTCTTCTGGAAATCGCAGCACCCGCCATGCTGGCCGCGCTCGTCGTCGGCCTTGCCGTCGGCCTGTTGCAGGCGCTGACGCAGATCCAGGAACAGACGCTGGTCTTCGTGCCGAAGATCATCGCGATTTTCCTGGTGCTTCTGATCTCGCTGCCTTTCGCGGGTTCGGCGATGAATTCCTTGATGACCGATGTCGCCACGCGTATCGCAGCCTATTAGCGGGCGCCCGTGACCATCCATCTCAACGATCTGTCGGGACAGGTTCTTCTCTACTTTCTCGTCTTCGCGCGCGTGGGCAGCATGGTCATGCTCCTGCCGGCGATCGGCGATGCGGGCGTTCCTGCGCGTGTTCGTTTGGCGTTGGCGCTGGCGATTTCCTTCGCCATGGCGCCTGCGCTTGCCGGCGCCTATCCGCATGTCGCGGCCAACTCACCCATCGCGCTCGGCGTGCTGCTGATGCAGGAAGTCGTTGCCGGTCTTCTCGTCGGCGGCATGGCGCGCATCATCATGGCGGCGCTGTCGGTCGCCGGCCAGTTGATTGCGACGCAGACCGGCCTTGCCTACACACAAACTATCGATCCCACCTTCGGCGAGCAGGGCGCCATCGTCGGCACCTTCTTCAGCATGCTGGGTGTGGTGCTGATCTTCGCGACCAACCTTCATCACCTTGCCATCGGTGCGATTCATGGCAGCTATGCCATGATCCCGCCCGGCGCGGCGCTGCCTTATGGCGATATGGCGCAGGAAGCGATCAATCTGGTCAGCGGCACGTTCGCGCTCGGCCTGGAACTGGCTGCGCCGTTCCTGGTGTTCGGCGCGGCCGTGAATACCGGCATCGGATTGCTGGCGCGTCTTGTGCCGCAGATCCAGGTTTTCTTCATCGCGCAGCCGGTCAACATCCTTTCGGGTTTTTTCCTGATGATGCTGTTGATGGGCTCGTTGATGACATTGTTCCTCAATTATTACGCCACCGAGATGGGACGCTTCCTAGGCTGATCCCATGGCAGATAACGAAGACAAAGCTTCACAAACAGAAGAACCCACCCAACGAAGGCTGGATGAAGCCGAAAAACACGGCGACATCGTCAAATCCACCGAGGTCACGACCTTCGTGGTGCTTCTGGGCGGCACGCTTTCCATCGCGATCTTCGGTCATTCCACGGCGCAAACGTTCACGCGCACCTTCCAGATGTTTCTGGAACAGCCCGATCAGATCACCGTCGATGCCGCCAGCGTCCTTGTACTCTTCCGGCATGTCGTTCTGGCCGTTGCCCTGATGCTCGGGCCCATCTTCGCCGTACTCGCCGGAATGGGTTTGGCCAGCCATCTGGTGCAGCACCGGCCATCGATTTCCCTTGAGCGCATCGCGCCGAATTTCTCGAAGCTCTCGCCGCTCTCCGGCCTCAAGAAGATGTTCGGGCTGGAAGGCGTCATCAATCTGGGCAAGGGACTCATCAAGATCGTCATCGTCGGCACCGTGCTGTGGACGGTCTTGTGGCCCGAGCGCGGCAATCTCGAAGGGCTGCTGACGCACGGTCCCGAGCAGATCGCAAGCGACATGATCTACCTGATCATGAAGCTCCTGATTGCGACGCTCAGCATCCTCGCCGTCATCGCCGTGCTCGACTATGCGCTGCAGCGCTTTCGCTTCCTGCAGCGCAACCGCATGAGCAAGCAGGAGATCAAGGAAGAATACCGCCAGACCGAAGGCGATCCCGCCGTGAAGGCGAAGGTCAAGCAAATCCGCCAGGAACGCGCGCGCCGGCGCATGATGGCGGCGGTGCCCGAAGCCACGGTCGTCATCATGAACCCGACTCACTATGCCGTCGCGCTCAAATATGAGTCCGGCAAGATGGCGGCGCCCATCTGCGTGGCCAAGGGTGTGGACGCACTTGCCCTTAAAATCCGCGAAGTCGCCGAGGAACATGAGGTGCCGGTGGTCGAAAACCCACCGCTCGCCCGCGCGCTCTATGCCACCGTCGAGATCGACGAACAGGTTCCGGCCGAGCAGTTCAAAGCCGTGGCCCAGGTTATCGGCTATGTCATGAAGCTGACCGGCAAGATCAGGCCCAACTAGCTGCGTCAAAACGGGGCGAAAAAAGCGGGCCGTTCGCGTAATATCGATTCGTGACGGTCCGCGCCCTGACTCTTGGAAATTATGGCCTCCCCGCCGGCGCCTGGCGCTGGGCGGCGATGGGCTTTGTCATCCTCGCGCTGGCGGCGGCCGGCCTGGCGGTCGGCGCGCCGGATGCATCGCGCTGGGCGGGGGTCGCGCTGCTTGCGGGCATCGGCGCCGTCGCCTCCATCTTCTTATATGCGATCTGGCCCCGCGAAGCGGTGAGCGCCGATGAAGCGCGGCTCATCGCCGAAGCCGCCGCGCGCGCCAATGTCGCCTGGGCGGTGACAGGCGCGGACGGCGCGGTTATCGACTGCAACGATATCTATCGCGGCATGTCCGGCACGGCCAAAGACGATGCGCCGCCACCGCCGGAACTTGCGCTGGGAAACGAGGCGTCCGCCGCTACGCTGTATCGCCTCACCAAGAGCGCCGCAGATCGCGAACAGCGCGAAGAAACCTTCTCCATCGGTGGCGGGATCGAGATCACCGCCGCGGTGCGTCCGTTGGCCAACGGCACGTCGGCGTGGTGGTTCGCGCCGCGTCTCGTCGTGCATGATGTTGCGCCGCGCGGCGCTGCCCCGACGGTTTCGCCGCAACTTGCCACAGCCGTTTTCCGCGACGCGCCGGTCGGCGTTGCCATCGCCGACGCCGATGGGCGGATCGTGGAGGCGAACAATGCCTTCGCCGAATTCCTGAACGCTGGGGCGGGGCGCAATATCGGCGATCTCGTCGAAGCCGCCGACAAGGCGACGGTGCTGGATTTGCTGCTGAAGGCGAAGGACAAGGCGCATGGCAATGCCGCGGAGCTTCGCCCCATCGGCCAGCCGGAGCGCATGGCCGAACTCTATGCCGCGCCTGCCAATGTCGGGGCCTCTTCAAGTTCTGGCCGCGTCATTCTCTATCTGGTCGATGTTTCCGATCAGAAGGCGCTGGAAACGAAATTCGCGCAGTCGCAGAAGATGCAGGCGGTGGGCAAGCTTGCGGGCGGCGTGGCGCACGACTTCAACAACATTCTCACCGTCATCATCGGCAATTCCGAATTCCTGCTGATGCGCCACACCGCGGGCGATCCGTCATTTAACGAGATCAATCTCATCCATCAGGATGCGTTGCGCGCCGCCAATCTGGTCAAGCAGCTTCTCGCCTTCAGCCGCGAGCAGACGATGCAGCCCAAGGTGCTGGCGCTGAACGGCGCCATCGCCGAAATGCATCAATTGCTCAGCCGCCTCGTCGGCGAAGGCATTGAGATCAAGCTGGAGAACGCGCCGGACCTGTGGCCCATCAACGCCGATGAATCGCAACTTACGAACGCGATCATGAATCTCGTCGTGAATGCGCGCGACGCGATGCCCAAGGGCGGCACCATTACCATTCGCACCGCGAACCAAAGCGTGCCGCAAGCCACCGCCCTCGGCACCGCGATCATGCCGGCGGACGATTATGTGCGCATCGATGTCGCCGATCAGGGCAGCGGCATCGCCAAGGAGCATATCGGCAAAATCTTCGATCCGTTTTTCACGACAAAGCCGGTCGGGCAGGGCACCGGCCTTGGGCTTGCGACGGTGTACGGCATCGTCAAGCAGACCGGCGGTTACATCACCGTCGATAGCGAATTGAACAAGGGCACGACATTCTCGATCTTCCTGCCGCGCTTCAAAGGCGAAATGCCGGTGGCGCAGGTGGAAAGCGCGCCGGCGCGCGACATCACCGGGCAGGACACGGTGCTGCTGGTGGAAGATGAGGAAGCGGTTCGCAGCTTCGCGGCGCGCGCCTTGCGCGTGCGCGGCTACAAGGTTCTGGAAGCGCCGGGCGGCGAGGAAGCACTGGAACTGGTGCGCAACCATCCCGGCCCCATTCATCTTCTGATCACCGACGTGGTGATGCCCAACATGGACGGTCCGACCCTGGTGCGGAATCTGAAGCGCATCCGCCCGGAGATCGCCGTGATCTTCATGTCCGGTTATGCGGAGGAAGCGTTCCGCCGCAACGATCAGAACACCGCCGATATGCACTTCCTGCCCAAGCCTTTCGGCCTCAAGCAATTGGCGGCGAAGGTGAAGGACGTCTTGTCCGCCGCGCCCGCGACGAAGCACTGATTTTGCACTGCACCTAACGGAAATGTGTCCGTCGCGGGTTCGCCGTAGCGGCTAGAGTTCGCGCGCCTTTCGGGAGAATCTTCCATGAAAAAGATATTGCTTGGCGCTGCGCTGATGCTTGCGCTCGGCGGGGCCGCGATCGCGGCGGCGCCGGATTATGTTGCCAAAGCCGTCAGCGACACGGCTCGGCCCAAGACCGACACGGATCGCGACGCGTTGCGCCTTCCTGCCGATACGATCGCGTTTGCCGGCGTGAAGCCCGGCATGAAAGTCGCCGAACTGTTTCCGGGTGGCGGTTACTTCACCCGCATGCTGAGCGATATCGTCGGCCCGGCCGGGCACATCTACGGGATCGAAAATGCGAAATGGGACGATGGCTCCGACGCGAAAGTCGCCGCCGAACCCAATCACAAGAACGTCTCCATCCAGATCGTGAAATTCGGCGAATTTGATCTGCCGGAGAAGGTGGATCTGTTCTGGATCACGCAGAACTATCACGACCTGCACATCGCCAAATACGGCAAGGTGGATATGGCCGCGTTCAACAAGCATGTGTTCGATTCGCTGAAGAAGGGCGGCACCTATTTCATTCTCGATCATCAGGCCAATCCCGGCACCACCGAGGCCGATATCGAAAAGCTGCACCGCATCGAGAAGGCGCAAGTGATCCGCGAAGTCGAAGCCGCCGGGTTCAAGCTGGCGGGCGAGGGCAATGCCCTGCACCGCCCCGGCGACGATCACACCAAGTCGATCTTCGATAAGTCCATCCAGGGCCACACCGATCAGTACATGCTGAAATTCGTGAGACCTTAGGCGGCGCACGCTTCCAGACATCTTGCGCGGCCGGTGGATGATAAGGCGCCGGCGCGCTACTGTTCTGTCGCCGGGGAAGACGTCACCTGGGTGGCCCGCACGCCGGCGGGCCATGACATCTTTATGCTGAGGTGATTGTGCGCCCACTCGCAATCCTGATCGCCGCGCTCGCCCTCACGCCCATCGCGCAGGCATTCGCCATGTCCTGTCCATCGCATGGCTCTGAAATGGCGCGCACCGAATTGCTGTTCGGCGCGGGGCAGGTCGGCATGGCGCAATGGCAGAGATTTCTCACGCGCGAAGTGACGCCGCGTTTTCCGGACGGGCTGACAGTCCTGGGCGGATACGGCCAATGGAAAGCGCCGAACGGAAAAATCTCGGCGGAACGTTCGCGCGTGCTTCTGCTCTGGCACGCGCCGGGCGCGGAGGCGGATTCCAAAATCGACGCCATCCGCGACGCCTACAAAAAGCAATTCCACCAGCTCTCGGTGATGCGGGTGGACAGCGCGGATTGCATCTCGTTTTGACGGCCAGGCCGGCAATCTCCGCGAGAATCTTGCGGGTATTCCGGTTGCTTTCCGGCCTCCTGAGTCGGCGGCGGAAACAGCGCCAGACCGATTCCATCATTCTCCAGAACGGTTCTAGAACAAGATGGTGTATTTCGACGCCGAATCAGCACCTTAACTAGCGGCTTGCCAACAAGAACAAAAGCGATACATTCGCCTTCGTTGCGCGCCGGTGGGCGGCATGCAAAGAAGGAGAAACCAGTCATGGCAGCCTCGAAGGAAGCGGTTTTGCGCGTTGTGGGCAAAGATAAAGGCAAGGACGACAACAGCGAACGCAAGCGCGCGCTGGAAGCGGCGCTGAGCCAGATCGACCGCGCCTTCGGCAAGGGCAGCGTCATGAAACTGGGCGCCCGCGAAGCGGCGGCCGATGTGCAGGATGCGGTGTCCACCGGATCGCTCGGCCTCGATATCGCTCTCGGCATCGGCGGATTGCCCCGCGGCCGCGTGATCGAAGTTTACGGCCCGGAATCGTCGGGCAAGACGACCCTCGCGCTGCATGTCGTGGCCGAGATTCAGAAGAAGGGCGGCATCGCGGCCTATGTGGACGCAGAACATGCGCTCGATCCGATCTATGCCCGCAAGCTCGGCGTCGACATCGACGAAATGCTGATCTCCCAGCCGGACACGGGTGAGCAGGCGCTGGAAATCACCGATACGCTGGTGCGTTCGGGTGGCGTCGATATCGTGGTCATCGACTCGGTCGCCGCGCTGACGCCGAAAGCCGAACTCGAAGGCGAGATGGGCGATTCCCTTCCCGGCCTGCAGGCCCGCCTGATGAGCCAGGCGCTGCGCAAGCTGACCGGCAGCATTTCCAAGTCGAACACCATCGTCCTCTTCATCAACCAGATCCGCATGAAGATCGGCATCATGTTCGGCAATCCCGAAACGACGACCGGCGGCAATGCGCTGAAATTCTACGCGTCCGTGCGCCTCGACATCCGCCGCATCGGCGCGATCAAGGATCACGACGAAGTGGTGGGCAATCAGACGCGCGTGAAAGTGGTCAAGAACAAGGTGGCGCCGCCCTTCAAACAGGTCGAGTTCGACATCATGTACGGCCAGGGCATCTCCAAGACCGGCGAGCTGCTCGATCTCGGCGTGAAGGCGAACATCGTGGAGAAATCCGGTTCGTGGTTCTCCTATGACGGCGAGCGCATCGGCCAAGGCCGCGAATCCGCGAAGACCTTTCTGAAAGAGCATCCGGAAACCGCCGACAAGATCGAAGCTGCCATCCGCGGCAGCATGGGTCTGATCGGGGAAGTTCTGGCCCATGGCGACGACAAGGACGACGACGCCGAAGAAGAGTGATTTTCCCGCCGGGACAGGCGAGCTGACATTTTGAGGTTTGCCTGTTCCCTACTGGCATGGGGAACGGCTCCTGAAGGGGTGGTTCGCAAGAGCCACCCCTTCATCCTTTCAAGGCCTTTTTCTTTCCTGCGATTTCAAGCCACTACGCCGCTCAAAATGCCGCTTTTCCCGGCGCTTCTATCCGTCGGAGCCATGCTCTAGAACACCCCCGTCGAGGGACGTGCCAGAAAGGCTCTTCGCGAGGTCCGTCATGCTCAAACTGAAAGACGCAGCCCTTCTCAAATCCGACGCTTATGTGAACGGCGCATGGAGCAAAGGCGCCAAGACCTTCGCGGTCACCAATCCTTCGACCGGCGCGAAGCTTGCCGATGTCGCCGATCTCACTGGCGCCGACGCGCGCGCCGCCATCGACGCCGCGCATGACGCTTTCCCGGCATGGAAAAAGAAGACCGCGAAAGAACGCGCCGCACTGCTGCGCAAATGGTTCGAGCTCATCATGGCCAACCAGGAAGATCTCGCGGCCATCATGACCGCCGAACAGGGCAAGCCGCTGGCCGAGACGCGCGGCGAAGTCGCCTATGGCGCCTCGTTCATCGAATGGTTCGCCGAAGAGGGCAAGCGCATCTATGGCGATGTGATCCCCACCAATGTCGCCGGCCGCCGCCTCATCGTTCTAAAGCAGCCCATCGGCGTCGTCGCCGCGATCACGCCATGGAATTTTCCCAACGCGATGATCACACGCAAATGCGCGCCCGCGCTGGCCGCCGGCTGCACCTTCGTGATCAAGCCCGCCGGTGAAACGCCGCTCTCCGCGTTGGCCCTGGCCGAACTCGCGCATCGCGCGGGAATCCCAAAAGGCGTGTTCAATGTGGTGACGACGAGCAAGTCGTCCGAAGTTGGTCTGGAACTCACACAGAGTCCCAAGGTCGCCAAATTCTCCTTCACCGGATCGACGGAAATCGGAAAGCTGCTGATGAAGCAGTGCGCCTCGACGGTGAAGAAGGTCTCGCTGGAACTGGGCGGCAACGCGCCTTTCATCGTGTTCGACGACGCCGATCTGGATGCCGCCGCCGATGGCGCGATGCTCTCCAAATTCCGCAACATGGGCCAGACCTGCGTTTGCGCGAACCGCATTTTGGTACAGGACAAGGTCTATGACGCCTTCGCCGAAAAGCTTTCGGCGCGCATCGCCAAGCTGAAAGTCGGCGACGGTTTCGAAGACGGTGTCACGCAAGGCCCGCTCATCACCGAAGATGCGGTGGAGAAAGTCGAGAAGCTTCTGAAAGACGCCACCGCGCATGGCGCCAAAATCACCATGGGCGGCAAGCGCGTGAAGGGCCAGTTCTTTGAGCCGACTCTGGTGAAGGACGTGACGCCTGCAATGGACATCGCCAAAACCGAAATCTTCGGCCCCGTCGCGACACTCTTCCGCTTCAAGACCGACGACGAAGCCATTCGCATTTCCAACGACACCGAATTCGGCCTGGCTGCCTATTTCTACGCCCGCGATGTCGGCCGCATCTTCCGCGTTGCGGAAGCTCTGGAATACGGAATCCTCGGCATCAACGAAGGCATCATCTCCACGGAAGTGGCGCCGTTTGGCGGGATGAAGGAATCGGGCATCGGCCGCGAAGGTTCGAAATACGGCATCGAAGACTATGTTGAGATCAAATATCTGGCCCTCGGCGGCCTTGGAGACATCTGAATGATTCCGCGTTACTCCCGCCCGGAGATGGTTTCGATCTGGTCGGACGAAACCAAATACCGCATTCATTTCGAGATCGAAGCGCACGCCGCCGATGCAATGGCGGAAATGGGTGTGATCCCGAAAGAGGCCGCCGCGGAAATCTGGAAGAAGGGCAATGCCGCCACCCTCGATCCGGCGCGTATCGTCGAGATCGAGAAAGAGACGCGGCATGAAACCATCGCCTTCACCACGCATCTGGCGGAACTGATCGGTCCTGCCGCGCGCTTCGTGCATCAGGGCATGACATCGTCGGACGTGCTGGACACCACGACCGCCGTGCAGTTGACGCGCGCCACAGACATCCTGATCGCGGACGTGGATCTATTGCTCGCCGCGCTGAAGAAACGCGCGCTGGAACACAAATACACGCCGACCATCGGGCGCAGTCACGGCATTCACGGCGAGCCGACGACATTCGGGCTGAAGCTTGCCGGCTTCTATGCCGAGTTCCTGCGCAACAAGGAGCGGCTGAAAGCGGCGCGCGCGGAAGTGGCCACGACCATGATCTCCGGGGCGATGGGCACCTTCGCCAATGTCGATCCGCGTGTCGAAGCGCATGTCGCGGCGAAGTTGGGCCTGCGGTTTGAGCCTATTTCGACGCAGGTAATTCCGCGCGACCGGCACGCGGCTTATTTTGCGGCGCTGGCGGTGGTGGCCAGTTCGCTGGAGCGGCTGGCCACCGAGGTGCGCCACCTGCAGCGCACGGAAGTGGTGGAAGCGCAGGAGTTCTTTGCGGAAGGGCAGAAGGGCTCCTCGGCGATGCCGCACAAGCGCAATCCGATCCTGAGCGAGAACGTCGTTGGCTTGGCGCGCGTGGTGCGGTCTTATGCCTTGCCGGCGTTCGAGAATGTCGCGCTCTGGCACGAGCGGGACATGTCGCATTCTTCGGTCGAACGGTTTATCGCGCCGGACGCGACCATCACGCTGGATTTCGCGCTGGCACGCATGGCGGGCGTTATCGACAAGCTCTTGATCCGCGCCGACCGGATGCAGAAGAACCTGGATCTGACGCAAGGCATCGTACATTCCCAGCGTGCGCTGCTGGCGCTCACGCAAGCGGGCATCGAACGCGAGGTGGCTTACAAGCTGGTGCAATCGAACGCGATGCGGGCATGGGCCGGCGAAGGCACGCTGCTCGAATTGTTGAAGGCCGATCCGGCGGTTTCGAAGGCGGTGCCGGCGAAATCGCTCGAAGCGATGTTCGATAACGACTACCACTTCAAGCACGTCGACACGATCTTCGAGCGCGTCTTCGGCGCGGCCTGATCCGCCGTTCCCGGCCTTGTTTCCGCCAAGCCCCCGCCTATGTCATGGACATGCGCGGGGCTTCCCGCGCCTTGGGAGGGAGCCATGAATCTCGGGAATTTCGCGTCCAAGCGCCTGTTTTCGTTGGGCGCTGTGGTCGTTTGCACCGTCGGCCTGTCCGGCTGTTTCGATCTTTCGCAGAAGGTTGCCATCGGCGGCGACGGCTCGGGCGGCTATCAGATTTCGGTCGCGGCGGACGGCATCGTGGGCGAGGGAATTCGCAAGCACCATGCCGATATCGATTTCGACGACGACATGCCGCTTCACACGCGCGTCTCCGTTGTGGACGGCAAGACGGTGCAGACCAGCGGCACCGCCTTCCATGACCTTTCGGATCTCAGGCTTTCGGACGAGACCATCAGCCTGCATGTGAAAGGCAAGAAGCTGCTCGGACTCGGCGGCACGCAGGTTAACTTCCACCGCTCCTTCAATATCGATCGCGCGCGCCATCATCATGATGAGGATTCAGACGATCACATCGGCAGGGACGTTCTCACCTCGATGTTCGGCGATCATACCTACACGTTCAGCGTCTGGCTGCCGGGCTCCATCGATCACATCAATCCGCTCTATGTCGGCGACCGCGAAGTGAAGCCGGTCATCACGCAGAGCGGCAACGGCCATCTCATCGCCTGGCGGATGAAGCTGACCGATATGTTCCTCGCTAACGAACTCGACTTCGATGTCGATTTCACCGCGCACGGCAATTTCCACGACACGCAGACGCGTTGGGCCGAACATCACCGGCATCATCATCACAGCGACGAAACGTGATTTTTGGCTCCGCAAGGCGCAGATGATTACTCGATTCCGAAGATGACCATCGCAGAAGTTATTTCTGTTTTATTCGAGCGCCCAAATATTGCTCGATCTGACGGGCATCGTACACGTTGGGCGGTGCGTCCGCCGGTTTCACGCCGCTATACATTTTTACGATGACGTCTTCTCCCGGCTTGACGAAAGCGAACGTCGATCCGGGAGTCGTATATGTGTGCGTGGTTGTTTGACCGTAGATGTTGTTTCCCACAATCGACGCGTTTCCGGTGGTGTAGGATGTTGTCTGGCCGGGAACATAAAAGGCGCCGCTACGAGACGCGTCGGATGCACTTACAAGAACAAAAAAATCGTATCCATCTGCCAATGTCTCATCAGCGGCTTTGAGCAGCACATACTGTTGAATGGTGGCCGCGGCTGTGTACGCGTTGCCCTTCCCTGATATTTGGACGGTGTTGGTGTCTATTCGAGTCGCGGAAACACCGCCGAGTAGGCCCATGTCCTGATAAGGAGTGGAACAGGCGGTCAGTCCAGCTATCAACAGAAAAGCCGCTATTCTCTTTAGCATATAGCCCCCCGACTATTGGTGTTAGAATGCATACAGAGAAGCTTTACTGTCGAATTCTGTCAATCCTCCAGAGAAAACGCGATCACTTGATCGCCGCGCTTTGTGTCGAGCTTGGAGTGGCCGCCGGCAGCGATCACCACATACTGCTTGCCTTTCCACATATAGGTCATCGGCGTCGCCTGTCCGCCCGCGGGCAAACGGCCCTTCCACAATTCCTTGCCGCTCTTCGCATCGAATGCGCGGATGTAATCGTCCATCGCAGCGCCGATGAAGACGAGCCCGCTCGCCGTTACCATGGGGCCGCCGAGGTTGGGCGATCCCACCGTGCCGAGCAGATATTCGGAGAAGGGCGCCATATCTTCGGTGGTGCCCAATGGCACCGACCAAAGAATCTTCCCCGTATGCATATCGACCGCATGCAATTGTCCCCAAGGCGGTGGATTACACGGAATATGGAACGGTGAAAGCATCGTCTGGCGCATCATGCCGAATGGCGCGCCATCATTGGGCGATACTTCGGTGTCCTGAAACCGCTCGCGCGTCGCGTCGAAATCCTTGCGCTTGATCAACGTGACCAGGTGCATGACGTTCGATGTGTTCACATAGACGATGTCGTGCGCCTGATCGAAGGCAAGGCCGCCCCAATTCGTGCCACCGCCGGTGAAAGGATAGACGATCGTGCCTTGCAGGCTGGGCGGTGTGTAAAGCCCGTCATGCCGCGCCTTGGCGATCATGTCGCGGCACTTGCCGCGATCCCAGAAGGTCAAACCATAGGCGTCTTCCGGCGTGATATGGTTTGCCGCGAGCGGCGCAGGAGCAATCGGTATTGGCTGCGTCGGCGAAAGCTTTTCGCCGGGTGCGCCGCCTTGCGGCACCTTGCGCTCGACAACCGGAATGAGCGGCTGGCCGTTCGTGCGATTGATCGTGAACAGCAATCCCTGCTTCGTCGGCTGCAGCACGGCGGGAACGGTTTTTCCTTTATACGTCACCATGCCAAGCGTCGGCTGCGCGGGAATGTCATAGTCCCAGACGTCGTGATGTGTCGTCTGAAACGACCACGCCACGCTGCCGTCATTCACATGCAGCGCGACGATGGAGTTCGCATATTTGCCGCTGCCCACGCGCAGCCCACCCCAGAAATCGGTGCTGGCGCTGGAGACCGGCAGGATCACGAGACCCTGCTTCTCGTCCACGCTCATCGGCGCCCACACGTTTGCCGCGCCACCGCGGAATCCCTTCGGCTCATCGGCCAGGGGATCGAACGCCCATTTCGCCGCGCCCGTCACCGCATCGAACGCATGCACGGTGCCGCGCAATTCATCGACTTTCTGGTTGTCGTCGATAGAGGAACCGACGATCACCACGCCATGCGTCACCACCGGCGCGGATGTCGTGTGGATGCGCCCGAAGCGCTTGCCTTCGATCTGCTGTCCCGGCGGAATAATGACGGTGCCGTTATTGCCGAACGCCGGGCAGGGCTTTCCGGTCTTCGCATCCAGCGCAATCAGCCGGCGGTCCGCGGTGTTGAGATAGATGCGGGTCGCGCACAATCCGGTCACACCTGGCATCACGGCATAGGCCACGCCGCGGCAGATGAAATCGTTGGGATAGCGCATATCGATGTTGAGCTTCGGGTCGAAGCGCCAGATCGGCTTTCCGGTGCCCGGGTCGAGCGCGCTCACCTCGTTGAAGGGCGAGCAGACATAGAGCTTGCCGCCGCCCAGGATTGGCGTGTTCTCGAAGGAGGCGCGTCTCATGGCGCCGCCCTTGGTTTGCATGTCGCCGGTGGAGAAGCTCCAGGCCTGCTTCAGGTTGGTGACATTGGCGGGTGTGATCTGGCTGGCGGAGGAGAATCGCTGTCCGCCCTCGTCGCCGCCGTAATAGCCCCAGCCGGTCCCGGCCTTCGCGCCCGTCCCGGCAAGGATCAGTATCCCCGCCACCACAACCGCCTTCAGCACATCGCCTCTACGCATTCGCCTCTCCCGCATCGCGTGCCAGCCATCCTATATTCAGGCCATGTCCGGCGTTCCGTCCGATCCCCAATCTGTGTTGCCCGCTGCCCGCTCGAAAGAGGCCGGGGGCGGATCGCGCGGGATAAGTGATGTCTGGCAATGGCTTGGGATCAGCGGCGACGCGGTAGGGACGAGCGGAACGCTACGGCGGACCTTCCTCTACAGCTTCGCTTCGGCGGCCACGCTGGTGGCGGTGGTCAATATCATCAATGTCATCACCGATACGCGCGATCTGCCGCTGGCGGGCCTGGCGGGCCCGATCGTCTGGGAAGGTTCAAGCTGGGTCACGCTGATGGCCTTCTTCTGGATTCCCTGGATCGGCTACCGGCTCGCGCCGCCTTTCACCCGCCCGCGCTGGAAGCTTTTGGCCCATATCCCCCTGGCCGTTCTGTTCTCCCTTGTTCATGTCTGGGGCTTCGTCCAGTTGCGCACGCTCGTCTATTGGCTGGCCGGAGATCACTATCGCGCGGGCAGCTTCTGGCCGAATTTCGGCTACGAAATCCGTAAGGATGTACTCGCTTACGCGCTATTCGTGGCGGGGTTCACGCTGATCGAGCATCTGCTGCGCCAGCAGCAGCTCATCGATATGCCGGGCCAGACGCTCACTTTCGACATCCGCGACGGCGCCAGGCTCAATCGCGTGCGGCTGGACGAAGTGCTCGCCGTCGCATCGGCGGGAAACTATGTGGAATTCGTGCTGCGCGATGGCCGCAAACTGCTGATGCGCTCGCCGCTGTCGGCGCTGGAAAACGAGCTCGGCCCGCGCGGTTTCCTGCGCACGCATCGTTCGTGGCTGGTGAACGCCAAGGCCATGACGGCGCTCAAGCCCGAAGGCTCCGGCGACTACACGGTGGAATTGGGAAACCTGGAAGCGCCGCTGTCGCGAAGATTTCCAGACGCTCTAGCGAAGCTTCGGGGCGAGTAGCGAATAGACCCTATTCGCTATTCGCTACTCACTTATTTCGTCTCCGCCATCACTTGATCGCCGGCAACGGCAAGCAGTTCTTCCATCTTCTTGCGAATGACATGATCGCTGGTGGCGACTTTCTTCGCATCGAAATCCTTGCGGATTTTGCGAAATACGTCCTCGTCGCCCGCTTCCTCGAAATCGGCGGCCACGACCTCCTTGGCATAGGCATCCGATTCGGCCCCGGAAACGCCCATTTCCCCGGCCGCCCACTGGCCCAGAAGCTTGTTCCGGCGCGCCATCACCTTGAAGCGCAGCGCTTCGTCATGCGCCCATTTGGCTTCCGCCGCCTTCTTGCGATCCTCGAATCCGCTACCCATTCGTAACCTCTTGAAAAATATCCCGAAAAACACCACCTGTGGGTGGCGCGATCCACCATAGACCATCAACAGAAATGGCTCTACAGAAGCCTCGTTGCAACCAAGCGCCGCGTTGCTGCACGGGAGCGGCTTCCGCTAAATTGGCTTCCTAGCGGGGGCTGGAAAGCCCCTTTTCTATTTTGGCCCGACTGGAAAAACCATGTCCATGAAACGCCGCCGCCAGATCTACGAAGGCAAGGCCAAGATCCTCTATGAAGGCCCGGAGCCCGGCACCCTCATCACCTATTTCAAGGATGACACCACCGCGTTCGACGCCACCAAGAAAGCGGTGCTCGACGGCAAGGGCGTTCTGAACAACCGCATCAGCGAATATCTGATGACGCAGCTGACGCAGATCGGCGTGCCGACGCATTTCATCAAGCGCCTGAACATGCGCGAGCAGCTGGTGAAGGAAGTCGAAATTATTCCGCTGGAAGTGATCGTGCGCAATGTCGCCGCTGGTTCGCTCTCGAAGCGCCTCGGCATCGAGGAAGGCACGGTCCTGCCGCGCTCGATCATCGAATATTGCTACAAGAACGACGCGCTGCACGATCCGCTGGTGAGCGAGGAGCACATCACCGCCTTCGGCTGGGCGAGCCCGCAGGATCTGGACGACATTGTGAACCTCACGATCCGCATCAACGATTTTCTCTCCGGCCTTTTCCTCGGCGTCGGCATCAAGCTGGTGGACTTCAAAGTGGAGTTCGGCCGGCTTTGGGAAAACGATTACATGCGCATCGTTCTGGCCGACGAGATCAGCCCGGATTCGTGCCGGTTGTGGGACGCGCAATCGAACGAGAAGATGGACAAGGACCGTTTCCGCCGCGATCTGGGCGGCGTGGTCGAAGCCTATAGCGAAGTGGCGCGCCGCCTCGGCATCATGCCGGAATCGACGCCGCCGGAAGCCAAGGGCCCCGTGCTGGTGCGCTGAAATGACTCGCGCATAGGTTCTGTGCGCGATTGGTTGTGGAATTTTACCCTCCCCTTGAGGGAGGGTCGAAGCGCGAAGCGCTTCGGGGAGGGGTGATGGCGCGGCCGTCACCGTTTGACCCCTCCCCGAAAAATTCTGCGCTTCGCTTGAATTTTATCGGCCCTCCCTCAAGGGGAGGGCGGTCGGAAGGACCAAGACGAATATGAAAGCCCGCGTTTTCGTCACTCTGAAGAACGGTGTTCTCGATCCGCAAGGCAAAGCCATCGGCAATGCGCTGCACGGCCTCGGCTTCGGCGCGGTGGGTGAGGTGCGACAGGGCAAGGTGATCGATCTCGAACTGAAAGAGAGCGACGAAGCCAAAGCCCGTGCCTCGCTGAAAGACATGTGCGAGAAGCTCCTCGCCAACACCGTGATCGAGAAATACGAGATCGAGCTGAAGGCATGAAATCTGCCGTCATCGTTTTTCCCGCTTCCAATTGCGACCGCGATGCGCAGACCGCGCTGAAGCAACTGACCGGCAAAGACCCACACATGGTCTGGCATCAGGACAGCGCGCTGCCGGATGTTGATCTGGTGGTGCTGCCGGGCGGGTTCTCTTATGGCGATTATCTGCGCTGCGGCGCGATGGCGAGCCAGTCTTCGGTGATGAAGGCGGTGAAGGCGCATGCGGAGAAGGGCGGCGCGGTCGTCGGCATCTGCAACGGCTTTCAGGTGCTTACCGAGACCCACATGCTGCCCGGCGCGCTGATGCGCAACGCCGATCTCAAATTCGTCTGCCGCCCGGTGAAGCTGACGGTGGAGGAAACGCAGTCCGCCTTCACCCGCAAATATTCCAAGGGCCAGCAGATTTCGATTCCGGTGGCGCATGGCGAAGGCAATTACTTCGCGGATGAGGAAACGCTGAACCGCCTCGAAGGTGAGAACCGCGTCGCGTTCCGCTATGCCGAAGGCGACAATCCCAACGGCTCCGCGCGCAACATCGCCGGCATCCTGAACGAAAAGCGCAACGTGCTCGGCCTCATGCCGCATCCGGAACGCGTCGTCGATCCGCTGCTCGGCGGCGAAGACGGCAAAGCGTTGTTTCAAAGCCTCATCGAAACTCTCTCCTGAATTTTATGACTCAGATCACCCCCGAACTTGTCAAAGAACACGGTCTTACCGAAGGCGAATACGCACATATCAAGCGTCTGCTGAATCGCGAGCCGTCTTTCGTCGAGCTTGGCATTTTCAGCGTGATGTGGAGCGAGCATTGCTCCTACAAATCCACGCGCTTTCATCTGCGCAAGCTGCCGACCAAGGCGCCGTGGGTGCTGCAAGGCCCCGGCGAGAACGCGGGCGTGATCGATATCGGCGATGGCG
>Ga0207705_10000057_pt1 | contig 157369 bp, 169 predicted proteins | sample KBSC13metaG_FD_184314 | JGI IMG/M metagenome (GOLD analysis project Ga0207705, IMG submission 184314) | Corn rhizosphere microbial communities from Kellogg Biological Station, Michigan, USA - KBS C1-3 metaG (SPAdes) (version 2) | ecosystem: Host-associated > Plants > Roots > Rhizosphere >... | reverse complement strand
CAATTCATCATCAGTAAAATAGCGGTGCCGGTCGGCCCATATTTGGCCCGCTGTCGCCGGATCAACTGCTCGGTCGGTCTGCCAATAGAAGACATCACTGCGATCAGCAATACTCTGATTAATGTGCTCGAGGTCAATATCTAACCGTTCAGTCATTTATGTATAATACCTGATCCTCTTTAGGTTGCGTTAGCCTTGGCGATCGCTTCGGCGATGCGGCGATGGTCGGGACGGGTGAGGTCGACTTTGCCGGACAGTACCAGGTCCAGGTCGTCCTGGGTTTCGACCTTCGACAAGACATTCCAAGCAGCCTGCTGGCCGCCGAAGTACGACAGGTCCTTCAGATAGTTGATGCCGGGCGTCAGCATATCGGTGCCGCGGAACATGCGGACACATTGGTTATGGGCCAGCTTCTGGGCTTTGGCGATCGATTCGTCAGTTACAGGCAAGTTGGCCGGTTTGAGCGCATTGGTGCGCCACATGATGTCATAGACTTCGGGGAAGTTGCGCGGCGCGTGGTTGTCGAAGCCATAGGTCAGACCGGCAATGACCTGATACATCTCACCGGTGCTGGCAAACTTGCCGTTCCAGGCCGACTCGAAGGCCTCGGACAGAGGCTCCTCGAAGCCGACGTAGCCGTTCATGCCATAAGCGGCAGCCGCCCAGCCAGCGCGTTCGGCCCGCAGTGAACGCTCAACATGTACACCGGCTTCATGCACGCCCCGGGCCTTGAGGACGGAACCTTTCAGGGCTTTTTTGCGCTCGCCGACCTCGACCAGACGCTGGTGTGCTGCCACACCCAGGTTAGCAGAGTTGGCAGTGATTTCGGCGCGCCAGCCCATCTCAGTAGCGCCCAGTTTGTCAAGCATCACACGGAAAACTTCGATCATGGCGCCGACATCGTACTCGCGGTCATCTTCTATGTGATCGACCAGTTCGTCATAGCGCTCGTGAATCAGGTCGTGCATACGCTGCAAGGTTTCGGCATTGGGCGCAAACGGCGAATACTCGGTTGGATCGATAGTACCGATCCGTTCAGCAAGTTCGCGGCGCAGCGCAGCTGTCCGTTCGTCATCACCAGGCTGCGGCTCGGTGCGGGCCAGGACGTTCTTGCGGGCCAGTCCGTCGAAGGTTTCCTTGTTGGGGGCGCCATACAGGTTCTCACTGGCAAGCTTGAACCAGTCGCGGGCTTCGGCGCGCTCGGCATCAGGAATAGATTTGTCATTCATCACCCGGGCCATGCCCATCAAGAACAGTTCGCTGTAGCGGAACTCGATGGCGTCGAACAGCGCTTCGGTTTTAGGGTCGTCTATCTGGCGACGGACCTGGTCGAGCGCCTGCTCCATCGGTTGCTTCAATGCCTCCACTGATTCACGCGTCAGATCGGGATACTTCAGCGCTGGCTGACCGATTTCAGTGGCTTCGGTTCGGAAATATTCATAATTGCGCAGACCGGCAATTTCCGGGTGCGCCGCAACCAACGCCTCGACGTGCAGTACGGTGTTAGGGTCGGTAGGGACGGCTTCATGCGTCATACATAAACATTAGCATATTTTGGCACTTTTTGCAAGTATTCATAGGCGCTGTCGGGCACCGCTAACAGATGTACTCACTGTATGCCTTGACAGGAATATTCCATTTGAGGTATATTAGCAATATGAACGCCTCAACGCTCATCGCATTAGCCGAACCGAACCGGCTGAAAATCGTCGAACTGCTCAAAGGCCAGCCGCGGACCGTCAACGAGATTGCCCTGCTGCTCGAGCTCCGTCAACCACAGGCCTCTAAGCACCTGCGTGCCCTGTCAGACGCCGGATTAGTAAACGTCGAACCGCGGGCCCAGCAACGGATCTACAGCCTGAATCCCGAGCCATTTTTGCAGCTCGAGGACTGGTCTCGTTCCTTCCACAGCTACTGGAACCAGCGCTTCGACAACCTCGATGATCACTTAACGAAAGGATAAATTATGCCCGACTATCAACCCCTCACCATCAAGCGCACTTTCAACGCCAGCCGCCAAGCCGTCTGGGACGCCTGGACCGTGCCCGAACAATTCAAACAGTGGTATATGCCGGCACCGTATAGCGTGGGCGAAGTAGAATTCGACGTCCGTCCCGGCGGCCAGCTGCGCGTCGAAACTGTAAGTCCGGATGGCGCCATCCAGCCAGTCGTCGGCGAATTCAAAGTCGTTGAAGCACCAGAAAAGCTGGTCACGACGAACTCACCTCTCGACGCTGAGGGTAACAAACTCTTCGAAGTCCAACACTCCTTCGTGCTCACCGAAGTCGATGGTCTGACAACCATCGACTTGACGAGTGAAGTCGTATGGGCCGGAGATCAGGCCGCTCCATACCTCGTTGGCATGGAACCAGGTCTGCTACAGGCCCTCGACCAGCTGGCAGCGCTTGTCTCTTAGACTAGATGCCGGCGCGGCTGTGACGCTGGACAAAGTGGACGATGGCCACGATCACGGCGATAACAATGACGAGGTGAATTAACCCGCCACCGATGTGGGCGATGAGACCGAGAAACCAGAGAACTGCCAGGACGGCTGCGATAGTGAGTAGCATGTGATGCTCCTTTACGTTACTTTATAGTCCCATAATGACCGAATTACAGCTGTATTGCTGTACGATTTTCGATATTGCTGTTCACAATTAATTTTGTCTACGTTGTGCTCAGAACACGGGTGGATAAGTCCTGGTATAACCCCTAACAGAGAGGCAATAAGTGTTGTAACAGCCACTAACAACATATTACCTACAACAGATCACAGCTTAGACTATTTACGATTATCGTACTGTTAGAATCATACTTCCATGGTATTACTTAGCTATGAACATTGATAAAGCCGAGCGGCACCAAATTGAAAATGAAATGATATTTCGCCGCATGAATGAAAAGGTGGGGGATGACCTGGGCGAACTGGATGCCTTGCACATCGAAGAACATGAATTGTTTCTGATACGCGACACTGAGTTGCTGATAAAATTCAAATGTGAGTGCTCAGACGAGAATTGCGACAGCAGATTGCCACTGAAATTAGTCGATTATCAAACCCTTCACGAGGATAGGGACACGTTCATCGTAAAGCCGAATCATCAAGTCGATCCTATCGAAAAAGTAATCAAAAAAGAACGCGGCTATCACGTCGTCAAGAAGAATAATTCCACATCTGAACCCGCTAATACCCTGAATGTAACCGACGTGGATAATTCAGTTTCTAATAAACATACCGCCATATGAAGCGCGCTGAAATAATCGAGGAATACTGGCAAGAGTTCCTCCGCGATTGCCATTTCATCCTGATCACGCACGGGGCTCACGAGACGAGCGAGCGCAGCAAAGCCACCCCCACCGACTCCAATTTTTGGCTGTGGTACCTGAAAAACAAGATGACCCACGACGACCAGAGAATCAACGATTTTTTAAACGAAGACAACGACAAAGTGTAATCATCTAGGGTTAGATCCACTGAGCCAAATGTAACCTTAGAGGGTTTCCGGTTACGGTTTATTGGATTAGACTGGGGGCAGACGGTATGGATTTAAGCAAGTTCTCGATTACAGGAGAAGCGGAGCGGGCCAATACGCTTTGGCTACAGAACGAGCGGCTGATTCGGCTGCGCTGGATGTATTTCAGCACCCTCATATTCATTGCGGCGGCGGCCAACTACATCGCGCACTACTCAGTATTGGGTCACCGCTACCTGGTGATCGGAGCTATTGGCTTGGCCTTGAATGGGCTTCTCTATCTGAGCAACAAAGCGTTCGGCAGGCGGCGGCGGGTACTGTCAGTACTGATGGTGTTGCAGCTGGTATTGGATTTGGGTGTCGCGACCGCGGCGACCTACCTACAGCATGGCGAGCAGGCCCGTACAACTGCGCTCTATTGTTTGCCGATCGTCTCAGCCGCGCTGATATTTGAGCCTGCGATAGTCTATGCTACGGCTATTTCGAGTGGGCTCGGCTATGTCGCGGCGATTATTGGCTACATGAGCACTCACTACCTACCCTTCAGCCTTTCGCAATTCCTGGTTCCCCTGGTCTTCTATCCGACGTTTTTCCTGATCTTCGCGCAGCTGGTGGTCTATCTGATGCGCGTCACGACCGAGAAAACCCGTGATCAGGCGTATGAAGCCTTCCTGGCCCTGCTGGCCCATCAGCTGAAACACCCCGCTTCGACCGTCAACGCCATCATTGATTACATGGAGCACACGCCATTCAAGACAGTCGAGGAGCAAAAGACCTATATCACCATGCTCAAGGCCGAGAACCACAACTTGCTCCTGCAACTCAACAACCTGCTGACCACCGCTGGCGACCTACCACCTGCCAGCAAAGCAAGTACCATCGACCTGCCCAAATTCCTCCAGCAAATCACCTACCAGGTCGCCGAAGACCAACTGCGCGTCGAAGACGTCAAACTCCATCTCCATGATCTCAGTTTTACGATTATGGGCGACAGCGAGCGGTTACGTACCGTTCTGGCAAACGTCCTCAACAATGCCTTCCAGTACAGCAAAGCCGGCTCACCGGTGAGCATAAGTTTGCGGGTAACTACCGACCACGCTATTATTACCATTGATGATAAGGGTAGCGGCATGAGCCGGAACGCCAAGCATCGTATGTTCCAAAAATACAGTATTCACCAGAGCACCGAAGGTGCCGTCCAGGGCCTCGGGCTAGGGTTATTCGTCAGTAAAAAGATTGTAACGGCTTACGGAGGATCGTTGCATATCGTGACTGACAAAGCAGGTACCAAAGTTATAATAATGTTGAAACGGGGGAACCATGAGCAAGCACATACTACTGATTGAAGATTTTCCGGTTATCCAGCACCTCTACGCTGATCACTTACAACGCAACGGTTTCGAAGTTGACGTCGCCCCCGATGGCAAGCAAGCCCTGGAACTCGTCCAGACCAAAACCTACGACTTCATTCTGGTCGACCTCTTGCTACCCAATGTAAACGGCATCGAATTCCTCGAGCAATTCACCAACCGCCCACCAACCACAAAAGTCATCGTACTAAGCGACTTCAACGAACCCCACACCGTCGAAAAAGCCCACAACCTCGGCATCGCCGCCTACCTAATCAAGGCCGAGAACACCCCATCCGAACTCCTGGAAAAATTGAACGCCATGGAAGCTCCAGCCGCGTAACACCTCCGACTCCACTTAGTCATCGATCAATGGCTAAAAAATACTACTCGTATTGTTGCTTCAAACTCGGAGGTATAGTGGTGTCATTTTTAATTTCTTCACGAAGCTTGTTAATCCAATATGGATCAATTCCATCAGCACTGGCTTCGGAGAGTGTACAGTAGAATTTATCGCTGGCGTCGGGCCTAATTTCAGGCCCTAACCCAAACTCAGCGCTGGGAGCTTCAAAGCTGGGTCTTCCACTGCCATAATATAATGGCTCATGGCCGCAGCGCTGTTTTGCTTGTTGGTATTTCTTTTCACCTTGCGCATCACCCCGATATATACCGCTTATGAAAAGAGCTAGGAGTAGCACCAATAAACCAACAACCCCCAGCACTATCTTAAAGATGGTCTTCAATCTAGGCGATGGACCACTTGTGTTATCAGAATTCTGTATTGCTTGGACTGGAAAATTTGGTGCAGCACTGATTACCGGAACTTCGAACTCTGCCGCTTCGCTAGATTGAGTTTGTTTTGGGTTTTTGTCATCCATGAGTGGATTATAACAAACAAAAAGCCTCTGCCACCAAGACAGAGGTTGAATTGCAATTTGGTTGCGGGACCAGGACTCGAACCTGGGACCTCGTGGTTATGAGCCACGCGAGCTGCCGCTGCTCCATCCCGCGACATACTAAAAAATTAGCTCATATGATCATACCAAACAGAGGTAGAATTGTCAATTAGTTCTGGCTGCGGTGGAGGAAGAAGTTGATCCAGGACTGCAGGTTTGACTCCTGGACGGCCGGTTTACTGCTGCTAGCGTCTGGCTTCGGGTCATCCGGCAGACTGGACACGTATGTTGCGGCAACGCTGTCAGGTACGGTGATCTCTTTCTCGCCGGGCGCGGCTAGCGGGAAGTTTTGGCGGGCGGCTAACTCGAGGTATTGGGCGCTATTGTAGTAGTTGTTTTGCAGCTTGAGATTTTCGTTCTTAAGCTCCTGGAGGTCATTCTGCTGACGCAGGGCACCAATCTGTTTCTGGAGGGTATAGTTGGTCTGGATCGACTTGATGCCGCTCCAGCTGACAAGCAGCACAATCACCACGAACACCACCTGTCCGACGAAGCGTGGATCACTGAAGCGCTGGATCTCAGCTGCGCTGCGGTGAGCGTATTGTTCGAGTTTGTGTTTCATGTTCTGGTTCTATTATATCGCGAGCGGCAAAATCTGGTATACTCACATCTGTTAGCCCGGCGTACCGAGCGAAGCGAGGGGGCATAGCTCAGTGGTTAGAGCAGTCGGCTCATAACTGATTGGTCCTTGGTTCAAGTCCAAGTGCCCCCACCATTTATCACCAGAATTTGAGACTTATATGGAAGTAAAGCCTGGCAAAGGCAAAAAGTATGGCGTGCGCGTCGATAACAGCCTCGAAGCCATGATTTTGACTGGTGCGTTTGCGCCAAAACACGAGGATGGCTGGCGTGGCTATTTCGGTTTCATGCGCGGCGACAGCAAATTACTGACGCATGTTATGAAAGCTACTATTGAAACCGATTTCCCAATTGAGATTGAGATGTCCGACACGCAGCTTCGACGAGCTTTTAGACAAATATTCGTACACGATGTAATGAATGGGGCAAATCCAGAGATTCAGTACTACGGCGAATCAATGTTACGGGTCATGCACCCTCACATCGCGTCCAACGATAACTAATCCGACTGATCTGCCCGCCCAGCGGCTGCAGCTTCGCGCACGGCGATGTAGCGCTCGAGCATGCGAAGCTGGCCGTCGTTGAGTTCAGGAAAATTCTTGGCGAGGTCGAGTTTGTCCATTAGGCCATGCGTTCTTTAGCAGCTTGAGCCTGGGCGCGGGTGTTGGCGGCGCCACGCTTCAGGTCGGCTTTGGCTGCGTCGGCGTTGGCCTGGGCAGTAGAGACAGCTGACTCGAGCATGCCACGGGCGACGTCACGGCCACCAAGTCCAAAGGCCAAGGCCATACCGAGACCGAGCGAGCCGACGATGGCGGTAAACAGGATATCGACGATTTCTTTGGCGATGTTTAGCTCGTTCAGGATCATGAAGACAGCCAGACTCATACTGATCGATGGAATGACGGCGCTGAGCAGTTTGGCAGTGGCAGTCTTGCCCATGACACGGGCCACAAAGCGAACTGCTTCAACCGAGACGGCGCTAGCCACCAGGAAGATGATGACTGAGGCGATGATATGCGGCACGTAGTTGTAGATACCTGTCAGGACGTGGTCAAGCACAGCCAGGTGCAGGGCGGAAACGGCAAATGACAGGAATGCTAGATAGAGCAGCCAGAAGACGATACTGCCGACAAGCTTGGATGGGCTTTCGATGATGCGATTCACTACTCCGCCGGCGGCTGATGTATGCAACGAACGGTCGAAGCGCAGCTTGTGCAGCGCCCGGGTCACCAGCTTGCCAATCGACTTGGAAACGATATAGCCAATAATAATGATGAGTAGCCCACCGATCAGATGCGGGATGAACGCAATTACCTGGTCGACGCTGTTTTGTAATGAGTGTCCTAAATCTACCTTGCTCATGATGGAATCTCCTTGATCTGAAATTACTGTCGCTGTTTTTTGGCGATGTTAAGTATGATTTCTAGTGCAACAAAAGCTGCGGTTAGCTTACGCAGGCGAAAGAGTAGGCTGATTAACCTAAATATACCCATCATCTCCTTTCATGCATTAACTATTACTTGAATATAACTAATAGTTCTGCAGTCGTATGCGAATTTTATTACAGTGATTTAGGCTTGAGGCAATTTGATGGTAAAAATACTGCCCTTGCCGGGTTCGCTTTGGACGCTGATGGCGCCGTGTTGTGCTTCAATAATCTGCTGCGCAATTGCCAGCCCGAGTCCATAACCGTGACGCTCACCGCCAGAGGTACGCGCATTGTCAGCACGGTAAAAGCGGCGGAACACATGCGGCATATCGGACGCACGAATACCGATGCCTTCGTCACGGACATGCAGCAACGCCTGCTTGCCTTTGGTTTCAGATTCTAGATAGACGGTACCGCCGCGGTCGCTGTATTTGACGGCATTATCAAGCAGGATGACCAAGGCTTGCTGCAACGTGTTCGCGTCGGCCAAAACTTCGACAGCCGCGGCTTTGTCTTCGACCGCAACGTCTTTTTCGGTGGCCTGCATGACGACCTGCACCATGGCTTCGCCAACCACGTCCTGCAGCGCAACCGGCCCGATGATGGCGTCAGTGTTGCTACGCTGGGCCAGACTCAGGAGACCATCTGACAGGGCTTTCAGGCGTTTGATGTCTTCAGTATTTTGAGCGATCACCTCGCGCGACTCGGCTAGTGACAGTTTCGGTCGGCGCAGCGCGACTTCATTACTGGCCTGAATGGCAGTCAGTGGCGTACGAAGCTCATGAGCCGCATCACTGACGAACTGGGTCTGGGCTTCCATTGCCTCCTCGATCGGCGCCAAGGTCCGGCGCGCCAAGACATAACTCACATAGCTCCCCACTACCAAGGCGCCGATGTTCAGTGCGATCAGTTTGGTCAAAAGTGCCTTGCGCCCTTCCGTAATACGCTGTTGCAAAAAGTCATCTACATCCTTTGACTGTCCACTATCGTCCGCCCCTTTAGCAGCCGGCATACTGACCTGCCCGGCGGTCGGATCGACAGTTGTCGAGTGGTGGAATAACGAGTCCGGCGGCAACTGGCGCCCCAGCTCATGCGATGAGGTGCGGTAGAACACTACACTGAAACCAAGACTCATCAGCATTATGATCAGCAGATAGGTTTCCGCCAGCCGCCAGGTCGGTGTCCGCTTGAGTTTCATGTCCCTATCCTGTAGCCGAAGCCGCGGACGGTCTGGATCAGCGCCGGTTTGGATTTGAACGGCTTATCGATCTTGGCCCGCAGGTAGGCGATAAACACCTCGACGGTGTTCGGCAAGATATCGGCGTCAAAATCCCAGACATGGGCCATGATGTTGTTCTTGCTGAGTACCTTGTCTTGGTTACGCAGCATGTACTCCAACAGCGCGTATTCTTTGGTTGACAGTGAAATCGCCGTCTTGCCGCGCTTGATTTCCTTGGTGTTTGGGTTGAGCGTCAGGTCAGCCGCACTCAGAACTTCGCCAGTTGTGTCATGAGGCCGACGCAGCAATGCCCGCACCCGGGCCAGCAGAACCTCAAATGAAAACGGTTTTGGCAGGTAGTCGTCAGCGCCGGTGTCGAGCCCGCGCACCACGTCGCGGCTCTGGTCCTTAGCCGTAAGCATCAGGATGGGCGTATGGATTCCGTCAGCCCGCAGCTTTTTGCAAACCTCATAGCCGTTCATACTCGGCAGCATGACGTCGAGCAGGATCAGGTCGTATTCGTCCTCGCGGGCGCTATTGTAGCCGTCCTCACCGTCGTAGGCAACGTCGACGGCATAGGATTCCTGTTCCAACCCCTCTTTGACGGCTTGGGCGATCCGGTGTTCATCTTCGATAACTAATATTCGCATGTCCCTAGTCTACCCGCCCACTGCTGAAAATTTCCTTAAAATGCTTACCACAAAAATGATCCCCGGGAAATCGGGGATCATTTTTGCGGAGTATACGTGCTAGTCAACACTTTTGACGTCTGCATCCGAAATTGCCTGTTGGAGCTTCTCGGCCTGCTTGTCGTCCAGGTCTTTCATCAAATCAGGATCTTGCTGGTTTCCCATATGCTTGCCTCCTTTGATTGGTTACCGCCCTATTTTAAGAGGTCTGCATGGAGTGCGCAGTAACATTTTCCACTTGCGGCAACAGCCAGTCGAGGATGGTCAGCAACTCGTCAGTCGAACGGGCATCCATCAGCTCTTCGCGCATTTCTTTGGCGCCATCGAAGCCATTGACGTAGATCTTGCAGAACTTGTTGAGGGTTGGAATTGCCCGCTCGCCTTCCTTCCACGTCTCAGCGAAAAGCTGTACCTGCTTGCGGTACAGCTGCAAACGAGCAGTCGGCGTCATGGTTTCCCAAGGGCCATTTTCAGCAAACAGATACGGGTCATGGAAGATGCCGCGGCCAACCATATAGCCGTCCAGGCCGTGTTTTTCGGCCAGTTCCCTGCCCTGCTCTGCGCTCATCACATCGCCGTTACCGACCAGCAGGGTACGCGCATTCAGCTGGTCGCGCAGCTCGCGGACGTGCTGGATGGCATCCCAGTCCGCTGGTACCTTACTCATCTGGGCCCGTGTGCGGCCATGAATCGTCAGCATATCCAGATCAAATCCCAGCAAAAACTCATGCCAGGTATAGTCGACGCTGCCGAAACCAAGGCGCGTCTTAACGCTGACTGGAATCCGGCCGGCCGCACCCTTCTGAGTGGCTTTGATAATCGCTTCGGCCAGCGGCCGGTCATTGATCAGCGCGCTACAGGTGCCATTACGGACGACGTTCTTGTCCGGGCAACCCATATTGATGTCGATGCCGGCGTACCCCTGCTCTGCCAGCTCACGTGCCACGGCCTCGAAGTTGTCGGGGTTCTTGCCCCAGATCTGGGCGATCAATGGCGTTTCCTTATCGGTAAACTGCAGTCGCTTCAGCAGCTTCGGCCGGCCCGGGCTCATCAGTCCGTCAACATTGACAAACTCCGTAAAAAACAGATCCGGCGGCGCCGTATCGGCAATAATCTGCCGGAATACGGTGTCGGTCACATCGTCCATTGGCGCCAACACACTAAAAGGTCGCGGCAGATCAGAGAAAGCTTGCGTATCGGCCATTACGCGGTATCAGTGTTCCCTGTATCGTGGGCCTGTTCAGCAGCCCGCTCTTCTTCGGCCCGTACAACGCGCAAGTGGGTACGGTCGTGTTCATCAAGTGCTTCCAGCGCGTCGGCTTCTTCGGCTTTAGCGAACATTTCGGCAACATACGCATCGCCGTAAACGTCGGCTGACGGGAGACCGTTCTTCTGCAACAAGGCATCACGGCGAATATCGTCATCACCTGCCTTACGTTCAATGGCGCCGATCTGGACGTCCGCCAACACAGCTTTCATCAGGGCATGGCCAGGACCACTGTAGTTTGCTGCCGCCCGCTCTTCTGGACTAGCGACGTGGATGCCATTGATCTGATTGAGTAAATCGACCGATTCGGTGCGCACTTCGTCTGCAGGACGTCCGGCGTTTCGTGATACAGGAAGTGGCTTCTTGGTCGAAAACCTGCGGATTGGAGGATTTGTACCGCCAGTTTCCTTGGTGCCACCACCGAGGTCAGCGTAGGCGGCGCTGGTCTGGCTTTCTGGAACCGTGCCGGCCAAAGGCTTCAAAGGTCCTCCGGTGGCCGCATTAATTCGGACCGTTTCAATGGTCCTATCAACCACTGCCTCTTCGCCGAAGAGGGCGGTCTGTGCAGGATTGAAGTCAGGTGATTTGGCCATAACAGCATTTATTATATCACGCTTATGCAAGTTTTACAAGGGTGAAAGTGGTTATGCTATTCCCAGCGGAAGGAACGAAACGCGATAGCGTAAATGATCACCATCCAGGCCAGCATCAGACCAAGCTGCGGGCCGATGTCTACCAAGTGCTTACCTTCGGTGGTCAGCAGTCGCAAGCCGTCAATTACAGGGGTCAAAGGCAAGAAAGTTGTCACATGTTGCAGCCAGACTGGCATCTCAAAGCGCGGGAAGAACGTGCCCGACAGGAACAGCATCGGGAAGACGATGATGTTGCTCAGAGGGGCCGCCTGGCGCTCGTTTTTGGCCCAGCCACCGATGGCCAGCCCGATACCCAGGATGGTGAAGATGCTTAAGACCGTGAACAGGATGATCTCCAGGTAGTTGCCTGCGACTTTGAGGTGGAAGACGGCGATGGCGACCAGGAATTGGATGGCGATCGAGACGACGCCGGTGATGGCCTGACTGAACATCGTGGCCATGAAGTACTGCCAAACGCGGATCGGCGTGGTGTGCAGGCGGCGCAGGATGCCCTGCTTTTTGAGCTCCGGAAAGACGTTGATGGGGCCGAAGATGCCTATACCGATGATCGAAAAACCGAGCAGGCCTGAGAAGGTGTAATCGAATGGTGACAACTGGTGGTCATTGAGGGCTTCACCCCTGACAGCCAACGGTGGCGTGCCGACGAGTTTGGTGTTGACGCCATTCAGTGTACCGCTGAGGACGCTCTGGAGCGTCTGGCCAGTGCCGCTGCTGCTCTGCGAGTACACCAGGCGGATATTGCCGGTCGGATAGCCTTTGGCCTGGTCTGGAGCGCCGAAGCCAGCCGGCAGGATGATGATACCGTCGACCTGGCTCTTACCCAGCTTGTCTTTGGCCTCAGCATAGGTGGTGGCTTCCTTGTCGACTTTGAATACTTTGCCCTGCTGTAGCTGATCGGCAAAGCTGCGCGCGAAGGTCGTATCGGACTGATTGATGAGCGCGACATTGAATTTCGGGGCGCCGCTACCGCTATTGATAGTGCCGAACACGAAGAGGAAAATCAGAGGGAAGATGATGCCAAAAAACAGGGCCAGTTTGTCACGGAAGAAGCGGCGGGTGCTGAGTTTGGTGAATACGACGACGGTGCGAAGCTGTTGCTGGATGGTCATGTTAGTCCCTCAGGCCTTTGCCGGTTAGATCGATGAAGACGTCGTCCAGGTTGGCCTGTTCGACTTGCTGGGTTTTGGTGAAGCCGCGCTTCAATAGCTGTTTGATCAGGTTTTTGGGCGTGTCCAGGGCGATAATTTTGCCCTTGTCCATGATGGCGACACGGTCACAGAGCAGCTCTGCTTCGTCCAGATAGTGCGTTGTCAAAATAACTGTCACGCCTTTGTCACGAACTTCGCGGATCAGGTCCCAGAGGTTACGCCGGGCCTGGGGGTCGAGGCCGGTAGTGGGCTCATCGAGGAAAAAAACTTTGGGGTTGTGGACCAGGGCAGCGGCAATGCTCAGGCGTTGCCGCTGGCCGCCACTAAGCTGCATGGCGAACGTGTCAACCCGCGCGAGTTCCTGGACGTCATCCAGGAACTCGCGCGGGTTGACACGTTCGCCATACGCAGCAGCGAACATTTCGATGATTTCTGATAATTTCTGCTTGTCCTGGAAAGCCGGGCTTTGCGGCTGGACGCCGATGATTTGCTTAATGTCGTTGGGTCGGGTGGCGACGTCGATGCCATCGACCGTGATGGTGCCGCCGTCGATCGGGCGCATGGTTTCGATCATCTCGAGGGTAGTGGTTTTGCCGGCGCCGTTAGGTCCGAGGATACCGAATATCTCGCCCTTTTTAACTTCGAAGGAGATGCCGTCGACAGCTGGTTTGTCGTCATATATTTTACGAAGGTCGGATACTTTGAGGATTGCAGTCATACCCTCACTATATACCAAAAACTCCCGAGCCGAGGCCGGGAGTTTTTGCGTAGTCGGTTGTAAGACTAGCCGCGCTTGACTGTGAGGAAGCCGTTGCGTGGGTTTTCATTGACTGAGAAACCAGCTGGCAGCTCGGTGCCTTCTGGACGCTCATCCTTGCTGAAGTAGTAGATGCGCTGGACTTTCCCGCCGCGCAGAGTTACTTCCTTTGAGTTTAAGTAGTAGGTTACACCCTTTGAGTTCGTGTGACTGTATGCTGCCATTGCTGACTCCCTCTCTTATCACTTACTTGGTACCCCTAACATACTCTGGTGGCTTTTTATTTGTCAACCCTGTTAGCCGAATTTTGACCGAAGTAAGCGCAATTGGCGGTCATTTGTTCTTATATACAGTTTTTTTGAAATTCATTACTGTGGATAGCTCTGTTATTTCGCTTGCGCTTAGTCTACTGCTGTATTACACTTACGTGGTAACCATAAAAAGTTTAAAGAGGTGGAGTTAGAGAAATTATGGATTTTTCAAACCGCAATGCACAAGCACAACCAGCAGCCGCTGGTCACGCCGCACCAGCTAGCGCTGGCGTCGGTGGTAGCAAACGGGCCAACAAGCCCGACACTGATAAAGTAGCGCGCATCGTTCAAGCAGCTGTTGCCTTCCTGGTAGCAATCCTGCTCGTTTTCGTTGCCCTGACCGTCTACAGCAGCACTAAGAACAGCGAAGAAGGTTTCGTCGACAGCAGCAAGCTGCAGGCCGTATTCCTGAACACTGGCCAGGTCTACTTCGGTAAGATCAGCAGCCTGAACAACAAGTACTTCGTCGTTAAAGACATTTACTACCTTCAGACTTCCAGCAACGGTTCCAGCACTGCCGCTTCAGCCAGCAACACCAGCGTTTCGCTCGTCAAGCTCGGTTGTGAGCTGCACGAACCATATGACCAAATGGTCATCAACGCCGACCAGGTTACCTTCTGGGAAAACCTGCAAGACAATGGCCAGGTTGCCAAGGCAGTCGCCACCTTCCAGAAGCAGAACCCAAGTGGCCAGAAGTGTAGCGACCAGAGCGCCAGCAGTGGCACTAGCGCCAGCAGCGTTCAGAACGCCGGCACTAGCAACACTCCTGCTGCTACCAACCCTACCGCTAAGCCCTAATCATCTTAGCTAGTACTGAAAGACCCTCTCCGGAGGGTCTTTTTTTATGTTTACTTAGCTAACCGTTTGCGCACGAATGAGATCACACAGACAGCTGCGCTGATTGCCGCCAGGACGAGGCTCCAGCCAGCCAGGTCTGGTGACCAGCGCGGTGACACGAAATCGAATTTGTAAAGAGCGTCGGGGATTGGCGCAATGTCATGCTTCTGGTTGTGGCTGGTCAGGTAATCGGTCACGCAGCCGAGGCGGGTGGCGCCGTAAAAGCCGGTGGGGTTTTGGGCTTCGCAGTACTTCTGGGCTTCGGTGTAGAGGCTGGAATTGGTTTTGGCGAGTTCGTCGGATTCGGCCTGGATCAGCCGGTCATACGTGTACTTGAGCTGGATGGGGGGATAGACGCCGCTCTTGCCACCACTCAGGTCGGTGTTCATGTGACTGGTCACGTAGCGCTGCAGCGTACCAAGCGCGCCCTGGACGTCGCCGTTGTCCTTGTCGGCGGTGTAGACGGCGTCGCGCAGCTTGACCATATGCTCATTGTTGGCGCGCAGCGCAAAAACACTAACGAACACCAGTACCAGGGTAATGATCATAAAATAACTTGGTTCGGCGTAACGCTTATTCACTCTGTGTATATTATAGTAGATACATGCATATCTACATCTCCGGTATTGGGGGCGCCGGCGTCGGGCCGCTGGCCCAGATCGCCAAAGAAGCTGGCTACAGTGTGTCAGGCTCCGATAAACAGGACTCGCAGTACCTGGAATATCTCCGCAAACATGGAATCACCAATATCCACATTGGACAGACACGCGAAGCAATCGCCGCAGTCCACGAAGCCGAGCCGATCGACTGGTTCGTCTACTCCTCCGCCCTGCCCCTCGAAAATCCGAACGCGCCCGAACTACAATTTTGTGCCGAGCAAAACATCCGCATCAGCAAGCGCGACGAGCTATTGAACCAGATTCTGGAAGACACCGGGCTGAAAATGATTGCCGTCGCCGGTACCCACGGCAAGACCACTACTACCGCCCTGACTGTCTGGCTATTCAAGCAGTTGGGGACGCCGATCAGTTACCTGCTGCCCGCTAAAACATCATTCGCCGATATGGGCGAATACGACGGCCAAAGTGAGTATTTCGTCTACGAAGCCGACGAGTTCGACCGCAATTTCCTGGCCTACCAGCCGGCCATCAGCTTGATCACCGGCGTCTCTTGGGATCACCACGAGATTTTCCCGACCCGCGAAGACTACCAGGAAGCCTTCTGTGAATTCATCGACCAGCCCCGCCACACCTATGTCTGGCAGGAGGATGCCGATTACCTGGGTCTGGAAGACGTCGCCGGTGTCACGGTGCTCGATAGCGCCGCCCTGGCCGACAAAACCAGCCTGCTGGGCCTCTATAACCGTCTCGACGCCGCCCTGGCCGTCCAGGCCGTGCACCAGGCCACTGGCAACCCCCTAGCTGAGCTGTTCGACATTGCCAGCCGCTTCCCTGGGCTGTCGCGCCGCATGGAACAAATCATTCCTGGCCTGTACTCAGACTATGCCCACACGCCTGAAAAGATTCGCGGGGCCATGAGCGTCGCGCTGGAAATGTGCGCCGACAGCGGCCAGCAACTGGTCGTCGTCTATGAACCGCTGACCAACCGCCGCCAGCTGCACATGCTAAATGATTACAAAGACTGCTTTGCCGGGGCCGAGCACGTCTATTGGATACCGAGCTACCTGGCCCGCGAGGATCCGGCCGATCGCATCGTACCGCCAGATGAATTGATCTCACACCTCGACGAGCCGTCAATTGCTACCCCGATGTTGCGCAACTCTGAGCTTCGCAAGACAATACAGAAGCACCTCGACGCCGGCGACATGGTCGTGGGCATGGCCGGTGGCGGCGGCAACAGCCTGGACGACTGGCTACGCCAGGGATTCGTCGCTTAGCGGTTGTCGCCGGAGCCGCCGAGCACGCCGCGGTCTTTGCGACTGGCTAATTTGTCGAGGTTTTGCTGAGCGATCTCGTCAAATGGTACGCCGAGCTGGTGCGCAAAAACTGCCACATACCAAAGGACGTCACCGAGCTCTTTAGCCAGTTCGAGACGGTCTTCCTCGCTGACGACGCTATCTTTGTCGCGGATGATTTTCTTGAGTTTTTCGGCGACCTCGCCGGCTTCACCCGTCAGACCGAGGACCCAGTGCAATAGGTCCTTGAAGTCATCACCGGTACTCAGGACAGTGGTTAAGGCTTGTTTTTGGTAATCGTCGAATGTCATAAGTCTATTTTAACAGCCCCTTGGCGGATGACTTCGACGGCGTCATCGACGATACGGATGATGGTCGAGGGTTGGTGATCGGACAGGTCGCCAACGTCGATGTAAAAGTCAACGCCGCCGTTGAAGTAGTCGCGGGCCTGCTGGACGGTCACCGCGGTAGGCTGGCCTGGATGGTTAGCGCTGCTGGTCAGCAAAGGACCGGTGGCTTCGAGCATAGTGCGGATGTCGACGGATTCAGGGATGCGCACGGCCAGGCTTTGTTTGCCCTGGTGCAGGTATTCGAGCGCGGGGTCGGCGCATGGGATAATGACCGAGACAGCGCCGGGCCAGAACTGGCTGACGGCGGTCAGGTAGCGACGCTTGAGACCAAGCGATTCGAGCTGGTCGATGGAAGCGGCGATCAGCGTGCCGGGCTTGTGCTCGCGGTGCTTGAGCGCATACAGGCGGGCAACGGCCTGCTGATCGCCGGCACGAGCCACAATGCCGTAGACGGTATCAGTCGGAATAACGCCGATGGCAGCGGCGGTTTGGAGTTGTTTTGAAACAGAGTCATAGACGCTCATAGCGCTGACAAGTATACCACTATTTTTGCTTCAGGAAGGCGACGGTGGCCAAGATTGCCAGCACGACGACGATCACAACCGTAGCAATGATTGCCAGTTTGGTGTCCGAGCTGACCTCCTTTGGCGGGCTTGGCGGAGCTGGTGCGGCGGGTGCGGCTTCGGTAGCGGCAGCGGCGGCTTCAGCGACTTCTTCGGGGGTTTGGTCGGGTGCAGTGGCTATGGCTGGCGCTTCGCCGGATGCAGCTGGAGCTGGGGCCGGCGGTGGGGTGACGTCGTTAATTGGCTTAGCCTCTGACGCGGGCGCTTCGGGAGCGGGTGTTGGTGTTGGTGAATCCATGTTGGTATTTTAGCATAAGCGATTAGAGCCTGTAGCCCTCGGGCGTCTGGCTGATGAGTTGCTCGCTCACCAGGTCTGCCAGCACAGCCAGTAGGCGTTCATCCGTGATCAGGAATTCCAGGCGCTCCAGACTGGCTTCTCCAGCCGTCAGCGCTTTCAGGATTTGGCCGCGCACCTGGCGCCGCGAGCCATGAAAGGCCGACTGTTTGATGTAGGCTTTGCTGCGCAGACTGGCGTTGCCGGCGGTTTTCTTGAGATAGCTGCCGTAATCCATCAGTGCCCAGTACCATTCGCGCGGGTTTTCGCGGTCTAATGTGTCGGTGACCAAGGCCAGGATTTCGGCGTCAGCCACGTCATCACGGTCAGCGAAGAAGTGGTGGATATAGATTGTCCGGATATTGGTTTCGATGAATACCACCGGCTGATTGAAGGCATAGGCCAAGATGGCACCGGCAGTGTTTTTGCCAATGCCAGGCAATTGCACTAAACCTTCGACCGTAGGAGTGAAAACATTATCAAAATCGCGTGAAACAATGCCTGCTGTCTGCCACAGAAACTTGGCCCGGCGGTTATAGCCCAGACCACTCCAAGCCTTTAGGACGTCGCCCAGGTCGGCTTGCGCCAGATCAGCCACCGTCGGAAACTGCTGCAAAAATGCCTCGTATTTGGGTATGACCCGGGATACTTGGGTCTGCTGCAACATCAACTCGCTGACCATGATGGCATACGGATCGAGACGGCCGTCGGCGGCTGGGCGGCGCCATGGCAGGTCGTGTCGGCCGTGCTCGTGGTAATAATCCCACACTGTCGTTATGAAATCAGTCTGCATCAGTTGTATTATAAGGGTGCTCCATGATTCAGTATATTCTCCGGGTTGCCAAACGTTTTGCCGTGTTGCTGCCCGGTCTCATTATCGCTTTTATCTCAGTCCGCAACATTTTCCCTTACTTCGACCGCCGGTTGCCGCTGGGCCTTGCCCTTCTAGTAACGTATATCATTGGTGCTTATGTACTCATTCCGGGCATCATCCGCGTAGTGCGGGCTGTGCGTCCGGCGCGGCACTTACCGCTGTACTGCGTAACGCCCGATGGCTTCGCCTCGGATCCGCTGAATGTCGGTCTGATCGGCACCCGCCGCCAGCTGATCACCGCCATGGAAAAGATCGGCTGGCACATGGCCGATCCACATACGCCGCGCTATCTGGTGCGCTTCGTGGCCAGTACACTGCTGAACATCCCCTATCTGAATGCTCCCGTGAGCAGCCTGTACCTGTTTGGGCGTAAGCAGGATCTGGCGTTTGAAAAGCCAATTACCGGTGATCTGGGTGCGCGGCACCACGTCCGATTTTGGGCGACGACCTTTGACCAGACCGACGACCTGACTTTCCGGCGGATTCACTGGCACCACCGGTCGCGGCACGTTCAGGGCGACAATCTGCTGTGGGTTGGCGCGGCGTCACTCGATAGTGGTATTAGCTTCGTGCGGCACAATTTCCAGGTGACACACATGATCGCGCCGGACACCGACGCCGAGCGCGAGCTAATCCTGAATGATCTCAAAAAAGCTAAGTTTATCAACAAGATTGATGGCGTCAAATTGGGTAATCCTTATCGACTGGTTAACCGCGTCTGGCGCGGCTATCTAAAAACCGATGGTCGGATGCGCGTCGGCAAACTGAAGATCTAGAAGCCGCCGCCGTAGCTGGCCGGTGCGGTGACTTTTTGGGCATAGTCACTGACTTTGACCGGTGAGCTCACCGAGGTAGCACCCGTGAATGGTGCGATGTACAGGCCGCTACCAGCGCGCGAGTAGAGCAAATATTTTTCAGTGTACCAGCCGTAGGCAGTGTATTCGCTACCGCTGCTGAGCGTCGTCGGGCTGCCGCCGTTTTTGTCGCCGAGCATCAGGTTCGGCTTGCCGACTTTAGTATCGGTCCAGAACGTTTTGTTGCCGTCCGGCGACAGCAGGTAGACAGGATAGGCATTGTTGAAGCTAGCTGCCGTGACATTGCTGTCGGGGTTGACGCTGCCGCCGTTGTAGCTATAGAACGTGGATTTGCCATCGCTGGTGTAAATACCGAAATCGATGGTTGCCGGCGCGACGTGGGCGGCCTGGAAGTTCGCCAGATTGGCGGCAGCGTAAGTCTGGAGGTCTTTCTTGCCGGAACCGCCGGCGCCAATGCTGCGGATGGCGTTATTCTGTGAGCTGAGGTCGAAGCTGGTGCCACCGACATTCCACTGCGCGTTGTAGACCACGGTCGTATCGATGATGAAGAAATTATTGAACGTCTGGTAGGCGAAGATTGAGCTGGTGCCGGTGGCCTGCGTCTGGTCGAGCTGGTTGAGCTGCTGCTGGTCGGCGTTGTATGACTTCAGGCTCTCGCGGCCGGTCTGGTATTGGGCCTGTCCGGTACGCACCACGTCATAGACGAAGTTGTGGCCACTCCAACCGATTGGTGTGTAACTAGCCGTCGACTGCTCGAACTGGGTGGTTTTGTCGCTGGTGGTGTCAATCAGATACAGACTGGTCTGGTTAGCGTCGCGCTTGGAACGGACAATGACGTAATGCCAGTCGCGCGAAGCGAAGACGCTGGTAGTGGCTGGGTCTTCGCTGCCGGTACCCGCCAAGATGACTTTGCGGTTGGCTCCGTCCAGATCAGTTTTGACAATGTCAAGTTTGCCGTCATCATTGGCTACGAAATACAGCGCGCCGCTCGGCACCATGGCAAAGCTATTGGCACTCACTTCCATGTCAGTGATCTGGACATCGACTGTTTGAGTATTGTAGCCGTCGGCACTGAGCGTCGCCTGCGCCGAAGCGGTTTTGGTCGGCAGTGCCAGGCTCAATTTGCCCTGCTTGTCACTGACCGAGGTGATACCGAGGACTTTGACGCTAACGCCGGCCAGCGGTTTTTTGGTCAACTTGTTAATGATGGTCAACGGTACCTGACGGCCGGTGGCAACCAGGTTTACTTTGACGGCGGGAGTACTGTCACCGAAGCCCAGGGATTCGACCTGGCTGTATACCTGATAATAGCCTTTTGAGATGCGCAGCGTGCCATTGCCGAGCGGCACAATCAGCTCGGCCTGACCGTTGGCATTAGTCTTGGTGCTGAGGTCATTGTAGGTAACGTTGGCGCCACTAACCGGATTGCCAGTTTTGCTGTCGGTGACGGTTACTACCAGGTCGCGTTTGATAACCAGGCTGGCCAGCTTGTAGCGGGTATACGGGACCGCAGCCAGCACCATCAGCAGCAGCGGAATGGCCAGCAGCAGCCATTTGCTGGTCAGGATTTTTTTGAGTTTCTCGCCACGCTTCGGCTTTTTGAACTTCGGCGCCGCTTCGCGGGTCCGGGCCCGGTCTTCGGCTTCCAGCAGATCATCGCCCTCTTTGGCGACGATGTCGGCCACGGCCGAATCGGTCGCAGCATCGGCGAAGGCTTCTTTGCGCGCCAGGCGGTCAACGGTCACGGCCGTTCCGGCGACAGCGGCGGGCGCACCACCAAGGCTGACCGTTTTGGGCGGTGAGGCGACGATCGGGCTGGGCGCCAGTGGTTTGGCCGGCGCGAGGGTCGGCTTCAGGGCCGGGGTTGGTTTCTTAATGTCGATTGGGGTACTGGGCGCAGTCAGTTTCGGCTTGATCGAAACCGTGACCGGGGTACTGGCCGTATCATCTTCTTTGCGTTTCAGTGCATCGACAGAGGTAAACAGGCTCTTGGACGCCGGGACGGCATCATCGAATTTCGGCAATGGCTTACCTGGAACGGTCGGCGCTGTTGAGGTTGCAGACGCAGGCACAGCCGGACCACCGCCAAGCGGGATTTTGGCCGGCTGGACACCCTGAAAAATATCAATCGGCTCGGCCAACCTCGGATTCATCATTTCTTCGACGTGTTTTTCAGCGGCCGCCTGTTCCGGTGTAGGCTCGGGGGTAACCGGTTTTTTATTACGCATATGGTTATAATTATACGCTACATCGGCCGGCAACGACGTAGATCGGCAATATCAACCGAGGCGCTGTAAAAGCGTCAATGCCAGAGCGTTGAGGCGCTTCTTTGGCACAATTGAGAGCATCATAGACTTTTCCTCGCAGTTTTTATTTTCTAAAAGCTTAGGCCTATTTTAGCGTAGGTCTAGCGAGCTGACAAGTAATCCGGATTCCGCTCTGCATGAATATTGCGCACGTGGTTGTGGCGTTCTTCGGCGCAGGTCCACGGCTCTTCTCCGCGGGCGGCTTCAACCTTTTGAGCAATTGCAAACTGCTCATCATAGCTATGGTCCATCGGATTGCCCGTCCCGCCAGCACCATGCCATGTCTGTAGGTCAAACTGGAAATAGCTGTAGTGGCCCTCATACACCTCGTAGCGATGATGGTCCGATTCACAGGTGACGATAATATTCCATTCCTCATCTGTTAAGGGCAGGTATTTGGCATGACTGTCATAGTGGAATTTCGCAACCGGCTGGAGGCGGGAGCGACTGGCAATATGAGGCCGAGTGCGCGGAATGTGGGTTGGAGTCGGGGCGACGTAGGTCGGGTGCGGTGGCCGAGGATCTTCATCAGCCAGGTTGAGTTCGGCGATCGGCGTCGGCAGACTGACGACAGCAGCCCGCACGCGGTCTTCGTGACTGTCATTACCAGTCTCATGCATGAGCGCCACTGCGCCTAGGGAAGCTGCCATGGCACCACCGATGATAAGAACGTTCATTTTATTTTCGGGGCCGCGTTGCATAGGCGCTCCTTCCATATGTTTAAAAGACCTCAAGAGGGCTTGAGGTTTACTAAAATCTCATCGAAGCTTACTGTTTGCTAGCGGCAGTTATGAGTGGTCGCCGTGTGGATAGCTAACCGTTTCAACTCGCGCTAGTAAGCAGTCTGTCGATTGACTGACTACTATAATGGATATGCTCCAGAGCTTGTGTAAGATTTCTAACACCACTTGTGGATTACAATAGGTGGTATGCCCAACTACCAAGTTGCCGCCGACCATTTGTCGTCTCACGACCCAGTTTTAGCAACGGTCATTGCCGCCAGTCCCCTGCCCGACTTTCAGCCGCACCAGGATTATTACGCCGCGCTGGTGAATTCGATCATCGGCCAGCAGCTGAGCGTCAAAGCCGCCGCCAGCATCAAACAGCGCTTCCGCGATCTGTTCGATGGCGAATTGCCGACTCCAGAGCAAATTATCAACACACCGCATGACGCATTGCGTGGCGTCGGTTTCAGCAACGCCAAAGCCAACTACGTCCGCGACCTGGCCGAGCACGTCCTCGATGGCCGGCTCAGCTTCGACCGCATCCCCGACCAATCCAACGACGAAATCATCGCCATGCTAACCGACGTCAAAGGCGTCGGCGAATGGACAGTCCACATGTTCCTGATGTTCTGCGTCGGCCGCCTGGACGTCTTGGCCACCGGCGACCTCGGCGTCCGCAATGCCATCCGCAACCTCTACGGTTTCGAAGACGCCCCTACCCCACAGCAAGTCACCGACCTGGCCGCCACCAACGGCTGGCACCCCTACGAAACAATTGCCTGCTGGTACCTCTGGCGCTCGCTCGACAACGCCCCTAGCTAATACAGCTTTTCGCCGCGCTCGAGCATGTCGAGGATTTGTTGCATCCGGCGCTCGCGCGTCTCCGCCTTTTTGGCATCTTGGAGCCGGTAATAGAACGCAAACTTAATCGACCGGCTCAGATTCTCATAAAATTTCTGCGCCTCGGGACTAAGCTGGGCCACGGCCGCCACAAAATCAGCCGGCATTGCAAATGCTTTTTGGCCGGCGTAGGCCTTATCCCAGCGGCCATCAGCCTTGGCAGCATCGATCTGCGCCTGCCCGGCGGGCTGCATCTTTCCATCTCTGATCAGTTGCTGAACAAGCTTCGTATTACGCGCCGACCAGACGCTTTTATTCCGGCGTGGCGTGAATTTCTGCAAATAATACACGTCATCCAACTTATGCGAAATCGCATCAATCCATCCATAACACAGCGCCACTTCGAGCGCCTGATCGTAATTGATCGTCTGTACAGCCGTGCCCTTTTTTGCGAACTTCAGCCACACACCATTTGTCTCTCCCGGATGTGCTTCAAGCCACTCCGCCCACTGCTCCGGCTCCTGAAATTCCAGAATCGGGAGCTCGTCAGCCATGATTTAGCGTTCGAATTTTTCGATGTGGTCGTTGAGGTCTTTGAGGAAGCGCTTGGCTTGCTCGAGAGTCATGGCAGTGCGGCTGACGACGTGTTGTTGGTTGCCGTCGAAGAGGTTTTGGGTGAAGTTCAGCACCAGTGATTGTTCGTTGGAGACTATCAGATAGCCGTCGGCAAAATAGACCGGCGTCTTGGAAGGGTCGATGCCGTAGCTGACATCGTGGCTGTGGTCATGTGTCTCGTCCATTATTTGTCCTCGACGATCTTCAGGTGGAGTTCGTCCAGTTGGTGCTGGTCCACGACGCTCGGGGAGCTCATCATGGCGTCGATGCCGGAGCCGTTCTTCGGGAAAGCGACTACTTCGCGGATGTTTGATTCGCCGAGCAGGACCATAAACAAACGGTCGAGACCGTAGGCACAGCCGGCGTGCGGTGGCGCGCCGTATTTGAAAGCGTTGATCATGGCACCGAAGCGGGCGTCGACATAGGCATTGTCGTAACCGAGGGCGTTGAAGACGGCGTAGAGGACTTCTGGGTTGTGGTTACGGACACCACCGGAACAGATCTCGTAACCGTTAGCGACCATGTCGTACTGGTCGGCGACGATGCTGAGTTTATCCTCGGCTTGCAGGGCTTCTAGGCCACCTTTTGGCATGCTGAAAGGGTTGTGACCGAAATCGATTTTCTTGGTCTTTTCGTCGAGTTCATAGAATGGGAAATCGACGATCCAGCAGAGTGCAATAACATTTGGATCGCGCAGTTCAAAATGATCGGCGAATTCGTTGCGGAGCCGTCCCAAAACTTTGTTGACGACATTTCGCTTGTCGGCGCCGAAGAAGACGGCATCGCCGTCAGCAGCACCGGTTTTGCTGGCGATGGCGGCCATTTCGGCTTCAGAGAGGAACTTGGCGATAGGTGATTTGACTTCCCCGCCCTCGTATGTCAGGTAAGCCAGACCGCCGGCTCCCTCGGACTTGGCGATTTCGGTAAAGGCATCGATCTGCGAGCGGCTGAGGCTGGCGCCGCCTTTGACGCAGATAGCTTTGACGGCACCGGCAGCAGCGATGGTGTTTTTGAAGACGCCAAACTCGGTGTCTTTGAGTTCGTCGGATAACTCTACGAGCTCCATGCCAAACCGTAAGTCGGGCTTGTCGGAACCGAAGCGTTCCATAGCTTCAGTGAACGGAATGCGTGGGATGTTTTCGGATAGCAGTTGCTTGCCAGCAAAGTCACTCACGAGCGATTTGATCAGAGGCTCCATGGTCGAGCGGACTTCTTCGCCGTCTTCCACGAAGGACATTTCGAGGTCAAGCTGGTAGAAGTCGCCGTACAGGCGGTCCGCACGCGGGTCTTCATCACGGAAACAGGTGGCGATCTGGTAATAGCGCGGCACGCCACCGACCATCAGCAGCTGCTTGAACTGCTGGGGGGCTTGCGGCAGGGCGTAGAACTGGCCGGCGTGGACGCGTGAAGGCACCAAAAAGTCGCGGGCGCCCTCTGGGCTGGAGTTAGCCAAAATCGGCGTGGTGACCTCTGTAAAATCGCGTTCCTGCATGTAATTGCGGATGTATTGGTAATACTCGGCGCGGCGCTTCAGTGTCGACTGCATTTTCGGACGGCGCAGGTCGAGATAGCGGTAGCGCAGGCGCAGGTCTTCGTTTGCCATGGCATCACCTGAAATCTGGATAGGCAGGGCTTCGGAGCGGTTCAGGATGGTCAGCTCACTGACGATGATTTCGACTTTGCCGGAATCAATGTTCGGGTTCACCAGCTCGGGCGCACGCTCGACGACCTGGCCTGTAGCGCTGATCACGAATTCATCGCGCAGTTGTTCGGCGGTCGCAAATGCTTCGGCCGTTTCCGGACGGATAACCAGCTGGGTGACACCGTGGTGGTCGCGGACATCAATGAAGATCAAACCGCCGTGATCACGGCGCGAGTTGACCCAGCCTTTGACAGTAATGGTTTCGCCGGCTTTGCTTCCGACTTCAGAACTCAGTATTCTCATCCCTGTTATTCTATCACTTCAGCGTCGAAATCGGCAGTCTTTTTGGCCCGACCGCTCCGGGGGTGGCGGGCGGCCACGGCCTGGAGGTTGGCATACTGGTCGAAATCTTCACCCGGAATGTGTCCAATCAGCTGCTCGAGGATGTTCTGAACGGTGATCACGCCGACGTATTCCTCAAAGCTATTAGTGACGACAAACAGTGGGTGATTAGTGATGAAAAAGGCGTGCAGCGCCTGGCTCAGGCTATCGCTTTCGTGCACGAAATACACCGTACGGTCCATGATGTCGCGCACCCGGCCCGAGGAGTGAATGCCTAGTTCATGCACCGCCAGCGTACCGACAATTTCGGCATTTGGGCTGTCCTGAACCAATACGTGGTCGAGGCCGGTTTGGTGTAATTCGTCGATCAGGATCGGTCCGACGGTTTCGTTAGCGTGGACGGTCCGCACGGTGCCGCGCGGCGTCAGCGCATCACGGACGGTTTTATCGGCAAAGGTCAGGACATGCTGGATGATGGCCAGTTCTTCGCTACTCAGGCGGCTATCGTGCTGGCTCTGTTGCTGGTTAATCAACTTCAGGACATCGTCGCGCTCGTACAGTTTGGTGTGGGGCTGCGCGGTGTAACGCTTGCCGACCAGATGCATAATCCGACTCAGTGTAGTGTGTAAATAGCTCAACAGCCAGGCCAGCAGCGGTGTCAAAAGCAACGTTAATTTGGTGCCGAACTTGGTCAGACGGCTGGCCGGCAGCCACGAAAACGCCATCCACAGCAGGAGCACCACCGTCAGCACGCTCAGCCAGACGGGTGCGATCCGGGCCAGCACGATGAAACCACCGGCACTTGGCAGAACAATCAGCAGCCACAGCAGTCCGCGCAGACTTTCGCCGTAGGCGACGGCTTCATACAACTTGGCGGCGAGCGGGTCATGACTGGCAGCGCGGCGTTTCAGTTCACGGGCTGGTACGTAAGAGTAGGTTTTGCGTAACACGACGGCGATCAGCGCTACTGCGAGCAGCCCGAGCGCAAGTACGAAATTGGTCATGCTTTTAGTGTATAGGGCAAATCGCGGTTTTAACAGTGATATGGGCTATAATACAAAGCACTAAGAGGGAGTTCCTATGTCTAAGCAGTTCGCCGCTATATTGGCCGTCATCATTCTTGCGTTCGGCGGCATCATATTAATTAGTAGCCACAAGTCTTCATCGTCGAGCAACAGCAAGACCAGCACCACAACCGCGACCAACCACGTCATGGGCAGCACATCGACCGGTGTGCGTCTAGTGGAATATGGTGATTTTGAGTGCCCGTACTGCGAGCAGTACTACCCAACCGTCAAAGCCGTCACCACTGAATTCAAAGACCAGATCGAATTCCAGTTCCGCAACTTCCCTCTCGTCAACGTCCACCAAAACGCCTTTGCCGGCGCCCGCGCCGCCGAAGCCGCAGCCCTGCAAGGCAAGTACTGGGAAATGCACGACGCGCTCTACGAGCCCAGCAACTGGCAGGTTTGGAGCACTTCTAATAATCCAACTGTGCAATTTAAGCAGTACGCCGCAATGCTTGGCCTCAATGCTGCCAAGTTTGCCAGCGATTTCGCCAGCACCAAAGTCAACGACACTGTTCGCGCCGACATGGACGAAGGCAACCGCCTGAATATCCAGGGCACACCAACCTTCTTCCTCGACGGCAAGCAGGTCACCGTCGCCAACGACCAGGCCGCCTTCGAAAAAGTCATCAAGGCTGAAATCGCAAAAAAAGCACCAACCGCAACCAGCTCAGCAACCACCCCCGCATCTACCGGCCCAGACTCCAGCACTAGCAGTGCCGCTACCGACACCGCGACCCCAACGACTACTCAATAGCTAGTACTCCAGGAACTCGAACCAGGACGGCCGGGCAACTTTTACCTCGACCCGTTCAATGGGCGTGCTAATAACCTTAATCGTAACTGACATTCCCTCACCTTTTTGTGTATTTTTGTCTCACGAGCTTAAGGCTCAGAAGTCACCCAAGTATACATATAGCGTTTATGCTTGTCAACGCTACGCCACAGACACGTACAACCAGTGGTGGTCGCTATAGCGTTGGACGCTGGGCAGCAGGCCGTGGGCCGGTTGCCGCTTCTGCATTGCCTCACGGATCACTCGCGAGGAGACCGCCGGCGCGTAGCTATCGAAGATTGTCGCTGCGAGCGGTTGTGGTTTCCAGTTGGCAATCATCGTCTTGAGCCCCTCGGTATCGTCACCAGATCGGACGCCAATAACCAGCTCCGAATCTTTCAAGAGTTGCGCGGCATGCGGCCACTGCGACACCGACGGTGCCACGTCCGATCCCATCAAGAACACCAGCTGGGCCTCCGGAAACTCTTTTTTGAGTTGCGGCAGCGTCCGCTGGACACTGAAATTCACATCCACTAGATCGAGCACGCCCAGCTGCGGGTGGGGCTGGATAACTTTGCGTAACATCGCCATCCGGTGTCCGAAATGCTCAACCGTCTCCTTCTCCCGCGGCCGCCGCTCCGGCATGAAATACACCATGTCGAGATCAGCCGCCTGCAAGGACTGCAGCGCAAAGGCCACATGCCCGGCATGCACCGGGTTAAATGTACCGGCATAAATACCGACCCGCGGTCGGCTCATCGTCTCTGTCATCACCTTCTATTATACGGTGCCGACGCTACTTATTCTTGGCTTGGATTTTGGTGTCGCAGAGTTTACAAATGCCGCACGGGCCGCACCATTTCTTGGGAGCCTTTTCTTCGGGCGGCGCCTGACAGACGACGCAGTGCATTTTTTTGTCGAACTTGTAGCCTTCTTCACGGTCACCGAATACTGACTTGAACACATCCTCCGGGCTGGCGTCCATAATTGCCTGCTCGCCCTGGAGGAAGGTCACGCCGCCGCAGCCCACCAGCATGCGACCCTTACTGACGAACTCACCAAAAGCCTGACTTTGTTCGAATGCCAGGCGGGCGTACTGACCGGGATCGCCGTGGAATTGATACGAACGTTGTTCAGGGATCATTGGACTTCGTTCCAGACGCTTCGATAGTGCCGCCCAGAAGCCGTAACGCTCGCGCTTCACCACCAGTTCCAGCTCATCACTGCGTAGCTCAAGGCCGGCAATCTCCTCTAAGCGCTGCAGGTAAAATCCGATCAGATCCTGATGCTGGCGTACCTGATTCCAAACATTTTCATTCATCTCAGCTTCACGCCGGCCGGCATAAAACCTCCCGCCGTGCTTCTTGACCAGCGTACCGTCATAGATGCGCGTGAGTATATCCAGATCAGCCTCAGGATCATGCACGAGTGCCGCTTCGACTGCCGCGAAGGCCTCCGGGTCGCTGCGATCAACCGTTTGTGATTCCAGCACGAGATTGCCGTCATCCGCAAAATAAGCCCGATAGATAAAACCCATTTGCCGGTCAGGTTTGAAGCCCAGCGACTGAATAAACTCCGTACCGTAACGGGCCGCTTCCTCGGCCGGATACGCCGAGCGCCAGACCAGTTGCTGGCCCGGCTGTAGCTGGCGCATCCGGTAGCCATAGACTAGATCGTCAGCCGCACGGTCAGCCAAAAACTGTTTACGCGGATCCTCCTCCGCTTCCCGGCGGGCAACTTCCAGTCCCGTGATGAGCGTACCGGTGTACGGCTGCCACTCACCCTGCTTGAAATAAACCAGTTCATCACCTTCCCGCCGCAGGACAAAACTAGTGCGCGACGCCCGGTCAATGCCTTCAGTGACATAGCTCAACTCTTCATCGCAGACGCGTTCCTGGGTTTCCGGCAACACTTCACCGAAATACTGCAAATCGTAGCGCAGCATATTGACGCTCGCCAGCACGTCAAAGCTGCGCAAATAGCTTTCCTGGGATGCCCGTGGGGCTTGTAGTGTTTCCATGTGCTCCTGCTCGAGAGTCTTGCTTAGAGGCTGTATCGGACTTTGACGCGCCCATTTTCATGCGTCATTTACCGTTGCGGCACAGTTCCCGAATTGCACGGGATTCCAACCTATGTTTTGTTAAGTGCTAGTAGTGTAGCACCGCGGCGAGACGCTACATATAGTAGTATTTACCGCAGCCGCTAGTTCATGGTGAACGAGGTCAGCGCGTTGTAAAACGGCGTATAATCAGCGCTGATCTGGTTGCTATTGAACGTAAATAAGAACTTGTGAGCGGTGGTGTCGGTTTTTGTTAGGCGCACGAAGTTGATGCCGTCGGTTGAGGCGGTGGCGATGACGTCACGGGTTGCCGTGGCGCGGTTACAGAGGAAGTTCACATTCTGCCACTTCGCAGGCACGCCTTGATAACCCGGCGCCGGATTTTCGTTCGGAGTGAAATTGATGCAGTTATCAGACACCTGCCCGCTAATCTCGACATGGTCGCCGCTGCCGCTGATCACCAGCACTTTATTCGGTGCAAAGTTCGTCGGCAAGTTGTCCTCAAAGATCTCGATCGACAGGTTGTCGGCTTTTTCGGTGGTGGCCCAGGTGAAACTCTTGTAGCCGTACTGCGGCGACGGCATCAGTTGCCAGGTGTTGGGGATATCGATCGCGAAGTCGCCCATGTTGTAATGCTTGGTTTTGCCGGCATAACTGAGCTTGGTGACATGCGGTTTGGACTGCACGATGACAGGCTTCTGATGCAGGGCGTGGAGGAATTGCCAGATAGCCACACCGACAATGACTAGAAACACAATCGTGAAGCCGAGCCAGAAGCGCGAGCGACGGCGATGCCGGAGTTTGCGGCGATTGGTGACCTGATACACTAGGCTTCCTGGCGTTGTTTGAGGCTGGACAGGCGCGGAATGAAGCTCTGGGCGGCACCATCGAGTCCGAGGACTTTGAGCGCACCGATTAGCACGTACAAGTCGTCCAGGCTGGCAGTCTTGATCTCGTCACCAAGCGATTCGAGCTGCGCCACAGCGTGCTCGACTTTTTCAACCAGCCACTTCTCTTCTGCCGGTGCCACGTCATTGGTCGTGATCTTGATGTCCTGCGTCTTAGCGACGACTTCCAGCGACCGGGCCGAGCGGTCACGCTTGCGCAGATGGCCGCGCTTGATCAGGTTACCGACGTGCAGCGCCACCGTCGCTACCGACGTATAATTCAGGCCGTTCATGATCTCGCGGTAGCTCGGGCTATAGCCGTGCTCATTGATAAAAGCCTCAATATAACTGAGGAGTTCGCGCTGTTTTTTGGTCGGCCGGACTGTCGGCATCGGGCTTGTTTGTTTTTCGTTCATAAACCCATTATGCCACAAACCGCTCAAGGTTAACTTTTTCTTTGTATTCAACGCCCAATTTTTTGGCAATATTTTTTGCCGTGTCTGATAGTACCGTAGAAGTTATTAACAGACATAAGACCTGCTCGTTTGGATGCTCCAGCCGGTACAGATATGTTGTACCGAATAGTTGAAATACGTGTCGTTCGTGAATGACTTTTGGCGCCGCCCAGTATTTGCATTGCACTATCACCGTCTCGTCGTTCCTGGTTGCTATCAAATCCCTGCCCAGATCATTCAGACGCAAATTCTCACCACTGTGTTCTACCGTCCAGTCATCGCCGGCATTGAAATACTGCTCAGCCACATAGCGCTCATACTCGTCACCAATACGTGCAATGCTACTGGTTTTGGCGCGGCGCAGTTTCTTCCTGGTAGTGAATTCATTGAATGCCAGATTGATCTGATCCTCGGTCCTTGGATCATTTTCTTCAAGCCAGGCAACGATAAACTTTAAGTAGCCTTTGCGTGCCAATCGATAGCGATGCCTGAACTTCACATTACTCCTTTATTCATTCACGACGGTGTCGACGGTCATCCAGTCACACACGTGCGGCGTGAGCTCGACCACGCGTTTATGAGCGTCTGAATCGGCGTGCGTGCCAAGCGCTTCAAGACTTGGAAAAATCCCATCCTGTAGTAAATGTGAGCGGCCGGCACGGAATGTTTCCGGGATATGCTTGGCAACTACCCAATTGGTGACACCAACTTCCCTTTGCAAATACTCGCCCATGTCATTGAGCCGACTTATGACATCTTCAATTTGAGCTTCCGTAGTTGATTCATAGAATGTGAATATAACGGTGTGTCGGATGCGCATTTTTACCTTTTCTGCTGATGAAACTTTTGAGTTGCAAGCGCCAGCCAGGCTACGGCATTAATTGAGATGGCGACCATAGAGAACCAAAGGTGCAGCGTCAGATATGTGAAAGCGAAAACTATTAACACGACGCCCGTTAGCAGGCTGGTACTGACGGCCGGTTTGTTCTTGCTAGTCAGAGATGGGATGAGGGCAATCGTGAAGACGATTGAGCCAGCTGCTAGGACGTAATCTTGCCAGTTATGCATTAGTTAATAGTATCAAATTGCTTTTGGTTTGCGCTGCTCCGGGAAGACCCAGTAGCGGTACCAGACGTAGGACCAGACGGTGAAAAAGCCTGAGGAGATGAAGAAGCCGAGGTAGGGCGAGATGCCGATGTGGTTGAGACCCCAGATGATGGCGTAGTCGAGGACGAAGCCGATAGTTTCGATGAAGATGTAGCGGCCGACATGCTGCATCTCGGACAGATGGTGGCCGCTGTCGGCAAAGGCCCAGTAGCGCTGGACGAAATAGTTGAGCGACCAGCCGATGAGGTCGGCCAGTACTTTGGACCACAACCAAACCCAGTGCAGACCAGAGTAACAAAGTGCGAAGACGCCGTAGCCGACCCAGAAATAGAGCGTGCCGCCAGCCATATACTTGGCGAACCGGACCAGGAAGCTACGCATGGTGCTTTTTGAGTTGTTTTTCGGTCATGGCGGGCTGGGCCATGGCGATACCGGCCAGGCCCCACCAGACGTAGGCTAGCGTGTCGTCCGCCCAAGCGTGCGCCAGCAGATTCACGACTGACAGGCCGATCAGCGCCGCAAACAGGCTCAGTGCCAACGGATCGGCGCGGCGCGTCCACAGTAGATAGCCGACGCCGACATTGATCAATATGAAGAGCCCGATGGCGACCCAACCGGCTTCCTGGCCGAGTTGTAGGTAGAAATCTTCAGCCAGACGAACGTGGCCATTGTCGTAGACGCTGGCTGGACCGGCCGTACCCGGGCCTTCACCAAATGGCTCGTGCCAGAGGTCTTTGACGCCTGACTCCAGTGCGGCGGCATGGCCGTGATTGGAGGTCGTTTTGACGGCTGAGTGTGACTCTGTGTGGAGAACTACATTTTGGAAACTGGCGCTGTCATGGAGCGCAAATGCTACGCCTATGAGCAGTACGAAGGCCACCCCGGTGAGAGCAAATAACTTCTGTGAAACGAGGTGCTTGAGGCGGATTGTAACGATTACGGCCATTGCCAGGAAAGCGCCGATCCAGGCCGAGCGCGAGAAGCTGCAGAATAGCGCGGCCAGCGCCAGCGGCAAAACGACAATGTGACTGCGATTGCGCTTCAGCGGCGTCAACACATAGACAGTCAGCAGACTGATCGGCAGGATGAGATAGGCACCGAGCGGATTAGCACCGCGTAGCGTCGAAGCCACACGGATGTAGTTATTATTGTGGTTAATCGTTTCGATAGGCGGGATGGTTTTGCCGTCGACGTAGCCGAAATGACTCAGGAAGTTATGCGGCAAAAAGAAGAACTGCAGGAGCGCAAAGCCGATGACACCAAAGGCTGGCCAGAGCAGTAGCCGCTGCCATTGCGCCGGCAGCTGCTTGGTGCGCACCGCGACCATCCAGGCGATCAGGAAAAACAGCAGGAAGCGGCTGTCGACCAGGTCACCATAGGCCAACGCTTTGTGCGTGACGCTGTGGTGAGCAAGTGCTATAAGGCTACGCACCAGTAGCCATGCCAGATAGGCGGCAATCAGCCATAGCAAGCGTCGGGTAAGGGTCTGGGTTCGGACTTTTATGTCCATCAGTAAAAGATACAGCGCGCCCACAGCGGCCACAGCCAGCAAAAACTCTTTCCAGAGGCGTAAAACGGTGTAGTGCCCGACCAGCGACGAACCCCACACCGTCAAAAAAGCATGAAACGGCATCAGGACGATGATGACACTGATCAGGCTGGCGAGCAGACTGATGATGAAGTACTTCAGTGCTGAGGCTTTCATAGGTGTTACAATTAGTATATAGGTTTCGCCTCATAATGAAGAACAACACATCGCTCGTCTACAATTTTTGGCTGGTTCTCGGCGACGCCCTGGCTATCATCGCTGCCTTCGTCGCAGCGTATATTTTGCGCGTAACCCTCAGTCACACCGTACTTAGCGCCCAGGTGCACGCTCGAGATTATGTCATTGCCCTAGTCAGCCTGCTACCGTTCTGGATTTTGATCTTCGCCCTGCTCGGCCTCTATAATTCACGGATTTATGACCGTCGTTTCAGCGAATTCGGCCGGCTACTGATCGGTTCATTTATCGGCATCCTCTTCGTCATCAGTTACAGCTACATTGCCAATGTCACCATCTTTCCAGCCCGGCTGGTGACCGTCTACGGCTTCGGCCTGGTATTTTTCTTCTCTCTGTTGTTTCGCACCATTGCCCGCGGCGTCCGGCGCGAGCTGTTCCGCTTCGGTACCGGCATCAATAACGTCCTGATCGTTGGTGACACAGCCATCAGCCACGAACTGATCACTTCCCTGTCTGATACCCGCGTCACCGGCTACCGCGTCGTCGGCCTGGTCGGCGGCATCAAGCACAAGAATTCCCGTCATGACGTGCCGACCTACCCCGATCTGCAAGCTGCCCTGAAAGCCCTCGGCGACACCTCGTTGCACACCATCGTCCAGACCGAACTCTACGCCGACGCCGAGCGCAACGACGAAGTTCTGAGCTACGCCCAGCAAAACCACATTGCCTACCGTTTCGTGCCCGGCAACAGCGAACTGTTTGTCGGCAACATCGAAGTTGATCTCTTTAGTTCCGTACCGGTGATCGCCGTGCACCAGACCGCGCTGATTGGCTGGGGCCGGGTCGTAAAGCGCCTGACCGATATCGGGCTCGGCGGTTTACTCCTGCTGCTGGCGTCGCCCGTAATGTTGATTGTCGCTGCCTTGCAAATGCTGACCGGCGCTGGCTCGGTGTTCTTCCGGCAAACTCGCCTGACCCGCTTCAACCGCGAATTCCGGGTCTACAAATTCCGGTCTCAATACGCTAAATATGATGGCACTACACCCGAAGAAGCCTTCGAGATGATGGGCAAGCCGGAGCTCGCCAAGCAGTACCGCACCAATGGCGATTTTCTGGAACACGACCCGCGCGTCACCCCACTCGGTGCCTTCCTGCGCCGCACTAGCCTCGACGAATTGCCACAGCTGATAAATGTCGTCCGCGGCGACATCAGCCTGGTCGGCCCACGGGCACTCATCCCACAGGAGCTCGACGTCTACTCCAAAAAGCACGCCATCCTGAGCGTCAAATCCGGTCTCACCGGTCTGGCCCAGGTTTCCGGTCGCCGCAACATTCCATTTGAAGAACGCCGCAAACTCGACCTGTACTATGTGCAGAACTGGAGTTTCTGGGGCGACCTGGTCATCCTGGCGCGCACTATTTCAATCGTTTTATTCCACAAGGGAGCCGTCTAATGCCCAAAAAAGATCTGAAAGTAGCCATCGTCTGTGACTGGCTGACTGGCATTGGCGGTGCCGAGCGCGTCGTGCTCGAGCTGCATAAACTCTATCCCGAAGCCCCGATCTACACCTCGCAGTACAACAAAAACGCCATCCCGTGGTTCGATGACGCCGACATCCGCACCACGGGCCTGCAGCGTTTACCAAAGCGACTGAAGAAGTTCCTGCCCCTGCTCCGCGCCTGGTCTTTCCGCCGCCTCGATTTGTCCGAATACGACCTGGTTATCAGCAGCAGCGGCGCCGAAGCCAAAGGCGTCCACACCGGTCCGAACACCACGCATATCTGTTACTGCCACTCACCGACCCACTATTATTGGATCCGCCCAGACGAGTACCTGGCCCGCCCCGGCTTCCCGCGCGGCTTCAACTGGCTAGCTCGTCTCGGCCTGAAGCTACTGATGGAAACGCTGAAACGCTGGGACCTGCAGGCTGCCAAACAACCCGATTTTATCATCGCTAACTCAACCCACACCCAGGCGATGATCAAGAAGTATTACAAGCGCGACAGCACCGTCATCTTCCCGCCGGTTGAACTCGACCGTTTCAAACTACCTGCCGCGAGCAAACAGCCGCTGCGCCACGGTTTCGTCGTCGCCGGACGCCAGACGCCGTACAAGCGCATTGACCTGGCCATCGAGGCCTGCAACGAGCTCAAAGTACCGCTGATCGTCATCGGCGACGGCCCCGAGCACCGCCGCCTTGAGAAACTGGCTGACAGAAATGTCACCTTCCTGACCAACGTCGGCGACCACGAGATTGGCGCCCACTTCCAGTCCGCCCTCGGTTACATCTTCCCTGGCGTTGATGACTTCGGTATCGTCGCCGTCGAAGCCATGGCCGCCGGCACCCCCGTCATCGCCTACCGCAAAGGCGGCGCCCTCGACTACGTCGTCGACGGCAAAACCGGCCTGTTCTTCGACAAGCAGGACGTCAAAAGCTTGACCAAAATCCTTGAAGCAGCCCTTGCCAAGAACTTCAAATACGACGCGATCGCTGAGCATGCCGAACAGTTCTCCGCCCAATCATTTGCGCGGAACATAAAAGCGTACGTGACCGAAAAGACCAAACCTACAGCGTAGCCCACAGGCGCTCAAATAGGAGTCGTTGCATAGCCGCCGTGCCAGCGTCCTCAATGACGACACCATACGGCGTGTTGTCCTCGGAAATTGATATCACTGCGAATTTATCACCGTAAATCAGTGTGTAGCTTGAGGCATAGGCCTGGTCGGTTTCGGGCATCCATTTGCGCTCCGATGCCGGCGCTGGATCACCACCTTCACCGAGCGCGATGACTTTCACCGAGATGTTTTCAGCTATCCGCTGATCAGTAAATTTAGGAAATTGTCGGTATATATACTGCCGAAGCGGCCGCGACGAATAGACGTAATACTGCGCCTCAGGCAGCTGGCTGCAGGTCTGCAAGACATCACGTAAAATGGTCACGATACCTTCATCATCTTCATAGTATTTTACGAGTGGACGTCCGGCAGGCTGTGCTTTGCGCGCCAACAACTCTGGAATCAGTTTTTGCGCTTGTTGCTGATTGGTCCACAGCGCTTTTCGTTTATCGCGGATCAAATCGAAAATCTTTTCCGGCGATTCAGCCGTGTAATATTCGCGCTCACCGACACGCCGCGTAGTCACTAAACCAGCTCGCACCAGTTGTTTCAAAGCATCATATGTTGTCCCGCGATTTATGCCACTAAAGGCCGCTACTTTGCGAATCGAAACGCTCTCGAGATTGAGTAGAGCCCAATAGGTTTCGGCTTCTGTAGTTGTATAGCCCATATCCAGTAGGAGCTGTTGGACGGTGACTTTATTGCGATCCATATCCGTCCATTAAGACAGCCTTGTTAAATTTGTCAATTTTTTGTTGCCAATTTGGTTGCCATAATCGGTTACTAGCATTAGCATGGTGAAATCGCATGACAATGACAATCGAACACACAGCGGCACCTGCCGTACCAGCCGATATTATCGAAAGCTTTGCACTCCCCGACGCCCTGCCAGAGCAATTGAGCGGCGGGCTGGTCAACCAGACATATCGGATTGGAGACTTCATACTCCAGCGGCTTGGGCACACCACTGATCACCGTAGTGTCAACGACGGCGTGGCTGTCATGCAGTATATGACAGCGCGCGGCTGGCAGGTCCCATGTCCGCTGGCTGGCTCCAATGGCGAATACGCCCAAGCCGACACTGCCGGTAATCTCTGGCGGGCCAGCAGCTTCGTCGAATCCGATAATGTCGTGCCTGATTATTTAGACCAGTCGGGGCTGTATCGTTCTGGCCAACTATTAGGGCGATGGCACCGTGACCTTGCAAATTCTAATATCGAACTGCAGGCAGCAACTGACAATGTCCACGATACCGCGATGCATGCCGGGCGATTAGCCTGCCTCTACGCAGATCTCCCGGACGACACCACGAAGCGAGCCGCCGACACATTGTTGTCCCGCTACGACAGCTTGCCATCGCTTCCTGATACGCCCCAGCAGCTAATTCATGGTGACCCGAAACTCGCCAATATGCTATTCCAGGACAGCCAGCCATTCACCCTGATCGATTACGACACGCTAATGCATGGCTCGCCGTGGCTTGATGTCGGCGACATGCTGCGCTCCATTGCCAGTTGCGACATTCGGGCCGGCCAGAACACTGAGCTTGGGCGTCTGCACACTGCCCTTCAGGGCTACACCGAGACCGTCGAAAATGCATCAGACCGCGATATCTTACAGACAACCGGCTTGGCTGCCACCAAAATAATTGCTACTGAGTTGGCCATCCGCTACCTGAACGACATTGTCACTGAAGATTACTTCAGTTGGGACAGCAGCCGGGCAGGCTCGCGCCAGGAACACCACATGGGTCGGATCGCAGTTCATCTACAGATTACAGACGCAATACAGATTTAGGAGGGTATATGTGCGGAATTGTTGGTTACATTGGTAAGCGTGAAGCGGCACCGATCATTTTGGATGGTCTCAGCTCACTTGAATACCGGGGCTATGATTCGGCCGGCTTAGCTGCCGTCCAGAACGGCACCGGCCAATTAATTAAGCGTGCCGGGCGCGTACAAGGTTTGATTGACGCCGTCAAAGAAGCCAAGGTCAGTGCCCCGCTGGCGATCGGCCACACCCGCTGGGCAACGCACGGCGCTCCGACTTCTGGCAATGCGCACCCCCACACCAATGCCGACGAATCGATTTTCGTCGTCCACAACGGCATCATCGAAAACCATGCTGAGCTACGCCAAAAACTCCAGGCCAAAGGTTATGAATTCCATACAGAAACTGACACCGAAGTCATTCCCCACCTCATTGATTACTACCTTAAAACCGAATCAAGTTTCGAGGCCGCGTTCAAGCGCACGCTGCGTGACTGTCGTGGAGCTTACGCCATTGCCGCCGTCACGACTACTGAACCTGATACGTTATACGCGGCACGCCTGTCGAGCCCGTTAGTTATCGGCGTCGGTACCCACGAGCACATCCTCGCCTCTGATCCGTCGGCCATCATGACCCACACCAAAAAAGTCATCTATCTCGATGATTACGATGTCGCCGTCATTACGCGCGACAATGTCGAAGTGCATAACCTGCAAAAAGGCCGTCCGGCCAACCACAAAGCCGAGCTGCTTGATTTTGACGCCGCCGAAGCCCAGCTCGGCGACTACCCAAACTTCATGCTCAAAGAGATTTATGAAGCGCCAGCCACCATCCGCTCGGCGACACTGGGCCGCGTCCTGGCCGACCAGGGCATCATCAAACTCGGTGGGCTCGACAATGTTGCCCAGCAGCTCAAATACATTGACCGTATCGTGATCGCCGCCTGTGGCACTGCTTCTTACGCCGGCTTGCTGGGCGAGTATTACCTCGAGGCACTGGCCGGCATCCCCGCTGAAGTACAGCAAGCTTCAGAATTCATTTACCGCGACGAGCCATTCTCACGCTCTACAGCCCTGCTGGCAATTTCGCAGTCAGGTGAAACAGCCGACACGCTCAGCGCTCTCAAAAAAGTGAGTGATTATGGCGTCTTGAAGCTCGGTGTCGTCAACGCCGTCGGCAGCAGCATTGCCCGCGCCACCGACGCCGGTGTCTATTGCCACGCCGGACCGGAGCAAGCCGTAGCCAGCACCAAAGCCTTCATCGCCCAGGTAACCGTCCTGCTAGAAATCGCCCTTTATCTCAGCGACGGACGCACCCCACTCTATAAACCGCTCCTCAAGGAACTTGACGCCCTACCGGCCAAAGCCCAAGCCGTGCTGGAGCAAGCCGAAACGATCAAAAAGATTGCCCTCAAATACAAAGACGCCCGCGATTTCCTGTTTATCGGCCGCGGCTACAATTACCCGCTAGCCCTCGAGGGCGCCCTGAAACTCAAGGAAATCTCCTATATTCACGCGGAGGGCTACGCATCCGGCGAAATGAAGCACGGCCCACTCGCAATGATCGACGAACACTTCCCGACTTTCGCCATCGCCACCGACTCGCCGCTGCTCGAAAAAGCCTTGTCCAACATGCAGGAAATCAAGGCCCGTGGCGGCCCGGTCGTCGCCATCGCAACTGAAGGCAACAAGGAAGTCGCCAAGCTCGCCGATGACGTCATCTACATACCGTCCAGTCCCGAGCAAACGGCGCCGATACTCAGCGCAATCGTTATGCAGCTCTTCGCCTACTACATCACCGAAGCCCGCGGCTACGACGTAGACCGTCCGCGCAACCTGGCAAAATCTGTTACAGTTGAATAAACAAGGAGGCGTAATGACTGATTTGACCGCTATTTTTAAGGCCTACGATATTCGCGGCCGCGTTGGCACTGAACTGACACCTGAAGTGACTGAACTGGTTGGCCAAGCATTTGCCGATTGGCTTCCGGAAGCCGGTGTCGTAGCAGTTGGTCGTGATATGCGCCCTGACTCCAAGGATTTAGCCGATGGCATTATCCGTGGCTTGCGAGCACAGGGTCGTGACGTTTGGGACATCGGTGAAGTCACGTCGGACATGATCTATTTTGCAGTTGGTGAGAATGGTCTTGCCGGTGGCGCTATGGTTACGGCCAGCCACAACCCAGGCGAGTACAACGGCATCAAGTTTTGCCGCGAACAAGCCAAACCCGTCGGTGAAGAGTCCGGTTTGTTCGAAATTCGGGACGCCGCCCAGGCCGGTATGTTCACAGCCAACGAACAGGAAGGCGCATTGGAATCAAAAGATCTCGTAGAGGACTGGATTCACCACGCATTATCGTTCATCGATGCCGAATCGCTGAAGCCACTGCACATCGCTGTGGACGCCGGAAATGGCATGGCCGGCAAGATATTTCCAGAGCTTGAGCCGTACATACCGTTTCAGGTAGAAGAAATGTACTTCGAGCTCGATGGCACATTCCCGAACCACATCGCTAACCCCCTGGAGCTCAAGAACCTGGTTGACGTCCAGGCCGCGATCAAAAAGTATGGCTGCGATGCCGGCGTAGCCTTCGACGGTGACGGCGACCGGGCCGTACTGCTCGACGAAACCGGTGAGCCGCTGAGCGGCACTGTGCTGACAGCAATGCTGGCGAGTTATTTCCTCGACAAACACCCGGGTGCAACTATTCTGCATAATGCCATCTGCGGTCGCATCGTTCCTGAGACCATCAAAGCCAAGGGCGGCACGGCTATCCGCACCCGCGTCGGGCACTCGTTCATAAAAGGCAAAATGACGGAGCACGCCGCCGTCTTCGGTGGCGAGCACAGCGGTCACTACTACTTCCAGGATAACTTTAACGCCGACAGCGGACTCATTGCTGCCGTCATTGGTCTCTCGATTCTCAGCGCCAGCGGCAAGAAATTATCCGAGCTGGCTGCGCCATACAGCAAAGCCTACGTCCAAATTCAGGAAACCAACTTCGAAGTCAGCGACAAGGATGCAGTCCTCAAGGCGCTCGGTGAGCAATTTACCGATGGCGAAGCGGATTGGCTCGATGGCCTAACGGTCAACTATCCCAAAGCCTGGTTCAATGTCCGACCCAGCAACACTGAGCCCCTGCTCCGTCTCAACGCCGAGGCAACCGATAAGCAGACACTTGATCAGCTGGTAGCCCGCGTCAGCGCGGTGATTACGGCTTAGTCGGCGGCAAAAGCTCGACGAGCTGTTTGTACGATTTTAGGTCATTGACGGCGATCCAGGTGCCCTCGTGGAGGCCGGCGGCCCAGAGTTTGCCTTCGGCGGCGAGTAGCGGAAAGAGCACCTGTTCGAAGTCGTTCTTGCGGTCGAGGGGAAACAGTTCGCGGAAGCGTGGCAGGATTTCGGGGCTAAAGACGCTGATACCAACGTGGGCCGGTACGGGGATCATCGGGTACATCTGCGTATCAACAACTTGGTTGTCGACCACCATCAGACCGGTTGAGGCGTATTTCTGGCCTGGCGCCATGACGGCTGTCGCGTAATTGCCCTTGGCAGCGCCTTCGAGATGGGCTTCACCGACAAAGCGGACGAAGGAGCCGGGAAAATTCATGATGACGTCGTCGGGGTTGGCAACGATCAGATTGCAGTCGGCCGGGATGGCACCGGTGTCGAGCGCATTGCGGATGGCCCCGCCCTTGCCGGCTGGCGGTTCGGGATCCTGACAGTAGGTAATACTGACGCCGAGTGCCGAGCCATCGCCGAGGCGATCTTCGACGGTGTGGGCGTTGTGGTAGACCAGCGCGACAAAACGTTTGATGCCGGCGTCACGGTAGGCGCGGATGCACATCTCGATCATGGTGTCGCCGTTAGGTAGTTCGTGGGCGTTCTTCTGGATTTTCTCGCCAGCTAGGACTGCCGCGTAGCGCGTCGACTCACCACCGGCCATCAGTGCCACGACGGTATTGTCGGCAAAGGTCTGCCACTGCTCGTCAGACACCTGAGGTGGCTCATGAAAACTGGCAATCCGGCTTGCCAATGCGTCAAGTTCAGCCTGTAAATTCATCTGTTACTATTGTAAAATAAAAGGTACATATGCAGAAATTACTGATTACGGGGGGTGCCGGTTTCATCGGTGCGAACTTCGTTCACTACACGGTGCGTAACCATCCCGACTACGCCGTTACCGTCGTGGACAAACTTACTTATGCCGGCAACAAGAGCAATCTTGATTTGATTGCCGACAAGATCACTTTCGTCGAGGGCGACATCTGTGACGCCGAGCTGATGAACCGGCTGGTGGCTGACGCCGATATCGTCGTCCACTTCGCCGCTGAGAGCCACAACGACAATTCTCTCCGTGACCCCTGGCCCTTCGTCAACACCAACATCATCGGCACGTATACGATTTTGGAAGCCGTTCGCAAGCACGACAAGCGCCTGCACCACATCTCGACTGACGAAGTCTTCGGTGACCTCGAGCTTGACGACCCAAACCGCTTCACTGAAACCACGCCGTACAACCCATCGAGCCCCTACTCCAGTACCAAAGCCGGTTCCGACCACCTGGTCCGCGCCTGGGTGCGTTCGTTTGGCCTAAAAGGCACCATTAGTAACTGCTCCAACAATTACGGCCCTTACCAGCACATTGAGAAGTTCATCCCGCGCCAGATCACCAACATCTTGAGCGACATCAAGCCCAAGCTCTACGGCACCGGCGAACAGGTCCGCGACTGGATCCACGTCGATGACCACAACTCGGCTGTCCACCTCATCCTCGAAAAAGGCGTCATCGGCGACACCTACATCATTGGCGCCGACAATGACCACACCAACAACAAGATGGTCATCGAGATGATCCTCGAACTGATGGGCAAACCCGCCGACTGGTACGAGCACGTCAACGACCGCCCCGGCCATGATATGCGCTACGCCATGGACTCCAGCAAGCTCAAAGCCGAACTCGGCTGGCAGCCACAGTACACCGACCAGGGCGGCATGCAGGACGGCCTGCGCCAAACCATCCAGTGGTACACCGACAACCGCGCCTGGTGGGAAGCCGGCAAAGCCGACGTCGAAGCCCAGTACGCAAAGGCTGGCCAATAGATGGGCGCACCGACCACAGAAATTACCGGCCAAACCACCGCCATCCCTGGACTACTGATTTTTAACGTCACCAAAGTCGAAGATGACCGCGGCTACTTCCAGGAGAAGTTCCAGCGCGCAAAACTTGTTGCCGCCGGCCTGCCCGAAGATTTCACCATCGTCCAAAATAACATCTCGTATAACGCACAGGACGGAGCCACTCGCGGCCTGCACGCCGAACCGTGGGAGAAATACATTTCCGTCGTCAACGGCCGAGCCTTCTGCGCCTGGGTTGATATTCGCAAGGGTGACAGCTTCGGCACCGTCGTCTACCACGAAGTAAACCCCGAAACGACCGTCTTCGTACCCCGCGGCGTCGCCAACGGTTATCAGGCACTTGAAGCCGGTGTGGTCTACAGCTACCTGGTCAGCGACCACTGGTCTCCCGACGGCCAATACCAATCCGTCAACATGTTCGATCCGGAACTTAACATTCCCTGGCCTATCACCAAAGAGCAGTCGGTGATTTCTGAAAAGGATTTGAACAATCCTTTATTGGCCGATGTAACCCCGATGGAGTTTTAAGTGCAAGACAACGAAATCTTTATCGTAGGTGCTCGTGGTCAACTTGGTACCGCACTGCAAACCCAATATCCCGGTGCTCAATCTGCCGACATCGAACAGCTCGATATCACCAACCGCGAATCCGTTCTGGCCTACGACTGGTCAGGCATCAAGGTCATTCTGAACGCTGCCGCGTATACGAATGTCGATGGTGCCGAATCGCCCGAAGGTCGAGTTGCCAGCTGGAAGGTTAACGCTACTGCCGTGGGCTACCTATCCGAGATTGCCGCCTGGCACGATATGACTCTGGTGCACGTCTCCTCAGACTATGTGTTTGATGGCACCGCCAATCCACACACAGAGAACGAGCCATTTAGCCCCCTGTCGGTCTACGGCGCCAGCAAAGCCGCCGGTGACCTCGTCGTCTCACACACTCCGAAGCATTACCTGCTGCGCACTTCTTGGGTGATCGGCGAAGGCAAGAATTTCGTCCGTACAATGCTGGAGCTGGGCGCCAAAGGCATCAACCCAACCGTTGTCGCCGACCAGATCGGTCGCCTGACCTTCACCAGCGAACTGGTTCGTGCCATCGACCACCTGCTGAGTACTGAAGCCTCGTTCGGCACCTACAACCTGAGCAACGACGGTCCATCTATGAGCTGGGCAGACATTACCCGCGAAATCTATACCACCGCAGGGCTCGAAAATACCGTTTCCGACACGACAACCGCCGAGTACTACACTGGCAAAGAAGGCACCGCGCCACGCCCATTGCAGAGCACGCTCGACCTTTCCAAAATCCAAGCCACCGGCTTCACTTCACGAAACTGGCAAGACGACCTTAAAGACTACATTCAGAAGGAGCAGCAATCATGAAAGGTATAATCCTAGCCGGCGGATCCGGCACCCGCCTCTACCCCATCACCAAAGGCATCAGCAAGCAGATCATGCCTATCTACGACAAGCCGATGATCTACTACCCACTGAGCACGCTGATGCAGGCCGGCATCCGCGACATTTTGATCATCACTACGCCAGCTGACCAAGCGCAGTTCCAGCGCCTACTTGGCGACGGTTCCGAGCTCGGCATTCGATTGGAGTATGCCGTACAGCCATCACCTGACGGTCTGGCGCAGGCATTCATCATCGGCGAAGAATTCATCGGTGACGATAGTGTCGCCCTAATCCTCGGCGACAACATCTTCTATGGTGAAGCATTTGGCAAAAGCCTCGAAGCCTGCGCCAACCCAGATGGCGGCATCGTGTTCGCCTACGAAGTTTCAGACCCTGAGCGTTATGGCGTGGTCGAATTCGACTCCGACATGCACGCCGTCTCAGTTGAAGAAAAGCCTGCTCAACCGAAGTCGAATTATGCGGTCGTTGGCCTGTATTTCTACGACAATGCTGTCGTCGACATTGCCAAATCCGTCCAACCATCAGACCGCGGCGAACTGGAAATCACCGCCGTCAACGAACTTTATCTCCAGTCCGGCAAACTCAAAGTCCAGGTCATGGACCGCGGCTCCGCCTGGCTCGACACTGGTACTTTTGAGTCTATGAACGACGCCTCCGAATACATCCGCGTCATCGAAAAGCGCACCGGCATCAAGATCGGCTGCATTGAAGAGATCGCTTTTCGTCAACGTTTTATTACCGCCGAACAGTTGCACACTATAGCCGAACCGCTTGTTAAATCAGGCTATGGTGAATACCTACTTAGCCTTAAGTAGTTAACCACTAATTATTTTGGGATCTTCTGGTCGGGATACAGTTTTCGGTATTTATCTTTGATATATGCCATCGTTTTGTAGTGTTCATCCCAAAATGCTTTGTCTCGGTGCAGGTTATTATTGCGCTGACCTTTATGAATGCGATATCGCAAGAAAGTTGTGTGCGTTTTACTAAACTTGGCGCCAGACAGCATCAATCCAAGGAAGAAATCCCAATCCTCAACCTTACGGGTATTTAAGTAATCGTCAAACTTCAGGTCACCAATCGCATCTCGGCGAATCAATGCCGACATATTCACTAGGTTATGGTCAAGCATTTCGGCTTGATTGAACTCAGGCATCACATTTACTTGATGGTCGCTTCCGAAATTGTGCATGTCAGCATAGACAACATCAAGTTCACCATAGACTGCTTCTTCGAGCATATTTTTAACATAATCGGCAGGCAATTGGTCATCAGCATCCAAGAAAAGAATGAAATCGCCAGTAGCCTTCTCGAGACTGTAGTTCCTTACCGGCACAACACCCTGATGCTTCAGCATATGGCCGGTAATTTTTTTGGGGTATTTTTTTGTATACTTCATTATGACTTTTTCAGACATGTCGTCAGTGGAGCCATCATCTACAATCATAATTTCAATATTCTTATAGGTTTGACTGAGCGTACTTTTAATTGCAGCTTCTAGGTATTTGCCGTAGTTATAGTTTGTGATGATAATCGAAACTTTGAGACTGCCATCAATGGTATCAATACTGCTCTTGTCGATAACTTTCATAACATTTGGTAATTCTAAATCGCTATTGAGCTTCTCTAGTGCTGTAGCATCACTAATCTCTCCCTTGTTAGACACAAAGGCTTGCGATTTCTTGCCGTAAGTATTATAGGTATTGATCCAGATGTCTCGCTCGAGGAAATGAGCTAGCGTATCCCACAATTGCCCATGCTCTAGTTCAAAATCATCGGCTACAATATGTCGATTTAAAATATTGTCAAAGGCATCAGTTCGCGCCCAGAACATCGAACCGGCACTGAATGTATACAAACCGATATTCTTTACGATTTTCTTTGCAATCTGTGTTGGATAATACTTATAAATACGCTTTTCGAGACTGAGCTCACCGTCTAGAGACATTGTTAGGGCAAACTCTTTCGCACCCACAATCTTGGTATTCTCACTTAATCTCTTTAAGATCTTATCGACCGAGTTCTCATCAAATAGCAGCGCATTCACCGTAGCACGTAACCAATATGTCGCATTGAGCCTCGAAATCTGCTTAGACTTTTTGCTATGCAGCTTAAGTACATACGTATAACCTGCCGCCCGAATTTTACGAAGTACATGCAAAAACGGTAGGACATCTCGGCCCCAATTTGGTACGGTTACAATGGTGACTTTATGATGCTTATAGGTAAGTATTACATCCTTGTGCTTATCGGGAACTGTAACAAAAATGTCGAAGTCTTGACCAATGTACTGTAGTCGGTCGGTCAGCATGCCCCACATTTCGGGATAGTACAGATGGATAATTACGGCAATTTTTGTCGAAACACTAGGTTGCGTTGCTAGCAATGGAAAATTCTTTGCGTTTTCTTCATTAGCGCTGTATTTAGAGAGTACCTCGGCTGTCCTAAGTAGGTTTGCGTGACCCAGATGCAATGTTGGTTCGAGCATCGCACCCTCAGCCCACTCATTCCAGGCATTCAAAAATACAATTGGAGATTTCTCTTGAGTTTGAGCCGCTTTACCAATTGCTCGATCCAGCCAAGAAGCATAGACTTCCGGCGTTGAATTGATTAAAGCGTGAGTGTCTTTACCTTTTTTACGAGCATGATTGTCCCAATGTGGCAAAACCGTTTGATAACTAGGGAAGTCGTAGCGCTCCACGGCATCGAGACGCTCATCAAGTGCGATATTGCGATAGTCTACAATCGAACCATGGAAGTTTGGATCAAGCGTCATGTCAGAGTAATCTTCTTCAGGGATGTTAGCGTACTCAGCAGCCGCACCGCCCCAAATTACCGGGCCTGGTGAAAAGTCATACAATGCATCAAAGCCGTACTCTCGCGGATCAGAATCAGTATGGTTGTTAGCAACCAAAAGATACAGTTCCTTGCCATAATTGTCGCGGAAGTATTGACGCCAGACATCGGCGTAATGATCAATGTTTGAAATTGTTGATGGCCGATACACTGCCAGGATTGGTCGCTCGCCATCTATGGTGATGTAGCGCCTGTCGTTAAGAATTGGCGCTACGTCTTGAATAAATTTCAGTGGATCGTCGTCATTAAAGTGCTGTCCAATAATGATTTCGCTGTCGAGACCATCCCAACGCTTCGTCCAGTTTTCGTTGGCCCAACAAATCATGAAATTAAAGTCCCAGGACTTGTTGTCTAGGAATGTATTTAGAGGCACATCAAGGATCTTTTCACCGCTAAACCAGTAGTAGTAGAACATGAAGCCGTAGACACCGTACTTCTTAGCTAAATCAATTTGCTCTTTGACCTTTTCAGGCCTGTCGAGATCATAGAAACCTAAGTCAGCTGGCAGAATTGGTTGTTGCTGACCGACAAAACCAGCAGAGGCCGAAGCCACATTAGTCCACTCAGTAAAGCCTTTGCCCCATGTCACTTCGTTTAATGGAACTCGGTGGAACTGCGGCAAGTAAGCGGCAATCAAGCGTGGATCATAATCAGCGCGCTGATACTCGGCTTCGGCTTCTGATTCGTAGTACAGCAGTTTGCGGTTGTGAATCCGAGCCTGGTGTTCAGCCTGACGTCCAACTAAATGATGATTTACGTAGTAGGCTGGCAGGCTCTTATCGTCAGTTGTCCTACCCTGAACTACGTTAGCTGGGACGTGGCCACGAGCTTTATGGTATAGCCGTTTAGCAACTCGATAGGATGGGCCGGCAACTTTTTTCGCACCAGGCACGCGGTTAACAATCGGGATTAATACACCCTTAGCCTTGACCAATTTCTCATGCATATGTCATCAATTCTACCATAATTAACGCCGTCGCGGTGTCTTATTCTATGCTATAGTTATTATCTAGAAAGAGAGAATACGAGCGTGGCCAAACATCTGATTAGCTACATTTTTCCTATATATAACGAGTCTGGCAATATTGACCTGCTTTACAAGACGATTAATGGGCTGTTAGCACAGCAGCCAAAGTACGACTACGAAATACTCTTTATTAATGATGGCAGCCGCGACGAATCACTCGCCAAACTTACTGCCCTACAGAAAAAAGACAAACGAATCACTATTATCGATTTTTCACGTAACTTTGGCCACCAGCTCGCCGTAACTGCCGGTCTCGACCACGCCAAGGGTGATGCTGTCATTATTATGGACAGCGATATGCAGGATCCGCCAAAAGTTAGCTTCGAGCTCATCTCAAAATGGGAAGAAGGTTATGACGTAGTCTACGCCCAGCGCCGCTCACGTAAAGACACATTCTTCAAAAAGTTCACGGCTGACATGTTTTACCGCACTCTGCAGAAGCTAGCGGAAATTGATATCCCACGTAACACAGGCGACTTCCGTTTACTCGACCGCAAAGTAGTTGATGAACTCTCCAAATTCCGCGAACACAATCGCTTCCTACGCGGCATGGTTAGCTTCGTCGGGTTTAAGCAAACCGCCGTCTTGTTTGACCGCGATGAGCGCCATGCTGGCGAAACCGGGTACCCGCTCAAGAAAATGCTTCGCTTTGCTGCAGACGGTATATTTAGCTTCTCCACAGCACCATTAAAGCTAATCTCAAATATGGGTTTTGCCGTTGCCAGTGTGGCCTTTATTGGTATCATTTACGCCTTAATTGTAAAAATATTTTACCCTAGCATTACAGTTGAGGGCTGGACGTTTATCGTTATATCCATCTTGTTCGTTGGTGGTGTACAGCTGATTATGTTAGGTGTTTTAGGCAGCTACATTGGTCGAATTTATACCGAAGCACAGGCACGCCCACTCTACATGATCGACAAGGTATACAAATCGTGAAGCAATTTTGGCTGAGTGTTTACCGCAAGCATCGCAATTTGATTCTGTACGGCATAATTGGACTGAGCGGCGCGACTCTCGATTTCCTCTTGTATGCATTATTCTATGAGCGGTTCCACATCCCACCCTTTATAGCCTCATTTCTGTCGGTAAGCGTCGCCATCGCCAATAATTTCTTCTGGAATCACCGACACAATTTCAAAAAAACCGGTCATCTACTGTCGCGATTTGCCAGTTTTTACATCACTGGCCTCGGTGGCGCTCTACTGTCCGTTTTGCTGATATTTATTTTCTTTAACCTCTTGGGCATTAATGCACTTATTGCCAAGCTGCTGACAATCGTCCCCGTCGTACTATTGCAGTTCTTTATTAATAAGAGTGTTTCGTTTTCGGATGATCCTAATAAGATATTCAGAATGTTTAAGGATACTAAGTCATGAAAAAAGTCGTCGTCGTTGGTGCAGGATACACTGGTTTAATTGCGGCTTACCGTTTAGCGCAAAAAGGTCATAAAGTTACAATTATGGAAGCCGGTGATACTGTCGGCGGCCTAGCCAGCGACTTTACTGTCGAAGGTGCCTCACTAGAGCGCGCCTACCACCACTTATTCAAGACCGATACCGACATTATCGATATGGCAAATGAGCTTGGCGTTGGCGATGCACTGAAGTGGCACGACAGCTCTGTGTCACTGTACTACGATGGCAAGCTCTACCCATTTAAGGGCGCCTTGGACCTGATTAAATTCAAACCCCTGTCATTCATAAACAGAATTCGCGCCGGACTTGTTGTGCTCTATCTTCAGCGCACCGATAAATGGGAGCGCTTCCAAAACGTCAGCGCCTATGACTGGATGCTCAGAGCCGGCGGCAAGCAAGTGACCCAAGTTATTTGGGAACCTCTCCTCAAAGGCAAATTCGATAAATACTACGACAAAGTTTCGATGGCTTGGCTGTGGGCGCGCGTCCACATTCGCGCCCAGTCACGTGAAGCTGGTGGTGAAAAACTCGGTTATTTTGAAGGCGGTTTTCAGACTTTCACCGATGCACTCGTAGACAAGCTAACAAACCTGGGCGTCGATATCCAAACCGGCATCAAAATCGCTAGCATCGATAATACCCCTAAAGGCGCCGTAAAAATTAGCTTGGTTGATGGCAGCACCAAAACGTTTGATGCCTGTGTCGCCACTACACCTTCGCACGTTTTTGCTAAGTTGATTGAAACAAGCAAAGCGGCCAAACCAGCTTATCTCGAGCAGCTCAATAGCATCAACTATCTCGGCGCTCGTCTTTTAATCTTCTCATCAGACCAGGAAATCAGCCCTTACTACTGGCACAACGTCAACGATCTCGACTTGCCTTTCCTGGTCTTCATTCACCACACTAAATTGATCGACAAATCAAACTACGGCAACAAATACATTTACTATATTGCTACCTACGTCCCGCACGATCACGAATTGTTTGCTTGCGACGACAAGCAGCTTGAGGATCTGTGGTTCAATAGTCTCAAGCAAATCTTTCCTGATTTTGAAACCAAGAAAATACACGAAAAACACTTCTTCCGATTTGCTAACGCGCAGCACATCGTCGACCGAAACTACGTCAAAAAGATTCCGAACCAGAAAACGCCGCTTAAAAATGTCTACCTGTCCAACTTCTCGCAAATCTATCCCGAAGATCGGGGCACCAACTATGCCGTCCGTGAAGGTAAACGGGTGGCAGACGCAATAAGATGACCAAGCTACTTCGCATCATCACTGCTGTCGTCCTACTTCTGGGATCATTAGCTTCCATCTGGTTTTTAGTAAATAACCTACAGCCGCTTAAGCCCGCCCTCTATTCCTTTACTGTTCTGGGGATAATTGGGATCGTGCTCGCATTTCGGCTATTCGCCAGCCAAAGCCTCGCGAGAGCTAAAACAACCTGTCAAAACTTCAGCCAGCATCGGCATTTTACGGCAATTGCGCTGGCAGCAATTATCGTGCTCGGCGTCTGCGCCCGACTCTTCTTTTATGCGCGCTTTACATATGCGCCGATATCGGATCCTGTCACTTTCTACAGCGCCGCTCACAAGTTGGCAATTGGTCAGGGCATGCACGGCGACAGTTACGTAGCTTTCTTCCCGTATCTAGCCGCTTACGACAATATCCTCGCACTAGCTATGAAACTGATTCCCAGCCCGTGGCTGGCTACCATCCTGCTGAACACCGCTCTCGACCTCGCTGCCGCCGCCATAGCCTATTTCCTCATTAAGAAGCTCGCGAGATCCGGTTCAAAGCTGCCGATATTGGCATTTGGTGTATGGCTACTGAACCCTTTCAATATTCTGTTCTCGGTGATTTCACTGCCAATCATTGCGGTCAATTTCTTTATTATTACCAGCCTCTTCCTGATATACCTCTTGAGTGAAAACGTCACAGCGCTCAAAAGTGCGCCTACCCTAGGCTTAGCTATTCTGGTCGGGCTGACTATGGGTTACGGTAACTGCTTCAGACCGGTCTTCTCAATTGGACTCGTTGCACTAATCATGCTGTTCGCCTACCTTTTGCTAACGCGAGGCCCGACAAAGAAATTAGTCCTTTTGCTCGGCGGTTCCTTCTTGCTGATCGCCGTGCTATTTTCTGGAATTCAAAAGCTTAATCTATTATCCGTGGCTCACGAAACTAATCTAAAGCCCGCGGCGCATTATTCAGGGTGGAGTATCTACGTCGGTTCTAATTGGTACAGTGACGGTACCTGGACTATGGCGGATCAATTCAATATGCAGGCGATTTGCCAGAAAAGTACAAATGAGAGCTGTCAGAATAAGCTGCAGAAAGCCGGCATTGCTCGGTACGAGAGTTACGGCAAGGGCGGAACCTTAAGTCTGTTTATTCGTAAGCTGTCGGTGTTCTCCAGCAACCAAAACAGTATGTACAACGCGGATCAGTCTATCCCTAACTACACAAAGTCGACCACCGCAAAAGTACTGAACATCTATTTCGTACTGTTTATGGTCCTCTTGTTTGCGCTCAGCGCAGGCTTCCTATATCGATCCGCTGAAAGTGTCCTGCTCAACCAGAAAGTCGCGCCAGTCCTATTGTTTGCCGTAATTTTGCTGGTTGGCTTCTTCTTGTCCGACGCCCTAGTTGAGGCAGCTCCACGCTATGCTCAGATTCTTTACCCTATTTTCACCATCTGCGCAGTACTGTCTTTGGACCAAGTAAAATTACGTTCGCGAAGAGCACGCTAGCCAGCTTCATAACCTCTCTCAAGGAGCTCTCTCCCAAACTTGAAATAAACACAAAAAACCATTATAATCCTAGTGGTAATCAACTAAAATAAATATATGCAACGTAAAAAAACTCCACATTCGAAGCGCAAGCTGGTTCTTTTAGCCCTCTTGGTGCTTTTTCTGCTCGGAACAGGCATCTTCACAGCAACTAAGTTACATCACAAGCCCAGGACAGATCAGACCGCTGTTGCATCAGATCGGCCAGTAAATTCCGTCGACTATTCGCCGTCCAAGCCTAGCGATAATGCAGCCAATGAAAACCGAAAAAGCTCTACTAACGCTAGCCCCACTCTCGACAGCACGAGTAACCCGAGCAGCGACAGCCCGGTATCCTTTAGTGTCAATATAACCAACGCTTCAGCCCTTAACGATAGCAGTTTGGTGCACGTAGGAACACTAGTCAAAGGCACTACTGATGGCTCTTGTACTCTAACTGCCACTCAGGCAGGACAATCTAACGTAACCAAGACTTCTTCTATCCGTCAAGACGTAAACTACTACGACTGTGGGGTATTTAATATACCTTTCAGTGATTTCCCTCATACTGGAAACTGGACGATAACCTTAACAGTAACCAGCAATGGCAAACAAGCTAGCAACACCTGGCCGGACCCCATAAACGTTCCCAGCAACTAGTAGGACTAAAGCGACATGAAGACAATAATCAACAGATCAACCCGCTTACTGAGGCTCTCAATTTTAGCCTCCGCTGCTGTCGTAGTAACAGCCACAAGCCTACTCGTGCCATTTCAGCCTGCCGCAGCACTTAATGGCACCGACTTTAGCGCTGGTCATATTATCGATGATGCCATCTTCACGAACAGCAACGCCATGTCGGCACAGGATATTCAAAATTTCCTGAACGCCAAGCAGCCGTCCTGTGATACAAGCGGTTCTGTCACAGCTTCATATTGGTGGGATTCTTCTAACGGCTACGTCGGTCGTTACCGCGAAACTGACGGCAATGGAAATCTTACCTACACCGATTCATATGTCAGCACATCACGTGCTATATATGGGCAACGCTACGACACGTATCGCAACACAACCATCGCTGCCGCTCCTTATGTCTGTATCAACAGTTACGTAGAAAACCCTACCACGCACGCCAACAACTTGCAGAACCCTGGCGCAACAATATCGGGTGGTCTCAGTGCAGCCCAGATTATCTACAATACCGCGCAGACTTACCACATTAATCCACAAGTTATCCTAACGACGCTGCAAAAAGAACAGGGTCTTATTACTGACGACTGGCCATGGACCAATGAATACTCAGCTGCCATGGGCTACGCCTGCCCAGATGACGGCACCGGCTGTCACAGTAAGTACGCCGGCTTCTTCACGCAAGTCGATGCCGCCGCCTGGCAATTTCGCCACGACCTCAACAGTCCAAGCACCGGCAATTACATACCCGGGCAAAACAACTACATTGGCTACTACCCTTGCAGTAATGGCACTACTGTCTATATCCAGAATGCCGCAACCGCCGTTCTATACAACTATACTCCCTACCAGCCCGATCCAACCGTAATCCAGTACACCAACCCTACAGGTTCAAGCAATGGCCCCGGAGCTGCACCATCCTCTGACGGATGCGCCACCTACGGTAACAGAAACTTCTGGTGGTACTTCAACACATGGTTTGGCAGCACCTACGCATTCATATATAAGGGCGTTAACTACTCGAACGTATTTGATCCGGTTTATTACCTGAACAACAACCCGGATGTACAGCAAGCAACCGGTGGCGATCAGCTCGGCGCCTTCGACCACTTCATCAACCACGGCATGAGCGAAGGTCGCCAAGGTAGCGCCAACTTTAACGTTACAACCTACAGAAACCGGTATCCGGATTTGCGCTGGGTATTTGGTACCAGCCTACCTGATTACTACCGTCACTTCATCACAAACGGCCAGGCTGAGGGACGCTATGCTACCGGCACAGCAACATTGCAACCCGTAACTACCTATGGCGGCATCAATTACACCAATGTCTACGACTTCCCTACCTATTTGGCAAACAACTCCGATCTCAGTAGTAAATATAGTAACGATGACACGGGCGCACTAGTGCACTTTGTAAACTATGGTATGAATGAAGGCCGGCAAGCCAACGCTAACTTTAGCGTCCAGTCATATCGAGCACGCTACTACGATCTGCGGCGTGTCTTTGGAGATAATCTCAAAGCCTACTACATGCACTTCATAACAAACGGCAAGGCCGAAAGCCGTGTGGCTACCGGTAGTTACGTAGGTGGAACGACAGTATATAAGAATGTTGATTACTCAGCCGTCTACAATCTGAATGACTACGAAGCCTACAACTCTGACATTCAAAAGACCTACGGCCTTGATGATCAAGGCGCTCTGCAGCACTTCGTAAACTATGGTATGAATGAAGGCCGTCAAGCAAGCACAGCTTTCAATGTCTACACTTACAAGTCACGCTACCCAGATCTGCAAGCAGCATTTGGCAACAATCTCAAAGCCTACTACATGCACTTCATAACAAACGGCAAGGCCGAAGGTAGAAGCGGCGCCTAGGCGTCACCCTTTAGCGTTTTGTTCTTCGAACTATGCGCTTAGCACTATTAATAGGATGCCGTGCAGCATGTTTGCTGCGCCGCGCGAGATGAGCAGCTTTCCATGCCTTGGATGTCTTGATGCTGACCAGTTCTTTGGTCAGTTCCTGAATTTCGTGTCGCTGTTCCTGGTTCTGTCGTTCACTCTCTTCGTAGAGTTGAGTGTTGCGATCAGATACGCCTTGTAGGTAAGCGTCGTGCTTAGAATAGTGCTCGACTTGCTGCATAAGGTGCCTGATATAGTCCCAGGTTTCCGCCGACAGCTCACCGATCGCCGCAGTAGCGACGTGATCACCTGCAGCCTTGTCTTCCATGGCCGCAATTGCTTCATACGACCCGGCTATGTGGTTATTAATGATTTTCTTGCCTTCAGTATCGTTGCCATATAGCAGCATGATGTGATGGAGCAAGAGAAGATAATTGTAGCCGTACTTTTTCCAAATCAAGTGCGGGTTGCTGCGCTGATCCCACCACAGACCGCCCGAATGTCGACGATAGACTGACATCACGTCGTCAATAAAGCCTATTTTTCCCCGTTTTGCATGATAGAGGTGAAGATACCAGTCACCTGGAATAATGCCTTTTGGCAGAGTTTTACGGACATCCTTATTCGTAAATTCCCAGCGATACATCACCGAGTTGGTCTGCATGAAATTGTTTGCCAACAAATCCTTGGACGTCAGCACCGTTTTATTAAAACGCTGTTCGGGCGAAGGGAATAATTCTGTCGGATGCAAGCCGTCATCGTAGACTACGTTCACTGGATGAAAGCATATAGCGTAGTCCGGGTGCTGCTCTAGAAAATCAACTTGTTTTTGCAGCTTGGCAGGATCGATATAATAGTCATCACCCTCACCATACACAACATATTTGGACTGTGCCGCCGCCAACAGATCAGTCCAGTTAGATTCGGCGCCAACATTCTTCTTTTGCAAAATGAGCTGTACGCGCTCAGGGTGTTTTGACTGATACTCTTTGAGGATATCGCGCGTCCCATCAGTGGAGTAATCATCGGCAATCACCAGCTGCCATGGGAAATCCGTTTCCTGCTCCAAAATACTGTTGATCGACTGTTTGATGAACTTAGCGTGATTGTACGTAATGAGACAAACGGTCAGTAGCGGCTTCTTCATGACGTTTAGCCTTTCTCGCAGAGCAAAAAGATGCTCGAGCAGAGATCAGGGTATTGCTGACCTAGCTGGTAGCAACCTTCGAGGTATTCTGGCGACACGATGCCAGCTTTGATCACCTCATCCCACTGGAAGTTGGCAAGAGCCTTGAAGAATACCCCTGAACGATAAACTACCTTGAGGCCAGCCGCCTTAGCGTCACGTTCCAATGTGTCCATAGTATACGTGATAACGTGGCCGTGAGCTTTTTCGGCGTCGGTAATAGCGGTATTGTGATCAATGAGGCCCATTTTGACAGCAATCTGGCGCGAGGGGGCGTTGGCATTAGGAACAACCAAGAAGAACCTACCATCGTCCGATAGCCATTCATCATTGATTCGCTTCAATACCCTCACTGGATCGTCAATGTGCTCGAGTACGTGTGTCATGACGATGTTGTCGTATTTTTTCGGCAGATCAACATCCTCGAACATGCCAATATGCATCATTACTTTACCTTGCAACTTCTCTGTCACTTCGGCAGCAGCTACGTCTGAAGCCTCTACGCAACTAATGTCATCGAAGTACCTGGCCAGGCGCTTAGTAACATCACCTTTCCACGGTCCGAGCTCAAGTAGGTTGCCGTCGCGCCGGAAAAACGGCTCAAATGAGCGGATCATATAAGGGTGCATGACATCGAAGTCGAAGCCATAGGCGTACTTGCGGCCTACATTATCGTCAAACTCTTCATTGTAATTACGCTTGGTCGTCATATTGTATTATCCGTTTATTAGCTTTGCTACTCCAAATCCGTCGCGTCCGAAGTTATTTCCATTATATAGCAGATAGATACTGTCGTGGCAGGCAAATATGTTTGGGTAGCACATCATCTCGCTATCCCAGCCAGTGTCAGATAGCTCGATACCAGCTACTGCGTCGTCACGAGTCCAGGTAACCAAATCATCTGAATATGCATAGCCGATACGATACGCCTGCCCACTGCCGTCGCGAAAACCCACCATACTACGGTAACAGAAGTACATATGGTATTTGCCATCAATTTCAATAACTGTTGGCAAAGCCTGACACTCGTCTTCATTTAAACTATCGGGAATGATTGATTTATTTTCTTTGGTCCAGGCTATACCGTCAGGCGACACAGCGTGACCGATCTTGTATACCCGCTCGGGGGCGTGCTCGTCGGTCGCTTCACTCCATTTTTTGCCATAGAGATAATACATATGGAATGCACCATCGAATTCGCGCACAAACGGATCTCCAACCAGAAACGGCTCATACGTCGTAGCACTCAGCAGCGGCCCAGCGCCATACTTAGTAAAAGTTTGCCCATTATCGTCACTCACAGCAAAACCAACGCCGGTTTCTACAGCCACAGATACACGGCGAGCAATGCCGTTGGTGTAGCCATAAACTTTGTCGCCAACCGGCGTTGGGCTGAGCGGAAATATACCATGCTCATCAAATGTACCGCGCGTACCGAGAGCAATGACTTCATGATCAGAATAACCGAGCACCTGTTTAAAATTAAAGTCGTAATCAACATATTGGACGTGGCTTACGAATTGTCCAGGCTTATCTTCGAGGCGCGTTGAGAAGTAGACGCGGATTCGGTCATCGAGCACGAGGGCTTGCGGCGACTGAGCGTGACTTACAAACCGACTCGCGAACGGCGAATCTATAAAGCGAAAAATTTGACCGAGCTTCTGCCATCTCATTAAGCCAATTCTCCTTCTAGTTCAGCCAGTCCGAAACCGTAGCGTCCAACCGCATTACCCAAGTAGAGCATGTAGGTTTTGCCGTCGAGTTCAAAAACATGCGGGTAGGCTACCATCTCATGGTCAAAGGCTTTGGCATCATCAGAAATTGTGATCCCTGCTTTCACATCATCGCGTGTCCAGTGGATGAGATCCTCAGAGCTAGCATAACCGATGCGCCGAGCTTTGGTTTCGCGAAAATTCTTGGGAACCCAGCCACAGAAAAACATATGATACCTTCCGTTTGCAAAAATGACATCAGGACTGGCCTGTGATTCGTGGTCGTCCCAGGCATTTGCAATCAAATCTTCATTTTGGCGCATCCAATCAATACCATTGTCGGAAGTTGCCATGCGAATCCGGTGTGAAATCTCCGGACGACCATCAATTTCTAACCAAGCATTTCCGGCAACATAGAATAGATAATACTTGTCATTAAAGCGCCGGATTTTCGGGCCACTAATCGTAAACGGCTCCTCCGGGGTATAAGGCAAAATTGGACCGTCACCAAGTCGCTCAAACGTTTCACCGTCGTCTTTACTCTTAGCCATGCCAACGCCGACGACGAATGGTACCGTCACGGCACGCGTCCAGCCTGCGTAATAGGCCCACACCTCATCATCGACGCGAATGACTGATGTTGGATACGTGCCAAACTCATCAAAACAGCCGCGTTTCCCAAGTTCCAGTATCGGTTTTTTTGCTAAATTCACAACCTTACGTAAGTCTTTGCGGTCAAGATCTACAAAAGCCGTATAGCTGACAAATTGCCCATTTTCATCGCGTGGCGGTCGGCACGAAAAATACACCCGCACAAAGTCATCGAAAATTAACGTGGCTGGTGCTTGGGCGTACTCAGCTAGCCACGGTCGTTCATCGCCTGCGTAATCGCGCGGGTCAAAAATCTGACCCAGCTTCTTCCATTTAAGCATCTTTATGTTCCTGAGGATTGCTGACATGCCAGTCATTATCTCGGGCGCCTACCGCGAGTCGCTCATAGTAGTAGCCATCAAAACCGGCTTGCTCCATAAGCGCGCCAACCTTTTCGTAGTCGTAAGATACACGGTGTAGCTTAAACGTTTCCCCATCCCAAGTAGCAAAAGCGGCACGATTATCGCCGTCTCGTGGCTGGCCAACAGAACCAGGATTGCAATACACTTTATCGTTCCAATCCTCAATACGTTGCATATGGGTGTGACCAGAAGCGAAATATTTGCCACCAACTTTATCAAAATAGCTTTTGTCTACTTCCCATAAATATTCATCTAGTGGGTTAGTCCAGCCACCGTGAACCATTTTGAGTCCCTGATATTCACGATGCACCGGTAGGCTCTGCAGCCAGGCTATATTTTCGCCACTGACAATCTTTTTTTGATAACTAATCGTGTTATTTACCACTTGCGAACGGTCGCAAAAACTATCAGATAGCAAATACCAGTCGTGGTTGCCTATAACAGCTTTTGCGTCTCGTTTGCGTAGCTCATCCAGCACTTCATTAATCTGCATGTAGTAACCGACACTATCACCCAGGCAGTAAATGTCTTCGACGCCAATTTTGTCGATTTCCGTCAATACAGCCTGCAGTGCTTCAAAATTTCCGTGAATATCAGATATCAGTGCGATCATAAAATAAGTGGTCCTCCGTGTAACGTACAGCATAGCCGCTACGTAGGCTTGGTTGGGTGGGCGTAGTGCCATCCAAGAAATACTGCACCGCCATAACACTCTCATTATAGCCAAAACCAGCCCGAATCGAGGTTGCCGACGAAATCCGTGGATTAACTTCGAGCAGCTTTAGCTCGCCATTATGCAACCTAAATTGAAAATTCGTAGGACCCACCGGACATAGAGCATTCGCGATTTCTCGAATTACTTCTTCTGCCCGTGGCGGCATATCGACGACAGCTTTTTCTGTGAAACCCTCTTTCGAAAGCTTACGCCGAAGCCCCATGAGACAGCAAAGATTACTGTCAGTATCGAAAAACGCCGACACTGTGTATTCAGTCTCGTCATCACCAATAATTGGTTGCGCCATTGTAACCTCACCGAGCTCTGCTTTGTGGGCGTCAAAGACCACTTCTGAGTCGACAATCACAATACCTTTCGAGGCGAAACCGCGCCGTGGTTTAAGCAGGAAGGGTAGACCGTAATCGGTGCTCAGTTCTTTAAAACTGCCCCCCGTACGAGATTCAATTATGTATTTTGAGTCGGCGGCCTGTAGTTTTTCGTAGAACATCCATTTATCAGCACAGGTTTTGATGAGTTCAGTCGTATTAAGCAATACTGTAACTCCTGTCTGTTCGAGCCGCTCACGGTGCTCATTCCAAGCAATCATGTCATCATTAATACCCGGAATAATCATGTCGATATTGTGCTCAGAAATCATGTCGCACAACCAGTCAATGTAATTCGGATCTGTTGTTCGTGGAGCGAGCTCAAACGTATCGCAAAATGCCGGTGCAACCGAGTCATCATAGATGCTCGTGCCGATTAGTCGATAAGCTTCTTTGCTCATGCGCAGCGACTTAAGCGTTCCGTAGCCGACGATACCCGATGCTCCAGAAACCAAGATGGTTTTCACGCCGCCTCCTCCATATGTTGCTTAATGCGCTCAATACCCGTTTGCATGCTAATAATTGGGCGATACCCTATTTTCTCATACAGCAGCACATCATCAACAGCTTTATCATCCGGCGTATCGGGTTTATCACCTTGTAATTGCCGGTGGCCACCCATGCCATATATGTTTTGTGCTGTGATCGCAATTTCTGTAAGTGTAACGTCTTCTGGGTGCACGCAGGCATAGACACCAGAAACTTTTTGGTCAATGACACGCGCTACAATCTCGGCCAGATCAGCAACATGAATGTAATTACGTCGTGCAGCTTTTGTGCCGTGCAGTGTGATATCTTCTCCGCGCGATGCCATATCTATAAGTTGATACAAGAACGGCTGGCCAGCCGCAAAACTGCGGTCATCGCCGTATATGCGCGATGGACGCAGAATCACCAAAAGCAGATTGTGCTCGGCAGCGTAAGCCTCGGCTAACTCGTCGCCTTCTCGTTTCGTGCGAGCATAGATTGAAAAGCCTGGATCAGCTGGCGACAATAAGGCAAATACAGATGATATGTGCACTACTTGCTCTACGCCAGCTTTTTTGGCGGCCTCACAAACACGCAGTACACCCAATTTGTTAGTTTGAACTGCGATCTCCGCCTCCTCATCAGTACTGCCGCCAAACGCTGCCGCAAAGTTGACGACCACGTCGACGCCGCTAGGCACAGTAACCTCTTTGGTGACATCACAGTACACATCGCAGTCTTTGCGACCCGCTGTAATAATCTGATGGTGCATCGCTAAGTGCGGCAAGATTGCTCGAGCAATGGTCGAGTTTGCGCCAATCACGAGCACGGTACTCATATTAATTCATACTCCGTCAGCATCTGCTTAACGGCAGCTCTATCGTTAAACATCAATATGTCAATTATCGACAAGCCTACCACGAACGGTTGACCAAATTGCGGATATTCAGCGAGCTGCGACTTAATAAACTTGAGTTCTAGCCCACGAGCTCTAAATATTTCCTTGTCATATAGCTCCATGCCGCCAATCGAATTGATGTATACTTCCGCGCCCTCAGCCGCGCAGATAGCCATCACTTTTTCAGCACCTTTTAGAGAGTGATCGATAGGCACAGTCGATGATACGACGATCTGAGTATCGATCTGTAGGTATGCGCAGATCTCACGAATTGAGTGATAGATATATTCAAAAAGATTGGACGCCTTGTGCATAAAACAACGTTCGATAAGCGGATAGGCTTCGCTATAAAAAGGTGCTTTTTTGTACGTCATCTGAATAATGCGCAAGGTGCGCTCATTTTCCTTAAACGCATCGTCAGCCAACCGCCGCTCAGCAACGTCTAAATAATCAGAATCTTTTTTGATGTGGATAGTAAATAAGCGCTCATGATCGTTATCGAGTATATAGTTGCGATTGAACCAACCCTTTTTGGTGAACTCAATATTGTCGTAGACGACAAACTCATCGACGCTGGCAATCAACTGCCAATAGCCGAGATATGGCATAAAGTAAGGTTGCATGATCGCAACCTTTTTCATTTTGTGACTTCTGCGATTAAGGTAGACTCATCGCGGATTTCCAGGCCGTTGAGAGCTTTGTGCTTACTAACACCCTGTTTCATACGCTTAATCTTCGTGGCGCCCGCCTCGCGGAGGCGTCGCTCCATCTCCTCCCAGTCATAGAGCCACATATGGCCCCACCAGCGAACTGCCATATTTAGCAATTCGGCACGTGTTTGAACAAAGCTAAGTCCATGATTCTTGAACACTGTATGCTTACGCCAATTCTTATCTTTGTAGAGCGCAACTGACTCTTCGAGGTTAGGCATAGCGATACGTAACACGCCACCTTTTTTAAGTACGCGTAGAAAGTCCTGGTTTGCGCGCACGCCCTCTTCTGGCGTAAGGTGCTCCATGAAGTGCTCGTTGAAAATATAGTCAACGCTGCCGGCCGGGAATGGCAGAGGATTGCGTAAATCCCAGTTAAAATCCAACTTAATGATGTTATAATCCGAGTTGTTATCGATGTTGATCCAACCCTCTTTGTAGTCGGTGCCACAACCCACATTAAGCTTAACGACATCGCGCTGCAGCAACTTTTTAACGATGGGCTTGGAACGTTGGTAGGCTGAAACTTTTCTGGCTTTGGCTACTATTTTACGCATGTGGCTACAATCTCACCGATCTTATTAACTTCTTCTTCACTAAGGCTATCATATAAAGGCAGGCACAAGATTCTACTGGCGATACTCTCGGATACAGGTTGGGGTTTTCCAGCCTCAACATATGGCAAAGTGTTAAGTGACGGGTAAAAGTACCGTCGTGGAAAAATACCATGACGGCCTAGGGCTTTTGTGACATTTTCGAGTTCGGCAGTATTTTTTAAGATAATGGGATAGTAGGCGAAATTGTACGTGGCATCAGCCGGAGTAACCGGTCGCTGTACCACGCCTTTCAAACGAGAATCGTATAGCTCCGAGACAGCCTTGCGACGTTGGATAATTTCATCGGCGTAGCGCAGATTAACCAATCCCATTGCAGCTTGGAATTCAGAAGCTTTCGCATTGATGCCCAGCATGATGTGATCGTCGCCGTAGTGCCCAAATCGCCTGATCAAATCTACTTTGGCGGCCACGGCTTTGTCGGGTGCAATAATGGCGCCGCCCTCAATGGTGTGGAACAGTTTTGTGGCATGGAAGCTGAGCGTCGAAATATCACCATACTCCAGGATCGACTTACCTTTATATTGAATACTGAAAGCGTGCGCCGCATCATAGATAACTTTGAGATTATGCTTGTCGGCGATGGTTTGGATCGCCTCGACATCACACGGATTGCCAAACACATGCACCGCCATAATGGCTTTGGTGGCTTCGGTGATGGCTGCTTCAATTTTGGCGGGATCGATGTTGAGAGTTGTCTCGTCAATATCTACAAACACGGGCGTACAGTGCTCCCATAGAATTGATGAGGTGGTGGCCACATAAGAAAAAGGTGTTGTGATAATTTCACCTCCAGTTATGTTTAGTGCGCGCAAGGCAACTTGTAGTGCCAGCGTGCCGTTGGTAACAAATTTAAGTGGCGCATCGAGATGCAGATAGTTGCTAACCTCTTTCTCAAATTGTTCGTGCAACGGACCACTATTAGTCAGCTGGACGTTGTCCCATATTTGCGCGAGGTATTGCTCGTATTCCTCCAGGGGGGGGAGGAAGGTTTTGGTTACATATATCGGTTCATCATTCACGCTATTTTTTACTCCACATACCGTCCGATAAGATAACGCCACCCTTATGCGCATCGTCTTTGCCGGATATGATGAAATTAGCTGCGTTGGTTTGGTAACCGACGAGTTGCTGCGACTTTTCGTCAAACATAGCCACGTCAAGTCTCACTTCTGATTTATTGAGGCGCTCCAATGGCACTTCATAACGTACTCTATATTTTTTATTCTTTTCGTGACCGATTTTGATAGATTTCGAATTGTGCTCAATAACTGATATGCCCGAAATGATTAGAGAAATCCCCATGTAGACAGGCTTATCCTTGGCAAGTTCATATTCGATATCTACAACCAGCTTTTCCTTATTGGTGAGGGTTGCTTTGTTGACGTTTACTTTCAGCGACTTGACCGTTTCGGTCAGACTCTTTTCTTTGGAGAACACTTTGTAATTCTCGATTGTGTACTTTTTGGCGACATCTTTTGGATCGCCCAGGACTTCAATATTTCCGGTCTTGATCAGCAAGGCTCGGGTACAGAATCGTTCAACGGCGCCCATGTCGTGAGTGACTAGGATGACGGTTTTGCCTTCGCTTTTGATCTTTTCGAAGTACTCAGTACATTTCTGCTGAAAAGCTGCATCACCTACTGCCAGAACCTCATCAAGCAACAAGATATCAGTGTTAGCCTGGATGGCAATCGCGAATGCTAAACGGACTTGCATACCGCTGGAGTAGTTTTTGAGCTTTTGATCCATGAACTTTTCTAGCTCAGCAAACTGCACAATGGCATCATACATAGCCGACATTTCTTTGCGATTAAAGCCGAGCAGGGCACCATTTAAAAATACATTTTCCCGCCCGGTAAGCTCTGGGTTAAAGCCAACACCTAGCTCAATAAAAGGTGTTAATCGCCCGTTAACTTGGATCGAACCAGCTGTCGGTTCATAAATACCAGCCAGCATTTTGAGCAATGTACTTTTGCCCGAGCCATTACGCCCGACAATGCCGAAGAATTCACCCTTTTTAACCTCAAAGCTGATGTCCTTGAGGACCGATTGTCGCTCAATGCTACGTTTACTGCCTCGGACCGTATTGATAAAAGCACTTTTAACTGACGTGTGCTTTTCATGCGGCAACTTAAACTCTTTTGCTACCTGGTCTACTTTGATTGCGATATCGTCCATTAAATATTCTCCGCAAAACTACTGGCTTGGGATCTGAAGTAAGCTAAACCACCCAACAACACCAGCACAACTACAACCAAGGGGATGTATGCATACCAGCCACCATCCAGCAGCTTCCAACCGGTTACGGTGTCATGGGTTACGGTTGCCCAACGTGCGTCTTGAATTGCCTGAGCCATAGGATTCATAAGTATAATCTTTTGATATAGCAGCTTCGGCACAATGCTTAGCGAATAAAGAATCGGCGTCAAATAAAAACCAGCTTGCAGGAAGACTTCCCAGATGTAACTTACGTCACGGAATTTTACAAATGCCGCAGCCAGAAATAAAGAAACCCCCAGGGCGAACATGTACACTTCAATAAATATAAGCGGCAATAAAATAACTGTTTTGTAGAGATCGACGTGGTTGATTAGCATGAATATTCCAACAATAATAAGGTTTAGCCCGACATTAATAACAGCTGAAATACTGCTACTAAAAACAATAATCCACCGAGGGATACGAATTTTACGGATCAAGTCGCCACGCCCGACAATCGAAGTCAATGATTGCTGTGTCATTTCGGTGAAAAAGTTCCATATCACAATTCCCAGTAATAGATAGATAGGGAAGTGTGGTATAGCACCACCTGATTTTAGGACTTTTACAAAGACAACATATAGAATGATAAAGATAAACAATGGGCGGAGCAAAGACCAGGCATAGCCAAGTACTGAGCCCTGGTAGCGGAGCTTAAAATCGGTGCGAACGAGCTCACTGAGTAGGGCTCGGTTTTGCTTCGAGAGTATTCGATTCAACATAAAACTTCTCTGTTATTATAGAGTACTTGTATACTTAAATAAACCTATGATTTTAAGTAAAGCTTGCGTTGTCATACCTAATTGGAACGGTCGGGATAGCCTTCCAGCCTGTCTCGATTCGCTAGCCAAACAATCGATCGAAGCCGGTATTGTAGTTGTCGAAAACGGCTCGAATGATGGTTCGAGACAACTGTTAGCCGAGAAGTACCCGGGGATTACCGTTCTCGTTCAGGAAACCAACCTCGGCTTCGCCGGTGGCGTGAACGTCGGCATCGAGTACGCAATCGAGCAGGGATGTGAGTTCGTGGCGTTGCTCAACAATGATGCGACCGTCGACAATGACTGGCTGAAGCATCTGGTGGCTGCGATGGACGAGAGTGTTGGCATTACCACCTGTAGCTTCCTGAGCCCCGACGGGAAACACTACGACAGCACTGGCGACCTCTATACGAACTGGGGCCTGCCATACCCGAGAGGAAGGGGCGAGCCAGTAAAAGGCCAATACGACGACCAGACCGACATCTTCGCCGCCAGTGGTGGTGCCAGCCTCTATCGCGTCGAAATGCTCCAGGAAATCGGGCTTTTTGACGAAGATTTTTTCGCCTACTACGAGGATGTTGACCTCAGTTTCCGCGCTCAGCTGGGCGGCTGGAAAGTTAGGTATGCGCCGAAAGCGATCGCCTATCATGACACCGGTTCGACCAGCCGAAAGATTAAGGGCTTTACCACCTATCAGACAATGAAGAATCAGCCGCTGCTGCTTGTCAAAAACGTGCCGCGATCGATGTTTTGGGGCGTATTTTGGCGATTCATGCTGGCTCACACTCTGTTTTTCTTGCGGGCATTTCAGCGCGGCCAGGGCTGGATCGCCCTTAAAGGCGACTGGGCCGGCACCAAGGTACTGTTCAAAGCCCGTAGGAAACGCAAACAGATACAAAAAGCCAAAAAGGTCAGCGATGACTATATCTGGTCGGTGATGACCCATGACCTGCCGCCAAACGCTGCCGCCCTACGCTCCCTGCGCGCCAAGTGGTGGCGCCTCACCAGGAGAAAAGCCTAATGGCAACCATCATTATCGACGCCCGTGAGCTCCGCACCAGCTCGGGCCGCTATGTGGAGCGGCTGGTTCATTATTTGCAGCAGTTGGAATCTGAGCACGAGTTCAAGATTTTGCTGAAGCTGGAGGACATGGCAGGGTGGTCGCCGAGCAATTCCAGGTTCACAGCGGTCGCCGCGCCGCACAAAGAGTTCACATTCGACGAACAGAATGGCTTTTTGCAACAGCTAAACAAAATACGAACAGAAGCAGGGGATGTTTTGGCGCATTTTGCGTTCCCGCAGCAGCCAGTCCTATATCACGGCAAAACCGTCACAACCATCCACGACCTGACGACGCTCAGGTTTGCAAATCCCGACAAGCAGCCCGTCGTCTTCAAGCTCAAGCAGCTGATTTACGCCCAGGTCATCAAAAAAGCAGTCAAGAAAGCCCAAGCCGTCATCGCGATTAGTAATTACACGCGCGACGACCTCATCAGCTACAGCCACATCGATCCGGCGAAGGTTACGGTGACGCTCGAGGCCGCCGACCGCATCGACTCCCCCGCCACTCCCCTGGCGGATTTGCAAAATAAGAAATTTATTATGTATGTAGGCAGACCGACGCCCCACAAGAATCTACCGAAGTTAATTGAAGCATATACCCTGCTCCGCCAGCAACATCCTGATCTGTTATTAGTATTGGCCGGTAAAAAAGATGCTAACTATGAGCGGATTGCATCAGCCGCCCCGAACGGGGTGCATTTCACCGGTTTTGTCAGTGAAGGTGAACTCCGCTGGCTGTATGAGAATACCTCGGCCTATGTTTTCCCTTCTCTGAGCGAAGGCTTTGGTTTGCCAGGCCTGGAAGCTATGATGCACGGCGCACCCGTCGTCAGCAGCGACGCGACTTGCCTGCCCGAGATTTACGGCGGAGCTGCCCACTACTTTGACCCCACCAACGCCCAGGATATGGCTGACGCCATAAATGAAGTTTTGACAGATAAGAATTTGCGTCAAGGCCTCATCGAGCGTGGTCATAAACAAGCCGCCAAGTACTCATGGAAGCGCATGGCCGAGCAAACCCTCGAAGTCTACAACAAAGCTCTAAAAAACTAGTCTTCTGAAGCTGGAGCCAGCACGATATGCCGCTCCCGGCCATCACCGGCCGACTCGCTGGACAGGCCATACTCAGCTGCCAGCTGGTGGACGATGCGGCGGTCAGCGGCGTTCATGGGTTCGAGGTCCATCGGTTCGCCGGAATCACGGACTTGTTTGACCCAGCCTTCGGCGCGGTCGCGCAGGCGCTCGGCGCGCTGCTTTTTGTAGTCGGCGACGTCGACGTTGACGCGGGTGTGAGCGTAGTTGTTGTTCTTGAGGGCGGTGCTGGTCAGGTATTGCAAGGAGCGCATATTGTCACCGCGCTGGCCGATCAGAAAGCCGTTCATGTGGGTGCTGGGCACGCCGAGCTGGATGACGTCATCATCAGAAGTGGCGTGGACATCGGTGTTGAGGCCGAAGAATGACAACAGGTCTTCGAGATATTTCTTAGCGTAAGTAATGGCGTCTTCTATGGAGTCGTTCATTTCTTCTTCCCATTCTTCTTGGATGATTTCTTTGCAGCGCGGACGGGCGCAGTCACCACTTCCGCTTCAGGAATGGCGGCTACATCGCGTTTACTAGGCTTATCGCCAATCGCTTCCATCTCGGTCTCGTCGCGGCGCAGAACGCTGCCCTGCTGGATGATGGCGACTATGCCGCCGACCAGCCAGTACAGGCTCAGGGCGGAAGCCAACTTGATCGTAAACAGTACGATAAACAGGGGTAACAGCCAGCGGGTGCTACTACCGACGGCGGCGTTGACTTCGGCCTGGTCGGCCTGCTTGCCTTCGCCGGCGTCTTTCAGGATGGCGCGCAGCGAGCGCTTGCTGTCGGCCTGCGGCATGAGTTGTTTGCTCTGGTAAAACTGGGCAACGGCGCTACCAAGTACTAGGATCAGTGCCGGGATGTATGCCCCACCGGTCGGTCCAACGGCGGCCCGACTCAGGTCAATCACGCCGAATAGCGTGTTGTCGAACAGATGGATGTTGTGCGACAGCTGATGGATCCAGCTCAGGTGCTGGACGGCCGGATAAGAAAAGGTCAGGATGCTGTGCGGATTAGCGATAATCCGGCGCAGACCACTGTACAGACCGATCAGGATAATCAGCTGGACTATCAGTATTGGCAGCGTGCCGATCGGGTTGATGCCTCGCTCCTTGTAGAGCTCCATCAGCATGGTTGATTCTTTTTGGCGGTCACCTTTGGTGGCGGCCTTGATGCGCTTGATTTCGGGCTGGAGTTTGCGCATGGCAGCGGCCTGGTGTAGCTGTTTGCGGACCAGCGGCCATAGCAGCAGACGGATAATAATCGTGAAGATGATCAGGCTGAGACCGAAGTTGTGCCCCGGCAGTAGTGCATAAATCAGCACCAGCAGGTTGAATAACGGTTGGACGATCAGGTGGGTAAACATACGGGGCTAAAACTCCTCTTTGCTACCTATCATAGCACGGACACGGCGCGCTGTAACAGATCATGGACGGCCGCTTTTAAGCGGTCGGACTCAAGGCTGGCCAGCGAGTCGCTATAGACGATGAATACCAGCTCACTGTCATGGAGCTTTGATTCATCATAATTGCGGACCAGTTCGTAGATGCGGCGGCGGATGCGGTTGCGCACGACGGCTGATTTGCTGACCTTTTTACTGACGACGACCGCCACCCGGTAGGGACGCGGCCCCTGCCCTGGGACATATTTGAGATTGAGCAGGCTGCCACGCAGCGTCGTACCACGCCGATAGACGGCGTCGACTTTGTTGTGACCATGAAACCGGTGGCGCTGACCGATCATCGGATCTGCCTTTCCGGATTACTTAGGAAGAAAGCTTAGCGCGACCCTTAGAGCGGCGACGTGCCAGGACGTTGCGGCCGGCCTTGGTAGCCATGCGCTTCAAAAAGCCGTGCTCGCGGGAGCGGCTGCGCTTCTTGGGCTGAAAAGTTCGTTTGGGCATGATGTAATCCTTTAGTTGCTTAGTACTAGTATAACCTGTTCGGCCGGCAGCCGCAGTCACGCAGTTGCCATGAGACAAGGATTATTTATTTCTGGAGCTTCTGATGAAGCGAAATAAACAATATTTACCCGCTAATTCTAGCAAGTTATCCACTTATCGGCAACTATTTTCCACAGATTATCAGATGAGGTTGCAGTGTGTGTACAAATTTACAGGTTTGGGCTTGCAACCAGCATGTTTTTACGAATTATGTAAAAATAGGTGTGGAAAACTTAGGACAAGTCGGGTATAGTACGTCCTACTTAGGTGGCCCGTCCGGGTCCGAGAATAACGTGGAGTGGTATGCAGAAGGATAGCTTGTGGCAAGCAGTGCTTGGTGAAATCGAACTCAGCCTTTCGCGTGGCAATTTCGTAACCTGGTTCAAAAACACTTGCCTGCTCAAACATGAGGGTGGCGCCGTCACCATCGGCGTCCCAAATATCTTTATTAAGCAACAGCTCGAAAAGAAATATTCAGATCTGATTACTGAGACACTTATCAAAAACGGCGTTGAGGTCGACAGCCTAGACTACAAAATCTCTTCCCTGGCCGTCTCGCCCATCAAGACCCCTGATGTCGAGCCCGTGCTCGGCCAGCAGCCAGCCGTCAGCCAGTCCCGTCCCGAGCCGGTAGCCGCCAGCTTTAGCAGTCCTCAGTCATCGGGCGGCGGCGCGCCGTCGCGCCCGGCCGTCAACGACCGCTACACCTTCGACAACTTCATCGTCGGCGCCAGCAATGAACTAGCCTTTGCCGCCTGCCAGGCCATCACGCTTGAGCCCGGCACCAAATACAACCCGCTGTATCTGTACGGCGGCGTCGGTATCGGCAAAACCCACCTAATGCAGGCCGCCGGCAATGCCATCGCTGGCCGCCAACCGGGCGCCAAGATCGTCTACATCAATACTGACGAATTCGTTAAAGAATATGTTGATGCCCTCCGCGCCCGCAAAGCCGCCGATTTTGCCAACCGCTACCGGGCAGCCGACGTATTGATCGTCGACGATATCCAGTTCATCGCCGGCAAGGAGAAAATCCAGGAAGAGTTCTTTCATACCTTCAACGTCCTACACCAGGCCAACAAGCAGATCATTATCAGCTCCGATAAGCCGCCGAAGGAGATTCCAACACTCGAGGATCGCCTGCAGTCCCGGCTTGCGTGGGGTATGACCATCGATATGCAAATCCCGGACTTCGAGACTCGCTGCGCCATCGTCCAAACCAAAGCCAGCGCCCACAATATTACTCTGCCCACCGAAGTCGTCGAGCATTTAGCCGACAACATCAAGACGAACATCCGCGAACTCGAAGGCGCGCTCAACCAGCTACTTGCTTTTTGCGAGATGCGCGGCCTCGAGCCAACCTTGTCTATCGCCACCAGCCTGCTCAGCGTCAGCAAGTCACGCCCAAAGCACTTGAGCGCGAAGCAAATCATCGAGCGCACCGCCCGGCACTTCCAGGTACCGATGGAAGATATCCTCGGGCCGAAGCGCGACAAAGATATCGTCGTTCCCCGTCAGATCGCCATGTACATGCTCCGCTCAGAGCTTCACCTCAGCTTCCCAAAGATTGCCCGCGAGCTAGGCCGCAAAGACCACACGACCGCCATCCACTCTGTCGAGAAGATAGAGAAGGAATCACGCGAGGACGCCAGCCTTCGCATGGCTATTTCTGAAATCAAGGAGCACTTGTATGCCTAAATATGTCCTAAATATGCGCACAAGCTGTGTAAAAACTGTACACACTTTTTGTACAACCTGTGCCCGAAGCTGTGGCTTATCCGCCGGACAACAGGAATCAGGCTACAGCCATGTGGGTAACAACAGCAATAACTCCACTGTCATGCCCCAGCTTATACCGCTACTTTCCACGGGACTGTGGGTAAAATCTACCACTGTTATTAGGGCAGTTATACACGCTATACACAGGACTAATAAAGACAACCACAAATTGGTATTACATAAATTATATTCTTTCTATTACATAACGGGTGGACAACCAGGAGCGATCTCATGAAACTGCAAGTAACTCAGGAAAATCTAAACCGTGCACTAAACGCAGTCGCCCGTGTTGCCAATACTCGTGGTACCCTACCCATCCTGGCTAACGTATTAGTCAAGACTTCCAGTAACCGATTAAGCATCAGTGCAACTAACCTGGATATCGCCATCACCTACTTCACGGGCGCCAAAGTCTCCGAAGAAGGTTCCATCACCGTCCCTGCCCGCCTGATGCAGGACTTCGTCAGCAGCCTGCCTGATGGCGTCATTAATCTCGATCTGGAAGAATCAAAGCTCCACGTTACCACCGACCAGTACAAATCGGTCGTCAACGGTATCGTTGCCGACGACTTCCCTGTTATGCCGGCCATTACCACCGGTAAAAGCTGGTCAGTTGATAGCGCCAGTTTCAAAAAAGCACTGCAGCAAGTCGTATTTGCTGCCTCGAACGACGAAACCCGCCCCGTTCTGACCGCTGTGCTACTGCACACCGTCGAAGGTTACCTTTATATGGCCGCAACCGATAGCTACCGCCTGGCCGAAAAGAAACTGAACAAGAATGATGAGGACGTAAACTTACTCATTCCGGCGACTGCTCTGCAAGATCTGCTGCGCGTTCTCGGTGACGGCGATGATCCGATCCAGGTGACGCACGATGACCAGCAAGTGCTCTTTAAGGTCGGTGATATCGAGCTCGTTACCCGCCTCGTTGATGGGAAATATCCTGACTACCGCAAGCTCATCCCGTCTTCATTTGAAACCCAGGCGACATTGAAACGGGCCGATTTCGTAAATGTCACCAAAGTCTCCAGCCTGTTTGCTCGCGAAAGCGCCGGTAGTGTCACGATTGAAATCGACGAAACCTCCGGCCAACTCAGTATTCGGTCGGTAGCTTCACAGCTCGGCGAAAACACTGCTACCGCTACTGCAAAAGTCACCGGCACCGGATCGATTACCCTGAACTCACGTTACCTACTCGACGCCCTGAACGCCCTGCCCCACACCGAGACGGTCAGCTTCGGCTTCAATGGCAAGCTCGAGCCGACACTGCTGCATGACGCTGAGAGTGGTGACTACCAGCACGTCATCATGCCACTCAAGTCATAACTGTATACTGAGTAGATGATTACTGATCTGAGGTTGCAGCAGTTCCGCTCGTACTCCGACCAGAGCTTTGAGATTGGTGCCGGCGTGAACATCGTGGTCGGGCCAAACGCCAGCGGCAAGACCAACCTGCTCGAGGCTGTGCTAGTACTGGCTCGCGGCGGATCATACCGCGTCGCTGACGCCGACCTCGTCCAGTTCGACAAGCCCTGGGCCCGGATAGATGCCGATCTCTCGAACGGCCAACGACGAACGATTAAACTGACGCCCGAGCAGAAACCCAGTAAGTCCTACGAGATCGAGGGTAAGGCCTACCAGCGCTTAACGCTGCAACATACCCTACCAGTCGTCTTGTTCGAGCCAAACCATCTACGGCTGCTCACCGGCTCCCCAGTGGGCCGTCGCTCCTATCTCGACGACATCCTCGAGCAGACCGTGCCGACGTATGGTGCGACCCTCCGACACTACCGCCGGGCTCTGGCTCAGCGCAATGCCCTACTCAAAACCAATGCCGCCCGCGACCAATTTTTTGTTTGGAACCTGCGTCTCAGCGAGCTCGGCGGCCACATCGTCAAAGCCCGAACTGATCTGGTTGAAACCATCCGCACCGAAGTCCAGGCGCTCTACCAAGACATCTCCCGCACCGCCACCGAAATCGAAATCCTCTACGACACCAAGCTCAATCAAAAACACTACGAGAGCCAACTGCTCCACAACCTCGAATCACAACTCGACAAAGATTTACTACGTGGTTTCACTTCAGTAGGACCGCACCGCGAAGACCTCGGCGTGTCGTTCAATGGCCGCCCGGCTTCCGAAACAGCCTCCCGCGGCGAAGCCCGAACCCTTGTTCTGGCCCTCAAAATTATCGAACTCAAACTGCTCGAGCAAACCCGCGGCGTGACTCCCCTACTCCTGCTCGATGACGTCTTCTCCGAACTCGACGGCGCCCGCCGCCGCGCGCTGACCGAACACCTCAGCAACTACCAAACCTTCATCACCACCACTGACGCCGACGTCGTCGTCCAGCACTTCACCGAGAACTGCACTATCATACCGCTGGTTGGGTAGTTACTGGGGCAATCCGTCGGTATAGTGGTAGTTTTGAACTGACGCCTGTTGGTAATTGATCGTGTAGTCGGTAAGTTTATAGCCCTGATCGGTGATCCATTTGAGCGCTGCCTGGTGGCCCGATTCAGTGTCTGCGGTAATAACAATCACCGTTTCTGTGCCGTGATCTGTAGGCTGTGTCGAGCTGTCAATTTGATAGGTTGCAGCAGGGCCAATGAATGGTAGGAGTGAATAGAGACTCGGGCGTACGTTTTGATTATTGGCCTTTGCCCGGGCACTCAAATCGAGACTAACATCTTTTGATTGGCCCGCGACCAACGGTACTACCATTTCAGTTTCCATACCATTACGATAGGCTGCCACAAGATATGTTCCTGGGGTCAGTCGTGCTGATGTGCTGCCAGTTCCAAGGGTTGTGGCAGTGCGACCACTGGCTGTGATGCTAATAGTCGCATTTTCATCACTCGCCGTAATATTAATAACGCCAGTTTTGTGTGCTGTTTTGACAGCACTGATTATTTGCCAGACAGCGACTAAAACCAAAGCTATAATAATGACGATCAATCCGCTGATTAAGGGCCTGGGGTTAGCGTTTGTTTTAGTTTCCGGGTACATATACCAATCCTTGCAAGTTTAAGTACTTAGCAACATCGTTCGGAAGGCCATCCAGCTCGGTGCCATCAAAGGCTGTCCCGGGTCCGAGCACTAGACGGAATATGCCGTCCTGTTTGTGTAGTACGGCAGTTGCTTTATCGGTGTTGATTTTAGTAGGAACAATAGTTGTTACCGCCCAATTATGGTTATCAAAGAACCGTGTGTTAGCCAGTTTAAAATCGTCGGCACCACTTGGTGTATTGGTATTTTCAGCGGCTCCAGCCAGAGTCAAAGCTATCGGTCCGCTCAATTCGTCTGTAGTTTTAAGATTAACCTGCGTGCCACTTCCAAGTATCGCCTGCCGACACAGTGTCCCTGTTAAGAATATGGCAAGCGCGATTAGTGCCAAGACTGCTATGCGACGTATGTCATGTTCGCTGTATTCGTGTAATGGTCTCATGAGTTAGAACCTTTTCCTATGTAACGCTGAAAGATCATACCCGAAGAGTATGTGTACTGTGATGGACCCACCTGACGTGGTTGGGGATATTTATCTGTGTGAGCACCCATGGTGTATATAGTGTCCCCTTTAATGTGATCAACAATTTCTACGTGCCCATCATGCGGGTGGATCAAGTCACCAGGCTGCACCTCAGTAAACGGTATTTTTTTCCAGTTTGTTGTATCGCTCAACTCACTATCTGTATTTTCCTGAAGGTCCACATTATAGACGTCATACACTGAAATGTTCACTAAGCCACTACAATCAAGTCCACAACTTGGGCCAATTGTCGGACAGTTTTTTACCCAATCCGCCGCTGGGCCGTGTGCCCCACCCCATACATAACTAACAGGATCATACCGTTTAGCATCACATAAGATCCGGGCGTTACCACTTGCTCCCTGACACGCGGGGCTGCTACTTGCACAGTCATTGGCATCAATGCTCGCGGCTTGGGCCGTACCAGTGAATCCGGCGGCTGTAGCATCATTCGTGCTGTGATAGACGAGTTTGCTGGCATCAACATGGTGATCATTTTCTTCACCCGGTCCAAGGACGACTGTTGCGCGATTCGTATAATTTTTTTCTGTTGAACTGAGATTACTCAGCAGCGATCCAATGTAGGTAGTGTGGTTAAACGTAAGGACTGCCTGCGGGTCATTGGGGCTAGGACCCCAAGCCCAAGCTTTGTTACCGGCCGTCTCGTCATAATATGCGATGGCATGCATAACGTCTTTGGCGGTGTTGTTAGGTTGCGTTACAGCTTTGCCGATACGGCTCTGGTACCCCTGAGTTAGACTAATGGCATTACCCTCTACTCCGGCATCAAACGATTTGAACGATTGCAGGCCGCTTGCGCTGTGAGCTGTCGACAATAAGTCCTGGCGATTTATGCCCGTATTCCAAATGTTAAAAGCACCACTATTGGCAATGTTGCCGCCCTCGGCATAAGCCCACGCAACAAGCGCGAGCACGTGCTCTTGTGTCACGGCGCTTGATTCGGGGACTTTGAGCTTTTGGGCGGTATCTTTAAGGATGTTGATCACGTAGTCCTCTAAATAATATGGAGGCTGTTCACCACTGTTCCAGGTTGAATTTGCCGGCGAGTCAACGGCGGTGGCAATGTCTAATGTGCCATTAGCGCCACAAGTACTGGTTTTAACCTGATCGCCCCAGTAGTACTCGCTGTCGGTATAAAGACTATGGCGGTCTTTTGCGGACAGTGCCGACGCTGGAACACTAATCAAACAGAAGCTTAGAACCAGCAACAACCACCCGATTCGCTTCATCATGATTTTGCCGCCAGACTGCTATACGAGTGCATAACGTGCACCCAGGCTATGTAGGCCTGGAAGTGTCCAATATCGTCGTGGAGCTGGGGAGTGACCTGCTGTAAACATTCCGGTGTAGCGGCTCCCGCCAAGTGCTGACAATAGACATTCGCGACAGTGCCGTCAGTTATCGGAGTCGGCTCGAGACTGCTCATGTCGAAACTGCCGAGTGAGCCGCAGATAGCATCTGGATCGTTCCTGTTTGCTGGCGAGTCGGCCGTATTGCCGTCGTCGGCAAATCCGTTCACAAAACAGTGCAGGATGTCGCTCGTATCAGAATCGTCGTTGCTCTGGCCTTCAAATTTGTTAGGATCACCAGTCATAGATAAGCGGGTGGCCTTATGGACTACACCATCCTTATCTTTATAGGTGACATTACCCATAAGATATTTCTCGTTGGCGACACCATCAGGGTATGTGCTGATAACTTCATCCGTCAGCGCGTACTGAGTGACGCCGTATTGTTGCTCGGGGTCTGTTGCTGAATCTGTTGGGTCGGCTCCGGCCCGTGCATAAAACAGGATGCTGCTAAATGTGTGCATGATGGTGCCGGGTAAGCTAGTAAATAAGTCGGCTGCATTCGTGGCAATGTTTTGCGTGGTTATCGGAATTGATACGGCTAGTTTCGAAGTCAACGAGTCGGGGTTGTCACTACCAAATGTTCGCTCCGTCCACGGCATGGCGGCAATGTGCTTCAATTCGTCAGCATTCGCGGCAGCAACTAGCTTGCGAGTTTGGGCTTTGGACATGGGCTGTGCGCCCATCCGTCTGCCGTAGTCGCCGTATGCCAGGATACCCCCAACATGGGCATTATTCATCCACTGAACCGAATCCTCTGCCCCGCTGACACCAATCGGCAGGAAGTATTTAATAACTTCTGGAAGCACAAAACGCTGCAGACTTTCTTGAGCTGCCAGGATTCCACCAGTAATAGCAATTTGTGTCGTGCCAAACGAACCGGCATCGGCAACAAGTTGAAAAATACCTAGTCCACCCTGGACAATGAACCCGAACTTACTTGTCAGTGCCTTGCATCCGAAAGTTAGTCCCGTATCTTTTTCGATAGTAGTGAGTTCATCAACGATCTTGGTTCCTGAACTCTTAGTAGGTAACGAGGATTTACTGATGTCGGGCGTGTAAGCTGAGCTTTTCTTGTTGCCATTAACAGGGTTTTTGACTATTCGCTGCCAGGCCGCTGAGCTGGTAAACGGCAACGCTGCTTCCGGGTGTGGATTGGACGATGTTCTCTTGGCGGTCGGGTCTCCATTGAATACCTCCATGACTTTCTTGACATCAGCTGACTTGATTTTGCCACTTTTGATTTCGTCTGCCATGGCCACCAGTAATGTCTCATGCCGAATTAGCAATTTAGTAATCTTAGGGACTCGGTTGTTGGATGCGTCCTTGACGCCGTTTGAAAAATTACAAAGTGTGGTGGCGATAGAGCTTGCGAGTAACGGGCTACCTAAATCAAATTTGCCGGCGGCATCCGCGATAGCCGCATCCGGAGAGGCGCCCTTTGCGATCTCACCAGATGTCGTGTCCAGTAGATCTCCCAAGGCCCCTCCCTCGCTCTGGGCGGTTTGGCTTGCTGCGGATTCAGCGGCAGTTGGCTTATTGGGATCATCTGGTGCTCCTGTTTCGCTCTCGGTCGCGCGTTCTTCTGCGACACTACTTAGGTCGGCTTCCGTTGCTCCATTTTTGACCTCATTCTCTATTACGCTTTTAACGTCTTTCGGCTCGGTGCCTTCCGGAAGGGCTTCAAAAGATGCTTCCGCGTGATCGACCATAAGCGGTCGGAATTCTTCAATTTGCCCCACATTCCATTCCGGAAGCGCCTCTTCAATTTTCCCAAATAATTCTTCGCTTGTGCCAATCTCATTGGTAATGTCGGCGCCGCTCGCTGCATCGCGAAGACCGGTAAACTCACCTGCGCTGTTCACTTCAACGGTGATCCCGGCATTGCCGAGCGACTCAACAACCTGTGGATCTGTAATCTTGAATTCGTCCATAGCTTTAGTCATTTCACCACCCGCTGCTTCATCGGCAGCAATTGCAGCTTTCTCTTCAGCGGTACCGGTGGCTTTTTTGACGAGTCGCTTGACGATTTGTTGCGCTAGTTTCTGGGCGATTTTCTTTTCGGCGCGCTGTTCGATCTTGGCCACGTCGCCCAGTAGTGCTTTTTCGATGTGAATCAACTCCATTGATAAAAGACCACCACCCCCCAGTACTACGACAATAGTAATGATAATGCCGGCCACGCCTCCTGCGGCAGACTTGCGGCGATTCCGAGCAATGAGACTGCCCACTCTGAGGGCTAGGGCAAGCGGTGGTGCTAATGCCCCGCCCGCAGTCTCAGCAGCATTGAACAGTCCGTCTTGAGCTAAATTGCTGGCCGCGTCGCCGATACCTGCCGCGGGGCTTTTTGGGGTCCTGGCCGCGTCGCCGGAGGGGTTAAAAAGTGAGCCGCCCTCTTCGGCGTCACGGACATCACTGGTGGTTGGGTCAGGAGCAGACTCGGCATAATTTTCCGGACTGGTCATCCGGTTGAATTCTTGATCGTATGCAGACTGAATAGGATCAACGTCTTCGTCGGGCCGGTTTTGGGTAGCCGTTGCCATGTCTGTTTTCTAAAACACCTTATTTACTCGTATATTATACACCCACCACGCAAATCCACCGATGTTAGCGGCTGCTACAGGCTGCCAGGGGTGAGGCGGTTGGCCAGGTCAATGGTGCCCTGCGGGGCGTCGAAGCCGCCGCTGGCTTGTTGTTGCATGGCCTGGACCTGGTTCGGGTTGGTGGTGATCAGGCCGGTTTCGGTCGGGCTGGCGACGACCTGGATATGGACGTGGTTCTGGCCGGCGAAAAACAGGCCCTGCCCAACCGGGAATTGGCTGAGGCGCTTTTTCTCCTCAGACGTCAGTTTGAAGACGTCTGACAAAACATCCACGGCGCTAGAGGATTGTTTGAGCAATAGTTGCATTGAGGCGTTGGCGACGATGGCGCGGCCCATGCGGCTGCCCATGAAGTCCTCGACGTCTTGGGAGATGGTGGTGATGCCGAGGTTGTATTTGCGGGCGCGCTTCGCGAGGCTGAAGAGGAAGTTTGCTGAGTCTTCATATTTCATCAGCTGCCAGGCTTCGTCGACGATCAGGATACGCTTGCGCAGGTCGGCTTTGGTCTTGTTCCAGATGTAGTTCAGGACGATGTACATGGCGACGGGACGCAGTTCGTCTTCCAGGTCGCGGACGTTGAAGACGACCATCGGGTTGTTGATGTCGATGTTGCTCTGGGTGCTGAAGATGCCGGCGAAGGTGCCGGAGGTGTATTTCCGCAGGCGCTGGGCCAGCTGCGGACCGGTGCCGCCCATGTGCAGCAGTGTGTCATACAGGTCGCTAATGGTTGGTGGGATGGCATTGTGGGTGAGCGGGTCGTTGGTGATGCCGGCTTTGGCGTAGGTTTCGATCAGTGCGGCATCGAGGTCGGCTTCTTCGCTCGGAGCCAGTGCCGGCATCATGATGCTACCCGCCCCGGCCTGCATCTGGGCCTGGGCGCCGCCCATCATCAGGCGCAGTAGCCCGTGTAGGGTGATCAGGTTGGAGCGCAGCGCATTATCTGCTTCGTCAGTGTCGACGACTTTTGGCAGGTCGAAGGGGTTGATGCGGGTGGCCGAGTTCAGGCTGAGGCGGACATAAGCGCCACCGACAGCTTCACACATCCGCTGGTATTCGTTCTCGGGGTCGATGATGAAGATTTCGGTGCCGAACATCATACTGCGCAGGGCTTCGAGCTTCACGGCGAATGACTTACCGGCACCCGACTTGGCGAAGACCACCGAGTTGCCGTTCTCCAGTGAGAAGCGATCGAAGATGACCAGCCCGGAGTTGTGCATGTTGATGCCGTAGAGGATGCCGTTGTCCTGCGTCAGGTCGGCACTGGTGAATGGGAAGCTGGTAGAGAGCGCGCCGGTACTCATGTTACGGCGAATCTGCAGCTGGTCGGCCATCTGTGGGATGGTGCTATTGAGCCCCTGCTCTTGCTGGCTGGTGGCCGGCTTGGAGTAAACCAGCTGTTGCCCGAGCATCGATTCGATCTTGTGTGATACGAACTCCAGTTCGTCGAGTGAGCCAGCGTAGATCGTAAAGTACAGGCCGAAGCGGAAGAAGCGCTCTTCACCGACCTGCAACTTGTCGCGCATCTCTTCGGCGTCGATGATCGCGGCCTGCTTACCCGGGTCGCGTACCCGTCCCTTTTCGCTGTCGATCTGGATGCCGGCTTCTAGCTGGGTGACTTTTTTCTTGAGGTTCTCAAGTACGACCTGGCTCTCAACCGGGTAGACATACATGCTGAGATCGATGACTTCGTCGACATTGACCAGGCCGCTGAGCCAGCCGGTGTAGATCTGGCGCGGGTAGCCGTAGACGTAGTAGCTACGGGCGTAGCGGGTGCCGAGCTGGAAGTGGGTGCCACTGAATTCGATGCTGCTCGGGGCGATGAAGTCGCGGAGCGCAGTGACGCCTTTTTGGAAGGCGGCCTGGACTTCGGCCTGCTCGCGCAGCTGTTGTTGTTGGGCGATGGCAACCGGGTCGAGCTGTTGCTGCTTGTTTTTACGGGCCATTACTGTAACTCCCTTTGCAGGTGGGCTTGTGGTGCGGCGCCCTGCCCCTTGGTGATAATATCAGCGGTCAGGCTATCGAAATCTTTGAGTTGCTGGCGTGTGGCGGTATCGGGGTTGTAGGAATCGTAGTAGAGCTCGATCAGCTCCTGGGTGTCGAGCGGCAGGCCCTGGATGCTGCATTGCTGCAGCCCGGCCAGGACGGCTTGGACGCGGTTGCGGAGCTCAGTTTTGGCCTGCTCCAACTCGCCCTCGTTGATGACGACATGCTGTTCCTTGGAGTTAAAGATACTGCCCAGTCCGCCGAAGAAGTTCTTACTCTGACTCAGCGCCTGCTTGACGTCCGCCGTCGGGAAATACGGAATCACGACATAGAAGCGCTTATCCATGATATTAGTTTGCTGACTGAGTGCGTCGATGTAGCCGATGTAGTCGTCCATCAGCAGCGCCAGCAGCATGTTGTCATGCTCGGTGCGGATTTTGTCGAGTTTCTCGATGTAGGGCTGGAGGTCGACGCGCGACGAGCGGATGAAAATCTGGATTGGGAAATAGAGTGAGTTCAGAAATCCCTGGTAGCTGTACTCGACGGCTTCCTGCTCCTGCTGGCTCATCAGATCGAAGTTGATGCTTTTGACCATCACCACGGAACGGTACGAGCCGTCATTCATAATGACGATGCCGTCACGGATCTCGGCGATCTGGAGGGTGTTCTGGGTACTGTTGGGATTGGTCTTGGGCGCGGTGACGGTGCTACCTGAGTTGGGGCTGCCACCGACCTGGGCCGAAGTCTGCTGCGGCAGCGGAGCTGCATATTGAGCTGGTGCGTACTGCTGCTGCGGTGCTATGGGCGCTACCGGGGTTTGGGGAACGGGAAACGCGGGCGCGCCAGCTGGCTGCCCTGGGACGCCGGGTTGTTGCGGAGCATTTGGATTCATACGATTTTGTTAGTTCCCCACCTCTTTATGGTCTGCGCTTAGCGCAGTGATACAACAACTTCACCGTCACGGTGATCATCAGTATGCTTCGATTTCTCTGCTTCCCGAGCAATCGTCGCAATATTGAGATCGTTGTTGCCTGCCAATGACAGTATAGCAGGATCAGGGGCGGCCGGGCTAGCCGCAGTCGCCGCCTGCGCGGGCTCTGGAATATGCGGTGCCGCAGGTGTTTGCGGCGTCCGTCCGGTTGCTGGCTGGAGCGTCCGAAGGTGCGACATGGTGCTCTGCTCTGCCGCCTGCTCGGCGTGCAGTTTCTGCATAAAAGCCTCTTCGTTCAAATCATCGGCGACTGGCATAGCCGGAGCTGCAGGAATCGCATTCACCGGAGCCGCCGCACTCACCTGCTGCGCCTGACCCTGGTTCAGGAACCAGTAATCAGTCGGGCTGCCACTATCGTTCACGGCCTGCGGACTGGCCGGTGCGGGGCCGTTCATCTGCTGCATCAGGGCCTGGTGGTGCGCCTGTGTCGAAGCATTGATCATGCTGTCGAACTGCGCCGCAATCGGATTGCTCCGCTCGTCCATAATGTCGTCCGAAGCCGTCACATCATAATTCGGCACTTCGCGCGGCAAACTGTCCAGCGACACCAGCCGATCAGAACTCGTCTCCATGCCCAGCGGATTAGCATACAGGTTCACGTTCACGTTCTTCACCGCCCAGCCCCGACTATCGATCGTATTCGCTAGCGCGCTCAACCGGCTCTTAACCTCTGTCTGACTCAGCCCATCCGTCAGATGCCGCTCGATCTTCTTCGGCACGGTAATAGTCACCAATTCCTTGACACCGCTCTGATCCCAAATCCGCTTGCGCGGCTTGAACAAAAACCTGATCTTCGCCAGTGCCCATATCTCAGTCGGCTGGTCCCCGCCAAACGGAAACGCAAAAAACGCACAGAACAACATCGGCGGCACAAATGCCACCATCAAGAACTGCAAATGCTTCGTCAGCAGAATAAAGTTGATGTATCCCAGAAACGCCGCGATCAGCGCATAGATGAATTGCCTAAGGCTAAGAGGACCAAGAATGTGGTCCTCTGCCTCGATATCCTGAATCATCTTATAGGTAGCCATAAATACTAGCTCCTAGGCGCCGCCCTGCCCTCATTGTTTCGTTTTTCCCAGGTCTCGCCGCCCTTGATCTCATTGCGCAGTTGGGCAACAATTTGCTGGTCTTCTGTGTAAACCGCTGGGCCTGCCTGACCCTGTGGAAGGCTTGGCTCGTCCATGTCATTAAGCTCTTTGTACGCAGCTTGTGTAGCTGCTGATGCGCCTGAAATACCAACAATTTGCTCGCCAGTCTGAGGGTCTCGGCTCCCTGCATTGCGTCCTATAGCGTCTTGGAATTCAACTACCTTACGTAATTCATCTCGCGCATAAGCTCCAGAATCGAGATCTTTTTGAGTTGCAGTACCGGCTTTTTTGAGGGCTTCCACTCGCTTGACCTCATTAATATGTTGCTGCTTCACCTTACGCATAGCGATGAATTGTGACGAGAATGCACGAGAAGCATCAAACGCACCCTTCTTGTGATATTGTTCGTGAACAAAATTACCACTGGACTTACGGCTTGCCTCACCTTCATCTGTGCCGGTGTACATGCTATCCTCTCCAACAGGAGTGAACTTAAACTGTTTTGTTGCCGGATCCTGAGTCCATTTGCCGTGTTTCCACTCGCCGCGCTCATTTTGACGCGCAAATCCTAGAGCAGTAAACATTCCTTGAGTTTCTTGTAGGCTCATACCCTCTTGGGATGCCATTGCCGCAAATCTGTCAGTAAAGGCAAGTGCTTCCTCTGTACTATTTACCTTGGTGGATCGATAATCGGAGGAGAACATAGCGTCCGCGAGGTTAGGATATTGTTGCAGCGATGTTCTGTATGCCATGTCAGTTACCTTATTGCCATTGAGGTCATAGCGTTGATCATTTCCGTTTTCGTCTTTGCCCATGAATGAGGTTCGAGCATTCAGTAAGACATCATCACCATTATCTTTAACGGCTGAACCACGAGCTTTTGCTGCTTGTTGCAACAAAGCTTCGCGTTCGATAGCGTTTCCAAGCAGAAAACCACCTGCTCGTCCCACTCGGCCGCTATTGATTTTGTCATTGGCATTCCAATTTCGGAAAGCTTGTGCACGAGCTCGGGTAATGCCACCGCGAGCCTTGTTTTTGGCTTGATTGCGTAAGCTGAGTGGGTCTTGCTGATTACCCTTCACACCCTCGGTTGCACGCTTACCAAGGCCTGCCATTACGTCGTGCAGGCGGCCAAGTACTCCGCCTGCGAGCTTGAAGGCAAAAGGAATAAGGAACAAAGGTACAAACAATGCGACAATGGCGACAATGGGTCCCAATGCTCCGACTAAGCCCTTGGCGTTGCTGTTGGTAACGGTAATGGCCAATACATTGGCTAGAGCAAAGAGTACAGAAATAATTGGATATACCAGGAGTGTCTTTGTTAGTAACTCCCACCACTTGTGAAAATATTTTTCGGTATTGGGCAGACAGTACAGTGCAAATGCAACGGGAGAACTAAGTACCAAGAATATGATAAGGCCCTGCCTCAGAATAATAACTCCAAGAATAGCGATTACTATTAGTACAGCCGGGAGTACGACAAACAGTAAGAATAAGGGCAATAACGATCCAAGTGTTGTAATGCCAACGGCTGCCCCAACTGCCCCCACGACAGCTCCTGCCGTCTCAGTTGTTGCGGCAAATGCAGTGGCTATGGCTGCCGTGACGCCAAGCCCAATAGACCCGTCGCCGACACGAATGCCATCCTTGGCGACCTTGAATGGCGTTAATATTAAACTTTGAATTCCGTGTCCAAGGATGTTGCTGACATCGATTGCAAACGCGACAATATAATAAGATATATTGATTAATACGGCAGCCGCTAACAAGCGAGGAAGTATCTTCTTCGCAGAATAAGCATCAATAAGTCCGCCCCCGAGAGATTGGCCGAATACAATTACTAACAGTGCGATAACTAAGAAAATATCTCCTAAGGTTCGGAATGTTGACCATACTTGGAAATTAGGGGAGGTAGAGTCTAATGGTAATGGAGTGGTGTGGAGCATAGGCTCAATAAGATATTTATATACGCCATCCACAGCGTGCGCTGCCATATAAATAAATGGGCATACAATCCACGATAAAATACCGGCGGATGTTTCACAGGTTGCAGTTTCGGTGCTGGTGTCATTGGTTAGCTCGGCAGTTTTGTGCTCGGTTGCAGTTCCGGTTCCAGCAGCTTTTGTCTGATTTGCGGTGTTGCCGAGGTTAATGCTGGTTTTATCATAATGATCATTGCAGCTGCCGCTTTCGCCCGTCCAGCCGTATAGAGTTGCTGTTGATGTGGTGACGTCCTGTAGGTATGACGGACAGGTTCCGGGAGGGGTCTGGACGAACTTTGAGCCGTCGGCGGTTTTGACGAAGGTGCCGTCGGGGACTTTTTCATCGCCGTTTTTGCCCGAAAGGTCCAGGATGCCGGTTGGTTCGAGTGTAGCGGCATCGACCCAGTTGAAGCGGGTGTAGTAGCCTTTTTTGCCGTTGGCAATTGGCTGCTCGTGCTTAACGATCTCGGTACAGTTGCTGCCGCCATTTGCGTCATGGCCTTTTAGCTTGACCTCACCCTGTGCGTAGCTGTCGTGCCATGGGCTACCGCCCGCGAAAGTAACTTCGATTTCTGGCGTACAGCCACCGGGTGTTGCGCCATCGGGAGTGTAGTAGTGCTTTTCGCCATCGACCTTTGTCATAGTATAGTCGCCCTGCTCTGCTGCCAGGCCGATCATGCCGGCGTAGGTATCACCGTAGCCATGGGTAAGGTTGATCGTGTCGTAATCAATCCAGCTCAGCTTGATGGTGCTAGATGATGCCGCGGCGGATGCGCGGGGAATAGGCACGATGGTCGTCAGGAACGCGCCAAAGAATAAAGCCAGCAAGCCCAGCGCCCCCCATCGAATACCGGATTTTGTGCTACTCATTTCTCTATATACTCTAAATGTTTGTCTCTTGGTGACAAAGCTGCCTCATTTCTCTTAATATATCATATTGCACAAGGAGTTGGACATACCTTGTCAAAAACCTCTGAACCTACTATAGTTATAAAAAATGATCCAGTTACTTCGAAAACCAAAACAACTAGTCGTGGCCGGCCTGCTCCTCGTCGGTCTTAGTGGCGTGTTCGTTGCCGGCCAAGCAATGCTGATGCCTGCTACAGCAAGCGCCGCTTCGAAGCATTATTGTGGCCAGTCCAAAGAACAAGTTGAGACCTCTATCGATATCGGCTGTCGCGGTCAAGGCAATCCCATTACGGATATGATGTTTGCCATTATTCGCCTATTATCAGACGGTGTTGGACTGGTAATCGTCGGCTCGATTATTCTGGGTGGTATTCAGTACACAATGTCTGCCGGTGACCCCCAGGCTGCCAGTAAGGCAGTTAACCGTATCCGCTCCACAGTCTTTGCGTTAATACTCTTTCTTTTCGCTTACCCCTTATTGAATTATCTTTTGCCGTCAGGATTCTTTAAATGATGATTCCGCTTTATATTCCCAAAATTGCTGCAGCTATAGCCGGCAGTTGCGGACATGGTTCATTCCTGAACTTCCCTACTTGGTATGAGTATCTACCGGGGACTACTAATCCGAAGACGGGTGCCTGCACCCCTCAGCTCGGTAGCCTCAGCGACATCTGGTTGATTGCGGCTGCAGTCATCGAAATCCTGCTCCACATCGCAGCAATTTTGGCTGTTGTCTACCTCATGTACGGCGGCGTTACCTATGTGACTAGTCAGGGTGAGCCGGACAAAACTACCAAGGCCAAGATGACTATAATTAATGCGCTAGTAGGTCTGGTAGTGGCGGTTATGGCTACTGCGCTCGTAGCATTCATAGCTGGGAGTATTAGCTGATGAATATGTTTGTTGTGATGGTGTTGGCACGAATGCACCTGTTGGCCGTAACTGCTGACTGTAGTGCCGGAACAGGCAAGATTACTTGTGAAACTGGCCTCCCGAAAGTTGGAGCGGGTAACGGCGAGATACAGCAAATCCTTAAAATTGTGTTTGGCGTTATCGCCGCTCTGGCGGTACTAATGATTGTCATTGCTGGTTTTCGATTCGTTATTGCACAAGGCAGTCCTCAGGAAGTCACTAAAGCTCGTAATACCATACTGTATGCTTTGATTGGCCTAGTGGTTGCCCTGGCTGCCGAAGCTATCGTCGCACTAGTGTTGGGAAAGGTATAGTCATGCAGGTATTGAACAAGATGAGGAGTTTTGGTCTGATATCGATTCTGCTATTGTCGGTAACTTCCTTTTCGGTTGCCCTGCCTCGCCACGCCGCCGCCGTAAATGTGTTTAACGTTTGTACCGATAGCGCCAAAACCGCTGATGAAACTGCTAACTGTCGTGATTGCACTAACAGCGTTGCCGCTACCAGTACATACTGTAAGTCCGCGAGCTCAGGCACTAGCAGCAACCCAGTAATTCATATAATCACCATAGCAATCGATATTGTCTCCTATATTGGCGGCGCTGCCGCTGTCATAGCCCTTATCGTCAGTGGCCTTCGAATGGTCTTAGCGAATGGAAATCCTGATGGCGTTAAGTCCGCACGTACCGGTATCATTTATTCGCTGATAGGTCTTGTTGTTATTGTTATGGCCCAGTCAATCGTCATTTTTGTACTAAATAGAATAAAGTAGGTGTAAGATGCAAAAGATTAAGTTGATGATCATTACTCTCGTCGTTGCCCTGTCGGCTATTAGCGTAGTTGGCCTATCTACAGTAGCCGCCAGCCCGGCTACTGATGAAGCATGTAACGGCTTACAGCAGGTTGACCCAGGAAAAACCTGTGATGCGGCTGCAGGTAACGGACTCAATAGCATAATCCGGGCTGTCGTGACTATCCTGAGCTACATCGTAGGTGTGGCGGCGGTGATCATGGTCATTATCGCGGGACTCAAATACATTACGGCCAACGGGGATTCAAATTCTATTGGTTCCGCCAAGAATACCCTAGTGTACGCTTTGCTCGGCCTGGCGATTGCGGTGTTGGCTCAGGTTTTGGTGCATTTTGTGCTTGGAACGGCCAACAATGCTGCGAACGGGAAACCGACTGGCGCAGTGGTCCGGCAGCTCGAGGCTGCTTGATGTCGCTTCACCGATGTGATATAAGTTAATCTATACTAACGAAAGGTTATTAACATGATCCAAAAAATTAAAAACATGATGATGGTTGCCGCAACGCTCTTAACGTTCGGTGCCCCTGTTCTCGTACCTGTTGCCGTATCGGCCGAGTGTGCTAACGACATCCAGACAAATATCGCTAAGGGTGTCAACGATGCCGCTGGCGGTGACGCTTGTTCGTCGGTTACTGATAGTGGTGCCGGCAGCCTGCAGGCTGTTGCCAAAAAAGTTGTTAACATCTTCTCGATCATCGTCGGTATCGTTGCCGTCATCTTCGTCATCTACGGTGGTTTCCGCTACATCACTTCCGGTGGCGACAGTGGTAGCGTCGGTAACGCCAAGAACACTTTGATCTACGCCCTCGTTGGCCTGGTTATTGTTGCCCTGGCGCAGCTGATCGTTCACTATGTCCTCAGCACTGCAGCTGGTGCTGCAAGCGGCAGCGGTCTGTAAAGCCCCCGCCCCAAATAAAAAGCCCCGGATCATCCGGGGCTTTTTATTTGCCAGGAGTGGTCTAGAAAACCTGGATCTTCTTGACGGTGTCCTGCTGGACCTTGCCGAAGCTGATGGTTAGGACGCCGTCCTTGAGCATAGCTTCAATCTCTTCTTCCTTGACTGGAACGGGCAGTGCGATGGTACGGGAGAATTCGCCCCAGTAGCATTCCTGCAAGAAGTAGTTCTCCACCCCTTCCTCGGTCCCGCTGCTGAGCGTGCCGCGGATTGTCAGCTGGTTGTCAGAGATGCTGACATCGAGGTCGCTCTTGTTGACGCCGGCGGTGCGGGCTTTGACGACTAGTTTCTCGCGGGTTTCGTAGACGTCTACAGCGAGCTGGCCGGGAACGCTGTCATCCTCATCCCATTCGTCATCTACCTGTGGTGCGGCCTGTGTCTGCTGCTGTTCCATAGGGCCCTGCTGCATTGACATGTCGTCGTCGCCGAGAAACGCTGCGGTTAGCTCATCCTCTTCTAGTAATAAGTCGTCGTCACGATTGCGTCGTGCCATGGTGTTCCCCTCCATTAAGCCCAATTAATCCAAATTTAATCTAAATTTCAGATCTTGATAACGAGATTTGCTTTTTTGTCTTAGTAGCAGTATAGCTTAGATGTTAAACAGATAGCAACGATTGTCACCCTTATTTACAACACATTAAACACAACGAAGCATGAGCGTAATTGATTCCCTGTTATCCCTGGTGGCGCCACATGAATGTCTGAGCTGCACGGCCGAAGGCTCGCTGCTCTGTGGCGCCTGTGCCGCCCTGCTGCCGGATGCACCACAGGAGTGTTATTTCTGTCGCCAGCCAAGTCCAGGGAGTCAAACCTGTGCCGGCTGCTTCCGCCGTGCCGGGTTGCATCAGGTAGTCGTCGCGACGGTGTATGGCGGTGTGACTAGGCGGCTGATCTGGAAGCTGAAGTTTGGCGGTGCGCAGGCGGCGGCTCGTGATATCGTTGCTGCTCTACCCTCTCTAGCGCTGTCAGGTGTAGTGATCGTGCCAGTGCCGACGGCCGCTGGCCGGGTGCGGCGGCGAGGCTATGATCAGGCCTGCCTACTGGCCGCTGGGGTTTCTGGCCGCTACGGCGTGCCGGTGCTGCCCTGCCTGCGGCGGCTCGGGCGAACGCATCAGCTCGGGGCGAACCGGGCTGAGCGTTTGGCGCAGTTGCTCGAAGCGTTTGTTGTTGCCTCGCCTGCCCGGGTCCGTGGCAAATGGGTTCTTTTAATTGACGATGTGATTACGACCGGGGCGACATTTGAGGCGGCGGCGCGGGTTTTGTATGCAGCTGGTGTAGTGCAGATTTCTGCGCTTGCCTTTGCCCGTTCTGAATAATTTTTGCAATAGCTTATCTTGACTTATATGAAGTCTTAATATATACTTAATATAAAGTTTATATGTAGATTATATATGCAGCAATATTATGTCCCTCAACCTAAGCGCACCCCTTCTCCTCAGCGACAAGGAGAGTTGATTCAATTTTTGATTGAAAATCAGCAAAGAATAGACGACCTATGGAAAAAAACTAGTCAGCCTTATATGCCATGGAAAAAGTTCGAAGCAGCATATCGAGCTGGTTATTTTGGTGCCTATTGGTCGGAACAACAGATTTCCGTCGAAGATGCGTGGTATTTGCTGCAGGTACGGCGGCGCTTCACGCAGACCCAGTCGCCTGTTCGGGATACTCGTAATGAGCCGTTCTCCTGGTCAAAACTTCCGACTCATGAGCGCCTGTTGCACGATTTTAGTATGCAATTAGGTGGTAGCATGGCGACCAGTACCTTGGCGGACGGGGCGGCTAAAAATCAGGTGTTCCTGCGGCAAAGCCTGATTGAGGAGGCGATTGCCTCCAGCCAGCTCGAAGGTGCGGCCACTACCCGTGAGCGGGCTAAAAAAATGTTTGCTGAAAAGCGGAAGCCGAGCTCCAATGGTGAATGGATGATCTATAACAACTATCTCACCATAAAACAGATCGAGGAAGAAACTTCCAATTACCCGCTATCACGCGATGTGCTGCTTGCCCTTCATGTCACTATGACCACTAACACAGACATTGAGCCTGACCAGATTGGACGCTGGCGAACCGATGATGATGACATCGTAGTGAAGCGGCTAATACATAGCGAAGAAATGATCGCCCATGTGCCACCAAAGGAGGCAATGATGCAGGTCGAACTTGATCGGCTGCTGGCCTTCGCTAATGACCAGGACGCCGATGAAGATTTCTTAAATCCTATTACAAAAGCGATCATCATTCACTTCTGGTTTGCCTACTTGCACCCTTTTTGTGACGGTAACGGCCGACTCAGCCGATCACTGTTCTACTGGTACCTGATGAGGCACAAGTATTGGCTGATAGGTCTGGTCCCTATCTCTACGGTCATCAAGAAGTCGCCTGCGCAGTATGCCGACGCCTACTGTTTTAGTGAGCAGTACAGCAACGACCTGACGTACTTCATCGACTATAATCTACGCAAAATCGAGCAAGCCCTGGTGCTTTTTACGCAATATATGGAGCGCAAAAAAGATAAAATCAATTTAATTGACCGCTTATTGCCGGAAGCTGGATTAAACCACCGTCAAAAGCAGGCGCTCCATCACCTGTTGGGAAAGTCAGATGACACTATCACGGTGACGCAGCATGCTAATTTTCATGAAGTCAGTTGGATCACGGCCAGTCAAGATATTAAAGCGCTGCAGGCCATAGGCTACCTAGAGGCAACCAAGCGTGGCCAAAGCGTGCTTTATACGGCTTCTGACAGGCTGAAAGCCTTGCTGGAAGACCAATAAAAAAGACCTGACGTGCAGGTCTGATTTATCTGGCGGAGAGAGAGGGATTCGAACCCTCGCTGGAACTCGCGCCCCACTAACGATTTAGCAAACCGTCCCCTTCAGCCACTTGGGTACCTCTCCAGTTGTGACACTTGGATTAGTCTAGCAACTTTTGATGCTTAATTCCAGGGGTTAGCTTCGGTATTTTGGGTTTTTACTACAAACATCGCGAGGATGATGCCGATAATCGATCCTAGCAGAGAGAGGCAAACGACCGCGATACTGGTTAATGTTGGTCGCACGACGTCATGCTTACGAAAGTAATTGTTCACCAACACGAATGACACAACAATCGAAAATACACCGCCGAACAACAGAATTGGCAAACCCATAAGACCAGTCCCACCTATTCCTGAATATTTATAATCGAGTATCGATAGCGGTGCATAGACGAAGAATAATACCGGCAAATATGCCAGAAGTGCACCTTTGAGACCGATCATATGAGCTGGAACTGATTGCATATATCTATGGCGGAAGGGGTGGGATTCGAACCCACGGAACCGTTGCCGGCTCGACGGTTTTCAAGACCGTTTCCATCGACCACTCGGACACCCTTCCATAAAAGCAACAGGGGTGATTATAGCAGTAAACACGCCAACTTGGCTAGCCCGGAACAGATGCGGTACAATAACGCTAATGGTAGAAGACGAAAACGTGATGCCGGGGGCCGACGATGCTGTAATCAGCTGGACGGCTTCAGAGTTTATCGCGCATGAGAAAGATGCCCGCTGGTATGGGATGCTGGCGCTTGTGGCCTGCGTATTGGCCGGCCTGATTTTCTTGATCACCCGCGACGCTATTTCGACGTTCATCGTCATCTTGGGTGCGGTGCTCTTCGGCATTTACGCTGCCCGCGAACCGCGGCAACTGCCCTACCAGCTGAGCGACCATGGCCTCCGCATCGGTCAGCGTTACTTTGATCTGCAGCAATTCCGTTCCTTCTCGGTTGTGCCAGAGGGTGCATTCTCAAGCATCGTACTGATGCCGCTGAAGCGCTTTGCGCCGATGACGACCATCTACTACGCACCCGAAGACGAAGATCGGATTGTCGATGTGCTGGCCACGCAGTTGCCGTATGTTGAACACCGCCACGACCTAGTCGAACGTTTGATGCGCCAGATTCGGTTTTAAACATAAAAATAACCGCCCGTTTCAGGGCGGTTATGATGATTCAAGGGTGAGGACTGTCGATTACGAGCGGTTGCTGTGTTCTTTGCGGTGCAACTTGCGCTCCATCTTGGCAATGAATTCGCGGCGGTGAGCCTTGGTGTCACGGGCTTCTAGTTGATCCATCAGGGCTGCTGCTTCTTCACTTGACATTGCGAGATCTCCGTTTATGTTTGTACGCCTATTATCAAGCTTATGGCTAAGTAGGAGCTGTAAAGATTCTCACACAGTGGATAAGCTGTGCCTAATATGCTGTAATGACAGGTATGAGTTTGAATCCGGTTACGATTATCCTTGAAGCGGCCGATGGCTTTCAGCGGCGCTATCGCCTGCCGGGCTTTATCTACGCTGTCATCAAAAAGTACGGCGAGGACCAAGCAGGCTATCAGGCGGCGCTACTGACCTACTACGCATTCTTGTCGCTGTTCCCGCTGTTGCTGGTGCTGACGACAATTACTAACTTGCTGGCGGGCAGTCACCCGGCGCTGCAGCATGACATCATCAAATCGGTCAGTGACTACTTCCCGGTATTCGGTCAGCAGCTTTCCGAGGGTGTTAAAAGCTCGCACAAAAGCGGTGTCGCCTTGCTCATCGGTCTGTTACTGACACTCTACGGTGCCCGCGGGGTGGCCGACGCCTTCCGCAATGGCGTCAACCACATCTGGCGCATCCCGGTTGCGGACCGTGACGGCTTCCCCAAGTCGTTGCTGAAAAGTCTGGCAATCATCACTGGTGGCGGTGTCGGCCTGATAACGGCATCGATCTGTAGCGGGCTCGCAGCCAGCGCCGGGCATGGCTGGGACTTTCGCCTGCTGTCGCTGCTGATCAATGTCGGGATTCTGTTCGTGCTGTTCAGCTGGCTCCTGAACCTCAGTCTGCCGCGGCACGTCGCCCTGAAGGATATCCGTTCCGGATCGCTGACTGCCGCCATCGGACTGGTATTGCTGCAGTCGGTCGGCGCTGTACTCTTGAAGCGCGAACTCAAAAGCCTAAGTGCCGAATACAGTTACTTCGCGATAGCCTTAGGGCTGCTCTTCTGGCTGTACCTGCAGTCGCAAGTTATCTTTTATGCTACTGAGATATCGGTCGTCCACACGCTTCGCCTCTGGCCCCGCTCACTGACCGGCAGCCGGTTAACCGATGCCGATAAGCGCGCTCTCAACCACCAGGTGCACGAAGGCCGCGCCCTTGGAGATCAGCGTGAATCAGTCCACGCTCACATCAAAGGCTAGTCAGTGAAGTCACGGGCCGTCAGTCTCTGCAGCAAGGCAAAGGAGGCAACAGTAATCATGGCGCCCAAGATTTCACAGACAAATGCCCTGCCCTCGGCATAGCTCAGGTCGTCCTGGCCGAAGTGAAGCAAAAAATAAAAGCCTAAGCCCAGGACGCTCCCTACGATTCCGGCCAGCAGATTCAGCACTAACGAATCATATTCATCATGGACTAAATACGCGCCGATAGCACCTATCAGTAGGCCGAAACCTATCGCTATAAATAAGCCCATCTAGTACTCGAGATACTCGCGCCACCAGTTGTCAGTTTGGGTGCGGGCGTTGGCGGCATTGCTGTTGTCACGGTGTTGTCGTGTCATGGTCATCTCCCTTATACGCTTAAGCATAGAGGAGTGGCTGACACGCCACTATGAATTATCTTACATAAGCACTTTAACGCTTGTAGATAACCGGTGCACTGCCGATGAAATCCTGGCTGTCCAATTGGTCAACGATAGCGCGGGCTACGGCTTCACGCGGGATGGCGTAGAGGCCCATTGATAATTTGTTCCGTAGTGCGTAGTTGCTGCTTTGCCCCTTGACCATGGCCGGTGAGCGGACGGTCGTCCAATCCAAATCGCTGGCGGCCAGCAACTCCAGATGACGCTCGCCGTCACGCACAATTTTAGGAGCTACCAGCAGCAGCATCAATCGGGCAGCGCGGTCGCGCAATCGGGGATTATCCCCCGCCCACAGGGCGGCAATTCCGGTGACCGTAACAATCCGCTTGGTACCAGCGGCACGCATACCCGGGATGATTAGGGCGGCGGCACTACCGACGACATCTTTGCGTTTGGTGCCCCAGCTACCGAGGGTGCTGATGACCGCCTGGCTGCCCCTCAGCGCACGCTCCACGTCAGTTGATTCATAAATGTCACCAGCCTGGACCGTCAGCCCGGTCTGCTCCCCGAATGGATTGTGGCTGTGCACCAGGGCGACGACCTCATGGCCGCGCTCCAGCAGGAGCCGGACAACGATCCGACCAACCCGACCACTAGCTCCGTAAACAGTAACTTGCATAGTAAGAATTATAACTGAGCCAGCCAGCTTATCCAGGTATTCTATGATCAAATAACAATTCTCCGCCTCACCTCCCCTTGACCTCGCACTGTATTGTTATGAACTGCATACGATAAAGCACTATAAGGAGCGCTCCCATGAATATGGAAGAATATTTCGATCGGCTACATCGCATGGCTGATGAGCATGCTACGCCCCCTCGGCGTCGCCAGAAAAACGACAAATAAAAGAGTCCGTCATAGCGACGGACTCTTTTATTTGCGCACGACTATGTGCTGTATTGCAAAAATGGTACACCCGACAGGATTCGAACCTACGACCTTTGGCTCCGCAAGCCAACGCTCTATCCAGCTGAGCTACGGGTGCAAATTTTTAAGCAACAGGGGTAATTCTAGCATAGGCGTGCCAGAAATGCTAGCCCCTCCCTCTTGCTTATATTGACAAATTATAGCATAAGTATTATAATTATCTTCGATTCAACTACAGAGTTGGACGAGAGAGAGGGACAGTCATGTTCGCAAGCGTTCGCAATGCAGCGTTCGTCATCGGCACCATTGGTGCTCTTGGCATCGTCAGCATGGGTTCCGCCCACGCTGACACCGTCGTCCAGCACGCCATCCCCTGCCCACAGCAGACGGGAGCCCCCGGACGGACCGGCATCGCGCCCAGTCAGGGAGACATCATCTCCGAGGACTCGCACACCGCGATTGACGTGCACGCCGCCCAAGGTGTGGTCTTCACCGCCCTTGCCGGTTGCACGCTGAACCACGGCAACAGCTAACCAGCTGTGTCTTCTATCCCCCATCCTGCCGAACGCGCAGTTGCGTGACATCCCGTCACAGCGTTCCAGTCAAGGAGACTGCTTCTCCCCAGGGAGTGTTGGCATCATGCCCCCGATTGACGTCCCCCGACGCCACTATCGCCAACACTCCCGCACCACCCCTGATTTATCATCAAGAAACTGCTATACTAGACCGAGTTCAAACCCTAATTCACGGAGAGGTGCAGGAGTGGTTGAACTGGCTTGTCTCGAAAACAAGTGAGCCCGCAAGGGTTCCAAGGGTTCGAATCCCTTCCTCTCCGCCATGCAGTCTGTTTACCGCTCCAGGGAGCGGTCTTTTATTGGATAATGCCTCTACGGCCGAGGCCTTTTGGTTTGCCTTCGGTAACAGCCGAGGCTGTCGCTATCGGCTTATCGACTGTAATTTTGCTTGGTTCGGCCCCATCCATGATGCGACGACTTGGCTTCGTAGGAGCCGGCTTGGAGGTAGTCGGCACATCTGCTGTCGATACTTCGGTTGTCGTTTTGGCTGCGACGGGTGGAATTGGCTTTTTGCGTCCAAAGCGGGTGATAAGTAGCGCCATGATAATAAGCGCACCGATACCGAGGTAGCCCAGGCCTGCAATGAAGTTGATGTGTGTAATGTAGTTACTTGCTCGGTGGGCAAAATCAGTTAATGACTGCTGTAATGCCCCGTTGGTGGTGTTATTGAAGAGTTTGTCCTGGGCTTTCTGGATTAAGAAATCCAAGGTGAATTTGCCCACGACCAACAATAAACCGGCGACCACGAACAGCTTGGCAATGAGCCGCCACGAACCACGGCGGCTGGAAGCTGCAAAGAAGATAATCAGCAAACTTATAAGCGCTAAGGCACCGAGTATGTAAGGTAGCTTCTGAGCTAATTTGTAGGCGGTTGGCAGGTATGAAAACTGCTTGTAGTAGGGCGTGTTTGAGTCCTTTTGTGGAGTGAGGCTGTCAGCGGTCAGTACGGGGTTGCCAAGCACGCCACCTGTATCATTGAGCTGTTGCTCGACTTGGAGGGCTTCTAGGTCGGGATTTACGCCCGCAGGGCGACAGCCGATATGGAGCAGATCAGTCGACTGCATGGTGCTCAATTGGGCGGCCGTACACTCAGGTACGCTACGCAAGTGATCAGCCACTGCCTTCCCTATTTGCTGGCCAAACTGCGCTTTGGCGTCGGTGAGATCAATTTCAAATTGCGGAGCAGTTGTCGTGCCCTCCAGCCAGGAATAGTTGGCATTGAAGAAATTCATGATTGACTGGTTGATCAGCTGTTTTGGGAACGCGGTCTGAGTAGCTTGTTGAACGGTGCTGTCGCTCCCGCTCAAGGTGACCGGTGCACTGTTGCCCTGATCGGCGCTGACTTGCGTTGCCTGCGCGACTGTAGTGGCGACAAAGTGCTCATATAGCTGGCTTTGATCGAGCCATGATTCAAGATGGTCAGGGGTCGCAAACGCACGGTTGAGACTATAGCTGAGAACGCTACTGATAAGCGCCAGGAGTGCGATAGCGGAGAAAAAGCTGACCAATAATTTTCGCACCCAAATCATGTCCAATATTGTATGCAAACCGCCTATGCTTGTACAGACTATTGCTGCAGCCTCTCCCGCAACCAACGGTCAAGCATCCAGCCAGCAATTAATGTAACGGCTAGAGCTACCAGCCACCATAGCCACGGTAACTGATTGAGTAATGGCCACTGTCGGGGCACAGCTGCCTGATACTTCTTCTGGAGCCGCAGCTGCGGGTTAACCACTGGCTGCGAGGGAGCCGTCAGCCAAGCGCCAAGCACTCGCCCTTGCCTGACTGCGACTTGGGGATGTGTAAACTGGGTGGCGATTTGTATGACCGAAGTTGTGGAAGCGGTCTGTATTGGCGGCAAAGGGTCGGTGGTTGCGTCAAGTGGCGCGCTGCCCTTGCCGCTGGCTGCAGTTGGCAGTGTCTGCTGAGTAGTCGTCGAAACATCAATGAAGGGGTCGCAAGCGTCGTCGATTCCGTCCGCATCACTGTCCTGGCCGCTGGCGGCCAATGGCGCACAAGGTCCAGCCACCGAGTTAACCACTACCGGTTGGCTGATATCTACCGGCTCCCCGGTCTGGTTACTGCCGATGATGTCAATGGTGTGTACGCCTGCAATGGTGCCATCGGGTACGACGTAATCACCCGACCCGTTTGTAATACTGCCAATGACAACTCCCTGAGCGCCATCAAGGTGTACGCTGTAGCTGTCCGCTGTTAGACCGTAGCTGAGTGGATTGAGTAAAATAGTCGTCTTTTGCCCGCCCTTCACTTGACCGGCAGTTACGGAGTGGGCTGACAATAGTTGGTTTACGGGACGGTTGGATTTAGGAGCGGTGAGGAAGGCCGCACTTGTATCCGTACGAGCTGGACTGGTGCTGCCACGCTTGAGGTTGTTGGTTTGGCGCAAAATGGCCTGTTCAATCAGCTGCTGGCCCAGCGCATTTGGATGATAGCTCTCGCTGCCCAAGAAGTTAAAGTCGCCCAGGCCACTGTCATTACCAGCCGTCAGACCATTGACGGCGATATTGAAACTGCTGGTTTCACAGAGGCGATGGCCGGCAAGCGCCTGAGTAATGTCGACATACTGTGCGCCAGCAGCAGAGGCCGCCGCACTGATCGCGCCGTTAATCTGATCAACCAGCTCATCGGCGAACTCTAGCTCGCTGGTATTGAAATGCACATTCAGCGCGCAACTACCGTTGTCGACGCTAATTTGCGGGTATCCAATGACATACAGCGTTACGCCCGGATCTTGTTTGAGGAGCTGCTGGTAGAGCTTCCGCAGTCCGGTGCCGGTCTTTTTGACGAGCGTCAGCAGTTCCTGACGATCTTCATATGTGGCGAAACAGGTATTACTGACCAGGTGCAGGTTGGTATGCGGCTCAATGCAGCGCTCGAGTATATTGCCGAAGCCGACATTATTGCCGCCAATACCGAGGGTGATGATGGAGGGTTGGTACTGGCTGACGAAGCGCTGTTGGGCAACGTAGCCTGGCAGATAGTTTGTCATGATGCTCGCTAGTAGCGCAGGTTGGTTGGCGGTCAACTCATTCCAGTTAACCACTCCCCTCACCTGCCCTCGGTAGGTGTTACTGATGTCGCCGACATCATGCAGCACTGCTCCGGAGCAGGCGATGCTGTGCGCCCCGGCTGATGTGTATAGATCCCGCGCTAACAGTAACGGGTATGAATGGCTGGACAGATGACAGCGGTTGTCGGCGCTATCGGTGCCGGCCAGATAGTCAAAGGCGCCCTGACCCGAGCTGTAGGAGTCACCCAGGCCCAGGTAGTCGATCAATGAGTGAATTCCACTGACGGGCGCCAGCTCGTAGTTGCCGCCCGAGTCGCTGTTTTTGGTAGTGGCATCGAAGCTGAGGATGCCGTCGTTCACGAAGCGGACATGCGAGATGTACATCAGACTGTCGATCTGATTTTTAATGAATGGCCAATAATTATAGCTCGCACAGATATTCCCGTTGCACTGGCTGAGGTCGTAAACTTTGAACTCGCTGGCATAGGTGTTTTCAACGGCCACGTACTGACCGTCTGGTGTGATTGTCACTGATGATTCATCGAGTCCTGGGCTGCCCTGCCGGGCGTAGACGGGTGCGAACGGTTTCATATCCAGCGTGGCTAAATTGATGCGCACGAACGAGCCGGCCAGGACCTCGACCACGATCCAGCTGCCGGAGTCGGCGTAGGCCAGACTCTGGGCATTGATCACCAGGGGGTGGCCAGCGGCATCTTTCAGTACGATGTCAGCCGGTATAGTAATCTGTTTCGATACCAGTTGCAGTGCCAGATTATGACTGTCCTTGAGCCCGGTCAGCGGGTTTTTGTACAGACTGACAGAGCTACCGCCGGTCGGTACGGCATCGAGCATCGTCAGATTGAGCGCCCGCGGCCACGGCGCCAGGATTTGCCCGGCGGCTGGCGGCAGCAACTGTACCGCCTCGTCGCTGCCATTAAATATGACCATATTACTGTCGGCGTCCATCTGACCGAAGGCGGTTTCGGTGAAGCAGCCTGTCCGGGTAGTCGTATCTGAAGGCGTCCGGTACTCTTCAAGCTCGCAGTCGAGGTTACTGAGGTATGCCGGCTCGTGTTGTTGGCCGGTCATGCTGCTGATGTGCTTCAGGGTCATGGTCGGCGGAGCTGCCCAGGCAGCTTGGGCTTGCTCCGCCGGAGTGACCGCCCGGCCCGGAAGCGTGCTGAGCAGCAGCACGAGGAGGACGATGGCAGCAGTCAGGCGTTGGGCGGTCATGTACCCGACTATCTACCCTGCTCTCCCCCGTCCGCAAGCATAAGCACGCACAATTAAGCTCAATTTAATCTTTAGTTAATAATTAATGAGTTCGGGCCCAGTTCGGCTATACTGAGCCTATGAGTATGAATGTTATGCTTTCTTTTTTCGTCGCTGCCGGTGTTGCCGCTTTTACCTACAGCAAGATGGGTCGTCGGGTTGGCTATGGTAATACCCAGAACGTTTTCACGATCGTGGCTGTCGTTTTTGTCATCACGCTGATCGTCGTCTACACACTATTCCAGTATGTGTTACACCTCAGTTAACTAGCCATTTAATACCAATTCGGCTTGAAATCGAGCCATTTTAACTGGTATCATATGGCTATGGATGAGAAGGGGTTGGGCAAGCGCCTGCAAGAGGCAAGACAAAAAGCCGGTTTGACACAACAGCAGTTGTGTCAGCTAGCCAATCTTAGCTTCTCGACACTTACGAAGATCGAGCGCGGTGCCATCAAGTCACCCTCTATCTTTACCGTGCAATCTATCGCCGCCGCCCTCCATACGACACTGGACGAGTTATTGGGACTTGGCGCCCCTGGAGCAAATCGCCTGCTCAAAAAGACCAAGAGTGGCGTCAGCTTCGTCTACTTCGACGTCAACGGTTGCCTGATCCGCTTCTACGAACGTGCCTTTGCCCGCGTTGCTGAGACCTACAATGTGCCCGCCGATGTTATTGAGACGGCCTTTTGGCACTACAACGACGATGCCTGCCGCGGCACGCTGAGTTCGTCAGACTTTAACAAAGTCTTCGGTGAACGTATCGGAGTACCCGATCTGGACTGGAAGAAGTTCTACCTCGAAGTCACCGAACCGATGCCCGAGATGCAGGAATTGCTGAAATGGGTGGCTGAGAACTACAAGACCGGCCTGCTGACCAATATCACGAGCGGCTACATGTCCGGCCTGCGTGAGCAAGGCAAGATCCCTGCCCTGCCCTACGACGCCATTATTGACTCCTCGGAAATCGGCTCCATCAAGCCCGAAAACAAGATCTACGAGATCGCTCAGGGCCGCGCCGCCGTCCCGCCAGAGGAAATCCTGCTGATCGACGACACTCGCGGCAACCTAAACGCCGCCGAATCGCTCGGCTGGAAAGTGTTATGGTTTGACTACGCGCGGCCTCAGGAGTCGGTTGACCTGATCCGCTCCGCTCTCGAACCCGCCGACTAGGAATTGGCAGCGACGTAAGCCGCTTCGTCAGCGTCGCTCAGTACAGTGATGGCGGCTGGTAAATCAGCGCCGGTAACTTTGATCGCAGCTATTGGTTTTACTGGAGTGGTGGCTCGCCAGACCCAGCCATGACCTTTTGTAAATGGTTTGCGAGGGAGTACATACACGTATCCTGACCAGTCTTCGCTCTGAGCTTTTGCGAAGTTAGACTCTGAAATGTAGAAGCCGAAAGGAGGCTCGAACCTGCTGCTATCCCAACCGGCTGCGCGACGACTACCGAGGACGGCCATAAAGATAGCAGGCTCGATACTTGCGGCGGCGAATATTGCGGGATCGCCATCGGGTTTTTGAAAGCTCAACGCCTGCCGGGGCTCGAACTCAGCAATCGCGCCATTATCGGAGCCATGAAAGACATATTCCTCTGCTATTTCATATTCGTGAAGACGATCTCGGGGTCTCATTGTGTCATTCCTTTAGGACGTTACTGCCAAACAACTCATTTGGTAGTACTTTGGTAGCAGGCTCTCCAGGCTAGGTACTGAATCGTTCGCGCTCGGCGGCAATGTTCGCCAAAACCTCGTGCGCTTCTTTTAGCTGATCCCGCGTCTCATGCACCAGTTTCTCCGGAGCGTTCTTGACGTAACTGTCGTTCGATAAGCGCGCTTCGTACTGCGCAATCAGTTTCTCTTGCGCATCGTATTTAGCGGCCAGCTTGTCGGCGTAAGCCCGGGCGGTGGCGGTATCGATGTCCAGCCAGCACTTCAGCTTAGTCGTGGTCAGGTACAGCCCGGTCCCGTCTTCGACGGAAGCGACGGCTTTCAATCGAGCTAAGCGTTTGACTAGTTCGGCGTTAGTAGCCAGTAGCTCGTCGTTGCTGTGGTACAGCGTAATACCAGTAACATTGAGGGCGCGTAGGATGGTTCTGACCTCTGTAATTATGGTCTGCAGTTCGGCGAAATCAGCTGCCCTGTCGTAATCATGGTCAATAACTTTGCCTAGTTCGCGGGTGGCCAGGATAGAATCTTTTTCCCAGGCCAGGGTTTGCCAGATGGTTTCCGTGACGAACGGTGCGAACGGATGGGTCAGGATCAGGACTTGCTCAAGCAGGTAGCTGAGTAGCTGCAAGTTTGGTTCGGCCTTGCTGGCTTCGACGTACCAGTCGGCCAGGTCGTCCCAGATGAAGTGGTAGAGCGTCTCGTAGGCTTCGCTGAACTCGTACTTATCGAGGCCAGTCATGATGCGTTTTTGGGCGTCGGCCAGCTTGCCAATGATCCAGTGGTCAGCGGCGGTTAATGGCTCTGCCCTGCCCCGGTCTGGCGCATCGCCGACGAGTCCTTCGATGTAGCGCGCGATGTTCCACAGTTTGTTGCAGAAGTTGCGGCCGTCCTCAACTTTACGAGGGTCGTAGCCACGGTTCACGGCAGCGGCGCGGCCATTGATGATACCCAGGCGCAGCGCGTCAGATCCGTATTGCTCAATCACTGGCAGTGGGTCAACGACATTGCCGACCGACTTGCTCATCTTGGAGCCGTCTTCGGCCATAACGTAGCCGTGGATATAGACTTCGCGGAACGGAATCTCCCCTGTTACGTACAGCCCAAGCATAATCATGCGACTGACCCACGGATAGAGAATTTCGCCACCGGTTTCCATCAAGCTCAGCGGGTAGAACTTTTTGAAGTCATCCGAATCCGGGTAGCCGAGCGTGGCAAATGGCCACGATGACGAACTGAACCAGGTATCAAAAACGTCCGGATCGCGGTGATACGTCTTGCCCTCTACCGTGATGATCTCTTCAGTAACCCGCTCGTCATAAATCCAGTCGTCAGAGTCGTCGACATTCTGGAAAGCCGGGATCGGGATGCCCCAGGCGATCTGGCGGCTGAGGTTCCAGTCGCGTAGTCCCTCGAGGTAGCGCACTAACTGGGTCTTCTTGGATTCGGGATAAAACGTAATTTGACCGTCGTTCAAGACGTCAATCGCCCGCTTAGCCAGCGGCTGCATATTGACGAACCACTGCTCCATTAACATCGGTTCGATGGTCGTGCCACACTTGTAGCAGACGCCGATGCGGTTCTCGTAGTCGCGGTCGACGCGGATCAGCATCCCCTGCTCTTCCATGGCTTTGGCCACGGCCTCGCGGCCTTCGAGTACGGTCATGCCTTCGAAGCGGCCCGTCAGGTGGTTCAGGGTGCCGTCGTGGTTGATAATTCGCTTGGCCGGCAGGTTGTGGCGCTGGGCCACTTCCCAGTCGTCGAAGCTGTGCGCCGGCGTGATCTTGACGACGCCGGTACCGAAGTTGCGGTCGACGAAGTCATCGGCGATTACCTGGACCTCGAACGGTCCGTTAACGCCCTCGACAGTAATCACTTTGCCGACGTACTGCTGATAGCGTTCATCATCGGGGTGGACGGCGACGGCAGTGTCACCGAACTTGGTTTCGGGACGGGTCGTGGCCAGTTCAAATGGTCCGTATTTGATGTAGTACAGTGGCGTTTTGGCTTCTTTGTATTCGACCTCGATGTCGGCAAAGCCGGTGCGGTGGTGTGTACAGTAGTTGACCAGCCGCTCACCCCTGTAAATAAGCTTATCATCCCATAGTTGCTTGAAGGTGGCATAGGCCCGTTTGACGACCTTTTCATCAAGCGTAAAGGTAAAGCGCGACCAGTCACATCCAACGCCCAAGCGGCGCATCTGCGACTCGAAGTTGTCGCGGTTCTCACCGACAAAGTCATAAATCTGGGCGTAGAGTTCCTCTCGCGAGAAGTCAAACCGGCTCTTCCCTTCCTTGACTAGCCGCTTTTCGTACACGGACTGAGTCTCAAAGCCGGCGTGGTCGGCGCCTGGTAGCAGTAATGCCGCCTCCCCTTTTGCGCGGTGATAGCGGACAGCGGTATCTTCGAGCGCCACTGTCAGCGCGTGGCCGATGTGCAGATTGCCATTGGCATTCGGCGGCGGCATGACAATGGAATAGGCTTGCTTCTTATCCGCAGGCTCGAACGCCCCACTACGCTCCCACAGGGCATAAATGTCCTGCTCGTACTTCCCTGGCTCGTAGACTTTTGGCAAATTCATACCAGACTAGTGTATCACCTCTGTTATGAATCGTGAAAATTTAAGAATAATTTAAGATTTCACGTGCAATTACATGCTGAGATTGGGGTTGATGTCGAGAGTATAAGGGTCAGCAGTTGGTTGACCCGTCTTCGCGTGAAAACAGCCGAGGGTGGCGATCATGGCGCCGTTGTCAGTACAGAGTTTGAAGTCCGGGTATTCGATGTACAAGGGCAGGGCTTCGGTAAGCTGGCGGCGGAGTTCGGCGCTGGCGGCAACGCCACCGGCAATGACAACAGAGGTAGGGGCAAACTCGTCGTAGGCCAGGCGGGTTTTGTCGACAATGGTTTCGATGGCGATGCGCTGGAAGCTGGCGGCAATATCGTGTTTCTGAGCTTCGGAGAGGCGCTGTGACAGCTCTGTGGAGGGGAAGTCGTAACTCTCGCCGATTTCCGCTTGTGCTAACCTCAGAACGGCTGTTTTGAGGCCGGAAAAGCTGAAGTCGTAGCGGCCGACCTTGGCTTTGGGCAGCTGGTAGGCCATGGCATTGCCGGTTTCGGCGGCTTTAGCGACCGAAGGGCCACCAGGGTAGGGCAGACCGAGGATCTTGGCGACCTTGTCGAATGCTTCGCCGATGGCGTCGTCCTGGGTCTGGCCGAGCAGACGGTAATTGAAATGGTTCTCAAACAGGGCAAGTTGACTGTGGCCACCAGAGACAATAATCGCCAGCATAGGAAAGCTAGGCTGCGCATGTCGCATAGCCAGGCCGGGCAGGGAAGTGCTGGTCAGGAAATTGGCGTAGACGTGGCCGAGGACGTGGTTTACGGCGTAGAGCGGCTTATTGTGGGCGATTGCGAGGGTGCGGGCGGTCAGGACGCCGATTAGCAGGGAACCGCCGAGGCCGGCGCCGTAGGTTACAGCGATAGCGTCGATGTCGTCCCATGAGCAGTCCGCATCATCGAGGGCCTGCTGGATGACCGGCAATATGACTTCGATATGGCTGCGGGCGGCGATTTCCGGCACCACGCCGCCGTACTGGACATGTAGGTCAGCGCTAGATGCGACCACGTTCGACAGCAACTGCTCACCGTCTTCGACGACGGCGGCGGCTGTTTCGTCACAACTGGACTCTATCCCGAGAACTCGCATCTGTTACAGGATAGCAGAGGGCAGGGGATTTAAGCGACTTTTTCTAAATCGTGCTGGGCCTGCAGCCAGTGGTGGAAGCTGGCCAGGTGGTTGTGGTCCCAGGTGGCTGCGCCAGGGCGGGAGATCCAGTTGTCGCCGCCGTGAGGCAGGTTGGCGTCATTGGTGAAGAAGTTGGCGCCCTGATTGTTCAAGATGTGGTGGTAGGCATCGGTAGCCTGGGCAATGCTGAGGTGCTGACCCTTTTGAGCGGCCAGATCCTGAATTTCTTTGATGTAACCGTGACCGTGCTCAACTGTTACGCTAGGCGTATAGCCGTAGTTATCGACTGGGGGAGGGGTAGTGCCACCGTGTGGTGGTGGAGGAGTGCCGCCGCCATGCGTTGATGGTGGTGTTCCATGGCCATTCCACAGATCGTGGACAACCGGGACGAACTCAAAGGCTAGTGCGGCTGCTCCGGCACCAACGGCTGCACCGAGCACTTCACGCTTGAAGTTGGTTTTGCGGTCGGTTTCGACGCGGCCCATCATGATTGCACCGATGTGGCTGACAGCGGTGCGGACTTCATCTTCAGTCTTGCCACTGATTTCGGCGATACGTGCCTTGACGGCTTCGTGGTCGACTTCGTGACGCTTGGTGAACTCCTTGTGGAGGGCAATGCCGCTTTTGACCTTGGCGAGTAATGGGCCACGGGCCAGGCGGGCACCGAAGTAGGCACCGGCAGCGGCGCCACCGGTCATGCCGATAAGTAGACCTTTGGTACCTGTACTAATAGCACGAGCAACGAGACCAGATGCCACACCGCTGGCGGCGCTCAGGCCGATCAGGCCACCGCGCTTGCTGAGGGTGCGCGCGACACGGCCGCGTAAGCTTTTGTCTTGTGACAACTGCTCGTATTCAGCTGCACTGAAATCCTTGTGCTCTTTAATGACGTGGGTCATCATCTGTTCATACACCGTTTCAGGAACTTCGCCGGCGTCACGGTAGTGGGCAATGTGCATGTCGAGGACAGCGTTGTAGGCCTTTTGGTACTCCTCGTGTGCTTTCTCTAATGCGATGTTGAACTTCTTGGATTTGCCGATGCCGAGTTTGAGGCTGCGCTGGCGGCCTTCGACACTGAGCTTGGCGAATTCGTTGCGCGCTTTTGTCAGCGCACCATATGTTTCCTGTGCTTCTGGAGAGAAAGGGTCAAACGCAGCAGATGCTTCAGATTCATCATCTGCTTCCGGATCATCTTGAGTAGCGTCGGTCTCGCGAAGCACATCCAGCAGTAAATCGGTTTTGAAACTACCAGAGGTGTTGTACTGGTGTTCGTCGTTCTGCAGTTCGCCATTGGCCCACATCTGGTCGTTCATGCGATATGCTGCGCATTCTTTGAGATGGCTGACAATAACCGTGCGCATGGCAGGGTCGGCATTCTCGCCCAGCCGCTGGTCGACGTAAGCTTCAATCTGCTCGTCGAGCTCTGGAGCCAACTCGGTTTCTGCCTGACTGAAGGCGACATCGACACCACCCGCATAGTGGCTATCAAAGGCGCGCTGGGAGATAGCGGCCTGCTGATCGGCGCGCATTTGGTCGATAGCCGATACCTCAAGCCATGCGTAATCAGCAACCTGTGCCTGCTCAGCGGTAGGGGTGTGAGTCTCCATAATGAAGCACATTATACCACCATATTCCGTTTATGGCAAGTATAATTTGTATTTTGCTTGTGGTAAGTGAGTGGGGGATCATAATATTGACAAAAACAGCACAATATGCTAATATGTCGAAGCTTTCACACTGTTATGACAGGGTGAGGTGGACTTTGACAATTCATACGTACATATCTGTCTATTAGGCTTTATGATGCTGGGCGCAGCCCGTTTTGAGCGCAACGTAGTGGTAGTAATGCTGCCGGTACGTTGCGCTTGAGGCAGCAGCTTCGCGCAGCACAACCTACTAGCAAATTTCCGAACGCAGTATCGGTAGTTGGTGATCTCTTAAGGTCTCCAGTTACCGATACTGATTCGGACTCCCCATCACTCATGGCGCTTGCCATCTCATGAAAGGAACGCATAACAACTTTATAGTTTTATCGCAGTACCTGTTCCGAAGCCACCCGGGCTGAGGAAATTCACAGAGAGACAGGCACATGACCGCACTCGACAGCCCGCTCGACTTGAACGACATCAACGAGGAGACCCTCGACGACATCGCCGAGGCCGGCAGCGTCAGCGACAAGCTGAAGTTCAGGACCGCCATCATGGTGCTCCTGTCCCTCATCGCCAAGCTGCGCAAGAAGGTCAACAGCGACGAGGTCGACGCCGACGACGCCACCGCTCTGGTGAACGCCGCCGTGTCGGTCCTCCAGCCCGGTGCCAAGCAGGTCCTGGCCCGTCAGCCGCTCCAGCTCGAGGCGCCTACCTTCGGTGGTGCTCCCCAGCTCGGCGGCGGCAACGCGTCCACGGCCCAGCAGGTCGCTGCCCAGATCGCCGGCATGCTTGAAGGCAAGTCCGACGACGAGATCCGCGACACCCTGGCGAAGTTCGACGCTGCCCTCCGTGGCCGCTACGACGACGTGGCTGAGCTCCGTAGCAACCTCCGCACCAAGGAGGAGGAGCTCAGGAAGCTCAAGGACATCGCGCCTCTCTGGCTCGGCCTCACCGATGAGAAGCGCCGTGACCGCCTCCAGGCGACCAAGGACGCCATCAACGGCATCCTCAACGCCACGCCGGCTGACCTGGTCTCCAAGTCCGAGCTCGACGCCGAGAAGGCCAAGACCACTGCCGCTGAGAGCGAGCGCGACGACTTCAAGACGAAGTTCGAGACTCTCAACAAGGTCCTGGACAACATCAAGAAGCACGCCAAGCTCGTCACCGGTGGTCGCAACCTCTACATCTCCACCAAGGAGCTCAGCGACGACGACGTCCAGGCCCTCGGTCTCGACCCGGCGAAGGTGAAGAACAAGAAGTAGCTCGCGGCCAACCGGTCACGAGTCCAATCGCTTCCGATGGGAGGTATATTGCTGGTAGGTACTGGTGGAGCGTGTAGTGCATGTAGCTGATCTCTTAACGAGATTCCAACTATATGTATTACCGTTCCACCAGCACCACCCTGAATCACCCTCGTAAATCCTAACAATCAGGTATGATAAACGTATGAACCCAAAACGTGTGGTGCGCAAAGTATTACCCAAATCAGCCATTCGAGCGGCGGAAGAAAGTTATCGCAAGGGCAGGGTATATGCCCTGCAGGCCAAAGCCGGCTTCCCGGCAAAAGGCTTGCGTGTCATCGCCGTCACCGGCACCAACGGCAAAACCACCACTACCAACTACATCAATGCCATGCTGAAATCGGCCGGCTACCGTACGGCCCTGTTCTCGACGGCAGTGATCGAGCTCGACGGCAAATCAGAGCTCAACCGAACCCACCGTACGGTGCCGTTAACGGCTGAGCTGATCAGGTTTTATCAAAAAGCCCATGACGCTGAAGTTGATTTCGTGGTCATGGAAGTTACGAGCCAGGCGCTGCACCAGCACAAGATGCTTGGCATGCCGCTTGAGATCGCCGTCATGACCAACCTGACGCAAGACCATCTGGATTATCACAAGACTATGGAAGCCTATGCCGAAGCCAAGTCACGGCTCTTTACGAAGTACATGAACCCCAAGCATGTGGTGCTCAATGCTGATGATGACTGGTTTGATTATTTCATGAAACGTTCGGTAGGCGAGATTACGACGTATGGCCAGTCGGGTGACAGTGACGGGCTGATTAGTACTATCCGGCTAGCTGCGACTGGCTCAGACTGGGATTTCTGCGAGATGCGTTTGCACACTAATTTGCCGGGTATATTTAATGTCTACAATGCCAGCGCCGCAGCCTGTGTTGGCGACATTCTTGGGCTCAGCGCGGCGCAGATTGAACAGGGAATAGCGGCTCTCACGGCCGTACCGGGTCGTATGGAAGTCATCGACGCCGGCCAGAAGTTCGGCGTGCTCGTCGACTATGCCCACACCCCTGACGCACTGGAGAATGTATTGACTGCCGCCAGACAGATCGCCAAGGGCAAAGTCCGGGTGGTTTTCGGTGCTACCGGCGACCGCGACGCTAGCAAACGCCCAATCATGGGTGAAGTCACCGCGCGTCTGGCTGACATGGTCTACCTGACCGATGACGAAACGTATCACGAAGACGGCGACCGGATTCGCAAGGAAGTCCGTAGCGGTATCAAAACTGACAATTTCGTGGAGATTGCTGACCGCCGTGAGGCGATTGCCCAGGCCTTCAAGGACGCCAGGGCAGGGGATGTGGTGGTGCTTGCCGGTATCGGCCACCAGGACAGCCGCAACATGGGCGGCAAGTCGATCACCTGGGACGAACGCGACGTCGCCCGCGAATTATTAGCAAAAAAATAAGCCCTGCTGGGCTTAATGAACGGGGGTTGAGGTTCGGGTTCGGAGGCGGGTAGCCAAGGGAAGCCGAAGCCTCAACCTTTGCGCTTGTAAGCGCATCCGAACCCGGAACTCCGGAAGCGTGCATATATGCACTAGGTGAGGGTTAGTGTAGTCATTGCTGACAACGCACGCCTCCGGAGTGTTCCGTGGGTCCTACTACTTGCCGGTACTGCTAGCCGCTGAAGGTGATGCCTGTGGGGGCGGTCTTCGAAGCGGGTATCTCAGGGGTGCTGCTCGACAGGTCGGGACGGTTGTCCGTGGTGTCGGCCTTGCGGTCCTTGCGGGTCTTGCGCTTGCTGCTGCTCTGGGTCTCGGACAACTGCCGGGACTGCTGGAGCTGCTTGTTGGCGATTTCGAGCTCGAACTTCGACATCTTCTTGCGCCACTCGAGGGCCAGACTGATCTTGCGGTTGCGGTCCGTGAACTGCGGGCGGAACGTGATGTAGATCGCGAACGGCTCGCTGCTGTTGTAGCGGACGCGCTCCATGCCGGCGTACCGGACGGAGTTGAGCTCCAGCAGGAAGTCCTGTGCGGGGAACTTGGTCTCGAACCTGATCGATCCGCCAGAGACGATGCGACCGTTGCCGAGTCCTCCTACCCAGTTGAGGAGCTGCTGCTGGTGGGAAATGCCTTCTTCCATGGGGGTCCCCCTGGGGGTGTTCGTAGGAATAGAACTCGATAATATTATAACTTTTAGCCTTTGAAGTCAATGATGACGAATAAGGGGTGAAGGCCATTGACTATCGACTGTATTGATGTTACAATTGCGCTGTATATGGCTATGTCTGAGTATTTTTCTACCCCCGATTTTAATTCTTCAAGTCCAGAATCTCGTTTGGACGAAGTTGATGCTGCCGAATTTTTGCACGAAGCTCGTGCTGGACTAGTTGAAATCGACCAGCAAGAAGAGTTAAACCGCCGGCTATCCATCCTGGGTAGAAGTGTGCAGCTTGATGACCGCAAGTACATCCAGTTTTTCCCGCAGGGAAATGAAGGCGAGACTGTGCCCGCTGACTATGAGCAAATCTGGTTTCGGATTCCACGTTATCATGGTTTACATGCCACGGCCACGGATGTGATTGTTCGCTTCCCGCAGTTTGATGAAGCAAGCTCACCCTATGACCTGCCGGCAGGCAAAGACCACTGGAATGATATCTCCATTGAGGTCAAATACACCGAGAAGCCGGGCATGCTGTACTGGCTAAACCACAAAGGCCTGACTCCATATGAGACCGCTGATGCCGTAAAGCTCATTTTCCCGCACCCTTATGGTGAATCTGATTTATTCGAAGTTACTCCGGACCCCGAACTGCGTAGCTATGACCTCAACGGCAAGACGCTCCTGGCTCTGCTGCGTGCAGGTGTCCCAATGCGTCAGCCAATCGACGCTGAAGACCTCTAGAGCCTTGACGCAAAACATCTGTAAATTGTAGACTAGGTTATACAGCTAGCACTCTCAAGCTGCTAGTGCTAATTCTGCAATAAACGGAGGAGTATATATGAGCGCATTGCACCCATTGGGCGACTACGTTGTTGCCCAGGCCGAAAAGGCCGAAACCAAAACCGCCAGCGGGCTCTACCTGCCCGAAAAAGCCGCTGAGAAGCCGTCGACCTCTGTCGTTACGGCTGTCGGCGCAGACGTCAAGCGCGTTAAAGTCGGAGACAAGATCGTTTACCGCGAGAGCTATGGCGACGTGACGACTGTCAAACTTGGCGCCGAAGAATTCATGGTTATTAAAGAAGAAAATATTTTAGCAGTGGTCAAATAGGAGGCAGGAAATGGCAAAGAAAGTATTCTATGACGATGACGCCCGCCGCCGCGTGCTCGGTGGAGCAGAGATTTTGTATAGCGCCGTCAAAACGACTATGGGTCCCAAGGGGCGCAATGTAGTTATCAGTAAGAGCTATGGTAACCCTACGGTCACGCACGATGGTGTGACTGTCGCCAAAGGTGTCGAACTGGCCGATGTCGATGATGAGACCCTGGGCTACAAGGTTGGTGCTGAGCTGATCAAGCAGGCCGCCTCAAAGATGAACGATGTCGCTGGTGACGGTACCACTACGGTTACTGTCCTGACCTACCACATCCTGAATGAAGCTAACAAGCTGATCGCCGCCGGGCATAACCCGATGCTGCTACGCAAAGGCCTCGAAGCTGCCGCTCAGGACGCTATAAATCACCTAAGCACGCTTGCAGAGGACGTCCAGGGCAAAAAGTCGCGTGTGGCTGAAGTTGCCACCATCTCGGCCGGCGACGCCGAGATTGGCGCCCTGATCGCCGATGTTATCGACAAGGTCGGTAAAGATGGCGTGGTCACTGTCGAAGAAGGGCAAGGCCTGGCGCTGGAAGCAGACGTTGTCGAAGGCTTCACCCTCGATAAGGGCTTCGTCAGTGCTTACATGGTCACCGACTCCGCCCGCATGGAAGCTGTCATGAACAAGCCGGCTATCATCATCACTGACAAGAAAATCAGCACCATTGCCGAGATTGCGCCACTGCTTGATAAGCTCAACCAAACCGGCCGCCGTGACATCGTCATCATCGCCGATGACATCGACGGCGAAGCGCTGGCACTGCTGGTCATCAACAAGCTCAAGGGCGCACTGAACGCTGTTGCCATCAAGGCGCCATCATTCGGTGACCGCCGCAAGGACATCCTGAACGACATTGCCGTCCTGACCGGTGGGCAGGTGATTACTGACGATAGCGGCATGAGCTTTGATACCGTCGACCTTGATGTTGTCGGCTCGGCCCGCCGCGTCATCGTCCGTAAAGACGACACGACCATCATCGAAGGCAGCGGCAATCCGGTTGCCGTCGAAGAGCGGATCTCGACCCTCGAAGAACAGATCAAAAGTGCGACTGGTGGCTTCGACCGTGACGGTTACACCAAGCGCCGCGCCGCTCTGAGCGGCAAGGTCGCCGTCATCAAAGTCGGTGGTGCCACTGAAACCGAGATCGAAGAGAAGAAATTCCGCGTCGATGATGCTGTCGCGGCCGTCAAGGCGGCGCTGGTCGAGGGCATCGTCCCCGGTGGTGGCGTGACGCTGATCAACCTGATTCAGACCATCGTCATCAATAGCGGCGACGAGCCGACCATCACAGCCGGTAAGCAACTGCTGATGCGGGCGCTGGAGCAGCCATTCCGGATTCTGCTGACCAACGCCGGTCTCAACGCCGATGAGTGGCTACCGCAGGTCCGTGCAGGCAAGCCCGGCCACGGTGTCAACGTCAACGAACCCGGCAAACTGGTCGACCTCAAGGCCGCCGGCGTCATCGATCCGGCCCGCGTCACCAAAGAGGCACTGCAGAACGCCGTCTCGATTGCCGGTACGGCAATGACTATGGGCGCCCTGGTCGTCGATGTACCGAAAGAAGAAGCGGCTGGTGCCCCTGGTATGGGTGGCATGGGCGCGATGATGTAATTGGCTCTCGCTCAAAGAAAAAGCCCGGCATAGGACCGGGCTTTTTTGATGGTTGCGATCTGTTAATCAACGGGTTGTTGGGTGAAGTAGTTGATCTCATTGACGATGTCGAGCAGGGCTTGGGCACGGGCTTTTTCGTCCTTGATTTCCTGGGCTGCGGCGTAGGCGTCCTTGATCAGGGCCTGGTTGTCGCTAGCCTGGATCATCATCATAGTAGTGCGGAATTTTTCTTCGGGGCTTTGGTCGAGGTGGCTCACGAGGGGTGCCAGCTGGGTGAGGGCCTGTTGCTTAATGTCGATCAGGTCGTGAGGAGTGTCAGTGTCAGGGGTGGGGGTATCACCGCTGGTTGTCCAGGTCGGGTCGGTGGCGGGCTGATCGGCGGCAGGGGCCGGTGCGCCTGGCGCTGCTGACGAATTGTCGTCATTCAGGGGTGTGCCGGGGTGCTGCCAGGTCGAAGGCGCTACGGTTTGGTCGTTAACGACGCTGTTGATCGCCTCGTCTGGAATCTGAGCCGCGTCGGGCTGAGACTGGTCTTGATTGTTTGCTTGTCCGAACATAGGTTGCACCACCCCCTGAAATAGTCTTTATGCTTACGATATACTATACCTAACGAACCGCTAACTGTACAAGAGGGAGGTCAACGATGCTCGATGATTTGAAATTGATCCATGAACGTGATGCGCAGGACGCGCTGGGAGTCGCCGAGCGCCAATGGCAGCAGCTGGGGCAGGAGTATGTGGTGCAGGTTACGCCGCCGGCCGCACCGATCACGCGGGTTGTATTTGCTGGAATGGGTGGCTCGGCCCTGGCTGCGCTGGTCGGCCAGAGCTGGCCGGGATTCAATCTGCCGTTTGAGATCAGCCGGAACTACGACATTCCGTCGTACGTCGATGCCAACACGCTGTTCTTCGCCTCCAGCTACTCCGGTAATACCGAAGAAACCGTCAGCGCCATTGGTCAAGCGGCGGAAAAGGGCGCCACCATTGCTGTTATTGCCAGTGGCGGTAAGCTTGGTGACATTGCCACCGAAAAGGGCTATCCGTTCTATGCCGTGCCGAGCGGTCTGCAGCCACGACACGCACTGCTGTACATGCTGAAAGCCCTCCTCGTCGCTACTGACACATACGGCATCACCGCTGGCAAAGCCGCGGAGCTGACTGCCAAGTCGGACTTTCTGAAGCAGGCGACGGCCGCTTGGATCCCTACCGTCCCAACCGACAATAACCAGGCCAAGCAGTTGGCCCTGGAAATGATCGGCAAATCAGTGGTTGTCTACGCCGGCCCGAAGCTGGCGCCGGCAGCCTACAAGTGGAAAATCAGCTTCAATGAGAACGCCAAGCAGGTTGCCTGGTACAACCAGTATCCCGAGTTCAACCACAATGAGTTCCTGGGCTGGACCAAGCAACCAACCGACAAACCGTATGCTGTCGTCGATCTGCGCAGTCCGTTTGAACATCCCCGCGTCCAGAAGCGTTTTGAGGTCTCAGCGCGCCTGCTGTCCGGCATGCGCCCGGCGCCGGAAATAGTCACGGCAGAGGGCAGTGACCTGCTCGAACAATTATTGTGGACCATTGCCCTCGGCGACTTCGTAAGTCTGTACACGGCCCTGCTGAACGGCCTCAATCCGACCCCCGTTGATCTGATTGAGAAATTCAAGCAATCGCTGGACGGCTAAACCCCCAAAACGCCCATGCTTGCATCGGCGTAGAGGTGTTGCTACACTCGACCTCACTTATGAAGTTGTTCATCGCCATTCTCATGCTCGTCGGGGCCTATATGTATATGCTGATGCATACGACCGACCTGGTGCTGGCCCAGACCGAACAGCTGTCCAATACCTACCAACACATCGCCGACTACGACCCGCAGCCGTAATCTCCCGTATACTGGTGAGATGAAACGGAGTGCGCGATATCAATTTCTCTATGCCCTGATCGGCTCTGCTGCCGTCAGCCTGGTGTTTTTCGCTGTTGGTGCGCTCCGTAACCACAGCTTCGAGTTTTCCTACCTGGTCTGGAATCTGGGCCTGGCCTGGTTGCCGCTGGCATTCGCGCTCCGGCTGACTGCCGTGCTGCAGCGCAAACTGTGGTCAAGCTGGGAGGGGCTGGCGTATAGCGTGCTTTGGCTGCTGTTCTTGCCGAACAGTTTCTACATGATCAGTGATTTTATCCATTTGCAGGACGTGATGCGCGTCGACCTGCTGTATGACGTCGTCATGTTCACATCGTTCATTTACAGCGGGGTCGTGGTCGGTTTCAGCAGCTTGTATCTGATGCATTTGCAGTTACAGCGCCGGCTGAGCGGACGGGTGGCCGCCGGAGTCATGGCTTTGACGCTTGTCAGCGCCAGTTTTGCCATCTATGTCGGCCGCGACCTCAGGTGGAATAGCTGGGATGTCCTGACGAACCCCGGCGGTTTACTGTTTGATCTGTCGGACCGGTTGCTACACCCCTCGGCCTATCCGACGATGCTGGTAACAGTGCTGAGTTTTTCGGCTTTGCTGGGCAGCATGTACGCCATTGTCTGGCGCGCCAGCCTACTGGTTCGCGGCCGAGCCTAATCTGTTATATACTGGTGGGCAATGAGAAATGAACTGATTGCTACCATCCAGGCCGCTGTGCTGGAACTATTTAGTGTTGAGGCGGCCGTCGAGCTGACGCGCCCCGACGAACAGTTCGGTGACTACGCCACCAATATCGCCCTCCAGCTCAGCAAGCAGCTCGGCCAAAACCCCCGCGCCATCGCCGAGAGCCTGCAGCCCAAACTGGCCGACAGCCTACGCGAGTGGGTTAGTGAAGTGACGATTGCCGGCCCCGGTTTCCTAAACCTCCGCCTGACCGACGAAGCCCTGATCAAGATGACCGCCACTGAGCCGACTCCGGTGGGGCAGGGCAAACTGGTCATCGCTGAGTACTCCGATCCTAACCCGTTCAAGCCACTGCACGCCGGCCACCTTTACACGACACTGGTCGGTGACGTGATTGCCCGCCTCCTCGAAACGACTGGCGCCGATGTGAAGCGCATCAACTACGGTGGTGACGTCGGTCGTCACGTCGGTATTACGATGTGGGCGATAACCAAAACTATCGGTGAAGATATGGCCCGGCTCCAGGTCATGCCGGTCGAAGACCGGGCGCCGTGGCTTGGTGAAATGTATGTCATGGGCACTGCCGCCTTCGAGGACGATGAAACGGCTAAGGCCGAGATCCTCGAAACCAACAAACGGGTCTACCAGCTGCATGCCGACAACGAGCGTGACACGCCATTCGCTCAGATATATTGGCTGTGCCGCGAGTGGAGTTATGAGTACTTCAAGACGCTGTACGCCCAGCTAGGCGTCCACGAATTTGACCGTTTCCTGCCCGAAAGTGAAGTCGCCAATCTCGGCGTGACCACTGTTCGTGAACACGTCGGTGACGTTTATAGCGAGAGCGATGGCGCAATTGTGTTCAACGGCGAGGAGCACGGTCTGCACACTCGTGTGTTTATCAATTCTCAGGGCCTGCCGACCTATGAGGCCAAGGACGTCGGACTGCTGCTGACCAAGTGGCGCGACTATCACTTTGACCGCTCAATCGTCATTACCGCCAACGAACAGGCCGAATACATGCGCGTTATGCTGAAAAGTGTATCGCTATTCGCGCCAGAGCCGGCCGAGCGCTCTGAACACCTGACGCACGGCGTCGTGAAACTGCAGGGCGGCGTCAAGATGAGTTCCCGCAAAGGCAATGTCGTTGGCGCGCTCGACATCCTGGAAGCCGCCCGAGCCGCCCAGACCCAGGCGTATGGCAAACAGGACGACCAGGCCTCACTGGCCGCCGTCAAATATGCCTTCCTCAAAAATCGCGTTGGTGGTGACATCGTGTACGACCCGGCCGAATCAGTCAGCCTGGAAGGCAACAGCGGCCCCTACCTGCAGTACGCTCACGCCCGGGCCCGCTCCATCCTCCGCAAAACTGAAGCTGTCCCAGCCGAACTGACCCAACTCGAACCAGCCGAACGCACCCTGGTCCGCAAACTCGGCCAGTACGGCGAAGTCGTCGACCTGGCGGTTCGCGAACTGATGCCCCACCACATCTGCGGCTACCTCTATGAGCTAGCCCAGGAATTCAACCGTTTCTACGAGCATAACCGCGTCATTAATGATCCGCGGGAGAGTATTCGCCTGACACTGGTTGAGCGCTACGCTGGCACCCTGAAGGCCGGGTTGGAGCTGCTCGGTATAACTGCCCCGGAGGAGATGTAGTGGCCCAAAAAGCTAAGCCCGACGCCGTCAAAGTTGCCGCCGAGGCCAAAGCGCCGCACCAGCGCGTCCGCCGACCCGATCTGTTACCGGACGAATTCGTCGGTGGTTTCGTAATGTTCTTGCGCGAACACGCCATCGTCGGCCTGGCCGTGGGTTTCGCCATCGGTACTCAGGCCCAAAGCCTGGTTAACTCGCTGGTCAAGAGCTTCATTCTGCCACTAGTTGAGCTCTTTTTCGGGCAGAACCTGGCCAGCCGCGATTTCACACTGCATTTCCACAGCCACCACGCCCGGTTCGTGTGGGGAAGCTTCGCCGTCGCTCTCGTTACCTTCCTGTTTGTACTGCTCACAATCTACCTCTTGGTGAAAGTCCTAAAGCTCGACCGCCTCGACCTGCCCAAAGATAAAAAGTAAGTCTGTAAAATATCCCGTTTCTCGACCTAGCCGCTTATGCTAGGATAGCTTTTTGTCAGCAAACAGAAAGTGAGGTATGCATGCCCGAACAGATAAACGTCACACCACATTTGCGGTCCCCTTATGAAACAATGGATGACCTGATCGCCGCTAACAATGCATTGCCACTGCGGGGTTACACCGTACTGCTCGACGGCGTCGCCTCTTCGACGGCACTTGAAGCCAGCTTACAATCACTGAATGAGCAATATGAGGTCGCCGAAGCTAGTTTCAGTACCCCCGTCGATCCGGAAATCCGCACCCGCCACACCATCCTCTCGATCATCATCAAAGGTCAGTCGGCCGACGAGGCCGCCCAGCGACTGACCCGGGTCCTGCCGCCAAAATGCGGCCTCGACAATCTGTTATTGCCACCGATTGTTAGTATCGAACCGATCCAGGCTGATCCACTGCGCGCCGGCTGCGAAGAGCTCCAGCAACAACCGCGCAGCATCCAACATCGCTTTACTGATATGATGGAGATGATACGCGCTAACTTTGATACCTCGGAGTAACCATGCAATTGACCGACGACGAATAGAAACAGAAACTGACCCCGGAGCAGTACCGCGTACTGCGCCAAAAGGGAACCGAAGCTCCTGGAACTGGTGAACACCTCAATGAAAACCGCGACGGCGACTATACCTGCGCCGCTTGTGGTGCTGTGCTATTCAAAAGTGGTACCAAATTCGAATCAACCCTCCCGGGACTGGTTGGCTGGCCGGCATTTAGCGAAGTTGCCGCCAACGAAGCAGTAGAGCTGGTGCCCGACAATACGCTCGGCATGGCCCGCACCGAGATCATCTGCAAAAACTGCGGCAGCCACCTCGGCCACTTATTTGAAGATGACCCAAGCTCGCCGAACGGCAAGCATTACTGCATCAACTCAGTTTGTTTGAATTTTGAAGAGGCTAAGAACTAGCAATTTCCGTCGCCCTGATCGGCAGAGTTGTAATACTTGTTGCCCCAGGTAGCCATCTGCTTGAGGACAGGTACCAGGTCGCGACCTTTGTCTGTCAGACTGTACTCACAACGGGGTGGGACTTCGGCGAAGGTTTCGCGGTCAATGATACCGTGACGCTGTAGGTCATCTAGACGTTGGCTTAGGGTGCGCGGGTTGATGCCGCCCACTGATTTTTCGAGTTCACCGAAGCGCTTTGGACCAGTGGTCAGGTCACGCAGGATGAGCGCGGTCCACTTGTTGCCGATGATTTCCATGGCACCAGCAATACAGCCGACTTTCGGCTCCAAGGGCTGGGTTACGGGGGAGGGATTCATGATATTTGCTTAATACTTTACAAAGTATAGTAATGCGTTCTATACTCAGTATTACTACTATACAAAATATAGCACAAAGGAGCATTTAATGAAACTAGCAGTTGTTGTCGGTACTACCCGGGGAGCCCGTAAAACCCTCCAGCAAGCCAAATGGGTGGCCAACACCGCCGAGGCTATGGACGATGTCCAAGTGGAACTGGTCGACCTTGTCGATTACCCCATGCCATTCTTCGACGAAGATATCAGTCCTCGCTATAACCCGAACCGCCAGCCCAAGCCAGAAGTTAAAAAATGGCTCGACAAAATTACCGAATTTGATGCCTTCGTCTTTGTAACCGCAGAGTACAACCACGCCCCAGCCGCCGTATTGAAGAATGCCCTGGACTACGTAGACTGGCAGTTCATGCACAAGCCAGCCGCCGTGGTGTCGCATGGTTCTGCAGCCGGTGCACGCGCCCAGGTTGTACTGAAAGAAATCCTGAACGAATCCCGCCTGGCGGTAATCCCGCACGGCCCAGCCGTCTCAATCTCTGGCATGAGTGAGATCATCGATGAGGAGGGTAACATTTCAGCCGAAGCAGCAGCCAATCCTTACGGTCCCCAGGCTGGTTTGGTTGATCTGCTGAAAGACCTGAAGTGGTACAGCGACGCGCTGAGCGCCGCCCGCTAACCCGAGGAAGTTTGAGAGACTTCTGTGCGCAAAAGAGGCCCAAGTGGCCTCTTTTGCTATACTGGTCGATATGCATTTACACTTCATCCACTGGTTGATGAACTTCATTGGCGTCAATAATGGCTACAATAAATTCTCGACACAGATGTACAACTTTTGGTCGGGCTTCGGCGCCAACATCAGCCTGCTGACGCTGAGCGGCACGGTACTTGGTGTCTACCGCCACAACCTGAAGCGGCTGGAAGTCCTTAATCCGCTCCATCGCACCCACAAGAAGGGCAGCGATGATCGATAAAAAAGCTGTGCCGACCAAAGTATTGTGGGTCGACTTGGAGATGACTGGTCTGAACCCGGAGGAGGACGTCATCCTCGAGATTGCGGCTGAGATCACCGACTTTAATTTCAAGACCCTCGGCAGTTATGAAGCTATCGTCGCCCAGCCGCGTGAGCTGGTAGCCGACCGGATGCAAAAGAATGTCTGGTGGGCGGACTTCCCAACGAACCGCGACGAATTCCTTCGCAAAATGGACAGCGGCAAAGCGCCGGCCCAGGTTGAGCAGGAGCTAATCGCCCTGGTTGAGGAGCACTTCGGTAGTGAGCCAGCCATCCTTGGCGGTAACAGTATCCACTCCGACCGCGGCTTTATCAAGAAGTGGTGGCCACAGCTCGACCTCAAGCTCCACTACCGGATGCTCGATGTCAGCTCGCTAAAAATCGTTATGCAGGGCAAGTACGGCGTCGAGTTTGAGAAAAAGGACGTCCACCGCGCCTTTGATGACATTCAGGCCAGCATCGCCGAACTACAATTTTATTTAGAATGGTTACAGCATGGATCACAAGACAGTTGAAGACTACATCCTAAGCATGCCGAACACCCGGCTGGACTACCCCTTCGGTGAGGGCGTGGCGGTCTACAAGACGGCCGAGGACAAGATGTACGCTCTGATCAGCGAAGCCAAGGATCCACTGCAGCTCAGCCTCAAAGTCGACCCGACGCTCGGCAAAGTTCTACGCGAAAAGTACGAGACCGTCATGGAGGGCTACCACCTCAACAAAAAGCACTGGATCACCATCGTGCTCACCGGCCAGCTCGGCTGGGACGAGATCAAAGACCTGATCTACCACAGTTATCTGTTAGTCACCGGCAGTGAGCTGCTCAAGTAACAGCGACGCGGACGTATAGTCATCCTTGAGAAGTTTTTGGCCGTTAGGGCCAGGGGTTTGTTTGTAGGCAATGCTGAGGGCAGTCTTGTAGTTAGCCAGCTGGGCCTTCATGATGTCGCGGAAAGTGCTGTCATAGGTACTGGCCGCCGCAGCATTGGCCAGGTTGGTATCTAGGGTGCTGCTGACTTTGAGGTTGATGTCTTTCAGATTGAGCTTCAGATGCTCTTGTTTGATCAGATATTTCTTAAGTTGGGATTGCTGACTGGTGATACTGAGCTGGGCCGTCACCGCAAAATTTTTATTGGCCTCCGAAATAGTCTGTTGCTGACCGGCGCCTTTGGTTAGGTGAATGATCTCTTGCTGATCCTGGACGACGTGCAGCATGGCTTCTTTGTTGCCGCCGCCACTGAGTAAGCCCTTGATGAATACGAAGAGAATGATGAGTACGACCAGCCCGATGCCGACGACCAAAACCCGGCTGGCCATCGAGCCACCAAACATCGGTGGGCGCGGTGGTTTCTGCGGATTAACGATGAAGTCATAGTTGGGCTGGACCGGCTGCGGTGCAGGAGCGCCGTAATATGGTTGCTGTGGAGGCATGTATGTATTTAACCACAAGCGGTGTAACTGGCTCAATCAATCGCCGCTTATGCTGTACAGGGGTGACCAGAGGTCGTACACTAGGGGTATATGGATGCTGTGGAAGAGGTAAAGTCACGACTGGCGATTGAGGACGTTATTGGCGAGTACGTCCAGTTGAAGCGTGCTGGTCGGAACTGGAAGGGCCTCAGTCCTTTCGGTAACGAGAAGACGCCGAGCTTCGTGGTCAGCCCGGACAAGGGCATTTGGCACGACTTCAGCTCGGGTAAGGGCGGTGATGTCTTCAGTTTCGTGATGGAAGTCGAGGGCCTCGACTTCAAAGCCACACTCGAGCTGTTGGCCCGCAAAGCCGGTGTTGACCTGGAGCAATTCCGCGGCACGGGTGGCGGACGTGGCCCGAACAAGGAGCGCCTCTACGAGCTGCTTGAATTGGCGACAAAATTTTATCAGGTGCAGTTCAGCAAGAACAAACAGGCGCTGGAATATGTGCTCGGCGAGCGTAAATTCACCAAAGAAACGGCCCTCGAGTGGCGGCTGGGCTACGCTCCCAACACCGGTACGGCACTAATGGAGTTCATTAAGTCGAAGGGTTTCACGTTCGATGAGGCCAAACAGACCGGTTTAATTGCGCAACGCTCACGCGGCACGGGAGACATGTTCCGCGGCCGGTTGATGATCCCATTGCAGGACCCGCAGGGGCAGGTGATTGGCTTCACGGCCCGGCAGCTCGACGCCGACCCAAACGCGCCCAAATACATCAACACGCCGCAGACGCCGCTCTATGACAAAAGCCGTCACCTCTACGGCCTGCATCTTGCCAAAGAGTCGATCCGCAAGCAAAACGTCGCCGTGCTGGTCGAAGGCAACCTTGATGTCATCGCCAGCCACCAGGCCGGCGTGCGACAGGTAGTGGCCAGCGCCGGCACAGCGCTAACTGAGCCGCAGCTCAAGACTCTCAGCCGTTTTACCGGTGATATCCGCCTGGCCTACGACGCCGACAAAGCTGGCGTGAACGCCACTGAGCGGGCAATTCCGATCGCTTCCAAAGTCAAAGTCAGCCTGAGTATCATCGACATCCCGAGTGGCAAAGACCCAGACGAACTCATCAAACAGGACCCCAAACTCTGGGAGCAGGCCATCGACAAGCACCAATACGCCCTCGACTGGTTAATGACGCGCTATGGCACTCTCCTGGACGTTACAACCGCTCAGGGGAAGCGCCAATACAGTGACGTCCTCTTGCCGGTGGTGCGCAGCCTCAGCGATGATGTCGAGCGCGACCACTATCTGAACGCCATCGCCGGCACCATTGGCGTGTCCAAAGAAGCCTTGGGCCAGAAGTTCGACAAAACTGAAGGCGCCGTCGCCGCACCGCGCCGCAGGACTATCAAAGCAACACCGGCCCAGCTCGATAAGCAGGCCATCGACAACCAGCGCCTGCAGGACAATTTCCTGAGCCTAATGCTGATGCGCACCACGCTCCGTGAGTTTCTGACGCTGGTCACCCCGGACATGCTCTACACAGATCAGGGCAGGCAGCTGCTCGAGTTTTTGCAGACCCATCCCGACTTCAACGGCAAAACAGATACGGCGCCCCTGAAAGATTTGGCAAGTTATGTTAAAATAGAGTCATTACTCTATGAGGAACTCTATCAGGGCCTCGAGCTTAACGAGCTTCATTACGAAGCCGCTCGATTGCAGGCACGTTTGATAGAAGCGTATGTCAAACACCAAAAACAAAGCCTGACTGTAGAACTCGAGACCGCCACCGAAGAGCGGACGCGTGAATTATTAGCAAAAGTCATCCAGTACGACGAATTACTTAAGCAGATAAAGGGGAAGCATTAAGCATGCCAAAAGCACCGAAGAACTCACCCAAGAAGAAAGCAGCCGACGCTCCGGCCGAAGCAACCAATTTTGACGACATCAAAAAGACCCTGGTCGCTACTGCCAAAAAGGATGGCACCATCGCCCAGAAAGACATCCTGGCGGTCATTCCCGACACACCCGAAAACGCCGAAGTCCTCGATAGCCTTTACACCGAACTGGCCGATCTGAGCCTGGCCATCACCTCTGGCGCCCCTGGCGCTGAAGTCTTCACCGACGAATGGGCCGAAGAAGATGACGAAGAAGAAGTCGACACCGCTGCCGCCGTCTATCTCGACGACGATGTCGCCGATGACTCAGTCCGCCTCTACCTCCGCGAAATCGGTAAGATTCCACTACTGAACGCAGAGCAGGAGCTGGCGCTCGCTCAACGCGTCGTCGCCGGTGACAAAGACGCCAAGGACCAGATGGCCGAAGCCAACATGCGTCTGGTGGTCTCGATCGCTAAGCGTTACGTCGGTCGTGGTCTCGATTTGCTTGACCTGATCCAGGAGGGCAACACTGGCCTACTGCGCGCCGTCGAGAAATTCGACCCGGACAAGGGCTTCAAGTTCTCGACCTATGCTACCTGGTGGATCCGCCAGGCCATAACCCGCGCTATCGCCGACCAGGCCCGCACCATTCGTATCCCTGTGCACATGGTCGAAACCATCAACAAACTGCTGCGCACCCAGCGCCGCCTGACCCAGGAACTCAACCGCGAGCCGACCAACGAAGAAATCGCCAAAGCCATGGAAATCGAAGTTGATAAGGTCGAGCACATCATGAAGATCAAGCAGGACATCTCCTCGCTCGACGCCTCGATCCGCGACGACGAAGAAGACTCCGTGCTCTCGGACTTCATCGAAGACGAAGACACCGTCTCGCCCGAAGAATCCGCCACCGGTCAGCTGCTCAAAGAGCAGGTCAAGGACATGCTCGGCGCCCTGACTGAACGCGAACAAAAAATCCTCAAACTCCGCTTCGGCCTGGAAGACGGCAAGAGCCACACCCTCGAGGAAGTCGGCCAGGAATTCTCCGTTACCCGCGAGCGCATCCGCCAGATTGAAGCTAAAGCCCTTGCCAAACTGCGCAAGCACCGCGATGCCAAAAAGCTCCACGATTACATCAAATAACAGAGGTAATTCTGCATGGCCAATTCTCACCAAATCATTGGTTTAGCCGGTACCAACGGCGCGGGCAAGGACTCCGTCGGTGAAGTCCTTGCTAAGTACCACAATTACTTGTTCATCTCGGTCACCGACCTGCTGCGCGATGAAGTCGAGCGCCGCGGACTGCCACCAGCTCGTGAGCACCTGCGTGAACTCAGCGCTGAATGGCGCCGCGAATTAGGACTCGGCGTGCTCGTCGACAAAGCCATCGCCGAATACGACAAAGTCCGCGACCAGTACGACGGTATTGCCATGGCCAGTATCCGCAACCCCGGTGAAGCCGACGAAATCCACGCCCTCGGCGGCACCATGATCTGGGTCGACGCCGACCCACGCGTCCGCTACGACCGCGTCACCCGGGCTACCCGTCATGAACGCCGCGCCGTCGATGACCAGAAGACCTACGAGCAATTCCTGGCCGACGAAGAAGCCGAAATGCACCGCGCCGCTGGTGCCGACGCCGCCACCCTGGACATGGCCGAAGTCAAAGACCGCTGCGACGTCACCATCGACACGTCCGAAACCGCCCTCGACGGCATGCCGGCCCTCGTCGCCTCCGCCCTTAGCTTGTAAGACAACATGAAAACCGACCCGTATTGCAGGGTCGGTTTTTTGTGATGACCGGGTCGCTTACGCGGTGGCCAGGGCAGGAACTTTGTCGGCCAGTTCGGCGACGAGGAGGGTGTACTCATCTTCAACAACTTCCTGGTATTCCGGGACGTTGACGCCAATCCAGTCGGCGATAACTTTGTCGTTACCGTGCTCTTGGAGGGCGATCAGGGCTTCAGCTTCTTCATCGTTGAGGAGATCAAAGATGGCGAGGCCGACGCGCTCCTGATAGGTGGTGTTCAGTTCGTTCAGCAGGCTGGCTTCGTCGCTAGCGCTGAGTTTGATGCCGAGTTCGGCGAGTAGTTCAGGAGTAAAGTTCATCGTATTTGTTTCCTTGTGGTTACTTATTTACTGGGCTGACAAGCTTGGCGTTAGCCTTGTCGCCAATAGCGGCAGCTTTGTTACGAATACCGGTGTAGGCTCGAATCTGCGTGTCGGCAACTTTGCTCTTAGTAGCAGTTTTAGCGGCTTCAGCCTTCTGTTTGGCGGCTTCTTTGGCAGCAGCACTCTTCTCTGCAACAAGTTTCTGGCCATTGCGGACCTGGACATTAATCACATTACCCACGGCACCGCCAACCTCGATGGTCTTTTTGGCGCCGTTAATGGTTTTCTCGCCACTGTACTTAGCGCCCTTGTAACCGGCGTAAGCGGCACCAACAGTTACGATGGCAGGAGCAGCGGCGATACCAAGCGTACCTACTACAGCTGCGCGGCCAATGACCTTGCTGGCTTTCTTAGCTTTTTCGCTGATTTCAGCACGCTTCTCGGCGCGGTTCTGCTTACGGACGTTCTTATCGAATGCTTTGTTCTCAGCATAAGCATCCTTCAGCATTGTTTTTTCTTTGTCGGCGTAGAACTTCTCAGTGTTACGAGTAGCACGCTCATTGGCGCGGGCTTCTTTGCGAACAGCCAGCTTGTGCTTCAATACATCCATAGCGGCATTCTTTGTGTAGGCAACAGTTTCTTTAGTATTTACTACGCTATTTTTAGTGTTACTACCAGCGGTCACGACTGCGTTACCCACTTTGCTGGCGACAGCCTTGGTGGCTTCTTTGCTGGCGTCGTACTTCTCAGCTGCGACTTGTTTCGTAGTGCGGCGGCTAGCCCATGACTCAGCTTTATCACCGGCTTTGCGAGCCATAAAGGCTGCAACGCGAGCACTGAGGCGGTCTGAATTATCGATACCATTAGCTTCGATTTCAGCTGTAGCGGCGGCGCTAGCTTCACCAGCGGCTGTCAATGTGCCGTCGATGTTGACGCGGCGGTTGTCAACCACGTTAAAGCCGGTTGGGCCCTGTGGTGCGTCAGGAGTGACGGGTGCATCTGGAGTAGCAGGGACGTCTGGACTGACTAGTTCGCCGTTAAAGTTGACACCGGCTGTAGCCCGGCGATCGTTAGTAGCAAATGCTGCCTGGTGAGCAGCCTGCTCGGCGTCGACGTCAGGCATTTGTGTCTGGAGTTGTTCACTCATAGTTGGTTATATCCTTTTGTTGTTTTGTTTGTTTTAGTAGATAGTAAATCTAATATAGCACGTAGTACCAAAAAAGTCAATAATACTGTATGATGAGCCTATGAATGCAGAAAAAGGCTTTCCTATGAAGTGCGATCGGAACGGTTGTGACCTCGAGAAGGTTGTGCCCGCACGCAATATTCGCCAAGTAATTTTCGTTGGGAACCGAGCCTGTGTATTTGCTGATACGGCGGCCAAAGCCGGCTGCGCGCGACCTGACTGCGCACAAGATGTGCAATATGCTGAAACGCAATCCGACTTCCAGGTTGAATGGCTGCTCGACAATGTTTCGGCCGAACGCACCAGTAGCGTAGACGCTTAGCGGCTGTGGACCTGGTGATGCAGGTCGATGACGGCTTTGCGGCTATGTTTACGGGTGTGACGCTGGATGAGGCGGAACAGGCCGTAGATGACGGCTGCGCCCAGGGCGGTCATCCAGTCGATGACTGATAGGGCAGCGGTGCCGAAGTAGGGCTGGACCCAGGGGTTATAGAACAGGTTGGCGATCAGGAAGAAGGAGCCGGCGAAAGCCAGCAGTAGTTTGCGATTGCTCCATAAGTAGCTGCTGAAGAACTTTTCGTGGCGGTCGGAGCGCTCGAACAGCAGGTAGACGTAGAGGCAGAGGACCAGTGTCAGGTAGGTCAGGCTGGTAGCCTGGTGGTATTGGGGCAGGCTGGGGTCGAGGTAGCGTGGGCTGAGGTGGATGCGGGCGAAGTAGAGCAGGTAGTTGCCGTAGCTGAGCAGGGCGGCCAGCAGGCCGAAGCCGATGAAACCAGCAATGGCCGGGACGTTGATGATGTGGTCGTCGAGACGGCGGGGTTTCTGGCGCATCAGTTTGCCCTGGGCCTGGTCCCAGCCGAGGGCGGTGATCGGCAGGATCTGGGCGACGATGTCGATGGCCAGGATCTGGATGGCGGTGATGGCCGGAGCGATGTGGAACAGGGCGGTGGCGCTCAAGCCAATTAAGACGGTGAGGAGTTCACCGGCGTTGTCGGTCAGGACGCAGCGGGCGGCTTTTTTGATGTTTTGGTAGGTGACGCGGCCCTGTTCGATGGCGCTGACGAGGGTGGTGAAGCTGTCGTCCAGCAGCACGATTTCGGCAGCGTCCTTGGCGACGTCGGTGCCGGTGCGGCCCATGGCGACACCGATGTCGGCGCGCTTCAGCGCCGGAGCGTCATTGATGCCATCACCGGTGACGGCGACGACGTGGCCGCTGTTTTTGACGATCTCGACGATGCGCAGTTTGTCTTCGGGGGCGACGCGCGAGAAGACGGCGCCGCCTTTTTCGACCAAGGACAGGATTTGGCTATCGGCCAGACCGGCGAGCTCTGAGCCGAGGACGATGGTAATGTCATCAGCCAGGTCGGCCTGGCGGGCGATGGCTTTGGCGGTCGTGGGGTAGTCGCCGGTGATGATGGAGACTTTGACATGGGCCCGGCGGGCGGCAACCATGGCGGCTGGCACGGCATCACGCAGAGGATCAACCATACTTGCCATGCCCAGGAAGACAAATTTTTGTTCGACCTCGTCCATGATGTATGGCTTTTTGGTGCCTTTGGGCAGGACGCGGTAGCCGAAGCCGAGGTTGCGCTTGGCGGCCTGGGCCTGTTTCTCGTTGTAGGCCAGGAAGAAGTCGCGGTCGGCTTTGGTCAGTTGGCGGATGACGCCGTGGTCCCAGATATGGGTGGACTTGGCCAGGACGTTTTCGGTGGCGCCTTTTACGAAGACGACAGTGTCGTCGTCACGCTTGCGGACGGAGCTCAGCAGTTTGCGGGCCGAGTCGAACTGGAATTCCTTGAGCTCGGGGTGCTCGTGTTCCCAGGCATCAATGTCCAGGCCGGCTTTGCGGGCCAAGGTGATGAGGGCGCCCTCGGTAGGGTCACCCACGACATACCAGTCGGCGTGCTCGGCGTCTGGCGGATCAATATGGGCATTGCTGGCCAGGGCAGCGCAGGCGAAGAACAGCTCGAGCTCTTTGAGCTTCTTGGTACTGATGGCTGCGCCGTGCTCCGTGACGATGGTACCGTTGGCTTCGTAGCCGGTGCCGGTGACATTGTAGTGGCTGCGGCCGATCAGCAGCTGCTGGACGGTCATCTCGTTTTTGGTCAGGGTGCCGGTTTTGTCGGTCAGGATGTAATTGGTAGCGCCTAGGGTTTCGACGGCCGATAACTTCTTGACCAGGGCTTGTTTGCGGGCCAGGCGACCTGCGGTGAGGGCTAGCGTAATATTGACTTCAGCCACTAGGGCGCTGGGGATCATGGCGGCACTGATGCCGATGCCGAAGAGGATGGCGTCGTGCCAGCCGAGGTCTGATTTGAAGGCGATGGCAATCAGGAGCAGGGCCAGCAGGATGGTGCCCTGCAGCAGCCGAACTGACAGGTGGCTCATTTCCTTTTGCAGCGGTGAGGCCTCGCTGTGGGTGGTCTGGCTGAGGCTGGCGATGCGGCCCAGCTCGGTTTGCATGCCAGTGGCGATGACGACACCGTGGGCGCTGCCGGTGGCGATGGTAGTGCCCATGAATACCAGGTTGTGGCGGTTGGCCAGCGGCACTTCGGCGGCGATGGCGTGGACGAATTTGCGGCTGGGGTTACTTTCACCGGTGAGGGCAAAGTCATTGCTGCTGAGTTCCTGTTCGCTGAGCACACGTAGATCGGCCGGGGCGGAATCGCCCTCTTCTATATATATGACGTCACCGAGGACGATTTCGGTCGAATCTACCTCTGTTAATGTGCCGTTGCGGACCACCTTAGCTTTTGGTACCAGCAGCTGTTCAAGGCTTTTCATCAGCGTTTCGGCTTTGTGCTCCTGGGCGAAGCCGACGAAGGCGTTCATCAGGGCGATCAGTACCAGGATGGTGGCGGTTTTGGTGTCCTTGAGGTAGATCGACAGCACGGCGCTGGTCAGTAGCATAACCACCAGTAGGTTGCGGAACTGGCGGATAAACGTCGACAGGGCAGACTCGTGTTTGGTTCGGTGCAGGACATTTGGTCCGAGCTGTTCGAGGCGTTGCGTGGCCTCTTTGGTGGTCAGGCCGTTGTCGCGCGAATCCAGCTCCGCCAGCACGTCGGCGGCGGACATACGATAATAATTCAGCCGTTTCGGCAGGTTCATACATAAGCATTATACCTGTCATCAGGGGACGGATATAATAAGAAATATGCACAAGTCCGAGCTCCGACAACAACTCCGTGCCCAGCGCCAGGCGATGACCTCTGCAGATGTAGCCCAGAAGAGTGCCTTGATCACCGCCGGCGTTCAAACCATCCTCGATAAACTGACCTATAAAAGCCTCCATTGCTACGAGCCGATCGCCAGCCTCAAAGAAGTTGACGTTTCTATGTTGGAGGCCGAAGCGACCTATACGACCCGCAATTTCGAGGGTCAGTGGCAGGTGGTCAGCTTCAAAACCGGTGCAGTGGTCGCACACCCCCAGATCGACGTCATCATCGTGCCGATGCTTGGCTTTGACGACAAGCTCCACCGGATCGGCTACGGCGGCGGCTACTATGACCGGCTGATGGCGGCACACCCGCAAGCGCTCCGGATCGGCGTCTGTTTCGAGGCGGGGCATATTGACCGGATTCCCGTTGAAGGGCATGACATGGCGGTGAACATTGTAGTCACCGAAAAGCGCGTCGTAATTTCTGTCTAAGGTTTCTTTTATCTCTTGCGAATTTGCTGTGCACGGCGCACAATGCAAACATAAGCGAGATACAAAGAGGAGGCCCACCATGTCAGCTCAACCGAGTGAAGCATATCCATTACTTGATGTAACTATGGCCGAACCTCCGGCGCCAAGCCTGGAACTCCTGACTGAACCCAAACCGCATATCGGCAGCGAAGAAGCTACCTATCTCCTCGAGCGCAACCACATCCTCAGCCAGCAGGCCGCCCGCCAGGCCCTGCTGAAAAGCGTTAGCGAACTCCAGAGTCTTGCTCCAGGATTGACCATCGAACCAGTCCCCGAGCAACTACGATCTGAAATTTCAGAATTATCGGTTACACTCCAAGCGTTAGACCAGACTCGAATTGATCACCATTACGGAAGCTACCTGGCCGAACAGGCTATCGAGCGGCACGAATTAGCAGTAGTTCCGATCGTTGAAGAGCCGGAAGCGGTAACAATAGTGGAGCAATCTAAACCCACTAAAGTTAAAGAGCAGCCTAGTGCGCCAGCAAAAATACGGGACCCAAAGGCAATTGCAGCTTTTTTGCAGGCAAGCGGTAAATTCGATGCACCTGATGAATATGTTGATGAAAACTTACTCTCGTGGCAGGACCAGGCTCTGTGTGCACAGTCTGACGCTGAAACCTTCTTCCCGGAAAAGGGTGGCTCAACACGCGAGGCAAAGCGAATTTGTGCCAATTGCGAAGTTAAGCAGGATTGCCTTGAGTATGCGATTGCGCAGGGTGAACGCTTTGGCATCTGGGGTGGTTTAAGCGAGCGGGAACGTCGCCGTATGCTTCGTAAATTGGGCTAGTCTAGCTCTCTGGGCTATACTGGGCGTATGACAGAGGCGGCCAAGAAGAAACTGGTAGTTATCGACGGTAAGTCGGTGTTTTATCGTGGCTACTACGCCATGCCCAATCTCAGTACCAAAGATGGCACGCCGACCGGCGGTGTCTTTGGCTTCGCGACGATGGCCCTGGAGGTAATCCGGCGCCTGAAACCGGACTATGTAGCCGTTGCCTGGGATAAGCCCAAAACCAATATTCGTCGTCGCCTCGAACTCTATCCGGAGTACAAAGCCGGTCGCAAACCGACCCCACCGGACTTCAAGGCCCAGATCCCGGTACTGCATGAACTACTAAATGCCTTTGGTTGGCCGCTGTACGAACTCGACGACTACGAAGCTGACGATATTATGGGTGCGCTGGCCGAGCAGGCGAGCGCCCAGGGCATTGAAACGCTGCTCGTGACCTCTGATATGGACATGCTACAACTGGTCAATGAACAGGTGCACGTTTTTGCGCTGAAAACGGGGCTATCGAACATAGAATTGTATTCACCGACAACATTTGAGGCTAAGTACGGTATCAGCGTCCACCAATTCCTCGACCTTAAGGCCCTGAAAGGTGACTCCTCGGACAACATCCCGGGTGTGCCCGGCATCGGCGAAAAGGGTGCCCTCGACCTCCTGAAGCAGTACCAGACGCTCGACAATATCTACGAAAATATCGACCTGATCAAAGAAACGACACGCAAGAAGCTGGTGGCCGGCAAGGAGTTAGCTTATCTGTCCAAAGAACTAGCCCGCATTTGGACCGACGCACCGCTGAAGCTCGACCTCGATGAAGTCGATGGCAGCAAATGCCAGCCGGAGGAACTACTGCACCTGCTACAGAAGTTGGAATTCCGCTCGCTGGCCCGCCAACTACCAGAAGTGATGCAGGTCAAAGTCGAGGAGTCTGGATCGCGGATGAGCGCCAATCTCGTCGTCGGCAAAAACACCGTGATCGACACGGCTGAGGCGCTGAAAGAATTCAGTTTACCGGCCGCGCAACACCTGTTCATGTATTCGCGGTCGGCAGGCAAGCACGGCCGCAAGCCCGAGGTACTGATCCTGAGTAATGACGGGAAGCAGACCTACACATTGGATCTGCGTAAATTTGATAACCACGAGGTTGTACTCAAGCACTTCCCGGACGGCTCACCGCTGGTCGGGTACGACGTGAAGTCTTCGATGAAGGTGCTGCTGGAGCTCGGGATCGATTATTTGCCGCCTGTCGGCCACGACGTGTTGGTCGGCGCCTATCTGCTGAACAGCCTGCGCCGCGAGCAGACACTAACTGAACTGGCCCAGGTCGACCTCGGCTATGACGGCTCGCCATTTGAAGAGCTCGATGCCGATGAGATTATTAGCCGCGCCCCGGAAATCATCGCTACTATCAAAGCACTGTATGACTTCCAGGCCAAAGACATGCGTGACATCCCCAAGATGGTCAGCCTGGCAACAGAGGTCGAGTGGCCAGTCATCCCGGTACTGGCGCGGATGGAGTACGAGGGCATCCAGCTCGATGTTGACTACCTGCACAAGTTTGCCGATGAAATTGACGACCTGATTTCCGACTATGAGCAGCAGATTTATGGCCACGCCAACCAGGAGTTCAACATTGGTTCACCAAGCCAGTTGGCCGAAGTACTGTTCGAGAAAATGCAGCTACCAACAGCCGGTATCAAAAAGGGTAAAACTGGTTACAGCACCGCCGCCAGTGAGCTTGACAAGCTCCGAGGCCAGCACCCGATCATCGATCTGATCACGCTCTACCGCGAAGTCATGAAACTCAAGAGTACCTACGTCGACACCTTGCCACTGCAGGTCGACGAACATTCGCGTGTCCACACGACATTCAACCTCACCAATGCCCAGTCCGGCCGGCTCAGCAGTGTCGACCCCAACCTCCAGAACATCCCGACTCGTACCGATCTCGGCCGCCGCGTCCGAACTGCGTTTGTAGCGGGCAAGGGCAACAAGCTCGTCAGTGCCGACTACTCGCAGTTCGAGCTGCGTCTGGCCGCGGTTCTGGCTGAAGACGAAGGCCTTATTGACTTGTTTAATAGTGGGGCTGACATTCACACTGCTACCGCAGCCCAAGTTTACGAACGCAAGGAAGAAGATGTCACTAAGACGATGCGGCGCGACGCCAAAGTCGTTAACTTCGGCATCCTGTATGGTATGAGCGTCCACGGCCTGCAGGCCGCAACCAGCATGAATTACGAGCTGGCCCAGGCCTTCATCAAGCGCTACAAGGAAGTCAGAAAGCCACTTTTCGACTATACCGATAGAATTGTCGAGCAGGCCAAAAAAGACGGCTACGTCGCTACACTCTTTGGTCGCCGCCGTCCGATGCCCGATATCCACTCCTCAAACTTCATGGTTCGCCAGGGTGCCGAACGTGCCGCCATGAATCTACCGATCCAGGGCACCGAAGCCGACCTGATGAAAATGGCCATGGCCGCCGTCGACGACAAGCTCCGCGACCAGTTCCCGGACGCCCGCCAACTGCTCCAAATCCACGACTCCATCCTGGTAGAATGCTCCGCACATGCGGCAGAAGAAGTTGCCAAACTGATGCAGGAAACCATGCAAAACATCTACAAACTACCCGTAAAACTCGACGTCGACGTCACCATCGGCGACAACTGGGGCGAACTCTAAACGGCCATGAAGGTCTACAACAAACTTGTACGTGACAAGATCCCGGATATCATGCGCGCCGAGGGTCAAAACCCCAAAACCCGAATCCTCGATAAGGCAGAATACCTCGAAGCCCTGATCATAAAGTTAGGCGAAGAGTATGAAGAATTTAAGCGCGACCGAAACGCCGAAGAGCTAGCTGATCTCCAAGAAGTAATCCTGGCCCTGGCCGATGCATTGAACATTAAACATTCCGACCTGGCCAAAACCTATTCCAACAAAGCCCTGGCCAAAGGCGCATTCAAGCGCCGCATATTCCTGGAAAGCGTGGAATAAATGGCCGAGAAGCTGTTTCATATCGGTGTAAAAGCAATGATTGAAAATCAACAGGGGCAACTGTTGTTGTTTGAGGAAAATGTTAATCATACACACAGCCTTCCGACCACACCGTACTGGGATTTTGCTGGTGGGCGTATAGACGAAGATGATGCCGACGTGCTCGCGACGCTGGCGCGCGAAATTCAAGAGGAAACTGGGATCACTGAAATTGCATCAGCTACATTTTTCAGTTCAGTGATATCCAACCATAAGATCAAACTTTCTGACGGTAAGATCATTGGGTTGGCTTTGATGATTTATCGGGTAAAGCTGAAACCCAATGCCAAGTTTATTATATTGAGTGACGAACATGTACGTTATGAGTGGGTTGACCGGAAAGACGCTAAGCAACGGCTGTCGCACAAGTATCCAGTTGAGTTCACTGAACTTTTATAGTTTTGTGGAGGGACGTTTGCGGGCGCGGCTACGCTCAGAGGCGACAATTCGGCCGCCGCGGGCACGGATCAGGCGGATGGCCAGGACGATAGTCCAGATGGCGAAACCGACGTTGGCGATGCTGGTGATCAGGCTGACGGGGTCAGGGAAGTGCTTGGCATTGTGGTAGGCGATGACGGCGACCATGAATTCCAGGAAGATCAGCACGACGGCGAGTTTGCGGCTGCGTCGCTGTTGGGTCTGGTAGCCAAGCATCCAGATGATACCGAACCAGATGACTAAGAGCATGAAGTAGCCAACAGATGAGAACACGCCGGTGGCGCAGCTACCGCTGGCGGCTTCGGCCGTCGGGTGGCAGTCTTTGATGATAGCAATGATCTGGGTGACGATGTTCAGGAGGCTGATGGCAACAAATTGGACGAGGGTAGAGATGCCGGTTTCATAGGTGAGTTTCATAAGCGTAAGTACCATTGTATACCCCTGGAAGAAAGCATAAAAGTGTTGCAAATTAGTGATTAAAGTGATAGAATAGGCTTATGTTTCGATATTTGGTAGGTTTCGGCATCACTGTTGGTCTGATCATCTTGCTGGTGATCATGTTGTTTAGTGGCGGTGACTCACCGAAAACCACGACACCGACTGGTAAACCCCTCGATAGTTATGCCAATACTGACGCTGAGCTACGTATGACCATCGACGGTCCGGTGAATGCCAATGAAGACCACCGCCAGATTCAGATTATCGTTGACCGCGACCACACGGCCGTTAATGTCTTTAAGGGTTACGACCAGGATGTGATCCAGACCCAGAGTTTTGCTAATTCCGAGAACGGTTTCTCGGCCTTCTTGCACAGTCTGGCACTGCTGAACTTCAATAAGGGTGAGAGCAGTACGAAAGCCGGAGAAGTCGGCCACTGTGCCACCGGCCGCCGCTACGTATTTGAACTCGTCGAGGGTAGCCGCACCATCGAACGCTACTGGGCAACCAGCTGTAATGGTCCGCACACCTACCAAGGCAATCTGCAGATGACCGTCGAGTTGTTCGAGCGCCAGATTCCAAACTACAACGACATCCCAACCTCAAACAGCATCTAGTTGGTTGCTATACTGTTGTCATGATCAAAGCTATTATTTTTGACTGTTTTGGCGTGCTGACGACCGATGGCTGGTTGCCCTTCAAGTACCAGCACTTCGGTGATAAACCTGATCTGTTTGAGCAGGCGACAGACCTCAGCCGACAGACCGATGTCGGCATGATTGATTTTGATGATTTTTTGCAGGGCATCGGCGAGCTGGCGGGCGTTCCGGCTGAAGAAGTCAGGCGAATCGTGACGAATAATGTAGCCAATGAACTTCTGTTCCAGTACATCGCTAGTCGAAAGTCCAAGTATAAGATCGGCGTACTGAGCAATGCCTCCGCCAACTGGCTTGGTGAGCTGTTTAGCCCCGACCAGAACGGTTTATTTGATGCTACCGCATTGTCGTGTGAGACCGGGCGCATCAAACCCGATGAGCGGGCTTACGAAATCATAGCCGAGCGACTGGGCTGTGAGCCCAGTGAATGCATCATGGTTGATGACCAGGAACGCTATGTAACTGGAGCCAAAGATGCTGGCATGAAGGGCGTGGTGTACCGCGATTTCGAGCAGTGCAGGGCAGAGCTCGATGCGCTGCTAGCCAATACGGAAGCTTAGGCGTTTGGTAAGGGCGCAGCGGCGCTTGATTTCCGGGGCGCGCAGGCGCAGGGTGCTGATGAGTGAACCGTTGGGTGCGATGACGACGATGTCTTTGTCGCGGATCATCACCTCGACAGTCGTCTGATACTCGTCCTGGACAAATTTTTTGATAGCCGCGCTCTCCGGCGGTTCGTCGAAGTTCTTGCTGCTGATGATATTGAAGAGGCTGTCCATGGGCTATCTATTATACAATAGGTGTATGCCTGAATTACCAGAGGTGGAGACCGTCCGGATTGGCCTGCAGCAGTTGCTGCCGGGGCGGGTTGTGGCGTCCGTCGACCATGACTGGCCGAAGTCATTTCCGAATGCCGAGGCGGACGTGCAGCAGTTTTTGATCGGCGCTTCGGTCGTCGAAGTGCGACGCCGTGCCAAAGTTTTACTCATTGATCTGTCGAGCCAATACACACTGGTAGTGCATCTCAAAATGACCGGACAAATGGTGTTCCGGAGCCAGGCAGAGCGCTTCGGGGCGGGGCACCCCAATGAAAGTCTGGTCGGTGAATTGCCAGACCGTTCAACACGTGTGACGCTGACATTCGTCGACGGTAGTAAGTTGTTTTTCAATGACCAACGCAAATTCGGCTGGGTGCGGCTGCTGCCAACTACCGAGGTTATGAACCTCGATTTCTTTAAAAAAGTCGGTCCTGAACCACTCAGCGCCGACTTCGACTGGCATCAGCTGATGGAGCGTCTGCAGCGCCGCAAAAACACCAATATTAAGGCTGCGCTACTTGACCAGACTGTGGTTGCCGGCATTGGAAACATCTACGCCGATGAGTCGCTGTGGAGCGCAAAAATCCACCCCACAACGCTGGTGCGGGGCGTAAAACCAGCGCAGTTTCACAAGCTCTACGATGCACTCGTGGCGGTGCTGCGGATGGCAATCGAAAAGGGCGGCTCAACCGACCGCAACTACGTCAGCGCCGAAGGCAAACGGGGCAGCTACCTGACATTTGCCAGTGTCTTTCGCCGAGAGGGGCAGGCTTGCCCGCGCTGCGGCACGACGATTATTAAAACCCGGGTTGCCGGCCGTGGTACTCACACCTGCCCGGTCTGTCAAAAACCACTATCCGAATAGTTTGCCGAGCAGGCCCACAAAACTAGCAACCGTTTTGAGACGGAAGCGTGCAGCAGTGATGCCGGCACCAATTTTGATGCTGTAGGCCCAGTCCGGTGCTGCTTTGAACATCGTCTCGTCGGTGTAATCGTCGCCAGCGAGTAGCACAAAATCATAACGCTGCTCACTCAGGAAGCGTTTCACAGCCGCCCCTTTGGAGGTGTCCTTGTGTTTGATCTCGACGATCTTCTTGCCCTCGTGGGCCCGCAAATCGTATTGCCGCAGTAACGGTTGCAGCTCTTTTTTGAGCAACACCATGTTCTTGTTGGCGGTGAAGGCGGGGGACTCGCGGAAGTGCCAGACCAGCGCCGTGGCTTTTTGTTCTACGAAGGCGTGCGGCGTCAGTTTGGCGTATTTGTCCAGGGTGGGTGATACTGCCCGTTTCCAGTTGGCCTCGGCTACGGCAGTGGCCTGCCAGCGTTTCTTGCCCGGCAAGCGGACGAAGGCGCCATGTTCGGCAACCATACCGACGCCTGTCGTGCCGAGCCAGCCGTCGAGATCCTCGCGGCTGCGGCCGCTGATGACGAAGACGTCATTTTTGGCGCTACCTGCTAATTTGGTGAGCGTATCAAGCACTTCAGCCGTCGGCTTGGCGTCCTCCGGCCGAGGAACTAAATCAGATAATGTCCCGTCATAGTCTAGGAAAAATGCCCGGCGGTCAGCACGGTGATATTCAAGCACCAGCTTGCGGCTTGGCCCGGCGGTCAGCGGGCGCACTGGCAACGGTACGGGCTTGCTGAGTGTCTTCATAAAGTCTTTGGACCAGCTATGGATGGTGTGTCCGGCAACGATGTCATTCATGGCTTCGAACCGTCCGGTGATGTCAATCTTGCGCATGCTCAGGGCCTGCTCGAGAGCCGCGACCAATGTTTCTGGCTTATCGAGGTCCACTAGCAGAGCATCTTTCAATTCCTCGGCGGCGCCAGCGCCACGACTCAGGATGAGCACGCCACTTTTGCGCCGTGAGGCAATAAACTCTTTGGCGACGAGGTTCATCCCGTCCTTGCGAGGCGTCACGAAACCGACGTCAGCGATCTGGAACAGGGCAGTGACGGCATGGAACGGCAGACCTTTGACATAGTCGACTGGTTGCCACGACTTCGTGCCGTATTGGCTGTTTATTTCAGCCACCAGTTTGTCGACATCGCGTGCCAGCTTGGCATAGGCTGGCACATCGCTCCGCGACGGTGCTCCGACTAGTACGAACACCACCTTTTTTCGCTGTTTCGGATTGCGCCTTAGGAATTCGCGGTAGGCCTCCAGGCGCTCGATAAAACCCTTTGTGATATCCAGGCGATCGACACCGGCAATGACTTTCAGGCCAGCGTAGGCGGCGCGCATCTGTCGGGCAACCCTACGTACGTCGGGCAACCGGTAGGCTGTGTCGAATTTCTCATAATCAACACCGATCGGGAAGTCGGTAATCTGCGTACTGCGGCCATGAAAAATCACCAGACCGTCATTGACGACGCCGAAATCAAAGCCATCAACTGCCGCTGAAAAGTTCGCGACGTTTTCTTTGGTCTGTAGCCCGATCAGATCGGACTCCAGCAGCGAACCGATCAACCGCTTAGTTTCCGGCAGTTTCTGCAAAACTTTGAACGGTGGAAATGGGGTATGCAGGAAAAAGCCGATGTGGTTGTGTGGCAACTCGCGCTGCACGTATTCCGGCACGAGCATCAGCTGGTAATCGTGCACCCAGATGGTGGCATCGTGGTCAGCGGCCTCGATAATGGCTTTGGCATAGATCTTGTTGACGTCACGGTATGCCTTCCACCAGCGGTCATGCTGGTCGGTTTTCTGCATCTTCATACTGTGTAGTAGCGGCCAAAGCAGGCCATTGCTGTAGCCGGCGTAGAACTCATCAATCTGTTTTTTGGTCAAAAACACCGGCTGACAGTTGAGCTTTGCCAGCTCGCGGACGATGCGCTGTTTGTCGGCTTCGGTCAGGTCGTCGGCCGGCAGACCGGGCCAGCCAATCCACTTATTCTTGCGCGATTTGATGTAGCTGCTGAGGCCGGTCGCGACCCCGCCCATGCTGCTTTCAAACTTCAAACGACCGTTTTTCTTGGTAACGGTAACAGGCAGACGATTAGAAATGATCAACACTTGCGGCATATAACCCTCCTAGTGTACCTTACTCGCCCCTGTTACAAAGCAAAAAATCCCACACTACGTACCACTACATTGACAAAAGCACAAAATACTGCTAATGTTTATATAGAAAGTCAAAACAAATATGTCTAATGAAGCTCCACAATCTAGCAACTTGATCCCTAATCAGCATCCTTCAGCTGAGCAAGCCATTGTCGCTCCATTACATTCTGAGGGAGTCGTCAGCTTGGGCCATATTGCATTACATGAGACCCCTGAGCAAGTAGGTGAATCAATAAAAATCTACGCAACAACGTTTGCTGAGGCTCAAGCCCGACCCAAAAATTTCTCCGACGAGACTGTGGATGACATGCTTAACCAAAAGTTGCATGTAGGCCGGCAGCAAACGGAAATTAAAGAGTGGCTTGATAATCGAGAAAGTACAATCGCCGATGATGAAGTAATCGCTTCCAAGGATCGTATTGCATCATTGGCGACAGTCACCACTCAAATGGTTGCCCGGAATTTAAAGTTCAAGGTAGCGGAGCACACGGATGCCACGGAACACCAAGAGCGATTACAGACAGTCAAAGTGGCAAAAGATGAGTTCATTACCAAACTACTCGGTGATATACCAACCGTTGAAGCTCAAATAAAGAGCTGGAGCCCAAGTAAAGGTAAAAATGATTATCCAAATCGCGCGTTACAGTTTAAGGGCCTGAAGGTAGATGGCGCCGACCTGTTGGATTCAGAAACTTTAGGGCCTACCGACGTGCGTCCAAACATCAAGATTCAGCGACAAGGCGGCTACGCTTTCATAATGGCATATACCGATAATCGTGTAGCTGAAAAAATGCAGCACACCGACAAGCAGGTGGATAAGCGCATTTATCTTAATCCAGACATTGAAGCTGCTCCCGAAATTTTTGAAGAAATCTTTCAGGCTGCTAATGCAGCAGGGATGTCGCTTCAACTCAAAATGTGGCAACGCGTCAGCGAATTATCGTCTGCTCATGAAAAGCGCAGTAAAGGCGATGTAGCCGATGCTTTACGCGCGGACGGCATTGTCATGTACGTCGACGATGCTCAGGCCGATGAAGCATTAAGTTTAGTTCTCGCTATTGCACAGGATCGTCCAGAGGCGTTCCTAGGCCGTGAAGTTTCGCGCATTCCTACTAGTGTGGCTGAGGGTGTTGCTGTCGGTGCTGAGCCTGGTATTAGCGACAAATCATTAACTAGTCACCGTGCTGAGATTCTCATACATATCGCCGACCAGGTGCGCGCTTCGGGCAAAACTGGTCAGGATGCTCGCGACTCTTTCCGACGTGGTATTGCTTACCTTGCTCACAAAGAGAATTATGACCCAAATAACATCGCATTTAACGCTCGCTAGCTGCATAATTTCTTAAATTCGGGCATACTAGCTAGACGATGGTTCGAGTTTTGACTGGTCCGAATTCGTTTGCGCTGCAGCATGATTTGCAGAAGATTGTGCGTGGCTTCGAGATCGAGCACGGCGACCTGGCGCTCGAGCGGGTCGATGGGGAAGAGGCGAGCTATGAGCGGATTGCTGAAGCGGTGACGTCACTGCCGTTTTTGGCCAGCAAAAAGTTGGTGGTTTTGCGCGCGCCGAGTGCCCAGAAAAAGTTCGTCGAAATGTTCGAACAACTTTTCGAGCAGGTACCGGAAACAAACGAGGTAGTGATCGTCGAGCCGAAGCTTGATAAGCGCCTGGCCTATTATAAATATCTCAAGAAGCACACTGATCTGACGGAGTATGCCGAGCCTGATGAGAATGGTCTGGCGGCGTGGTTACAGCGCGAAGCCAAGGCCGAAAACGGCTCGATTTCGAGCAATGATGCCCGCTATTTGATCGAGCGCGTGGGGGCCAACCAACAATTGTTATCCAACGAGCTGATGAAGCTACTGTCGTACGACGAAAAGATCACGCGTGCCTCGATCGACCTACTGACCGAGGCGACGCCGCAGAGTACTATCTTCCAGCTGCTGGAAGTGGCTTTTGCCGGCAACGCCAAGCGCACGCTGCAACTCTATGCTGAGCAACGAGCCCTCAAAGTCGAACCGCAACAGATTATTGCCATGCTCGGCTGGCAGCTACATGTGCTGGCGGTGATCAAAACGGCGGGGGACCGCTCGGCAGATCAAATCGCCAAGGATGCCAAGCTCAGCCCGTTCGTGGTGCGCAAAAGCCAGAACATCGCCCGCAAGCTTAGCCTGGCTGAACTGAAACGGCTGGTTGCTGATCTGCTCGATATTGACGCCAAAAGTAAACGCAGCGCCCTCGATCTCGATGAGGCGCTGCAGAATTACTTGTTGAAACTAACTATTTCTTCTTAGCTGGAGCTTTTTTGGCTGCTGGTTTCTTTGCAGCTGGCTTCTTGGCTGGTGCGGCTTTTTTGGCAGCAGCTGGCTTAGCAGCGGCTTTCTTGGTAGCGGTTGGCTTGACGCCGGCAGCTTTGGCTTTGGCAGCGGCCTGCTTCTTCATGCGGGCGGCTTTGTTCTTGTGAACGACGCCTTTTTTGGCAGCCTTGTCGATGTTGCTCTGGGCGGCGCTGTGGCCGCTGGCACTTGGCTTACGGACGAAAGCCTTCAGCGCGCTCTTCAGGCTGCGCTTGGTTTTGCTGTTGCGGACAGCTGCTTTTTTGGCAACTTTGACGCGCTTTTTAGCGGATTTGATAATTGGCATGAGATTGATTCCTTTTATGGTTATTTAAAGCTCGAAGTTCACTATAGCGGCGTGTTGTCGTTTTGTAAAGCCGCTAACAGATTGGCTCTCGACAAGCCGTAAGCACTATGATATTTTAAGGACAAAGTTCCACACAAAAATCAAACAAAACTATGAATGACGCCCAAAAACAGTTAGCCGACAAGCTCAAAACCGCCAATTACGTGCTGGTGACGGTTAGCCATGATCCGTCGGTGGATCAACTGGCGGCGCTCATCGGTTTGACGCTGCTGCTCAATAAGACAGGCAAGCACGCCGCCGCTGTATTTAGCGGCCAGGTGCCCTCGACGCTGGACTTTTTGAAGCCGGAAGACACCATTGAACAGACAACCGACTCGTTGCGCGATTTCATCATTGCCCTCGACAAGAGCAAGGCCGACAAGCTGCGCTACAAGGTAGAGGATGATGTCGTCCGCATTTTTATTACACCGTACAAGACGTCGATTAGCCAGGATGACCTCGAGTTCAGCCAGGGCGATTTCAACGTTGATGTCGTCGTAGCCCTCGGTGGTACGCAGCAGCAGGATCTCGATCAGGCAATCGTCCAGCATGGCCGCATCCTACACGATGCCACGGTTGCGACCGTGAACCTCAGTGCTGAAGGCGACCTGGGGAGCATTCATTGGCAAAACCCCAAAGCCAGCTCACTGAGTGAAATGATCACCAATCTGGCCGAAGCGATGGGCAAAGAGCTGGTTGATAACCAGATTGCCACCGCGCTACTCACCGGTATCGTTGCCGAGACAGAGCGCTTCAGTAATGACAAGACCTCACCGGAAGTTATGACTGCTAGCGCCATGTTGATGGCCGCCGGTGCAAACCAGCAATTGGTGGCCGCCCAACTGGCGCAGCCTGTCGCCGATAGTACCCCCGCCGAGCAGGTGAATGATGACTGGAAGCCGGAAGACCTGAAGCTGGACGAGTCGGCTGATGAACCCGCCGAGCCTGAAGCTGAAGCACCCAAGGATGAAGAGCCATCATTACAAATCTCCCATGAGGAAACACCCGAAGCTGAACCAGAATTCATGTTGCCTGAATTGGAGCCTGAGACTGCACCTGAGCCGGAGGCTGAGACCGAGCCAGCCGACCATATTTCTGGTGGCTCGAAGCTTATTACCGAACCGCCAACACTGGGCGGCCAACTGACCGCTAACTCACAGGTTGAGCAGCTCGAAGGCACCAGTGATCCGTTCAGCCAAACCCCTCAACAAGATGGCTTGCTGACCCGCGGCGAACCACTTGCACCACTGCCAACTCCAGAACTCCAGCCAGTGTCTGAGCTGCCGGAATTGCCAGCTTTGCCCGAGCTACCGCCACTGCCACCGGTACCCGCCGAGCCAGTCGCACCCCAGACCTTGAATGACATTGAAACCTCTGTGAAAGCCGAAGAACATCCAGCCGATGTCGGCCTCGATGCTGCCCGCGACGAAGTTCTAAAAGCCCTCAACAGCACCCCCGACCCATCACTGCCACCAGTCCAGGCCCTTAATGCCACACCGATGGCCGATAGTTTGCATGCCGCTCCAGTGCCGGAGTTACCGACGGTGCCCGCGCCGGCTACTCCGGCGGAGCTATCTGAATTACCCAATGATATTCCGGCACTGCCGGTACCACCGAGCACGCTGACTCCCGGCACCGATGTTTCGGTAGCCTTTGACCCCACAGCTTTTGGTCTGACCCCTGAGTCTGGCATGCCAGTTCCTGGCACGCAACCACCAGCCGGTCCGGCTGTCGTCGACCCGAACGCTGCACCACCCGTGCCACCACCGATTCCGTTCAATTTTGGCACGCCACCAACCCCACCGACACCTCCAGCCGCCTAAAGTGTTACACTAGAGGCCATGCAAGGCCTGCTTCTCATCGATAAACCCGCCGAGTGGACGTCATTCGACGTCGTCAATTACGTGCGCCGCATCGTAGCAAATGTCGAGGGTAAGAAGCCCAAAAACTGCAAAGTCGGCCACACCGGCACACTTGATCCCTTCGCCACTGGTTTGCTCGTCCTGCTGGTCGGCAAGGAATATACCCGCCGGGCAGGGGAGCTGGCGAAGCTCGACAAGACCTACGAGATCACCATGCGCCTCGGCGCCGTCAGCACCACAGGCGATCCAGAAGGCGAAATTACCCCTGTTGTGGGGCCCGAACCGAGCCGCGCGGACATCGAAGCCGCGCTGCCGCAGTTCACCGGACAGATCATGCAAGTACCGCCTGCCTATTCGGCCATCAAAATCGACGGTGTTCGGGCGTATAAACTCGCCCGGGAGGGTAAGGAAGTCGCGATCGAACCCCGTCCTGTAACCATCCACTCGGTGGAATTGGTCGATTACGTTTATCCCGAAGCCAAGCTCATCGCCCATGTGTCTTCCGGCACCTACATTCGGACGCTGGTCGAAGATCTCGGCGAAGTACTCAGCACAGGCGCATATACCACCGCGCTCCGCCGCACGACCGTCGGTGCATACAAAATTGAGGACGCCAGCAGCAAAGATCAGCTGTCAGCCGACAATCTCGAGTCACTTTTATGGCAGATGAACTAGACCGCGCGCTTCGCACCCCCGAAATTAACAGGGGTTACGAAGAGCTGATCAGTGACTTACTCGGTACGGCAGCTTGCCTCGGTATGGGGTTGTACGAAGCGGTCACGATAACACCAAATAGTTCGCCAGCGCGCGTTGGCGCAGCGGTTTTGGGCTTTATAGCTGGGGCGTGGCTTGGTGGCCGGACATTAAGCGATCTCGATCAAATTCATGATTTGGAACAATCGGAGCTTCGACGGGCGAGCTTCCAGTAGTACTTACTCCAAACTGCTATTGCTAAATTTGCATATTTCAGGTATAATACGCTTATGGTTCAGCCTCACGAATCAGCACCTTCTCCGCAGCACGATTATCAATCACAGATTCAGGCTATCCTGACGCAGCCATTACGACCGGAGAACATCGATCGCTATGCTGATCAAGCCCTTGAGCAACTCATCGGAGTAGTAGAAAACGCAGAGGACGAATACGTGGCAATATCTGGCGCTGAAAGTACTCGTGACGGGGTGACGCAAGACGCTGCAACGCAGTATTTTGGCCTCGGCAATGTAAATCAACTACTAGATCACTTATCAGATAAGGCAACCGAAATTCAGCATTTGGATGCTGTCATAACGCATGCTCACCATAGCGGTAATGTCCTAGTCCCAACCGATCCACACGGTTCTGGCATCCAACCCGGAAGCGGTGAAATGATGCCGGCCCAAATAATACCTCGACTTAAGACCACGCTGTTCATTCTCCAGCAGGCCTTCGATGTAAACCTGGATGATCCTGAATCCTTTGAATTGACCGAAGGCGAAGTCCTACCTAATATGATGCGAAACACCAGTTATTATCGTTTGGATGTTTATGCACTCGAACGAACGTTGCTGATTTGTGATGAAGAAGGAAACGCCAGTTTTATTTTCGATACGAAACAACTAGCCGATCTCGGCTATAACGGTCAGGATATTCACAAAATGACCAAGTCTGACCTCGACCTGATGATCGATACTCATCCATCAGTAGGTCGAAGCATGCGCTATAGCGAAAACTTTGTCTCAAAAATGGTTGCCTCTATTGAAAACCCTGGTCGGGATGCGATTGGTCAGGATGTAGAGCAACGCAGGCAAAAACTGAGTCTTGTCCCAAAACCACCTGAAATGGTCCTGTCACGAGCAGGCATTAGTGAAGCATTTGATGTTGGCAAAACGGCTCTAAAGGCTCTGATCGACGAACTCGGTTCTGATTTAGATTCAACTAACTACTACCGATTTGGCACAGGGAAACCTGTACCTGGCTATGACCCATGGGAACAAAATAAAATTTGGGACGCCTTGGCAGGAAAGCGCTCATTAGTACCTGAGGCACCGGAAGGGTATGTGAGTGTCAATGGACTGGCGAAACGTTTAGGAATTTCAAATAACGTCGTGGATCGTGTCGTGCAGCAATACCCTGAGGAAGTCGGGAATATTGGGCGGTTCCGGCCTCGTATCGTAGATGGTAAGCGTGATTCAGGTGCGCCTTTCAATGGACTTTCAATGGAGCAGCAATCTATTATTGAGCAAAAGCTGCAAGATGAAGGCTCTCTTTTGCCACCAGCACCAGAAGGCTTTTTAAGCTCAAAAGCTATTTCGCGCCAGTTACAGGTATCTCAGGGTGCAGTCGCACGTGCTATTGAAGAACTCAATCTGACATCATCTGGTATAAGAGCAAAGGTAAGAGCGACGCCTGCAATAGTGTACGGTGTAGAAGATCAGCAAAAAATCGCAGAATACCTCAAAGATAATGATCTGTTCGCTGAAGTTGCACCCGATGATTACAGATCTGTTTCTGGCATAGCGAAAAGTTATGGGATTTCTGACGTATCTGTTAATGCGGCCATAGATGAGCTTGGTGAGAGCTTAGGCGTGATAGAAAAGCGCATTATGGGAGTGCGCTCCCGAAATGCTTTTTCCCCTAACCAACAGGAAATGATAAGCCAATGGCTAGAGGAGTCCGGTCGTCTTACTCCACGGCCACCCGAAGATGTGCTTTCCTTCGAGCAATTATTCAAAGAATTGCATGTAGCGCCAAAGACGTTAAAAGCAGTTATCGAAGAGCTTGATACGGATGGATTGTTGGGTGACAGAGGCCTGTACAAATATGGTTCAGTAAAAGCAGAAGGATTCACTCCTGGTCAGAAGGCTATGCTCAAGGCTCGACTCGATGCACGACGTAAGCAATAGGTCACGGTTGCAATAGGGGTGCTGATCTGTTAAAATGGTGCCTAACGCCATCATCTATTAACAAGTAATGACAGGATACGAATGATTTCGACCGACAAGAAGACTGCTGCCATCAAGAGCACGCAGGTACACGACAAAGACACGGGTGGTTCGAGCGCACAGGTTGCTGTGCTGACTGAGCGCATCAAGGAATTGACTGAGCACCTCAAGGTGAATAAGCACGATTACATGGCTCGCCGTGGTCTGCTGCAGATGGTTGGCAAGCGCCGCCGCCTGCTGCGTTACATCGCTGCCCGCGACTCTCAGGCTTACCTGGCTCTGATCCAGAAGCTTGGCATTCGCCGCTAGTGCCTAGACACAGGTCTCTCGACGCCGTCGAGGGATCCTGCCTGCGCACATTGCAAATTTAAACGGAAAGTGACGGAGCACAGGTCCCTTTGGCCGCGCAGCCGTAAGGAACTTGAACCTCGTCACTTACCAGAAACTAGAGGTAGACATGCCTGAAACTATTAACCCTTTCGGTAAAGATATTGTTACGGTTGAGACCGATTTTTGCGGTCGCACTCTGACGCTTGAAGTCGGCCGCGTCGGCTTCCGCAGTACGGCCAGTGTCACGGTTCGCTACGGGGACACTGTCGTGCTTGGCACGGCTATGGTTAGCCCGAACCGCCTCAGCGGCTTCGATTATTTCCCGCTGAGTATCGATTATGAAGAGCGTTTCTACGCCGCCGGCAAGATCAGTGGCTCACGCTACATCAAGCGCGAAGGTCGCCCATCTGACGAGGCTATCCTGATTGGTCGTCTGATCGACCGCCCGATCCGACCGCTGTGGCCGAAGGGTTACCGCCACGAAGTCCAGGGTGTTGCGACTGTGCTGAGCATGGATCCGAGCTTCCGCCCGGACATGATCGCTATGATTGCTATGAGCGCTGCATTTATGCTGACTGGCGCGCCATATGACGGTCCGGTTGCCGGCCTGCGCATTGGCTATGGGGAAGACGGCAAACTAGCTGCTTTTCTGAGCGCCGAACAGCTGGAAGCCGGTGGACTCGACCTGGTTGTTGCCGGTACCAAAGACGGCGTCATGATGGTTGAAGCCGGGGCTCACGAAGTTACTGAAGAAGCCGTCATCGAAGCGATTGAGTTCGCTCAGAAAGCCATGCAGCCGGCAATTGCGCTGCAGGAAGAATTGGCCAAGAAGCTCGACGTCAAGAAGCAGGAGTTCGAGCTCGATCTGCCCAACGAAGACATTCAGAAAGCCGTCGATGACTGGACCCAGGACAAGCTGACCGAAGACCTGCGCAAGCCGTACCCGGAACGCAATGTCATGATCGCCACGCTGCGCGATGAAATGCACGCTTACTTTGAGGAAAAACTCGGCGAAGAGTACTCCATCGACAAGTCTACCTATGATGACGCCTTCACGCTGGCCGTCCACAAGGACGTCCGTAAGGGAATCACCAAGGACGGCGTCCGTCCTGACGGCCGTAAGTTCACCGAAGTCCGTCCCCTGAGCTCCGAAGTTGGCATCCTGCCGCGGGCCCACGGTTCGAGCCTATTCACCCGCGGTATGACGCAGGGTATGAACATCGTTACCTTGGCGCCGCTGAGCTACGCCCAGAGCATCGACACTATGGAGCGCGAAGGCGAGAAGCGCTACATGCACCACTACAACGCTCCTGGTTACACCGTTGGTGAGATCAAGCGTCTTGGCTCACCAGGCCGCCGCGAAATCGGCCACAGCTACCTGGCTGAGCGCGCTCTGCAATCTGTTATCCCATCCGAAGCCGACTTCCCATACGCTATCCGCAGTGTCACCGAAATCATGAGCCAGAACGGCTCAACCTCGATGGCTGCGACCTGCAGCAGCTGTTTGGCGCTGATGGACGCCGGTGTACCGCTGAAAGCACCGGTTTCCGGTATCGCCATGGGTCTGATCATGGACGGCGACAAGCCGCTGATCCTCAGCGACATCGCTGATGCTGAAGACTTTGCCGGTGACATGGACTTCAAAACCGCCGGTACCAGCAAGGGTATTACCGCGCTGCAGATGGACATGAAGGTTCACGGTCTGCCGGTTGATGTTCTGCGCCAGGCGCTGATGCAGGGCAAGGAAGGCCGCGCCCACATCTTGGAGCACATGCTGACCACCATCGCTGAACCACGGGGGGAACTCAGTCCGTACGCGCCACGCGTCGAGAGTATCAAGATCAACCCCGACAAGATCCGCGAGATCATCGGTAAGGGCGGTGAAACCATCCAGAAGATTACCGCTGAAACCAACACCCAGATCGACATCCAGGATGACGGTACGGTCATGATTGCCAGCCCAGACGGCGCCAGCATTCAGGCGGCTATCGACTGGATCAAGAGCATTGCTATGGACCCGGAAGTCGGCACCATCTATGAGAACCGCCCGGTTGTCAGTGTCATGGACTTCGGTGCTTTCGTGAACATCATGCCTGGCAAAGACGGCCTGGTCCACGTCTCGGAGATTTCTGAGCAGCGCGTTGAGCGCGTCAGCGACGTCCTGAAGGAAGGCCAGCTGGTCACCGTAAAGCTCGTCGCCATCGACGACCGCGGCCGCCTGCAGCTCAGCATGAAAGCCGCTGCCCGCGAGCAAGGGGAGTCGAACAACTAATGCTCCAGGGTGCCGATAAATTCCACAAAACCCGTCGCGGTTACCTGGTTTTCTCCCTGGTAGAAGCAGTACTCGCAATTGTGTTCATGGCTCTGGCGATCGGCCATGGCAACATCCTTTGGTACCTGCTGACGCTGATCATGCTGATCGGCTTCCTGCAGAACTTCTTCAAATTCGCCAACACCTTCGCCCACAAAGGACGTGATGAGTAATCAGACCGAGCTCGATACAATTGTCCAGGCAATTATCGATGATGACGTGACGCCGGAACTCAAAGCCGGTGCCACGCAGCTCGTGTTTGGAGAGGGGAATCCGGAGGCCGAGATCGTATTTATCGGTGAGGCGCCGGGTAGGCAGGAGGATGTGCAGGGCAAGCCGTTTGTCGGCGCCAGCGGCAAGTTCCTGAATGAAATGCTTGAAATGATCGGCATGAAAAGGGAAGATATATACATCACCAACATCGTGAAGTATCGGCCACCCGACAACCGCGATCCATCTCCTGAAGAGAAGAAAGCATTTCTCCCGTATTTGCAGCGCCAGTTAGAAGTTATTCAGCCCAAAGTGGTAGTGACGCTCGGACGTCACAGCATGAATTGCTTCTTACCGGATCTACAAATTAGCAAGGTCCACGGTGAACCCAAGCGTGTCAAACTGAGTCTCAAAGGGGACTCTGATGACACACTTGCCGTCGTCATCCTGCCGCTATTCCATCCGGCCGCAGCGCTGTATAACCCGCTGCAGCGGCAGACGCTGATCGATGACTTCAGCCTCATCCCAGCAATTATCAAGAAAATTAAGTAAATTCTCTTCTAAATAGAAAAAGGAGAACCAATGGAAACATTTAACCCAGACGAATTAAAGCCTTTGCAGTCGGACAACAAGCCGCGCGGTGGTGGTCGTCAAAACAACAAGCCAAAAGATGGCGCTAAGCCTGCTAAGCAGGGCGGTGGACGCGGTCGCGGTGGCAGTCGCGGCAATGGCGGTGGCCAGAAATCACCAGCTATCGCCGGCAGCAGTCTGACGACTTCCCGTGGCCAGGCCGTGCGCGCCCAGCGCCGCATTCAGGCCGATGCCCAGCGCATCGCTAACCAGTACCTGACGGCTGAAAATTCACCGCAGCCGAAGCGGGCTAACTTCATCGACGACAGCCCACGCCTCAAGGTCATCGGCCTCGGTGGCATGGACGGCGGTGGCTCCAAGAACATGATACTTGTCGAGTACATGGATGACGCCGTCATCATGGACTGTGGTAACGACTTGGGTGTTGACTTGCCCGGTATCAACTACGGTATTGCTGACACGGCCTACCTCGAGCAGATCCGCCACAAGTTGCGGGCCTACGTCATCACCCACGGTCACCTTGACCACATCGGTGGTTTGCCGCACATCGTACCGATGTTCCCGGCGCCGATTTACGGCTCACGGTTTACTATTGGCCGCGTCGAAGAAATCTTTGAGAACTTCGGTCTGCCAATGCCTGAGGGCTTCGAACTGAAGACCGTCACTATGAACGAAAACACCCACGAACGCCTCAAAGTCGGCGCCTTTTTCGTGGAACTAGTGCGTATCACGCACTCTATCCCGGGCTCGACCTGTATCGTGCTTGATACGCCGGTTGGCCGCTTAATTAACACTGGTGACTTCCGTCTCGACCCTAACCCGCTCGACCACGAGCGTTCTGACATTGAGCGCCTGACCGAACTCGGTAACGAGGGCGTCCTGGCACTGCTGTCCGAATCGACGACGACTGAACGTCTCGGTCGCACGCCATCTGAAAGTACCATCGAGCAGACCTTTATCGACATTATGGATAACGCCCCGGGCCGCATCTTCGTCGGTCTGTTTTCGACCAACATGAACCGCGTCCAGATGATCATCAATGCCGCTGTCCACCACAACAAGAAAGTTGCCATGGATGGTCGCTCAATGGTTTCGACGCTGGAAATGGCCGTACGAAACGGCTTCGTGCGCATCCCGAAGGGCACCTTCGTACCAATCGCCAGTGCTGCAACTATGAAAGATACCGACCTGGTCGTGGTCTGTACCGGTTCGCAGGGTGAGCCGTCGTCAGCTCTCCAGCGCATGTCGAACGGCGAGCACCGCCACGTCAAGCTCAAAGAGCAGGACACTGTCGTGCTCAGTAGTACGCCAATCCCATACTCCGGTAACGACGCCAAGATCCGCGCCATGGTCGACGACCTCCTCAAAAAGGGTGTCCACGTCTACCGCCACGAAACCCGTGAGCTCGATGGCATCGGCCCACTACACGTTTCCGGCCACGCCTCACGCGACGAGTACGCTGACATGATCAATATGACTAAGCCGAAGTTCTTCATCCCGATTTACGGCGACTACACCGCCAAGAAATACCACGTCGATATCGCTATCGAGCACGGCATCCCGCGCGCCAACACGCTGATGGTTGAGAACGGTGAAGTCATCGCCCTGACCCCTGACAAAATGGAAGTCATCGGCGAAGTGCCGCACGGTACCGTCCTGGTTGACCAGACCGGCGCCGTCGTCAGCAATGTCGTCGTCAAGGACCGTGTTCTGCTGGCTGAAGAGGGCCTGGTGGCTGTCGTCCTGACCATCGACAAGAAGTCCGGCAATTTGCTCACTAGCCCGGACATCATCAGCCGCGGCTTCATCTACATGCGCGACAACGAGGAGCTGATGAATGGCTTCCGTATGGAACTGAAGCGCGCCGTCCAGCAACGCTTCAAGCGCATCGACCTCGACCGCTTCAAGGCCGAGCTCAAGGACCATGTCACGCACTTCCTGTTCGAGCAAACCCAACGCAGTCCGATTGTCATCCCGGTCGTCAACGTTATCTCCGGTGGCGGTGCAGGCAAGCAGGCCGGCGACAAGCCAGCCAAGCCAGGCCAGCCCGAACCCAAGCAGAAAACCCCTGAAGAAATTGCCGCCGAACAACAGCAGCGCTTCCAGGAAATGCGGGCTCGCCTCCTCACCCAAGACGCTAGAACTGACTAGTTAGACTTTTTACCGCATAAGCGGTATGCTGTTAGTGGAAATACACCGGTGTGAAACAGCAAAAACAGGTCAAAAAACGGGTGGTTCTTCATCCCAGGCACGCGCGCCCCTACCGCAAGCGGCATTACGCGCTGCTTTTGACGATGTTCGGCGCCGCTTTCGTGCTCTTCGGTTTAGCGGTCAGTCTACAGGTGCAAATGAACGCTGGTCAGATTGAAGGTCGCAATTTCATGGCCAGTCTGGTGCGTCGTCCAGTTGCCACTGCGCAGGCCGTGAATTCAAGCTACGGCTTTAGCTTCAGCTTCGATCCGCAGCGCTATACCGGCATCGGCTACACTGGTAGCATCGACCAGTTTTATACTGGCAGTGATCTGACGCAGAGTCGGCCATACTCCTCGGTTGTGCTGACCAACAAAGCCATTATTCCGTTCAGTAATACTACCAGCTGGCTGAGCGTTGAGTACGGCAGCGGTGCGACCATCAACCGCATTCCGGGCCAGGTGGCCGTCGATAGCCAACAGGTCACGGTGCATGGTATCAATTTTGTGCGCACCAACTGGATCGTCAAACCGGCCAGTGACCTGGGCCCGATCCTGACTTCACACTTCGTGACCTATCAAGCGACGGTGCAGGGACAGACGCTGCTGATCCGCAGCGGCAACCAGTTCGGCAGTGCTATCAGCGATGAGGATATCGATGCCTTGGTGCACAGCTTCGCCCTGGTACCGGCCACCAGTATTTACCAGGAGCAGGGCAGTCCCGAGCAGGCGCGCCTGCACCAGACGACGAACCTCCTCAATCAACTGCTTTTCAGTGATGCCTCGGCCGCCGATAGCCTCGGTTCAGAAGGTATCAGCGCGCTGTACGCGCCGGCCGTGGTTAAGATTTATAACGCTTACTGCATGGACATCCAACTGGCCGACATCGTCGTCAAAAACGCCTGCGACGGCGTGACCGGTTCGGGCTTTTTCATCGGTAGCGACGGTGTTATCGCTACCAATGGCCATGTCGCTACCGACAGCCCGAAAGATCTGGTGATCCAGGCCGCCTACAACGAAGCCGTCGCCGGCGATGGCAGCAAACTGGTCAGTCTGGCCAAAGCTGCTCACCTCAACCTGGAAGACTTGGCTGCTATGACCGACAACAATAAGCTGCTCGACACGATTTTTGACGCCGTTTACAATCTGCCGGACAGCGACTTCGTCGTCACTAATGCTGTCCAAAACCTGCTTGTCGGTCTCGACAGCAAGGATCCCGATCTCACCAAACTGGTCTCGATGACCCAAGCCCGCCAGCACTGGGTGGCCGACAATGACATTATCGCCGCCAAGCAGCTGGCCAGCGATTACCGCAAATTCGACGGTCTGGTGAAGTATCGCAGCTCCGATGTCGCGCTGCTCAAAGTCGAGGGCAGCAATTACCCAGTGGTCAGCCTCGGCGAACTCGACGAGGTCTCGCAAGGTAGCAATATCAGTATCCTCGGCTACCCGGTAGCCGCCAGCCAGAACGTCATCGTCGCCAAAGACGTCTCCGAAGTCACGCTAACCTCAGGCAAAGTCTCGGCTATCAAAGAGGCCAATGGCGACAACCGCCGCCTGATCGAAACCGACACTACCATCGGCCATGGTAACTCCGGCGGCCCGGTCTTCTCTGACAGCGGCCACGTGGTCGGTATCGCCACCTATACCATCGACGGCAGTGGCACCGGCGACGGCACCTTTAACTACGTGCGCGACATTGCCGATCTCCAGGCGCTGGCCACCCAGGCCGGTGTGCATTTCAGTACCACCAGCCAAACCCAGACAATCTGGCAGCAAGCCATCGCTGCCTTCGACAGCGCCCACTACAAAAAAGCCCTGACACTATTCGAGCAGGTCCGCGCGCTGTATCCGCAGCACCCGTCGCTCAACAGCTTCCAGACCCGCGCCGAAGCCAATATCGCCGCCGGCCGCGAAGCCCGCGATCTGCAACTGCTGCCGCTGATTGCCGGGGCGGTCGGGGCGTTGCTGCTCTCCGGTTTGGCCATCTTCCTGATCATCCGCCATCACGGCCGCCACCAGCTCTACAAAGCTTCCCTCGGTAGCAGTGTGCCGACAGTGCCATTCGGCGCTCCCGCCCACCAGCTCCACCACCGTTAGTACAGAGTTCAAACCGCTCATGCCTCTATTGACAATTGCTGTATTTTTTGCTATAGTAAACCCATGACCGAATTCACCCCAGACAATAATGGCATCGATGCTGCCGACCTCCCGCTTGAGGAAGTAGTGGCTGGATTTCGTGATCTCCGTTTGGCTGAAATCGAGCAAACTATTCATGATCCAGAGTTGCGCGATCTCGCCACCTCAATCACTTTTCTTTCAGCAGATTTGGTTCTGAACCCCGACCAGCCTGAACGAGTACAAGACCTTCGGAATAAGCAGGCGGTGTACGACTTCCTGGAGAAGCGTAAGCAGGAGCTAGACCAGAGTTAGCAAAGCGGTTATAATAAGCAAAACGTAATGGCACAAAAGAAAAAATCCACCAAAAGTAAAAAAACACCTGAGCCGGTAGCATCCGAGCGCTCGCCGTTTTGGGCGTATGCTGGCGCGATCGTCCTGATCCTGCTGGCAGTGTTTATGATGATCGGTGGCTTTGGTACCGGTGGCGCACTGCCGATCAATCTCTTCCACGGTGCCTACTGGACCTTTGGCTGGATGGCCTATCTGGTGCCAGTAGCTTTGGCGTACTGGGGTGTTATCAAATTTGCGTCCGAAGAGAAGCGCATTCCACTCAGTAAACTGATCAGTATGGTCGTCATGCTAACGGCAGCCGCAGCCTGGGCTAACGTCGCCTTCGTCTCACGCGACATGAATCACGTCTGGAAGGGCGGTCACGGCGGGGCGGTTGGTCGCGTCGTCGGTGACGGTATCCTCGGTGCCCTCGACAAAATCCCAGCCAGCCTGCTGTTCTTTATTATTACGATTCTGGCCGGGCTGTACTCCTTCGGCGTTTCGCCCAAAGATGCGCTCATGTGGCTTATCGGCTTGTTCAAGCGCCAGCACAGCGAGGAAGAGGAGAGCGACCTCGGCGCCCTCAAGGCTAAGGCTTCAGCCCAGGCCGGTTTCCAGATTAACAGTGGTGACATTCCGGTTGAGACCAGCAGCGCCGCCACCAAAGAACCATCGCGCATCGCTAGCATGAAGAACACGGCCCAGAAACTGACGGCCAGCGAAAACCACGCCGCCCTGACAGCTGCCAGCGATCCTGACTGGCAGTTCCCATCAGTGAGTCTGTTGAACCAGAAGCAGGACAAAGCTGACGCCGGTGACGTCAACGGCAACGCCAAGATCATCCACGATACCTTCGCTAACTTCAAGATCAACGTCGAAATGGAAGGCGCCAATATAGGACCGCGGGTTACGCAATATACGCTGAAACCGCCATCGGACGTCAAGCTGACCAAGATTACCGCCCTCGAAAACAACCTGGCGCTCGATCTGGCTGCCCACTCCATCCGTATGGAAGCGCCGATCCCCGGCAAACGCGCCGTCGGTATCGAAGTGCCGAACGTCAAAGCCGCCACTGTCCGCGTCTCCAGCCTGCTGAATTCCAAAGAATGGGGTGAATCGAGCGGTCCGCTGAGCTTCGTCATCGGTAAGGACATTGCCGGCAAGGCTATTGTCGCCGACCTGGCGAAAATGCCCCACATGCTGGTCGCCGGTCAAACCGGTTCCGGTAAGTCGGTTATGATTAACACCTTCCTGACCAGCCTGCTGTACCGCAACTCACCGGAACCGGTTTGACCG